>Ga0209487_1003509_pt1 | contig 12300 bp, 7 predicted proteins | sample Poulit2012_FD_187524 | JGI IMG/M metagenome (GOLD analysis project Ga0209487, IMG submission 187524) | Agricultural soil microbial communities from Georgia to study Nitrogen management - Poultry litter 2012 (SPAdes) (version 2) | ecosystem: Environmental > Terrestrial > Soil > Agricultural land... | reverse complement strand
GTCTCCATCCGATTCGCCTGTGAGGCGCAGACCTCCGCGGTGAAATCGTATCGTATTACCCACTGAGAACAACGGATCCCAGGCCGCGAGCAGAAGGATCTCCGTCCGAACTTGAAGAGCCGCTTGGCACGCCGTAAATGCGAACAGCGTTAGGTTCGTAGAGCCTGCTCAAAAACTGACGCAGGCCTCGATTGGTGTGGAAGGTGGTTACGAACAACCCGATGAATCGGCGGCTAACTAACCTTGCACCCGAGGCGACCTCAACCCGGAGCCCCATCCAGCACGCTCAATGGGCGGGTACTCGTATTAATCGCGATCGTAACGCGTCATGGCGACGTCGTTCCTTCGGTACCGGGGCTGCGTGCCTCCGAGTGGTCTTTACCACTTGAACGCGAAGGATTTCGCGACTCGCCGGTCGAAGATGATGCTGCACGGCCGGCGGCATCCCGTTGAGATCTGGATAGCGCATAAACAATCCCGAGGCCGATCAGGATGAGGACGGAAGCGATAATCCACTCTTGCCCGACGCCGGCTGCCGTCAGCAGGAATCCGACACCGATGATCGCAATAATATATCCGATGAGGTAAACGACGAAGTTGCCGGCCATGGCATATGCGGTCAGGTTCGTTGAATCGACCCGCTTGATACGCCACTCCGTTGGTAGGCATCCGTAATAACCATGGACGTTCTGCAACGACCGCGTTACCCGCGTCCGACAATACCTTAAATGGTAGGCGCGGCATCAGTTCGGGTTGACGCCTTCGAGCACAACGGCCGGTTCGATCGGATAGAGGTCAACGGCATCTCCCGGCTGGAATCCTATCCGGTTCGTCGTATGCGCCAGGTACTGCGAGCCATCGACTTCGACAGTAAATGTGATGTCGTGCCCTTTAAACTCGCGCGAGAGCACATGACCTTGCAGCGCGTTGGGCGTAGAGCCCGGCTCGCCGAGTGCGAGGTGCTCAGGACGAAGCGAAAGGAGGACGCTTCCGGTTACTTCACGGTCGATCAGGAGACGGCCCAGCGGTGTGGACGCGGTCTTGCCCTCGGCGTTTGAAAGAAGGAGATTCGTCCGGCCCAGGAACTGCGCCACAAAGAGCGTCCGTGGCCGATAGTATACTTCCTCCGGCGTGCCGACCTGCTCTATGCGGCCGCCTCGCATAACGGCCACTCGGTCGGCAAACGAAAGGGCTTCTTCCTGATCGTGCGTCACGAGGAGCGCGGTCATTCCTGCTTCTTTCAGCACATTACGGATTTCTCGCCTCGTCGATTGCCTGAGCAGCGCATCCAGGTTGGAAAACGGTTCGTCGAGGAGAATCAGCCGAGGTTGAGGCGCAAGCGTACGAGCAATGGCAACGCGTTGCTGTTGACCACCGGATAGCTGACGGGGATGGCGCTGCTCATACCCGGAGAGGCCGACAAGACGGATCACCTCTTCGGCGCGCGCTTGTCGTTTCGATTTCGGCCAGTGCCGGATGCCAAACTTGACGTTTTCCAGGACGCTCAAATGCGGGAACAGCGCGTAATCCTGAAAGACAAGGCCTATGCCTCTCTTCTCCGCCGCCACATGAGATCCATTGCCGCAAATGACGCGGTCGCCGTAACGGACGCTTCCCGCATCCTCCTGTTCGAAGCCCGCGAGAATCCGCAGCGTCGTTGTCTTACCACAGCCACTCGGCCCCAGCAGGGCGAAGATCTCGCCCTCGTGCATTTCGAAGTTCAGCCCCGAGACAACAGGCGGTCCCGAGCCGAAACGCTTATGTAGGTCTTCAACGGTGAGGAGGGCCATGCTTCCGGACTCGTATACCGGACGTTCGCTTACGTCTATGTTCGCTTACACGGGCTCGTTTTGACGCAACCATCCCGTACAATGTTTATTAGGGCAGGATGAATAGGTAACCGGGATATAGGGAAAGGCAGGACATTACGAAGTGGAACGTGCACGCCTTAATCCTGCGATACGTCCCGGAGCATCTTTTCGGAGGAATTGCTCGACCTCGAACGTAGCCTCGGAGACGGCGGCGATGTCGATTCCCGTCTTGATGCCGACCGAATCGAGAAGCCACGCCGTATCCTCCGTAGCGATATTGCCGGTCGCGCCGGGGATGAACGGGCACCCACCGAGCCCCCCGAGCGACGTGTCGAAGCGGTCAATACCCTCGTCGAGGGCCGCCCAGACGTTTACCAGGCCAAGGCCGCGCGTATCGTGCAGGTGCAGGACGATGGGTATGTTGCCGGCCGCATCCTGAACCGCGCGCAGGCGGTTGCGGATCATGATGGGATTGGCCATGCCGGTAGAATCGGCGAGTGAGAGCGACTCCAGGCCGTCATCTCGAAACCGCTTGACGACGTCGACGATGAATCCGAGGTCCGTATCACCCGGCCGGCTGTACCCGAAGACGGTCTGAAGGCCGAGCTGCGCCTGCATTCCCTTCGACGCTACCAGGTCGAGCATCAGCTCTGCCTGCTGCAAGGCGTCGTCGATGGTCATGTTGGTGTTGTCGCGCGCGTGCTGCTCGTTTGTGGCGATAGACAAATCGACAACATTGATTCCCGCATCCGCTGCACGCTCTACGCCTCGACGGTTCAGGCATAGCGCCGACAATACGACACCGTCCCGCCGATCGACGCGCTTCGCGACCTCCTCGGCATCCGCCATCTGCGGTACCCAGCGTGGATGCACAAATGACGTCATCTGAATGCGCGTAAGCCCTGCATCCATTAACCGATCGATTGTGCGCACCTTCAGGTCGGTCGGGATTGGCTTGTCCTCGAACTGAAAGCCATCGCGAGGGCCGACTTCGCATAGTTGAACGTGCTTGGGGCGGGTCATTTATTCTCGACTATTGGTCCAGATCCCAAACAAGATACGCAGCGAACGGTACCGGCCGAAGCTTTGCGGATGTTGAAGGGCAACCCAGCACACGATATGGATCCACTATCATGTGATCTCATCCTCCTTCCCTCTCCAATGACCTCTCGAGTCCAACTGCTGCCATCATTATTGCTTGTTCTGCTCTTCGTGCCGGTGGGTTGCGGCACTGGTTATTCGGCCGACGCGCCGCCGTTCCGACAGGATTCGTGGCCCGAAGACTACACCGAGCGGATGACGCTGTGGTACGAGCAGCCGGCCGACGAGTGGATCGAGGCACTGCCCGTGGGCAATGGACGGTTGGGCGCGATGGTGTTCGGGAGGACGGGCCGCGAGCGGATTCAGCTCAATGAGGAATCGGTCTGGGCCGGTCGGCGGATGGACGACAACAACCCCCGCGCGGGCGAGCACATCGACGAGATCCGGCGCATGATATTCGACGGGCATTACGGCGAAGCCTACGAACTGGCCTCAGAGCATCTGGTAGCACGTCCGCCGTCGATCCGCTCGTATCAGACGCTCGGCGACCTCTGGCTCGAAGCAGGCCACAAACTCGACGCAGGTCATAAAGAGGCAGGCCTCCCGGGCGGTGTCGAGGCATATGAACGCCGGCTGAGCCTCGAGACAGGCATCGCGCGGACGACATACAGGGCGGGCGACGTAATGTTCAACCGTGACGTGTTTGCTTCGGCCGTCGACGACATCATTGTGATTCGGCTGGAAGCCGGCACTCCGGGGGCGATTAACACAAAGCTCCGTCTGACGCGCGCCGAGAATGCAGACACCCGCACGTCGGGTAGTGATGGGTTATTGATGAGCGGCCGGGTTGATTTCTCTGCCGAGCCACACCGGGGTCCGTCGGGAGAAGGTGTTCGCTTCGCCACGCGGCTGCGTGCCATAACCGAGGGCGGCACCGTGACGGCAGCGGGAGACAGCCTCGTTGTCGACGGCGCGGATGCGGTGACGATCCTGCTGACCGCCGCGACGGATTATGAGCTGGACATCCTCGATGCCGATCGGTCAAAGGATCCGGAATCTGAAACCTCGGCCATACTCGATGCGGCATCGGCATTCGAGTATCTGGAACTACGGCGCCGTCACATCGACGATCACCGGTCGATGATGTCACGCGTCGTCCTCGATGTGCTTCCGGAGGACAACGCCTTCGAAGATATCCCTACGGATGACAGGCTGCGGCGCGTGAAGGACGGCGGCGTAGATCCCCACCTCACCGAACTGTACTTCCAGTATGGTCGATATCTGCTGATGGGCAGCTCGCGTGCGCCTGGCGTGTTGCCCGCCAACCTGCAGGGTGTGTGGAACGAACACATCAACGCGCCATGGGAGAGCGACTATCACGTTAACATCAACCTGCAGATGAACTACTGGCCGGCCGAGGTGACGAATCTCGCGGAGACCGCTCGACCACTTATCGGCTTCTTGAACGCGCTGCGTGGACCCGGTCGCATATCGGCGCACCAGATGTATGGCGCGCGCGGCTGGATGATGCACCACAACACCGACATCTTCGGCCGCACGGGCCTTCACGATGAGATCCGCTGGGGAGTCTTTCCGCTCGGCGGCACGTGGATGACGTTCCCCGTCTGGCGGCACTATGCCTTCAGCGTCGACGAGGCCTATTTGCGCGAGATGGCCTATCCCATCATGAAGGAAGCCGCGGAGTTCATCGTCGACTTCCTGGTTGAGTCGCCGGACGGATATCTCGTCACATCTCCCTCATATTCGCCCGAGAACGCCTTCATCTCGCCGGAAACCGGAGAGGCGATGCAGTTGACATATGCACCGACGATGGATATCCAGATCATCCACGAGCTTTTCCGCAACGTCATCGCCGCGGGCGACGTGCTCGGCGTCGACACCGCCCTCCGCGACACGCTGCGGGCAACCCTCAACCGGCTGCCGCCGGTGCGCATCGGAGGTGACGGCACGATCATGGAATGGATGGAGGATTACGAAGAGGCCGAGCCGGGGCACCGCCACATCTCGCATCTGCTCGGGCTGCATCCGGGCACGTCGATCACCGAGCAGACGCCCGAGCTGTTCGCAGCGGCGCGCGCCACGATCGACCGGCGCCTCGCGCATGGCGGCGGTCATACCGGATGGAGCCGCGCATGGATCATCAATTTCTTTGCACGCCTCGGCGACGCCGATGCGGCGCATGAGAACCTGCTCGAGCTGTACCGACAGTCGACACTCGATAACCTGTTCGATACTCATCCGCCGTTCCAGATAGACGGAAATTTCGGCGGCACGGCCGGCATTGCGGAGATGCTGTTGCAGAGCCACGCCGGTTACATCGACCTGCTTCCTGCACTGCCCGTTGCCTGGCCTCGCGGGCAGGTCGTCGGGCTCCGAGCCGTCGGCGGTTTTACGGTTGATGTGATATGGGATGGAGGCCGGCAGACCGAAGCATTGATTCGCGCGGATGTCGACGGCCCGTTGCGCCTCCGCACGCGTGTACCCGTGATGGTCAAGTCGGATGGCGAGTACGTGGAAGCAAGCCTCAACGAGGACAGCGGCATCATCAGCATCGACGCACGTGCCGGTCGGACCTACCACGTTGTTGCAGCGAGCGGCCGATGAGTGGCACGTCGTGCACCGCCTCATTATCATGGCGCACATCCCGCTCGGTGAGATTCCCCTGATCCATGACAGAGATCCGACGCATCCGGAAGGTCCTGATCGCCAACCGCGGCGAGATCGCCGTCCGCATCATACGCACGTGCCGGCGGATGGGCCTTGGCACCGTGGCGGTGTTCAGCGATGCCGACCGGAATGCGCCGCACGTCCGGCTGGCCGATGAGGCGTATCACATCGGTCCGGCTCCGGCGGCAGAATCGTATCTGCGGATCGACAAGCTGATCGACGTCGCACGACAGTCGGGCGCGGACGCGGTCCATCCCGGTTACGGCTTCCTGTCTGAGAACGCGGCATTCGCAGAGGCTTGCAAAGGCGCGGGCCTGCTCTTTATCGGGCCGCCTCCGCAGGCCATCCGCGCGATGGGTGATAAGACGGCGGCACGTGCAATGATGGCCGAGGCGGGCGTGCCGATGGCGCCGGGCACGGAGGATGCCGTCGACGATGTCGAGGTGGCTGAACGCGACGCCACGCGCATCGGCTTCCCCGTATTGATCAAGGCGGCGGCGGGCGGCGGCGGCAAGGGCATGCGGGTCGTGGAGCAGGCGTCTGACTTTGCCTCGGCATTTGAAATGGCGCGCAGCGAAGCGCTGTCGGCGTTTGGCGATGCACGCGTCTTCCTGGAGAAGTTCATCGACGAGCCGCGGCACATCGAATTCCAGGTGATGGCAGATTCACACGGTACTGTAGTGCATCTGTTTGAGCGCGAGTGCTCAATCCAGCGGCGGCACCAGAAAGTTATCGAGGAGGCGCCGTCGGTCGTGCTGGCACCCGACGTGCGCGAGGCTATGGGCCGCGCGGCCATCGATGCGGCGCGTGCATGCGGCTATGTGAACGCGGGAACGGTCGAATTCCTGGTGGACGCCGACCTGAATTTCTACTTCATGGAGATGAACACCCGCCTGCAAGTCGAGCATCCGGTAACGGAGGCGATCACGGGAATCGATCTCGTCGAGATGCAGATCCGGATTGCGGAAGGAGAGCGGCTGCCGTTCGAGCAGGACGAAGTCGCGATGCGGGGTCATGCGATCGAGTGCCGCATCTACGCCGAGGATCCGCTGAATGATTTTTTGCCCGACACCGGCACGCTGCTTGTGCATCGCGTGCCGTCAGGGCCGGGTGTACGTGTCGATGCCGGAGTTGAGGAGGGCGGCAACATCGAGATGCACTACGACCCGATGATCGCGAAGCTGGTCACATTCGGTGCATCGCGCGAGGAGGCGATCGCCACGATGGCGCAGGCGCTCGATGAGTACGAGATCGCCGGTGTGGCAACGACGATTCCGTTCTGCCGCTTCGTGATGGAGCACGATGGCTTCCGGAGCGGATCGTTTTCGACGCGTTTCGTGGAGCGGCACTTCAGGCCGGATGAGCTCCGCAGGCCTCCGGAAGAACTCGAGGCTGCAGCAATTGCGGCGGTGCTACGAGCAGTTCGTCCGCCGGAAGATGGCGGAGCGTCTGCCGTGCCGTCGGCGGCGCCAAATTTGAGTGCCTGGCGCAGGCGTCGGTGGGCTCGTTAGGCAGGGTCCTTAAGCATGATCAGCAGCATCTTGAACGGCGTCCGCGGTTCGACGGTGTGTGGAATGGCGGCGGGGAGGTGAATGATATCGCCCGGAGTAACAACGTGCTCGACATCGGCGATGCGGATGGTGGACTCGCCCTCGACGGCGATGATGAGCGCATCGAAGGGCGTGGTGTGCTCGGAGAGTCCCTCTCCTTCGTCGAACGCAAAGCACGTTACGTTGCCGCCCTTCGTCTTCACCAACATCCGGCTGACGACGGAGCCAGGCTGGATATCGATGAGACTCGAGAGATGATGCGGGCCTGCGGGCAGATTGGTGGGCATAATCGGCAGCGAGGGTGGTTGGCTGAGTATGGGGAGTTTGGGAAGTATGGGAGTTTGGGAAGCGTGGGGAGTTTGGGAAGTGCTGTGAGTTTGGGAAGTGCTGTGAGTTTGGGAAGTGCGGGAGTTGAGAAATTTAGGCTCGATCTGTAGACGAACGACTGATGTCTGAAACTGAAGATTAAAAACTATAGACCGAAAATCGGAGACAGGAACGTCGCGACGTCATTCTTGATGCCGGGAAGTGCGCAGATGTTCTCCTAGCGGGGCGGTACAGGCCGACGTCGTGTGGCTTCGTCGGGTTGAATCGACCAAAAGCGTTCCAGGCCGCGCCGAGGGGTTCATGCGTCACGCCGAGTGTTTAACTGCCGCACCGAGAGGCTCATGTGCGACGTCGGCGGGTTTATTTGGTGCCGCGATGACTTGGTGGGGCATGCTGCACCGTGACACCTCTGGCATCATCGTGGACATTCCATCATGAATCTGAGTTGATCACTATTAGCATCCCCTGACGGATGAAGGCACACCGTAAGTTTTATGAGAGCCGAAGCACGGCTGGAAAGCTAGCCATCCTTATCGCTACTGGGATCGTTGTCTGGTTGGCTGCATAACTGATTCTCCGGCAACCGCTAACGGCTGGATGGTTAGTGACTGGCGCTGCGCTTATCCTCTGGTCGGTCGTAGAGGAATATTTCCGCCTTAGACGCCGAAAGCGCTGCGACTCGAACTCGGAAATGGAGGGAATGGACCCCTAATGGCGTGCTGAAGCTTCACGCCGCGGGGTTCATGTGCCGCGTCGAGGGTTTAATGCCACACCTAGGGGTTTACTTGCGACGTCGAGGGGTTTAATTGCCACACCGAGAGGTTTAATTGCGACATCGAGGAGTTTAATAGTCACGTCGCGGGGTTTAAATGCCGCATCGAGGGGTTTATTTGCGACGCCGAGGGGTTTAATAGTCACGTCGCGGGGTTTAAATGCCGCATCGAGGCGTTCGATTGTCACGCTGAGGGGTTCAGGAGGCGCGTCGACGGCTTCATGGGCGACTCCTGGACCTCCGAGGTTTCGAGCCGCCGCGGTAGGTCAGCAGCATCGCTTTGATAAACCTCGGAGGTCTGATCTATGCGCTGCGATTAGACGTCCGGGGTTTTCAAGCGGCGACGGTTAGACGGCCGGTCAGCGTGTACGAACCTCGAAGGTCTGAACGGTGCGCGTGGGCATCGATCGATACGCAGAGGCGGTCAATTACATCCAATAACAGACGACCAAAAACTGACATCTGACAACTGACAACTGACACCTGACAACTGTCCGCTGCATCAGTCGATGCCGACCTCAATGCCCGGATCCATAGCTTCCTGGTCCTGCATCCGGCCGGGGCGCACGCGCGGTTGGCGGCCGAAGTTGTAGGTGAAGCCGAGGAAGATGCCGCGTGACTGGAAATCGCGCTCGCTCTCCTGATAAAAATTCGGCCCGGTGGTTTCAAAGCGGAAGCCCATGGTGTCGAACACGTCGGCGAAGCGCAGGCTCAGGTTGGCGCGGTCGTCGAAAAGCTTCTGGCGCAGCGCGATGGTCGACATCGAGAACGACGAGATGCGGCCGCGTTCGATATCCATCGGCGAGCGATAGAAGGCAAAGAACTGGACGTCGGTGCCCGGCCGGATCTCAAACGTAGCGTTGGCGCGCGCCGACCAGCCGAAGGCATCGCTGCTCACATCGGCGCCGACGTTGGTCCCGTCCGTCGTCACCTGATAGGCGCTGAAGCTGAGGAACGCATTGAAGAGGCCCGGCACACGCAGCGAGCCGATGGCTTCGGCGCCGTACGAATCGCTCGTGGCCATGTTACGGAACGTGGTCACGGAGATTCCCTCGGCGTCGACCTCCTTGAACTGGCGGATGACATCAACCGTCCGGCGGAAGTACGGCGTAACGGTGAACGACGTGGCGCCGGAGAAACGCGTATATGCCAGCTCGAATGCGTGCGTGTATTCCGGCGAAAGGTACGGATTACCGCGGCTGAGGTTGAGTGGGTCCTCGTAGCTCGTGAACGGGTTGAGCACGAACGTATGCGGCCGGTTTATGCGCTTGCTGTAACTGGCCCGCAGAGTTTGGGCATCGGAGAGCGAGTACGACAGGAACGCACTCGGAAAAACGCTGAAGTAGTTGTTATCGAAGCTCTCGCCCGTGCGGGTAAGCTCGAACTCGGTGAGTGCCTGCTCGGCACGGACGCCGAGCTGCGCCTCGAAGTCGCCAAAGGACTGATTTACGATGCCGTACGCCGCGTGCACCTGCTCGTCGAAGGCGAACTCGTTGGTCAGGTTTTCGTCCACTTCGAGTGGGTCGCCCGGTGCAAGGCGGGACTCCGAGCGGAACGAGTTGTCGACGCCGCGCAGGTCGCTCTTGCCGCCGAGTTCAATCCGCGTGGTCTCACCGATTGGCCGCACAAAATCCACCTGAAAGCTCAGGCGATCGTTGGCGTCCGTCAGCCACGTGCGCTGCTCAGGCGACTGGCTCCAGCCCGGGTTGGTGCCCGCGAGCAAGTTCTGCAGGTAAATCGACGAAGCGTCGCGCTCGAAGCGGCTAAACCGTACTTCTGCCGAGAACTCATGCCGCGACGGCTGTACGGTGTGGCGATAGGCCAGGCCGATGTCGCCGTTGAGTCCGTCGTTATCGGAGTTCGTCATGCGCTCGAGCATCGCCGTTGTCTCACGATCCGCCCCGATTTCATCGTAAAGAACGCGCCCCTCAGCATCACCGCCGCGGTTGCCGATCGATCCAGAGAGCGAAAGCCGATCGCGCTGCGAGATATTGTAGTCGAGCGATCCGTTGACCATATGGGATGAGAAAGCACCGTCGTCCACATTGTCCTGCACGAGATACGTATAGGGCTCGACGAACCGGTTTTCGCGGAAGTTGTAGCCTGTCGACTCGCGGCTGTTGTATCGAAAGCCGTAGCTAAGCGTCGTCTCGAGCCGTCCGCGCTGGAAGTACAGGTTGCCCGATGCGTTGTAGGTGTCGTTCGTGCCCGCGCCGATATTGATTCCGCCGCCGAGGCCGCGCTCGACGTCCTGGCGCATCACGATGTTGATGATGCCGGACATCCCGTCGGGGTCGTACCGGGCTGATGGATTGGGAATCACTTCCACCCGCTCAACGGTGCCGGCCGGAAGCTGCTGAAGGTAGGTTGCCAGGAAGTCGCCCGTGACCGGCACCGGCCGTCCGTTGACGTGGATGGCCACGTTCTGGCTTCCACGCAAGCTCACGTTGCCGTCGACATCGACTTCAACCGATGGGATGTTCTGCAGGACATCCGTCACCGAACCTCCCACCGACGCCGGGTCATCCGTCACGTTGTACGTCGTGCGGTCGATGCCGATTTCCACGAGGTCGCGCTCGGCCGTCACCTCCACGCCGTCAACCTCGAGCTCTTCCGCCATCAGCGCGATCGTGCCCAGGTCGGCGGTCCAGTTTCCCGGCCTTAGGGAGACGTCCTCAATACGTTCGGTCTCGTATCCGACGAAACTGATTACCACGTAGTAGTCGCCCGGCATGAGCCCTTCGATGTTGAACCGGCCGTTCACGTCGGTCACCGCTCCCGTAGCGAGGACGTCCTCCTCATCCCTCCAGACGGCAACCGTAGCGGCGGCGAGTGGTGTACGTGAATCCGCTTCAACTACCTCGCCGCGTATCGCCGTTGGTGGTGCACCGGCAGGAGACTGCTGGGCCGTCGCTGGAATCGATAGGAGAGCGATAAGAGCGAAAAAGATGGACGATCTGAGCATGTAGGGGGTGAACTACAGAAGTGGGAAAGTCAATTCGAACCAGCATGCGGATAAGCGCAGGCTGCGGGCCGCCAGGCGACCGGTAAACCAATTCCGGCTTCGTTTTATTATCCGTGCCCTGTAAAAAATCGTAGACCGATGGGGCCGGCGCGGCTACAATTGGGCGAAGGCTACGGGCCCCAGCCGTCGATGTTGCGTCCCGGATCCGCGCGCAAAATTAGGCGGCAAGTAGTCGGTCGACTCAACACAATGCATTGTCGGCGCCTTGATCTATGCGATCGGTCCCTTGGCGCGATTCGTCGCTCCGCCCACAATCCCGATTGACCATACCGCTCGTCTTTCACCTACGAGGACTCATTGCATTGACGTCGATTCGGTCGGTTCAGGGATTACACGATACACCAGCAACGCCATCAGCAAAATGGCAATCGCGCCGACGACCGTATTGCTGAAATACCCGAATCGCGCATAGACGAGTCCGGCAACCGAGCTTCCGACGCCGATCCCAACCTGTCCGCACGCCACCGCCAGGCTCATCAACGTTCCGCGTCTGTTGTCGGCGACAAGTGCCGTCAAGAGCGACTGCAGCGGACTGATCCGCATGCCTACCGTCACCATTGCGGCTGCAAACATCACATACGCGGCGAATAACGATGTCACGAGCGGTGTCGTCAGCAGCATGATGACGCCCATTCCCGTACACGAGAGCACCACAAGCGGCTTACGGCCGATGGTGTCGGATAAACGACCAGCTATAGGACCAGTTACGACGTTGGCCACGCCGCCAACCAGAAACATCGTCGCCACGGCGGTGCCTGTGACGGCAAGGCGGTTTTCCAGCCACGTCGGCAGGTAGGTGATGTAGAGACCTATGCTGAAAAACATAAAAAAGTAGGCGGCGCACGATGCCGCCGTATCCGACCGGCGGAATAGCTCGCCGTAGCGGCTGAGCGTGGTCTTCAGGTCGAGCCGCGAGCGATCAAACTCAACGTTCGGCTGGGGCAGGATCCACCAGATAACCGCAGCCGCCACGCCCATCGTTGCCGCGAACATGATAAACGCCCATCGGAAGCCCATGATGTCGGCCAGGAACGTCCCCATCGGCACGCCGAGGATCTGGCCGAAGGCGATCCCACTCATCACCCA
>Ga0209487_1003508_pt1 | contig 12300 bp, 11 predicted proteins | sample Poulit2012_FD_187524 | JGI IMG/M metagenome (GOLD analysis project Ga0209487, IMG submission 187524) | Agricultural soil microbial communities from Georgia to study Nitrogen management - Poultry litter 2012 (SPAdes) (version 2) | ecosystem: Environmental > Terrestrial > Soil > Agricultural land... | reverse complement strand
ATCCGGGCTGACGGCGGGTGGTTTCGGCGTATTCCCGGTTCTGGGCCCGCGCCGGATCGGCACGAGCCCAGAACCGCAACTAGCGGCTAGTCCATCAGGCCGTCAACATATTCCTGGTTGTCCTTTACCCAGGCTTTGACGCCCTCTTGCGGATTGTCCTCATATTCTTGCAGCACCGTATTCTCCAGATCGGCGAGCATATCGTCGTCCATCTCGAAGTTCTTTAGTGCCTCGAAAATATCGGGATGGTCTTCATCGAAGCCCTTACGGGTAATAAGGTGAATCTCTTCGCCTTCACCCATGGCACCTTTGGGATCTTCCAGGTTCTTGACGGGGAATGCCTTGTATGCCCAGTGGGGTTTCCATAACGGAACGACAATCGGTTTCTTATTATCGGTGGCCTTCTTCAGTGCCGCCAGCATCGCCGGCGTCGAGGCGGTCTTGAGGTCGTACCCGGCCTCATCGAGGCCGTATTCCTTCAGAGCACCCTTCGTCAGGCGCATGAGCCCGGCACCCGCGTCGATTCCCGAAATCTGCCAGTCGACCTCGTCGCCGACCTCTTCTAATTCGTCGATCGAATCGATGTCCATGTATTCGGGAACCGCGATGTGGTTGGTGGCCTTGCCGTTGTACCAAACCTTGACGTCGATGACGTCATCGCCGTACTGCTTCCAGTAGTCCTCGTGGGTGTTGGGCAGCCACGTATCAAAGAAGATATCGGCCTCACCGTCGGCTAGGCCGACGAACAGCGGAGCGACGTCCAGATTGGGAAGCTTGACGCTGTAACCGTGCTCTTCTAACACGTACTTCCATAGATGGCTGACCGCGATATCCTCGTCCCATCCCGCGGCAATGGGGATCGTTAACGATTTATCGTCTGAACCGGCATCGTCATCGGAGGATCCGCATGCCGTTAGTCCTGTGAACGCCAAGAGTCCAGCAAGCCCAATAACGGCGTTGCGCGTCCATTTTAACTTCATCAATTTCCTCACTGTTAGATGTAAATGGTTTGCAAGGGTAGACGGATTTCTCGCAGAATGCAGGTTCGGGGTCGCATTTGTGACATTTTGCACCCCCTAATCGGGGCTCGCAGGAGCGGCTCGCTGTGATTCATGGCGCCGGATTTACCCGTTGGCGGCACCGGGGATCACGCGTCGTCGGCATACTGCCGGACGAGATGTTTCTGGATTTTGCCGGTCGCGGTTTTGGGCAGTTGACGGGCGATAACAATCCGTTTGGGCACTTGGAACCCGGCCAGATGTTGCTTGGCAAACGCAGTGATTTTCTCATCCAAACCCTCTGCGTTGCCGGCTTCAGCGGGCACGACAACGGCGGTGACCGCTTCGCCCCAACGATCGTCAGGCATGCCGATGATCGCGCATTCGGCCACGCCCGGCACCGAGGCCACAATGCGTTCAACATCAACCGACGACACGTTCTCCCCGCCGGTTTTGATGATGTCTTTGAGCCGGTCGGTAAACCATACGACGTGTTCATCATCTAGATAGCCGATATCGCCGCTATGAAACCAACCGCCGGCGAAGGCGTGCCGATTTGCTTCGGGATTGTTCCAGTAGCCGCTGCACACGTGCGGGCCCCGGTAGGCGATTTCACCGCTCTGGCCGGAAGCTAGTTGCTGGCCGGCGGCCCCGAGGACGGCGGTCTCGACCGTCGGAACGGCAGGACCCCACGAGTTAGCTTTGGTTTCTTGATGCTGAGGCCACTGTAGAACGGTCGCCGGCACGACTTCGGCCTGTCCCGAGCCCAAGATGACGGATGCATTCGGGAACATCTCGTCCACGGCGTCCAACAGGCCCGACGGCATCGGCGCCATGGCATAGACGGCGCAACGCAGGCTCATAAAACGTTCACTTGAGCCGTCGTGAACGTTGACCAATGCTTGGTACATCACCGGCAGTAGCATCACGTGTGTGGCTTGGTGCCGGTCGATGTCGGCCAGCACCTCCCGCGGATCGAACGCGGCATGTAACACCACGGTGCCACCGGTGAACAGCACGGGTAGCACCAGCGTGTTCAGTGCCGTGGTGTGGAACAAGGGGAGGACGTTGATCAGGGTCGATGATTCTGATCCCCACCGGTGTCCGATCTGCATCGCGTTCGTCATGCCGGCGATCAGCGCGGATAAATGTGAGATCAGCACGCCTTTCGGCCGTGACGTAGTGCCCGAGGTGTACAGGCACTGCAGGGTGTCCCGGTCGTAAACCGGCACGCGGACAGGCGAGTTCGATCCTGCCGTCAGGAAATGCTCCCAGCCGATTGCGTCTGATGGCGCATGTTCGGTCACGGCACCGTTAACGATGACGCTCGGCGCCGTGCTGGCGGCCGCGAAAAACGGCTCCAATAATTCCAATGCCGCCGAATCGGCGATAATGGTGGTGGCACCGGCGTCGCGCAATATCCATTCGATGTCGTCGCCCGTCAGCGCGATGTTGAGGGGCAGCGCCACCAGCCCGGCCTTGGCGCACGCATAGTAGGCAATGACGAACTCGATCGAGTTGGCCATTGCCATGGCCACCGGCTGCTGACGCTGGAGGCCGGTGTCTAACAGCGCATTCGCCAACTGCGTCGAAATTCGGTCTAGCTCCTGATACGTAACCTGCCGCTCACCGTGGATGATCGCCGTACGGTCACCGAACATCGCTGCGGTTCGGGTTAACGTATCGCCCACCGATGCGCGGGTGGCCAAATTCATGTCCAGGGGTTCGACACCAGATGTATCGGGTTGCATCTACCCACTCCTCGCGTAGTCGTGGTGGCATTGTCGTGCAGGTGATCGTACAGTGCGATTGATACTGGGCAATTGATACTGGGCAACAGCTGCCGGGCAATAGCAGCCGTGCAGTAGCAATGGCGCAATAGTAGCGGTGCAATAGCTTCCGGCGCCGCCCGCGGCGATATCCTATGTGCATGTGTGGCCGATTTGCCATGGACCAAGACATCGACGATCTAATTGCTGATTACGTCGATAGCGGGGGACGAGCCGATGAGTGGATCGCCTCCTGGCATGAAGACATGCGAGCCCGACTCAGCCCGTCATACAACATTTCGCCAACCAACACCGTGGCCATCGTCCGTGAGGGGCTCGACGACGCCGGGACTCCACGCCGGCGACTCGACGCGGCGGTATGGGATCTGCGGCCGGCCTGGCGGACCAAACTGGGCAAACCGATGATCAACGCGCGTCTGGAGACTGTGGCCGAAAAGCCGATGTGGCGTGCCGCATTCGCCCGTCGGCGCGTCCTTGTGCCGATGCGCGGGTACTACGAGTGGACGGGCCCGCCCAAACAGCGACAACCGCACTTCATCTGCAACCCGCAATCTCCGCTGTTGAGCGCCGCCGGACTCGGTGAAGTCCGCAATATCGGCACCGAAAATGAACCGGACTGGGAGGTGTCGGCCGCGATCATCACGACGGCCGCCGCCGACGCCGGCGGCGAGGTGCATGACCGGATGCCCGTTTTCCTGCCGTCAGACCTCTGGGACACCTGGCTGGACCACCGGCCACTAAAGACCGAGGATAAACCCGCGATGCTGGATATGCTCGGTCAATCCTGCCGCGACATATCACCCCACATGGTTACCTATCCGGTATCGCCACAAGTCAACCGCGCCGGAGCAGGGGTCAGCGACCCCGAGACGATCGAACCGGTGTATTCGAGTTAGACGATAGGCTGAAACCGTGCGTGGAGAATACAAGGTGCCCGACGGCAAGCTCGTCGCCGTCGAGCTCGACGTGCACGGTGGCCAGCTGGCCAACGCCCATGTTTCGGGCGACTTTTTCCTTGAACCCGACGATGCGTTGGAGCAGATCAACGCGGCGCTTAACGGGATGCCCGCCGACGCCAGTGCCGACTATCTGGCGGCCACGATCGAGGGTCGGTTGAGCAGTAATGTCTCGATGATCGGCTTTGACCCCATGACGGTCGCCATTGCGGCACGCCGGGCCTTGGGTAAGGCAACCGGCTGGTTTGATCACACATTTGACGTCATCCCCGCCGTCAAGACGGCACCGGTGATGCACGTGGCGCTAGACGAGGTGATCCCCGATGAGGTCGCTGCCGGCAGACGCCGGCCCACACTACGCTTCTGGGACTGGAACGCACCACTGGTGGTGATCGGCAGTTTCCAGTCCGTGCAGAACGAGATTGATCCCGATGCGGCGGCCAGGCACGGAATCGGCATCACGCGGCGAATTTCTGGCGGCGGCGCGATGTTCATGGAACCGGGAAACTGCATCACGTATTCATTGGTGGTCCCGACGTCGCTGGTGGAAGGGCTGAGCTTCGAGCAGTCATATCAATTCCTCGATACGTGGGTGCTTGATGCGCTCAAAGAACTGGGGATTAATGCCCGGTACGTTCCGCTTAACGACATCGTCTCCGATATCGGCAAGATCGCCGGTGCCGCACAGAAACGGTTCGCCACCGGCGTCGTATTGCATCACGCCACGATGTCCTATGACATCGATGCGGACAAGATGATGGAAGTGATGCGGATCGGTCGCGAAAAGCTCGTCGATAAGGGCACGACAAGTGCTAATAAGCGGGTTGACCCGCTCAAATCGCAGACTCAGATGCCCCGGCTGGAGATCATTGACTCCTTTATGCGGCACTTCCAGCGGCGGTACGACACCGAACTCAGCGATTACACCGAAGCCGAGCTCGAGACGGCGCGAAACTTGGTCGAAAAGAAGTTTGACACCAAAGAATGGACGCATCGCGTGCCGTGATGCGTCACACAGCGTGTGACATGCTGTGGGCATGGCAGCCAAACTTTCGATCGCGTCCGAGGACTCCTTCCTCAGTATCGCCAGCACACGCTCGTTCTTATCGATCGGCTCGGTGGGTAGTTTCGCCTCGATCGGGTCGATCGGATCGGCACTGTCGGCGTTCAGTGCATCAAGCTGGCTCAGTATCGGTTCGGTAATGTCGGAGCGATCGTGCGGCGGCGTTATGGACTCGCAACGGCAAGCGCCGAACCGGGCCCGCACACAGGGCGTCGCGGTGGGCGTCTTGGCCGCAATGCTTATGTATTACGTCAGCCGCGACCGGATTCGATAAATTTTCGCGGGAATAAGTGCCGGATCGGCGGGAATAAGTGCCGGATCGGCGGGTGGTTAGAATCGGGTGATGGACGAGTCCCATCTGAGGTATCGGCCGCATATGACGCACTGGGGCGGATTCGAGGCGCTCAGTGACGGGCAACGGCTCACCGACGTCCGGCCGCTGGTCGATGACCCCGATCCCTCACCGCTGATCCATAATGTGGCCTCGGCCCAGCACGCGCCCGAGCGGATCGACCAGCCCTATGTCCGTGCCGGATGGTATCGAGACGGCCCCGGTGCACCCGGACGCGGATCGCAGGAATTCGTGCCGGTCTCGTGGGACACCGCGATCGATCTGCTTGCCGGCGAACTCAAGCGCGTCTACACCGACCACGGTGCGGCCTCGGTTTACGGTGGCTCGTACGGGTGGGCCAGCGCGGGACGCTTCCATCATTCCCAAAGCCAACTCCACCGATTTTTAAACTGCCTGGGCGGATTCACATACGGCGTCACCAACTACAGCTACGGCACCTCAGAGGTACTGCTGCCCCACATCGTTGCCGATTCGGACGAAGTGATGCGCGGCGCCACATCATGGCAGAACATCGCCGAGCACACCGAACTCTTAGTGGCGTTCGGCGGACTCCCCGGAAAGAACGCCGCGGTTACCTCCGGGGGGATCCGGAGGCATTCGATCGGGCCGTCGATCGCGGACGCTCACCGTCGTGGTACCCGGTTCGTGTCGGTCAGCCCACTGCGTGACGACACCCCGCCCGAGGCGCAAGCCCGGTGGCTGCCCATCCGTCCGGGCAGCGACGCGGCGCTCATGCTGGCCATCGCATATGTGCTGATCGACGAGGACCTTCTTGACCGGGAATTTCTGGCCACCCACACGCGTGGGTTCGAGGAGTTCGAGGCTTATGTACTGGGTCGCGGCGAGGGTATCGCCAAGGACCCCGCGTGGGCCCAGGACATCACCGAGGTGCCGGCCGCCGATATCTCTGGACTAGCAAGAGACATGGCACGTCACCGCACGATGCTCACGGTGAGCTGGTCGATCCAACGCAATCAGCACGGCGAGCAGCCGGTATGGCTGGCGATCGTGCTGGCCGCTATGCTCGGCCAGATCGGCATGCCCGGCGGCGGCTTCGGCCACGGATACTCCTCGTCCGGCTACATCGGACGTCAGCGACCGGCCGTGCAACTGCCTGCGGTACCGCAGGGACATAACCCGGTCAGCCAATTCATACCTGTTGCTCGCATCTCCGATATGCTGCTGAACCCGGGAGCGTCCTATCGGTTCAACGGGCGCACTCACACCTATCCGCACATCAAGCTCGTGTACTGGTGCGGCGGGAACCCGTTCCATCATCATCAAGACTTGGCCCGTCTGCGGGCGGCGTTCCAGTGTCCCGACACCGTCGTGGTACATGATCCGTTCTGGACGGCTACGGCACGGCACGCCGATATCGTTCTTCCGGCCACGATGTCGGTGGAACGCAATGACTTTGCCGCGGGCAAGAACGAACACATCGTCACTGCGATGCCGCGCCTCACCGAACCGGCCGGCCGAGCCCGCAATGACTTCGACATTTTCGCCGACCTATCCCGAACACTAGGGGTGGAAGACGAATTCACCGCCGGCCGCGAGGAAACCGACTGGCTGCGGCATCTGTATCGAGAGTTGACCGAGCGTGTCGCGGCGCATGACGCCGAGTGGCCCGTCCCGGACTTCGACGAATTTTGGCGCACCGGCCGGCTGGAGCTGCCCCAAACCGCCGGCGATCAGGTGTTATTCGGCCGATTCGCGGCAGACCCGGAGTCGAATCCGCTTCCCACCGCAAGCGGCCGGATCGAAGTATTCTCGCCGTCCATTGCGGACTCCGGTGCGATTCCCGGGCATCCGGTATGGATCCAGCCGGACGAATGGCCGGGCAATCCGAGCTACCCGCTGACATTGCTGGCGAATCAGCCGCGGTCACGCCTGCATAGTCAACTCGACGGGGGAGCGCACAGTCAAGCGGACAAGGTCGCCGGGCGCGAGGCGCTACGCATGAATCCCCGTGACGCGAGTGCGCGCGGGTTGAGCGCGGGGGACCTCGTATTGGTGTCCAGCCCCCGGGGCCGGTGTCTTGCCGGGCTACGAATCAGCGATGACGTCAGCCCCGGTGTGACGCAATTATCGACCGGCGCCTGGTACAACCCCGATCCGGATGACCCGGCATTTTGCCGTAACGGCAATGTCAACGTCTTGACCGCCGACCGGCCCACATCGCCCTTGACCCAATCATGTGCCGGAGGGCACGTGATGGTCGAAGTGGCACGCGCACACCTATAGAGGCGGCCACGGAATCGCCGGCATACCACCGTGAGGACCCGGGAACACCGGTCGCGATAACAGTTGTTGGCACCGGTGCGCTAACGCGTCGATCTCGGGGCGGCGCAGCAGGGTGTCCAATGCCTCTCCCAACTCACCCGACAGGGCATCGTGCACGCGTTCGACACCGTGCCGTTCATCGTCGGTGAGCTCCGAATCGATCCACCCCCACAGCACGGTGCGCAGTTTGTGGTCGCTATGGAACGTGACCCCGTGATCGATGCCATAGCGGTGGCCGTCGGACATGGCCAACACATGGCTGCCTTTACGGTCGGCGTTATTCACGATGATGTCGAACACGGCCATGCGCCGAAGCGCCGATGTGTCTTCGTGGATCAGCGAAATCGGCGTGTCGTCGGAGTCCAGAGCGTCGAAGATATGGCGCCAACCCCTGGCAGGGACCTGGGCCGACGGCACGAGAGTGACGGCGTCGGCGTCATCGCCGGCCTCATGCCATACCTGCACCATGCCGGTCCCGAAGCGGCCCTCGCGCAGCCATGTGGTGGGCACCAAATCCCATCCCAGGGTCTGGGAAACCCGGTAAGCGGCCACCTCGCGATAGGCGAGCGTGCCGTCGGGGAAATCCCAGAGCGGACGTTCACCGGCGATCGGCTTGTACACGACGGCCACATCGCCTATTTGTCCGTAGAACGTGGCGTTCGAAGCCGGCGTGATTCGTCCCGTCACCGTGAGCTCGCCGTCGAGCACGTCCGCGGAGGTCACCGAAAACCGTCGGGAAGTTCGCACACGTGATCGTCGGAGTCCATCGGTTGGCCGCACAGAGTGCACACGGGACGGCCCGCGCCGGCTACTTCGCGGGTGCGCTTGGCGAATGCGCGCGCCGCGCCGACGGGGATGCGGACCACGAACGCCTGCTCGGGTTCTACTTCGATGGGTTCGGATCCCATGGCGGCGAATTCATCGATGCTCAGTTCGATATACGGGAACGCCTCGATGACGATCTGCCCGGTGGACGAATCCCACCCGAGGCTAAGCGCGCCGACACGGAATTGCTCGTTGACGGGCTCCTCGAGGGGGTCATTATCTGCCAGCTCGGGAGGCGCCAGCGCGGGAATACTGTACGGATTGCCGTCCTGGGCCATCAGATCGTCAAGTACTTCTTCCATGCGGTCGGCGATTTCGGTGGACTGTTCCTTTTCCAGCGAGACGCTAATGAGCTCATCGTGAGCGCGCGCCTGCAAGTAGAACGTCCGCGCTCCGGGCTGACCCAGGGTGCCCACAACAAAACGGTCGGGCCAGTCGAAACCGTGGACACGCGTACTCATATCTTCATTTTAGGCCTGACCGGTTGCCGTGGAATCCGGGACATCGCCGCCTCCCACCTGAGCTCCGGTCGCAGCGGTATTGGAGTCGGCATCGGCTCCGACCCATGCCAGATTTCCGACGTGCGTATTCATAGCGATGACGTACGGATGGCTAGCGGTGTACGTGATTACCGAGACCGATGCCGGATTCACGATAAGGCGCTGGAAATGGTCGAGGTGGGTTCCCAGCGCATCGGCCAGAATCGATTTAATGACGTCTCCGTGACTGACTGCGGCCCACACGGCACGTTCACCGTGACTGGCGTCGAATTCAGCGGCGCGCGCACGTATTGCCGATACGGCGCGAAATTGCATATTGCGTAGCGACTCTCCGCCGGGAAACACAGCGGCCGAGGGATGCTCTTGGATCGTTGACCACAGCGGTTCGCCGCTCAGGTCTGCGAGCTTGCGACCCTGCCAGTGGCCGTAATCACACTCGTTGATGCCGTGCTCCACATCCGCGGCGGGCGCCGTGGTGCCGGTGATAGCCGCGGCGGTTTGGCGGCATCGCTTCAACGGGCTGGTAATCACACCCGCCAGTTGCAAGCCGGTGAGGCGATCGGCCATCTGGCGGGCTTGCTCTCGGCCCGTCGCGTCAAGTCCCACGCCTTTGCTTCTGCCGGCCAGCACACCGTCGGCGTTCGCCGTGCTACGTCCGTGCCGAATCAGCACAACAGTCGTCATGTCAGCGAGCCTAATCGTCGGGCCAGATCGCCGGGCCAGTTGCGGATCCGTGTGCACCGGGTTCATTGACTTGATAGGCTCGTGGTACCAGGCCGGGGTGCCCCGGGGTTGATTCGCAGAGTTGACGGATCCGGGGGCTGAGAAATTACCCGCCGAACCTGATCCGGATCATACCGGCGCTAGGGAGCCCATATGAACATTGACGAATCCGTGGCCCGCGTCTACCACGATTTGCAGGCACAGAACCCGCTCGTGCACTGCATCACCAACTACGTATCGATGGATATCGCGGCCAATATGCTGAATGCGGCCGGAGCCTCGCCGGCTATGGTCCACGACACTCATGAAGCCGAGGAATTTGCCTCGATCGCATCGGGGCTCATGATCAATATCGGGACGCCGTCACCGCCGTGGGTCGACGGTATGCACGCGGCGGTCCGCGCGGCCGCCGACCGAGAGATGGCATGGGTCCTGGACCCGGTAGCCGTCGGCGCAACCACATATCGGCAAGGCATCGTCGCCGATCTATTAGAGCATCGCCCCGCCGTCATCCGCGGTAACGCCAGCGAAATCGTCACCATTGCCACCGCCGTGACCTCCGGCCGGGGTGTGGACAGCGACACCGGCATCGATCAAGCCGTCAGCGCCGCCGGCGATCTCGCGCGGCGCACCGGCGCCACGGTCGCGATCACCGGCAGCTCTGATGTCGTCACCGACGGCGAGCATGTGTTGTATGTGGAGGGGGGTGACCCGGCGATGCCGCTGATTACGGCGTTGGGCTGTTCGGTCTCGGCGGTGACCGCGGCCTGCTGCGCCGTTTCCGATGATCGTGTGCATGCATCGGCGGCGGCACTAGCCATGTTCGCGGTGGCCGGACAACGTGCCGGAGCCGACTCTCCCGGGCCGGGCACACTGCGTTGGCGGCTGATCGACGAAATAGCCAAGCTCACCGCCGATGATCTGGCGGGCCGGGTGACTCGGCGATGACTCCCGATGTTCGCGTGTATCTGGTCAGCGCCGGCGCCGGTCCACAGCTGCCAGAGATCGCCGTAGCCGCGGCCGCCGGCGGAGCCACCATGGTCCAGGTGCGCGATAAGTACGCGGACGCCGCGGTGACCGGCGCGTCAGTGCGCGCGGTCGCGGCGCGCTTAGGCCGAGCAGGCATTCAAATCCCCGTATTGGTCAACGACGATCCGGCGGTTGCCGCGAGTGCCGCCGGCGTACATATCGGGCCCGATGACCTGCCACCGGCTCAGGCCCGGGCGCTGTTGGGCCCCGAGTCGATCATCGGGTGGTCGATCCACAGTATGGACCAGCTTGCCGACACTGCCGCGCTTTCCGCATGTGATTACGTAGCCGCCAGCCCGGTCTGGGCGACCCCGAGCAAGACCGATACCACCGAACCGTGGGGTTTGGCGGGTGTCCGTGCGCTGCGCGAGAGTCTGCCCTCGCGGCTGCCGCTGGTGGCGATCGGCGGCATTCACGAGGATAATGCGCGCGACATCATCGACGCCGGCGCCGATGGGATAGCGGTCGTGTCAGCCATATCGGCGGCCAAGAACCCCGAGAAGGCCGCCCACAGGTTACGCGAAGTTGTAGACACCGCGCTGGCTCACAGGAGCGTCGCATGAGCGCGCCTCCGGTCGTGCTGGCAGTTGCCGGCTCGGATCCCTCGGGTGGTGCCGGCATCCAGGCCGATCTCAAAACCGCGACGACACTGGGCACGTACGGCGCGGCCGCCATCACATCGCTGACCGCCCAAAACACCACCGGCGTCAGCGGAATCTATCCGATCCCCGCCGATTTTGTGGCCCGGCAGTACCGCTCGGTAGTCACCGACCTGGATGTGCGTGCGCTTAAAATCGGGATGCTGGGGACCTCCGATGTTGTGGCCGCTTTAGCCGAATCCATGCGCGAATATCCGGTACCCCATGTGGTGCTGGATCCGGTCATGGTGGCCGCATCCGGAGACCGACTGGTGCCAAACGATGTGATTTCCGCGATCCGCGATCAGCTCCTTCCGCTGGCCACTATGGTGACGCCGAATTTGGCCGAAACCGCGGTGCTGCTGGATGAACCGACGCCCGAAACCGTTGACCAAATGATGCGGGCGGCTCGCAGGCTATTGGGATTCGGCTCACAAACCGCGCTCGTCAAGGGCGGTCACTTGCACCGGGGCGACAGCATCGATGTGCTGGCCGATGAGACAGGTGCCCGCGAATTCACCGCAGAACGCGTCGATACACCCAATACGCACGGTACCGGCTGTACGTTGTCGTCTGCGATCGCGGCCTATTTGGCGCTGGGACGCGACATTCCCGCGTCCGTCGAAGGCGCCAAAGAGTACATCGGCGCGGCCCTGCGTAGCGCCGCCGGCTGGCGGCTCGGTGCCGGCAGTGGCCCCGTCGACCACCTGTGGGATGCGCACCCGCGGTGAGGCCGGTATTGCCGCGAGGGGCACAATAGCCCAGTGAGAGAAAGTCTGGCTAGAGAGAGCCCAGCGGGAGAAGCTCTGACGCGGGAAGGCCCGTCGGGACGCGATCCTGCTGCGCATCGGCCGCGCCTCGTGGAAGCCGATATGGTCGAGTCGGCGGCGCGACGTCTGCAGGGCGTTGTCGAAGTCACTCCGCTCAAGCAAAACCGGCGCCTGAGTATGCGGTACGGCGCCCACGTCCTCGTCAAGCGTGAAGACCAGCAGACCGTGCGGTCCTATAAGGTGCGCGGCGCGTATAACCTGATCAGCCAGCTCGGCGATGAAGCACGGGCTTCAGGTGTCGTGGCCGCCAGCGCCGGCAACCACGCACAGGGCGTGGCGCGCGCATGCTCGGCCCTGGGTGTACGCGGCCGCG
>Ga0209487_1003507_pt1 | contig 12301 bp, 8 predicted proteins | sample Poulit2012_FD_187524 | JGI IMG/M metagenome (GOLD analysis project Ga0209487, IMG submission 187524) | Agricultural soil microbial communities from Georgia to study Nitrogen management - Poultry litter 2012 (SPAdes) (version 2) | ecosystem: Environmental > Terrestrial > Soil > Agricultural land... | reverse complement strand
GTCCTTCCCTTGTCCCAGTCGATGTCGGGACGCAGTTCGATGACCTCCCGTCCGGTGGTGACCCGCAGCCCGTCGCGCCGGCCCGCCTGCCGCACCGCGGCGGTCACCGCACCGACCCGCTCGCGGGCCGCGTTGCGGTAGTGCACTGCCACGGCGAATCGCTTGTGTTCCACCAAAACCCCGCTGATCGGAGCCAACTGTGCGCGCAACTCGTCGGCCGCCTCGGTCAGCGCCGGGATCGCCGCCGCCGCGGTCTCGTTGTGGTGATGGGAGCCGTCGGGGCCGCGTGACTCGAAGCCGTGGCTGCCGGCGTACCAGATCCCGGGCACCCCGACCCGGTCGACGACGTCGGCCAGATCCCGCCCACTGAGGACCGCGACCGGGCAGACCGCCGCCAGCGACCGCAGCGCCGCATCGGCCCCGGGGACCAGGCGGGCCTCGTCGGGGTCGTCGACGATCTCCGAGAGGGTCCCGTCGAAATCGAAGAAGACCGCCGGCGTGCGGCCGCTGGCACCGCCGTCGGTGAGCGAGACCGCCTGCACCGCGTCGGGCAGCGTCGAGATGCGCCGGTCACCGGTGCGCACCGTCACCTCGCTCAGGTCGGTGACCACCACGTCGGCGCCGCGGTGATACAGCTGCTCGCCCGAGCCCGTGCGGTCCACCCCGATCACCAGCGCGAACCCTCCGGCGCGGCCGGCCTCCACCCCGGCCTCGGCATCCTCGACCACCACGCAGCGATCCGGGCGCACCCCCAGCCGGCGGGCCGCCTCCCACAGCACCGCCGGATCGGGCTTGCCCGGCAGGCGCAGTTCGGCGGCGGTCACGCCGTCGACGCGCACGGCGAACAGGTCGCCGATGCCCGCGGCGCTCAGCACCGCCGCACAGTTGCGGCTCGCGGAGAAGATGGCGGTGCCCACCCCGAGGTGCTGGAGTTGGTGCACCAACGACACCGTGGTCGCGAACGCGGGCACACCGCCGGCCAGCCGCTGCAGGAACAGCGCCTGCTTGCGCTCACCCAACCCGCTGACGGTGTCGCCGGCCGCGGCGTCCGACGCCACGGTGATGCCCCGGGCGGCGAGGAAATCACCGATCCCGGACAACCGTGGTTTGCCGTCGACGTAGCGACGGTAGTCGGCGTCGGTGAACGGCGAGTGGTCCTCGCCGGGACGCGGGCTGCGGCGGGAGAGGAACTCGTTGAACAGATCGGCCCACGCCGCCGCGTGCACCGACGCGGTGTCGGTGACCACCCCGTCGAGGTCGAAGAGCACGGCGTCGTGTCGTCGCGGGTCGATGATCACCGACAATGCCCAACCTCCCGGGTCGCCGACGGGGTGCCCGAGTGCGGTGAGCTCCCCCTTGCGTTCTGGCTCCGACGATGCCACAACGCCGGGGCTTGCGGGTGGGCCGACGTGGGATGCCGTGGTATGCCTTAGAGGCAGTAGGCGGTCGCGGGACCGCGCGAGAGGAGACCGAGATGTCGGCGCCGGGTGTCAATCGCGGAATTGTGGTGGCCGTCGACGGTTCCCCGTCGGCGAAGGTCGCCGTGGACTGGGCGGCTCGCACGGCCGCGCTGCGCAACCTCGACCTCACATTGGTGCACGTGTTGGCTTCACCGGTGACGATGACGTTCCCCGAAACCCCGATGCCGCCCGGCTACGCCCAGTGGCAGGAGGAGCAGGGCAAAGAACACGTGCAGGCCGCGCTGGCCCTCGTCGAGGAGATCGAACCGTCGGCGCGTCCGACCCAGGTGCGCGGGCAGATCGTCACCGGGTCGACCATTCCCACGCTGGTGGAGTTGAGCAAACAGGCCGCCCTGCTGGTGGTCGGCTCGCGCGGGCATGGGTGGCTGCGGCGCAGCCTGCTCGGATCGGTCAGTTCCGGACTGCTGCACCACGCGCTGTGCCCGGTCGCGGTGCTCCGTGACGAGGACATGGCCACCGAGCACCCGGGGACCGCACCGGTGGTGGTCGGCTGCGACGGCTCGGCGGTGTCGGAGAACGCGGTGGCGATCGCGTTCGAGGAGGCGTCATTTCGCGGTGTGCCGCTGGTGGCGGTCAATGCCTGGATCGATCTGGCGGTCAACGATGTGCCCGCCGGCCTGGATTTCCCGGCGATGGCCGCCGAGGCGGAGCGGGCGCTGGCCGAACAGCTGGCCGGCTGGCAGGAACGCTATCCCGATGTCGAGGTGCGTCGGGTGGTGGTGGCCGGCCGCCCCGCCGACCAACTCATCGAACACTCCAAGGACGCCCAACTGGTGGTGGTCGGCAGCCATGGCCGCGGCGGATTCACCGGCATGCTGCTGGGCTCGGTGAGCAGCGCCGTCGTCCAGGCGGTGCAGACCCCGGTCATCGTCGCGCGACGGCGGTGAGCCCGGCCTAACGCAGCCAGGTCTGCCGAGCGACCCGATGAAAGTTGGCGCCGAGCACCGCGCTGATCTCGGTGTCGGCCCAGCCGCGGTCCTGCAGATGGCCACCGAGGCCGACGAACGTCTCCGGCGGCATCCACTGGATCGGGCCCCATCGGGTATAGCTCTCGTCGAACAACCCGGGGTTGGCGGCCAACTCGGCGCGGAACTCGGTCTGATCGAACGAGAAGTCGGTGCTGACCCCGACGTGGTCGATGCCGACCAACTCGACGGCGTACTCCAGATGGCGCGTCATCGCCTGCAGGGTCGGGGTGTTGGGGCCCAGGAAAATCCCCACCCCGGTGATCCCGATCACGCCGCCGGTGGCGGCGCAGGCTCGGGCCTGCGCGTCGGTGATGTTGCGCGGATGGTCCCAGACCGCACGCATACAGGAGTGGCTGTAGACCGCTGGGGCGGTGGTCACCGCACAGATGTCCAATCCGGTCCGCACACTGCAGTGGGAACCGTCCGGGACCATGCCGGCTGCGTTCATCGCCGACACCAGGGACCGGCCCCAGGCGGTCAGCCCGGTGTCCTCGGCGTCGAGGCAGCCGCAGCCGGCGGCGTTGGCGTGGTTGTAGGTGGGCAGCAGGGTGCGCACCCCGAGGTCGGCCAGCAGGGCGACATTGGCCAGATCCCCCTCCAGCGGCCCGCTGTCCTCCAGGTCGAAGGCGACCGCGATCGTGCCCGGCTCGCCGGCCGTGACGTCGTCGGGGCGTCGGGCCAGCCGCAGATCGGGGTGGGTGTGCACGGCGTGGCGAAAGTGGGCGAGGAGCGCGTGCACGTCGGCGAGGCTGTGGGGCGCGTAGCCGACGTTGAGCGAGACGAAGGTCGCGCCGGGGCGGCGGTAGCGCCGCAGCGCCGCGACGTCGGCGTCGGGCGCCAGCGGCAGACAGGCGTGCTGATCCCACAGAAGCGGTGCCGCGTTCACGGACCCAACACCCGTCGGGTGTAGTCGTTGGCGAAGACCCGCTGCGGGTCGAGTCGGTCGCGCACCGCGGTGAACCGGTCGAACGCCGGGTACCGCTCGCGCAGGGTCTCGGCGGTCTGGAAGTGGTATTTCCCCCAATGGGGCCGGCCCGCATACTCATCCATGATCTGTTCGACCGTGCGGAAGAACTCCTCGAATTCCATGCCGCGGTACTGGTGCACGGCGATGTAGCAGGTGTCGCGGTGGTGCGCGGTGGACAGCAACGCGTCGTCGGCGGCGGCGAAGCGCACCTCGATCGGGAACAGGATCGGCCAGCGGCGCCGGCGGATCACCGCGACGACCCGTTCGAGGGCCTCCCGGGCGTGCCGGCGGGGCAGCGCGTACTCCATCTCGGTGAACTTCACCCTGCGTTCGGTGGCATAGACCTTGTAGGCGTAATCGCAGGTGGTGGCCGGGGTCATCATCGCGGTGATCAGCCGGTTGAGCCGGGGCGCGGCGGCGGGCAGCAGCCGCCCGGCCCGACAGATCAGGCCCAGACCGCCGTTCTCGACGCCGGTGTGCAACCGGCGTTTCCACGCCGCGGTGGGGGTGGGCTCGGCGACGCTGCGCGTAGTGCTGCGGGTCAGCGCGGTCTCGGTGTAGGGGAACAGGAAGAACTCGAAATGGTCGTTGTCGTCGGCTGATTCGTCGAGCCGGTCCAGCGTCTCGGCCAGCGGCCGTCGTTCGTCGCGGCGGTGCAGGGTGTACAGCGGCACCGCCTGCACGGTGACTTCAGAGATCACCCCCAGTGCCCCCAGCGACACCCGGGCGGCCAGAAGGTCGTCCCCGTCGTCGACGTCGACGACCTCGCCGGCGGCGGTCACCAGACGCAGCGACGCCAGCTGGGCGGACAGGTTCGGAAAGCGCGCCCCGGTGCCGTGGGTGGCGGTGGCGGTGGCGCCGGTGATCGTCTGGGCGTCGATGTCGCCCTGGTTGGCCAGCCCCAGCCCGAACGCCGCCAGCTGCGCGCCGAGGCTGCGCAAGGTGGCCCCGCCCTCGATGGTCACCAGACCGCTGACCGGGTCGGCGTCCAGCACCCGCCCCAGCCCGGTCATGTCGATCATCACCCCGTCGGTGCAGGCGCAGTCGGTGAAGGAATGACCGCTGCCGACCGCGCGCACCGGCTGGCCGCGGCGGGCCGCGGCGGCCACGGTCTCGACCAGTTCGGCCTGCGAGGTGGGCCGGGCCACCGCCGCCGGGGTGCACTGCTGCCCGCCGGACCAGTTGCGCCACCGGGATGCCGGGGCGGCCCGCGCGGTCACAGGAAGGTCCGTCCTTCCCCCCGGTAGGTGGGCACCTGCTCGACGATCCGGTCACCGCGGACCAGATACAGCCGGTCGAAGCGCTCGCACAGCTCGCCGGCCTTGGCGTGCCGGAAGTACACCCGGTCCCCGATGCGCAACGACCGGGCGGGCGGGCCGTGCAGCGGGGTCTGCACCTCCCCGGCGCCTTCCCTCGGGTCCAGTCGCAGCCCGCTCGGCAGGTACGGCGACGGCATCCGGTCGCTGCCGCCGACCCCGCTGGCCAGGTACCCGCCGCCGAGCGCGGTCACCGTGGTGGCGTCGAACCGGCGGGAGACCGGCAGCGCGAACATCGCCGCGGGCGCCAGCGTGAACGCCGTGTAGGAGTCGAACAGGGTCGGCGCGTAGAAACCCGACCCGGCGGTGGCCTCGGTGATCGCCGGCTCGCCGGCGACCAGGTGCAGATCACCGGTGCCGCCGGCGTTGACGATGCTGATCTCGGCGACCTCGCGTACCCGCGCGACCGCCTCGGCGCGGCGGTCCCGCAGCTCGGCGAACGATCGGCGTTGCAGCCACCGGACGGCCCGGCTGTAGAGGGGTTTGCCGGCGACGTCGTCGCCGACCCCGGCGATGTGGCCCTCGTAGCACATCATCGCCTCCAGCCGCAGCGTCGGGCGCCGCGCGATCTGTTCGGCGAACGCCCGCGCCTGGGTGGGGGTGCGCAGCGGCGAGCGTTTGGGGCCGATAGCGAGCCCGGCCCGGCGGTACCCGGCGTCGAGATCCAGGCAGACCCGCAGCGGTGCGCTGGTCGCGGCGGTGAGCAGATCGAGGTGCTCGACGCTGTCGACCATGATGATCGGGGCGGTCCGCGGCGCGGCGGCGGTCAGCTCGCCGAGGGCGGCCACCGCGGCCCGGTCGGTGGTGGGGTAGGCGAGCAGCAAGTTGGTGAAGCCGTGTTCGGCCAGCCACAGCGTCTCGGCCGCGGTGAACGTCAGCAGCCCGTCGAAGCGGTCGTCGGCGTCGAGGATCGCACGCTGCAGCGCCCGGCAGCGCAGCGACTTGGAGGCCACCCGGATCGGTTTGTCGCCGGCCAACCCCAGCAGCCGGTCGGCGTTGGTCCACAGCGCATCGAGGTCGACGAACGCGAACGGCACGTCACAACCGGCGAACGCGGTCTGGTAGCGGTGCAGCCGGTCCTCGGGGGTCAGCCGCGCGGGCCGGCCGGTGACGTCGTGCACAGCCTCACCCTACTGAATCCGGAGGGCGCGACGAGGCGCGACAGCGGCGCCGCCGCTCGCCGCACGCCGCCGCCCCGCGCTCAGCCGACCAGGTAGCGCTGCAGCGTCGGGCCGATCCAGTCGATGACGGCCCCGCGGTCCATCTCGACCAGCGGCGGGAACGCCAGCACGTACCGGCACAGCGCCATGCCGAGGACCTGCGAGGCCGCCAGACTGGCCCGCCGCGACGCCTCGGCCGGGTCGTCGGTGAGCGCGGCGATGACCGGGGCGAGCTGGGCGGCGAAGATCGTCCGCATCCGCTCGGCGACCGCGTCATTGGTGACGCCGGTACGCAGCAGGATCAGCAGGGCCCCGTCGCGTTCCCAGCGTTCCAAAAAATGTGCGGCCAGGGTGGCGCCGAGGCGGTCGCGCGGCGTGCGGGCGAGGTCGGGCAGTTCCAGGTCGAAGTCGGCGGCCGCAGCGAACAACCCCTCCTTGGTGCCGTAGTAGCGCATCACCATCGACGGATCGATGCCCGCGTCGGCGGCGATGGCGCGGATGGTGGCGCGTTCGTAGCCGTCGGCGGCGAAGCGCGCGCGTGCCGAGGCGAGGATGACGGATTTGGTCTCGGCGGCCGAACGTCTCATGCCCACCAGAGTAGGCCAACGCTTGTTGACAAGCGTGACTCCGGCGTCTAGCGTCGAAGTCAACAAGCGTTGGCAAACATGTGTTGGCAAAGGGGTCGTCATGCGGGACACCACCACCTTGGTGGTCGGCGCCGGGCCGGTCGGGCTGACCGCCGCGGTGGTGCTGACCCAACTCGGCCACGCGGTGACCGTCGTCGACCGCCAGGGTGCGGCGGCGAACACGTCGCGGGCCGCCGTGGTGCACGCCCACACCCTGGAACTGCTCGAGCCCTACGGGGTGGTTCCCGACCTGGTGGCACGCGGGGTGCCCATCTCGACGTTCACCATCCGCGACCGCGATGACCGGCTCATCCGGGTGCCGTTCGACCGGTTGCCGACGCCGTACCCGTACACGCTGATGATCTCGCAGGCCGACACCGAGGCCATCTTGCTCAACCGGCTGACCGAACTCGGCGGCACCGTCGTGCGGCCGGCCGACGTCGCCGGACTCCACCGGCAGGGCGACAGCGTGCGGGTCACGTTCGGCGACGGCGCGGTGCTGCGGGCCCGGTACGTGATCGGCGCCGACGGGATGTACAGCACGGTGCGCGACCAGGCGCGCATTGCCTTCCGCGGCGCCAGCTACGCCGAGTCGTTCGCGCTCGCCGACGTGCGGCTCCGCGGCGGGGTACCCGCCGACGAGGTCGTCTTGTACTTCGCACCGGCCGGGCTGCTGGTCGTCGCGCCGCTTCCCGACGGCCTCTCGCGCATCGTGGCGACCGTGCCGGCGGCCCCGAGCTCTCCCGACGCCCGATTCGTGCAGCGGCTTCTCGACGAACGCGGGCCGCAGCGGGTGCCGGCCGTGGTCGACCGGGTGGTGTGGGGTTCGCGGTTCCGAGTGCACCATCGGCTCGCCGACACCTTCGGTGCCGACCGGATTCTGCTCGCCGGCGACGCCGCCCATGTGCACTCCCCGGCCGGAGGGCAGGGGATGAATCTGGGCATCGAGGACGCGGTCGCCCTTGGGCAGGCGCTGGCGCGGGTGCTCGGCGGTGACACCGCGACCCGGCTCGACGACGGTGACCGAGCGGGCGTCCTCGACGGCTACGCCGCCGCGCGGCGGCGCACCGCCGGACGCGTCGTCGCGGCGACCCACCGGCTCACCACGGTGGCCACCCTGCGCCGTCGCGCCGCGCGCAATCACCTCCTGCGGGCCCTCGGCGCGGTGCCCACCGTCCGTCACGCGTTGGCGTGGCGGCTGTCGGGCCTGGACCGCCGCTGACTCCCCTGGAGAACACCGAAGAAGGAGACACCGTGAGACTCGTCAACGACCGACTCGCCGTCCCGGCACGCTTGACCCGGCCCAGCGATCACGGGTTCGTGATCCTGGCGGCCGAGGTCGGTCGTTGGGCCGGCCCGCTGGCCGCGCCCTCCGGCGCCCGCCGGCGGCTCATCGCCGACCTGCGTGCGCTCAGTATCCGGTTGGCCGAGCGTGACGACGTGGCCTCGGTCGTCGTGTTCCGCGGCGTGTTCCGGCCGCCCGGTGAGGGGTCGGCGCTGCTGGCCGGCCACGGGGTCCGGCCGGCCCGCCACGACGTGGTCGTGCTGATCCGTACCCGGTCGGTCGGCGCCCTCGAGGCGGTACGTGCCGACGGCACCTTCGGCGCCATGGTGGCCCGGATCGATCGGTGTGCGCCCCACGGCTATCGGGCCGCGGCGGACAACGCCGCCCGCATCGCCGACGTGGACCACGGCCGCGATTCGTGGTTCCTGTTCAACTATTTTCACGGCGACGACCCGGACTCCGTCTACCGGGTGTGGGAATACACCGCCGGCTGGTTTCAGCGCCGCACCGCGCTCGCCGACTCCACGCTGCTGCGGCCCCTGCCCGATGCGCCGACCGGCGACGACCCCATCGAGGGCCGCGGCGATGACCTGGTGAGCCTCGTCAATCACGCGAGCTGGCCGGCGTTGCGCCTGTTCCTGCCCGCGTTGCTGTTCGATCGCAGCTTCCGGTCGTTCGTGCTGGCGAACTTCGCGGCCAACGGCGTGGCCGCGCAACCGATCCTCTATCGCCGGGCGTGGACCGCCGGCCGCCGTCCATAAACCGAACATACGTTCGATATGCTGGTGCGGTGGGCTGGAGCAATGGTCCCCCGAGCTGGGCCGAGATGGAGCGGGTGCTCGACGGCAGGCCGGCGCCGGTCGCCGCGAACCCGCCCGCGGCGGTGCACCGACCGCCGGTGCGCACCCGCTCGGCGGTGGACTACGCCGAACTGCATGCGCACTCGGCGTTCAGTTTCCTCGACGGGGCCAGCACCCCCGAGGAACTGGTGGCCGAGGCGGTGCGCTTGGACCTGCGTGCCCTGGCGCTGACCGACCACAACGGCCTGTACGGGGTGGTGCGTTTCGCCGAGGCGGCCGCCGAGTCGGCCGCCGCCGGCCAGGAGATCGCCACCGTGTTCGGCGCCGAACTGTCGTTGGGGGCGGTGTCGCGCACCGCGGAACCGGATCCGCCCGGCCCGCACCTTCTGGTGCTGGCCCGCGGCCCGGAAGGGTACCGGCGGCTGTCGCGACAACTGGGTGCGGCGCATTTGGCCGGTGGGGAGAAGGGCCGGCCCCGGTTCGACCTCGACGCGCTCACCGAGGCCGCCGGCGGGCACTGGCAGATCCTGACCGGATGCCGCAAGGGGCACCTGCGCCGAGCACTGCAGACCGGGGGCCCGGAGGCCGCGGCGGCGGCGCTGGCCGACCTGGTGGACCGGTTCGGCGCCGAGCGGGTCAGCGTCGAGTTGACCTGCCACGGCCAGCCGGGCGACGACGAGCGCAACGCCGCGCTGGCGGCGTTGGCGCCGCGCTTCGGGGTCGGCCTGGTGGCGACGACCGGGGCGCATTTCGCCGGACCGGATCGGTCCCGGCTGGCCATGGCGCTGGGGGCCGTCCGCGCCCGGCGGTCGCTGGATGCGGCCGCCGGGTGGGCGGCCCCGATGGGCGGGGCGCATCTGCGCTCCGGTGAGGAGATGGCCCGGCTGTTGCACTGGTGTCCCGAAGCGGTGCGCGGTGCGGCCGACCTCGGTGCGCAGTGCGCCTTCTCGCTGCGGCTCATCGCCCCGCAGCTGCCGCCGTTCGCCGTCCCGCCCGGGCACACCGAGAACAGCTGGCTGCGCGAGTTGACGCTGACCGGCGCCCGGGAGCGTTACGGGCCGCCGCACTCCACCGGGCGGGCCGGCAAAGCGTATGCGCAACTGGAGCGCGAACTCGCCGTCATCACCGAGCTGGGTTTCCCGGGGTATTTCCTGGTGGTGCACGACATCACCCGGTTCTGCCGCCAGCACGACATCCTGTGTCAGGGGCGGGGATCGGCGGCCAACTCGGCGGTCTGCTACGCGCTGGGCATCACCGCCGTCGACCCGGTCGTCAACGAGCTGCTCTTCGAACGGTTCTTGTCGCCGGCCCGTGACGGTCCCCCCGACATCGACATCGACATCGAGTCGGACCGGCGTGAGGAGGTCATCCAATACGTCTACGACCGGTACGGACGCACCCACGCCGCCCAGGTCGCCAACGTCATCACCTACCGGGGGCGCAGCGCGGTGCGCGACACCGCCCGTGCCCTGGGGTTCTCCCCGGGCCAGCAGGACGCATGGAGCAAGCGGATCGGCCGCTGGGGCGGACTGAGCCGGGACGACCCCGCCGTCGAGGACATCCCCGCCCCGGTGATCGAGTTGGCCACCCAGATCGCCGGGCTGCCCAGACATCTGGGGATCCACTCCGGCGGCATGGTGATCTGTGATCGCCCCATCGCCGATGTGTGCCCGGTGGAGTGGGCGCGCATGCCGGGCCGCACCGTGCTGCAGTGGGACAAGGACGACTGCGCGGCGATCGGTCTGGTCAAGTTCGATCTGCTCGGCCTGGGCATGCTGTCGGCGCTGCACTACGCCAAGGACCTGGTCGCCGAACACGAGGGCATCGAGGTGGATTTCGCCCAGATCGACCTGTCCGAACCTGCGGTGTACGCCATGCTGGCCCGCGCCGACAGTATCGGGGTGTTCCAGGTGGAGTCCCGCGCCCAGATGGCCACCCTGCCGCGGCTGCGCCCCCGGGTCTTCTACGACCTGGTGGTGCAGGTGGCGTTGATCCGCCCCGGCCCCATCCAGGGCGGCTCGGTGCACCCCTACATCCGTCGCCGCAACGGCATCGACCCGGTCACCTACGAGCACCCGTCGATGCGCCCGGCGCTGCGGAAAACCCTGGGGGTGCCGCTGTTTCAGGAACAGCTGATGCAACTGGCCGTCGACTGCGCGGGGTTTTCCGCAGCGGAGGCCGATCAGCTGCGCCGGGCGATGGGATCGAAACGCTCCACCGAGAAGATGCGCCGGTTGCGCGCCCGGTTCTATACCGGGATGCGCGAGCGCCACGGCATCACCGGGGCGGTGGCCGAGCGGATCTACGAGAAGATGGAGGCCTTCGCCAACTACGGTTTCCCGGAGAGTCACGCACTGTCGTTCGCGTCGCTGGTGTTCTATTCGGCGTGGTTCAAGCTGCACCATCCGGCGGCGTTCTGTGCGGCGCTGCTGCGTGCCCAGCCGATGGGGTTCTACTCGCCGCAGTCGCTGGTGGCCGACGCGCGCCGGCACGGGGTGACGGTGCACCGGGCCTGCGTGAACACCAGCGGCTGCCACGCCGACTGCGAAGACGGCGGCGCGGCGGTGCGTCTCGGGCTGGGGGCGATCCGCCACATCGGGGTGGAGCTGGCCGAGCGGCTGGTGGCCGAACGCCGGGCCAACGGCCCGTTTCGCTCGCTGCCCGATCTGACCTTCCGGGTGCAGCTGTCCACGGCGCAGGCGGAGTCGCTGGCCACCGCGGGGGCGCTGGAGTGTTTCGGCATCGACCGTCGTGAGGCGCTGTGGGTGGCCGGGGCGGCGGCCACCCAGCGGCCGGATCGACTGCCCGGGGTGGGGCTGCCGACCGGCGGCCCGGCCCTGCCGGGCATGAGCGCCACCGAACTGGCCGCCGCCGACGTGTGGGCCACCGGGGTCTCCCCGGACAGTTTCCCGACCCAGTTTCTGCGTGCCGACCTCGATGCGCTCGGCGTGGTGCCCGCCGCGCGCCTGCCGGAGATCGCTGACGGCACGCGGGTGTTGGTGGCCGGGGCGGTGACCCACCGGCAGCGGCCCGCCACCGCGCAGGGGGTGACGTTCGTCAACCTGGAGGACGAGACCGGGATGGTCAACGTGCTGTGCACCCCGGGGGTGTGGCGGCGCCATCACCGGGTGGCGACCACGGCGTCGGCGTTGCTGATCCGCGGTAAGGTGCAGAACGCCAGCGGTGCGGTGACGGTGCTCGCCGACAAACTCGGCCTGATCCCGTTGGGGGTGGCCACCACCTCCCGGGATTTCCGGTGAAACCGGGGCTCGGCCGGCCCCGAATCGGTACCTTCGATCCACATGCGGGCGATCCACATGCGGGCCCGCTGCCCCCGACGACGAACCCCAGACCGCGAAGTGGACCACGAGGTCAGGAAGTGAGGACAACGACGGTGATGATGCGAGCAGTGGTTGCGGCGATCGGGATCGCGATCGCCCCCTGGCTGGTCGTCGCCTGCGGTGGCGACGAGCAGCCCGCACCGCGGTCCAGCCAGCATCTTCAGCACGATCGGGAGTCCGCCGAGGGGCCGGGCAGCGAGCCCGGCCAGTCGCCGAGCCCCGCCAACCCCGGGCCGGGTAATCCCAAACCGGCCGAGGGGTACTGGGACGACAACGGCCAGCCCGTCAACGGCGGCCCGCCCGGGGCCGACGGGTCCACCCAGAACAACCTCACCAAGGAGTACTGCGCCCAGAACG
>Ga0209487_1003506_pt1 | contig 12302 bp, 12 predicted proteins | sample Poulit2012_FD_187524 | JGI IMG/M metagenome (GOLD analysis project Ga0209487, IMG submission 187524) | Agricultural soil microbial communities from Georgia to study Nitrogen management - Poultry litter 2012 (SPAdes) (version 2) | ecosystem: Environmental > Terrestrial > Soil > Agricultural land... | reverse complement strand
GACAGGTTCATCACCACCATCGCGCCGAAGTGCACCGGGTCCACACCGAACTCGGTGGCGATCGGCAGGAAGATCGGCACGAAGATCAAGATCGCCGGGGTGGGATCCATCACGGTGCCGATGCCGATGAGCACCAGCATCATCAGCAGCAGCACCACCACGGGTGAGTCGGTCAACCCGAGCACCAGGCCCGAGATCGCATCCGGGATGCCCGCGAACGTCATCACGAAGGACAGTGCGGTGGATACTCCCACCAGCAGCATCACGATCGCGGTGGTGCGCCCGGCGTCCACGAAGATCTCCGGCAGGTCCTTGACGCCGATGGTGCGGTAGATCGCCGAGAGCACCAGGCAGTACACCACGGCGATGGAGGCCGATTCGGTCGCGGTGAAGAACCCGCCGAGGATGCCCCCGATCACCACCACGATCATCAGCAGCGACGGCAGCGCCCGCCACATCACCAGTGCACCCTGGCCGAATGTCACCCGTTGCGTGCTGCGCAATCTGCCGGGCTGACGGCGCGCGTACAGGTACACCACCACCATGCACGCCAGCGCCCACAGCAGTCCGGGCCCCACCCCGGCCATGAACAGCGCCGCGATCGAACTGCCCGAGACCAAGGCGTAGACGATGAAGGTGTTCGATGGCGGCAGGAGCATGCCGGACGAGGCCGAGGCAACGTTCACCGCTGCCGCGAACCGCCGGTCGTAACCGTCGGCGACCATGCGCGGGTTCATCACGTTCCCCACCGCCGCCGCAGCCGCGACGGCCGCCCCGGAGACGGAACCGAACATCGCGTTGGCCACCACGTTGGTCTGGGCAAGGGAAGCCGGCATCCGGCCGGTGAGCACCTTGGCGGCGTCCACCAGCCGGCCGGCGATCCCGCCGGTGTTCATGATCACCCCGGCGAGCACGAAGAGCGGGATCGCCAGCAACGGAAACGAGTTAATACCCGTGAAGATCCGCTGGGCGGTCATGATCACCGCGTTCTCCAGCCCGAGCAGCGGGACCGCGGCCAGGAAGGAGGCCGCTCCGATCACCACGGCGATCGGCACCGAGAAGGCGATGCCGATCACGATGCCGGCGAGCAGGACCAGCCCTGCGAGCATCTCCGGAGTCATCGCCGCCTCCGCCCTTGGTCTGCCTCACCATTAGCAACGCCTGGCTCGTCATCCTCAGCAACGCCCGGCTGGTCATCGTCAACGCCCGGCGCGGCCGCACTGTCGGGGGCGGGGTCATCCGCCGCTTCGGGCTGGGGGTCCGGGTCGAGCAGCCTCAACTCTTCGATCACCGCGTCGGTGTCCACCTGTGCGGCTGCCCCGGTGCCGATGTCCTCCAAGCCGATCGGCGGGTAGGCATGGGTTTGTCCGCCCAGGATCCTGCGCAGGTCGTACAGCGAGTAGAACGCGATCAGCACCCCGGCCACCGGCAACGCCAAGTACATCTGCCCGAGGGTGAACGGCAACGCGGACAGGTTCTGCGTCCAGGCGTTGAGCATCACCATCGTCCCGCCCCACAACAGGATGAGCACAGCGAACCCGAACACCACCGCCTGCACCGTCGCACCGAGGCGGCGTTGCCGGTCGGCGGAAGTCTTTCGGGCCAGGAACTCCACCGCGATGTGCCCCCGCTCGCCGAACACGAACGCGGCGGCGAACAGGCCCAACCACACGAACGTCATTCGTGCGGCCTCTTCGGTCCAGGTGGCGGGCGCGTTCAGCACCTGCCGGCTGAACACCTGCCACACCACCACTGCCACCAGTAGCCCGAACAGCACCACGGTGCACCAGTACAGGATCCGGTCCAGGATCCCCTTCACTCGGTGCATCAGCCTGCCATCCCTTCCCGACGTAGCACCTGTGCTCACTCGCTTTCCGCCGCGGCCCTGGCAGCCTCGAACAGTTCTCGTTGGGAGTCGGTGCTGATGAATACCTCCGCCAGGGCCTCCAGGGCGCTGTCGAACGACTCGGAATCCACCTCGTGGAAACTCGCTCCACCGGCCTCGGCGCCGGCGATCGCTTCCTGGGTCAGTTCCTCCCATAGTTCGGCGTGCTCCACGTGGGTGGCCGCCCAACCTTCCTCGAAGATCTCCCGCTCTTGTGGGCTGAGGCTATGCAGCCGTTCGGTGTTGATGATGAGGTAGTCCAGGCCCACCAGGTGGTTGGTGTAGGACCAATAGGGTGCCACCTCGTAGTGGCCCTGGGTGTAATAGGACACCTCGTTGTTCTCCGCCGCGTCCACTACCCCGGACTGCAGCCCGGTATAGAGTTCGCCGAAGGACATCGGCGCACCTGCGCCACCCAGGGCGCGAGCCATCGCCACGTTCAGTTTCGACTCCTGCACCCGGATCTTCTCGCCATCCAGGTCCGCGGGTGTTTCCACCGGGCCGGTGGTGCTGTACACCGACCGCGCGCCCTGCGTGAAGCCGCCCAGCACCGTGATGTTGTTCGACTCCTCCAATGAGGTGAACAGGTCCCCGGTAATGGCCGGGTCGTGGATCACCTGCATCTGGTGGTCCACGTCGTCGAACACTCGCGGCATGTTGAACACCAGGAAGTCCTCGTGCAGGTTCTCCAACTGGGTGCCGGAGACGATCGCCATATCGGCGATGCCCGTGGACACCAGTTGCAGCGCCTCCGCCTGGGCGCCCAGGGTCTCGTTCGGGAACACCTCGATGCGCACCTGGTCGCTGTGCTCTTCCATGTACGTGGCCCAGTTGTCCAGCGCGATGAACGAGGGGTGGTTCTCCGCCTGGTTCAGCGACAGTCGCAGCGTCGTGTACCCATCGCCGCTGCCCATGGGCGCACACCCAGCCAACACGATCCCGGCGGCAACGGAAATGGCGATCCCGAACCTACGGCGCCGGTGCCTCATAGTGCGGTCCTCCTCTCGGTGGCTCGGCCCCGGCGCGCGAGTATGTGCGGCGGCGGTGTCCGACGGCGCAACCTCGAGCCGAGGTGCCTCACCAGACTAAGTTCCCGTGCCCCAGGGTCCCGTGCCCGTGCTGCCACAATTCGAATGCCTCACCGGCCGGGCTGGTGCGGTCATGTGAGCACCGGATCCCGAGCGCGCTTACGACGGCGGGGGTAGAGCAACTCGAGCCGTTCCACCACCACCGGCCCGTCTGCGTGGGGCACCTGCGGGTGGGAATCAGTCGTGCTCACCTCCGCGGTGCGTACCAGCGCCCGCGGCTCGCCCGCGCCGTCCAGGACGATCCCCAGGTCCCCCACCCGGGCCGGATCCTGCCCGGCGTCATCCAAGTCCGCCTTGGCGAACGCCTGAGTGAGCGTTCCCGATCCCATCAGTTCCTCCACATCCCGCGTGGCCTGAGCGGGGTCGGGCGAGGTCGACCAGACCGGCGGGGGCACCGTATCCTGCACGTTCTGCCCGATCACGGCCTCCAGCCGGTTCAACTTCCCTTCGACACGCGCCTGCACCCAAAAGCGTTCGACGGCGGTCTGGGGAGTCATGCACCCATGATGCACCAGTGCGGCAGGAAGGGGCGGGCCGGTCGTGGATGCGCGCTCGGCCACTCAGTGCTCGTCAGGTGAGCACGCCGGCCAGGCGCAGCACCACGACCAGAACCAGCACGGGCCAACTCAGCACGGTCAGGTACACCTGGGCCAGTACGAGCGTGCCACTGAACGCCACCGCCGGCGGGATGAACAGCCGCGCACGGGGGTAGTCCTCCACACGACCGGCCAAGTGGTCTGGGAGCCGGATCAGCGACCATGCGGCGCGCAACCTGCGCAGCAGCAGCGCCCCACCACGGGCCGCCACCGTGCGCATCAGACTCAAGACTTCGGCGCTCACCGCAGCGATCGACAACAGTGCCCGAAACTCCCGAGCCAGCGCATCCTGCTCCCGTGCGGCGCGCAAGTAGGCCCGTCTGCGCACCACGAACAACACCTCCACCGCTGCGGCAGCCGCCAGCGGTACGCCCACGGCCACCCGCGCGGGAACGTTGCTGAGCGTGAACAGCACAACCCCGAGACCGAGGATCGGCACCACCGGCACCAGTGCCATGGCGAGGCTGGGCCAGCGCAGCGCCGCCAACGCCGCGCCCAGTGCCTTGGCGGTTCCCTCCGCGATGGCCATCCAGCCGCTGACCCCAGCACCATTGGCCGGCGCCTGCGCGGACCCACCGTCCGGGGCTCCGTCGTCGCCCAGGACATGTGCACCCTGCGGTGCGCTCCGGCTCCCCGACATGGGCTGATGTTATCCCGGGCGCCGGACTCGACAGCGACCGGTGCGGTCGGTAAGGCTAGGACCGTCATTCCGGCGGTGCTCGCCGCGGGAGAAGTCGATGCCGTCTGTGTAGGAGAGGCCCCATGTCGCAGGAATATCCCAGCGCGCCGACGCCCGGTGGCCGACCTCCCGGCGCGGACCCTTCCGGCCAGCCGCCGCATCCGGGTCCCGGCCAACCTGGTCCGCACCAACCCGGCCCCGGTCAGCCTGGCCCCGGTCAGCCTGGCCCTGGCCAACCCGGCCCTGGCCAACCCGGCCCTGGCCAGCCTGGCCCCGCCTCCTCAGGCCCAAGCGGGCCTGGTTACGACCAGACCGGACCGTGGCAATCCGGTCCCACTGGCTACCAGGGCAACCAGGGCGCCTCTGGACCCGGCTGGCAACAACAGCAGCAACCCGGCTCCCGACCGGTCGACTACAACGCGAGCAACGATGACCGGACGCTAGCGATCCTGGCACACCTGTCGCCGATCCTTGCGATGGTGCTCAGCGCCGGTCTGCTCAGTTGGCTGGGGCCGTTGTTGATCTACCTGCTGTTCCGCGACCGCAGTTACCTGGTGCGCAACGCCTCGGCCACCGCGTTCAACTTCAACATCACCGTATGGATCGCGATCGTTGCCGGGTGGATCTGCCTGATCACCATCGTGCTCCTGCCCCTGGCGATCGTCCTGTGGTTGGCCGCTGCGGTGTGCCAGATCGTGTTCTCCATCCTCGGTGCCGTCCGCGCCAACCGCAGGGAGATCTACACCTACCCGCTCCAGGTACCGATCCTGAAGTAAACCGGTGGCCACCCGCTCCTCTTGGTGGGCGACCCTGCCCGGCCTGGGCCTCGCCGTCGCGCTCGCCCTGCTGGCCTGGTGGGCGGCACCGCACCTGCCACTGATCAGCGCACCGGTGCTGGGCGTCGTGTTGGGCCTGGCCGTGGCGATCGGTCGGACCCGGCGAGTTCCCGTCCGCCCCGACCCGTTGCCACCGGGCCTGCGGTTGGCGGCCTCGCGAGTGCTGCAGGTCGCGGTGGTCCTGCTCGGGGCTCAACTGTCCCTGGATCAGGTAGCAGGCACCGGCGCCGCAGCCCTCTGGGTGCTCATGGGGGTGATCATCGCGGGTCTCGTCGGTGCGGCGCTGCTCGGCCGCGCGCTGGGCGTGGACCGGGACTTGCGCACGCTCATCGGGGTGGGCACTGCCATCTGCGGCGCGTCGGCGATCGCTGCCACGACCCCGGTGCTCAAGGCCGCACCGGCGAAGGTCTCCTACGCGCTATCCACCGTGTTCGCGTGCAACATCGCCGCGGTTCTGCTGTTCCCGATCCTGGGGCACCTGGCCGGGATGACCCAGCAGACCTTCGGCATCTTCGCAGGTGCGGCCATCAACGACACCTCATCGGTTCTGGCCGCGGCCACGGTGTTCGGTGCAGAGGCCACCGACACCGCCGTAGTGGTCAAACTTACCCGCACCCTGGGCCTCATCCCGATCGTGCTGGGGCTGTCGGTACTGGTGGCGCGGCAGGCGAAGGCCGACGACGACGCATCCGCCCGGCCCGGGGTGTGGCGGTTGGTGCCGTGGTTCCTGGTGGGATTCCTGGTGCTGGCCACCGTGAACTCCCTAGGAGTGATCCCCGCCGCAGCGCAGCAGCCGCTGAGCACTGTGGCCACGTTCTGCATCACGGTGGCGCTGTGCGCCGTGGGCGCCTCCACCGACCTGGCCGGGTTACGACGCACCGGCCCGCGGCCGCTGGTTCTCGGTGTGGTGGTGTGGGCGCTGGTGGTGGGCACCGCGCTAGGCATGCAGGCGCTCACTGGGCTGCTGGTGCTGCGGTAACCACTCCGCCGACTAAACATCCCGCGATTTCGCTGTGACCCTAGGAGCCCGCCGGCGGTTCACGAGGTATTTAGTGACCGGTGCCCGGTCGAGCGGCGTTCGGCCCGTCGGCGCTGCTACATGCCGTAGGCGGCGAACAGGCGGTCGGAGGGCACGATCTGCTTGCCCAGCGGGGTCAGCGTGACCGGAATGATCTTCAGTTCGGCGATCGCCAACGGGATCCCGATGATGGTGACGGCCATCGCCAAGGCGGAGACGATATGCCCGATGGTCAGCCAGATGCCGGCCACGATGATCCACACCACGTTGCCCAGGGCCGAGCCGACACCGGCCGTAGGACGGTCCACGACGGTGCGGCCAAAGGGCCAGAACACGTAGTTGGCGATCCGGAACGAGGCGATGCCCCAGGGGATGGTGATGATGAGGATGCAGCAGATCAGCCCGGCCACCAGGTACGCCAGCCCCAGTGGGATGCCGGCGAAGATGAGCCAGATGATGTTGAGCACCACATTGAGAAACGTTCGCACGTGGTCATTATCCGTCGCGTAGCGAGCCTGGGGTATCGGGGAGTTCCCTGACCCTCAACGCACTCGGGCCGGCCGGCTCCCGGATGGGAACCGACCGGCCCGGATGTCAGATTGCCGCGATCGGGAAGGTCTCAGCGCGCGGCTGTGCCCTCGGTGTAGTCGCTGTCGGTGGGCTTGACCCAGGCGAACAACTTACGCAGTTCCTTCCCGGTGGCCTCGATCGGGTGCTTCTCACCCTTGGCGCGCAGTTCCTTGAACTCCGGCGCCCCGGCGTTCTGGTCGTCCATGAACCGCTTGGCGAATGCGCCGTTCTGCACGTCCGCCAGCACCGACTTCATGTTTTCCTTGACCCGCTCATCGATCACCCGCGGACCGGAGACGTAGTCGCCGTATTCGGCGGTGTCGGAGACCGACCAGCGCTGCTTGGCGATCCCGCCCTCGTACATCAGGTCCACGATCAACTTCAGTTCGTGCAGCACCTCGAAGTAGGCCACCTCCGGCTGGTAGCCCGCCTCGGTGAGCACCTCGAAGCCATACTGGACCAACTGGGAAGTTCCGCCGCACAGCACCGCCTGCTCGCCGAACAGGTCGGTCTCGGTCTCTTCGGTGAAGGTGGTCTTGATGCCGGCGGCGCGCAGCCCGCCGATCGCCTTGGCGTAGGACAGCGCCAGCGGCCAGGCCTGGCCGGATGGGTCCTGCTCGACGGCGACGATCACCGGCACCCCGCGACCGTCGACGTACTCCCGCCGCACCAGGTGACCCGGGCCCTTGGGGGCCACCATGATCACGTCGATCGACTCGGTGGGCTTGATGAACCCGTACCGGATGTTGAACCCGTGGCCGAACACCAACGTGGCGCCCTCACGCAGGTTCGGAGCGATCTCTTCTTCATACACCTTGGCCTGGACCTGGTCCGGGGTGAGGACCACCACGACGTCGGCCTCGGCGGTGGCGGCGGCTACGTCGAGCACCTTCAGGCCCTCATCGGTGGCCTTGCCCGCCGAGGAGGATCCTTCCCGCAGGCCCACCCGCACATCCACACCGGAATCGCGCAGGTTCAGCGCATGTGCATGGCCCTGGCTGCCGTAGCCGATGACGGCGACCTTCTTGCCGGCGATCAGGGACAGGTCGGCGTCGTCATCGTAGAAAAGTTCCGCCACAGTGGCTCTCCTTCGGTTGGTTACTTTCGTTGGCTCCGGCCCGGGGCCGGGGGTTGGTGTGCAGGGCATTGACGGCCGAGCCCGGACGGCCCAGGCCTCTGCTCCGCGCGGCCAGTGCCCCTCCGGCCGCACGGCGGCCGCCTCAAGCGGTGCGGGAGATCCGCTCCAGTGCGCGGTCCGTCATCGAGCGTGGCCCCCGGGCCACCGCCACGGTGCCGGACTGGACGATCTCCCGGACCCCGTAGGGTTCCAGGGCGGTGAGCAGCGCCTTGATCTTCTGCTCCCCGCCGGTGGCCTCGATGGTGACCGCCTCGGGGGTCACGTCCACCACGTGGGCGCGGAAGAGTTCGACCACCTGCAGCACGGCCGTGCGGGAGACGTCGTCGGCCTTCACCTTGACCAGCAACAACTCGCGTTGTACCGAGTTCTCCGGCGCCAGTTCCACGATCTTGATCACGTTGACCAACTTGTTCAGTTGTTTGGTCACCTGCTCCAGGGCATTGGACTCCACGTCCACCACCACGGTGATCCTGGAGATCTCCTCATGCTCGGTGGGGCCCACCGCCAGGGAGTGGATGTTGAACGCACGGCGGGCGAACAGCGCCGCCACGCGGGTGAGGACGCCGGGTTTGTTCTCTACCAGCACCGAGAGGGTGTGTCGGGACATAGGTGTTTCCTCACTCATCGCGCTCGAAGTCCGGGGTGATGCCGCGGGCATACTGGATGTCATCGTTGGAGACCCCGGCCGCCACCATCGGCCACACCATGGCATCGGCGCTCACCACGAAGTCCACCACCACGGGGCGGTCGTTGATCTCGTTGGCCTGGTTGATCACCGCGTCCACCTCGCCGGCGGTCTCACACCGCAGGCCCACCGCGCCGTACGATTCGGCGAGCTTGACGAAGTCCGGGATGCGCTTGGTGCTGTGCCCGGTGTTCAACTCGGTATGGGAGTAGCGCTGGTCATAGAACAGGGTCTGCCATTGGCGCACCATCCCCAACGAGGAGTTGTTGATCACCGCCACCTTGATCGGGATCCCCTCGATGGCGCAGGTGGCCAGTTCCTGGTTGGTCATCTGGAAGCAGCCGTCGCCGTCAATCGCCCAGACCAACGCGTCCGGGCGGGCGACCTTGGCTCCCATCGCTGCGGGCACGGCGTAGCCCATGGTGCCCAGCCCACCGGAGTTCAGCCAGGTGCGCGGCTTCTGATAGCGGATGAACTGGGCTGCCCACATCTGGTGCTGGCCCACCCCGGCGGTGTAAATCGCATCCGGGCCGGCGATTTCACCGAGCCGGGAGATCACGTGCTGGGGGGCGAGTAGACCGTCCTCGGTGGGCGTCCAGCCCAGCGGGTAGGTCTCGCGCAACTGATCCAGGGTGCGCCACCACCCGCCCAGATCCGGTTCGCCGTGCTGGGCGTGTGCAGCCTCCAGCGCGGTGTTCAGTTGCCGCAGCACTTCCTTCAGGTCGCCCACGATCGGCACGTCGGCATGCCGGTTCTTGGAGATCTCCGCGGGGTCGATGTCCGCGTGCACCACGGTGGCCCCAGGGGCGAAGGAGTCCAGTTTGCCGGTCACCCGGTCATCGAACCTGGCGCCGAGGGCCACCACGAGGTCCGCCTTCTGCAGGGCGGCCACCGCCGCGACGGTGCCGTGCATGCCGGGCATCCCCAGGTTCTGCGGGTGCGCGTCGGGCACCACGCCGCGGGCCATCAGCGTGGTGACCACCGGGGCGCCGGAGGCGTTGGTCAGTTCCACCAATTCAGAAGCGGAGTCGGACCGTACCGCTCCCCCGCCCACGTACAGCACGGGCCGCCGGGCGGTGGCCAACAGCCGGGCCGCTTCCCGGACCTGCTTGCCGTGCGGTTTGGTGATCGGACGGTAGCCGGGCACGTCCAGTGCGGCCGGGGGCCAGGAGAAGTTCATCATCTCCTGCATGGCGGACTTGGCGATATCCACCAGCACCGGGCCCGGCCGCCCGGTTTGGGCCAGGTGGAAGGCCTCGGCGATCCGGGCCGGGATCTCCTCGGCGTGGGTCACCAGGAAGGAGTGCTTGGTGATCGGCATCGTGATGCCGACGATGTCGGCTTCCTGGAAGGCGTCGGTGCCGATCATCGGCGCGGCCACCTGCCCGGTGATCGCCACCACCGGCACGGAGTCCATGTGGGCATCGGCAAGTGGCGTGACCAGGTTCGTGGCTCCCGGTCCGGAGGTGGCCATGCACACCCCGACCTTCCCCGTCGCCGCAGCGTAGCCGGTGGCCGCGTGTCCGGCGCCCTGCTCATGGCGCACCAGGACGTGCCGTAGTTTGCGGGAGTCGAACAACGGGTCGTACACCGGGAGGATCGCCCCGCCCGGGATCCCGAAGACGACTTCGGTGCCGACTTCTTCGAGGGCGCGAACGACCGCCTCCGCGCCCGTCATCTGCTCCACCGGGCTGGGCACCACATCGTTCGTGCTCTGCAGCGCCGGCTTGGGCGGGTGTGTACGCGGCGGGGCCGGGTGCGGAACCTTGGCCATCGCTCCTCCTGTATTCAGCCGGACAATGAAAAACCCCTCGGCCATTGTGGCGATCGAGGGGCGCGTGTGGGTGGGTACGTTGAGTCAGTCCGCCGCGCACACGCGCCGGATAAGGACGACTCGCACGTTCCCGTTTCCCATGGCTCTGATCCTAAACCCGGCCACCACCCTGCTGACAAAACTGTCTCACATAGTGGGCAACGGCTTCACAGTATGGACATCGAGTTCGCCCGCATTCAACACGCGTCCGCCCACATCCGACAACCGCGGGCGGAGCAATCCACCTCACACGGCGCTTCCGCGGAAGCGCGGAACCTTCACTATCGCGCCATCCTGCAAGCACGCCGGTAGCCGGGCAGCCGGTAGCCGAGGCTGCCGGCGGATTTCACGAGGCGGCGATCTGGGCCGCCATGTGCCCGGCCCCGTACCCGTTGTCGATGTTGACCACTGCCACTCCCGGGGCGCAGGCGTTGAGCATCGACAGCAGCGGAGCCAGGCCCCCGAACGCCGCCCCGTACCCCACCGACGTCGGCACGGCGACCACGGGAGCGCTCACCAGACCGGCCACCACGCTGGGCAGCGCGCCGTCCATCCCGGCGGCGACCACGATCACGCGGGCCTGCCGGAGCAGATCCAGTTGGGCCAGCACCCGGTGCAGTCCGGCCACCCCCACATCGATGACCAAGTCGGTGGGCCTGCCCAGGTACCGCGCAGCGATCTCCGCCTCCCTGGCCACCCGCAGGTCGGAGGTTCCCGCTGCGAGCACGACGACGCGACCTCCGCTGGGTGCCGGCGGTTCGGCCGGCCAGGCGACCATCTCGGCATCGGGGAGGTACTCCGCTTCCGGCAGCACCGCCAGGACCGCCTCGGCGTGTTCGGGCGTGGCGCGGGTGAACAGCGTGGGGGTGGCGGCGTCCTTGACGCCCGCGGCGATCAGGCCGACCTGGTCAGCGGTCTTGGGTTCGCACAGCACCGCTTCGGGATAACCCCGCCGTGCCCCGCGCTCGTGGTCCAGGTTGGCCACCCGCTGCAGGTCCGGACCCGGTTGCCAGGTCTCATCATCCATTGACCGATACCAGCGGCAGGGTGAAGGCCCCGGACTGGATCCCGCGCAGATCCAGTGCGGCGAACCTGAACCCCGCCTCGCGCACCACCCGGTCCACCTCGGCGCGTTGTTGCACGGCGGTCACCAGTTCGTCGTCGGGCAGCTCGATACGGGCCACATCGCCGTGGTGGCGAACCCGGCAGTCACTGAATCCGAGTCGGCGCAGCCCGCCCTCGGCCTGATCCACCTGACGCAACTTCTCCGGGGTGACCTCTTCGAAGTGGGGGATGCGGGAGGCCAGGCACGGAGCGGCGGGCTTGTCCGCAACCGGCAACTTCAAGGCCCGAGCCACTTCGCGCACCATCGCCTTGGTCATCCCGGACTCAGCCAGCGGCCGGAGCACCCGGTGGTTCGTGGCCGCCTGAGAGCCGGGCCGGTCGGGGCGTTTGGCGTCGTCGGCGTTCTCCCCGTACGCCACCGCCACCAGACCGAGTTCCTCGACCAAGTCCTCCGAGACGCGGGTGAACAGTTCGTCCTTGCAGTGGAAGCAGCGGTCCGGCCCGTTGGCGCGGTAGGCCTCCGAGGAACCCTCATGGGTCTCGATCTCCACCACTGGCGCGCCGATCACCGCCGCGGTCCGGTGTGCCGCCTCCCGCTCATCGGTGGCCAGGCTCGGGGACACTCCCAGGATCGCGGTGACGTGTTGTGCTCCCAGGGTGCGCACGGCCAGCGCCAGGAGAGTGGCCGAGTCCACCCCGCCGGAGTAGGTCACGCCCAACGGGACATGGCCCTGGAGCCGTTGCATGGCTGCGGTGGCCGCCTGCGCCGCCGGGCCTTGTAACCCGGGGATCGCCGTCGTCGTCATCGGTCTCAACCGAGCACCGCACCCACCGAGGCGGACTTGACCAACTTGGCGTATTTGGCCAGCACCCCGCGGGTGTACTGGGGAGGCAGCGGCTGCCACCCTTCCTTGCGGCGCTCCATCTCG
>Ga0209487_1003505_pt1 | contig 12305 bp, 7 predicted proteins | sample Poulit2012_FD_187524 | JGI IMG/M metagenome (GOLD analysis project Ga0209487, IMG submission 187524) | Agricultural soil microbial communities from Georgia to study Nitrogen management - Poultry litter 2012 (SPAdes) (version 2) | ecosystem: Environmental > Terrestrial > Soil > Agricultural land... | reverse complement strand
GAACAGACCGCTCTGCCTTATGCTCACGCTTTCGACTACTACGAAACCAATATATCTGAATACTCCGGCGCGCAGCTGCAGTTCTATATCAATGATGAATTTCTCTATCAGTCTGAACCCTATCGCTACTATGCCGAAGCGATATATCTGGCCGCTCGCACAGGCAACTCCAGCATCTCTGTGAGCGGACTTGGGGACGGGTACCACTCCGGAGGTCTGGGCGGGTCGATTACCGGACACAGAATTCAGCTGTATGGGTTCTCTTATGATGAACTGCTGTCTCTGGGTGAGGATATCCGTGAGCGGCTGATGCGGCATCAGCGGGTTCAGGAGGTGGATATCCACCGATCGGTCGGGTGGGGAATGCAGGACCTGTTTCACTATGTGCTGAACCTGGACGATGAGCGGCTGATGCTCCGGGGTATTGATCGTGCATCGGTCCTGGACGCTATTCAGATTGACGTGAATCCCACCAATACACTGGGTCAGGTAGAGCTGGAAGGGACCCGGATGTACCTGGTAGGGCAGGCCCAGGCTCAGAGCCACTATGAAGAGGATCTGATCTTCCGGCCTCGACGCAGTGATGGTCACCTCTTCACACTTGATGATATTGCTGATGTGAGTCGTGAACAGACCCTGCCGCAGATCATCCGGGAGGATCAGACCTATCAGCGTGTATTGATGGTAGATTTTCTGGGCCCGCACCGATTGGCTCAGAATGTCATCGAATCAACCCTTGAGGAGGTTCCGGTGCCGGTGGGCGCTTCCATTCAGTTTGGAGGGGGGTTCTTCTCCTTGGGTGACGATGATCAATTACGGAACTATGTTTTCCTGCTTCTGTTCACCATTCTGAGTGTCTGGATGATTGTGGCCGCTCTGCTGGAGAGTTGGGGGGATCCGTTTGTGGTTCTTCTCGCGGTACCGCTCAGTATGATCGGAGTGATGGCTGGTGCCCTGTGGCATGATATCAATTTTGATCAGGGTGCTATCGCCGGAACGCTTCTGGCTGTGGGTGTCGTGGTCAACAACTCCATACTGCTTATTCATGAAAAACAGCGGTGCAGGGCGCTGGGTATTCACGGATTCCGGAGCTGGGTGCGAGTCTATCAGAACAAAATGCGGACTGTGTTGATTACATCGTTAACTACGATGGCTGGTCTTGTGCCGATGATCTGGATCGGTGCCAGTGATTTCTGGAATGACCTGGCGGTTGTGGTCTTGTGGGGCCTGATAACCAGTCTTGTTCTTCTTCTTGTTCTGATGGGGTCATGGGAGGGCCCGGCTATTCGCAGGGTAATTTCACCTCTGGAGAGGGATCACGAAGGCTTAGGTGGGGGAGTGGCAGAATAAAGTAGAATAGAAGTTGATTCGCAGGGGTGAAACGTTGTATATTTGTCCTGCTTCTGAGGACGGTTTTACTTTGCTGATGAATGCTTTGTAAAACAAGGATTTTTCTGTCTGATCAAGGCCAGAGCAAAACAGAGGCCGCAGCATATATTCCATATGTGAGGAGCTCAGTTTTGTGATAACGCCGATCAGGCGTAAAAGACGGTTTTACAAAGCATTCAAGCGGGAATAGCTCAGTGGTAGAGCATCACCTTGCCAAGGTGGAGGTCGGGGGTTCGAATCCCCTTTCCCGCTCCATAAAAAAAGGCGTTTCCAATGCGGAGACGCCTTTTTTGTTTCTTGTCTGTTTCTTGCTAGTTCACGTATTAACGCCTATCTCGCGGATTTCCGCTTCCACCAGGAGTCTGTTGGGAACGCTTCCACCGGGAGTGTGTTGGAACGCTTCCCTACCATCGGAAACGAACGTTACAACACGATTTCGCTCTCCTACCCTTCGACGACGATGGTCTCATCACGCTTCGGGCCTGTGGAGATCAGCCGGAATGGAACGCCTACATACTCCTCAACAAAGGAGATATATTCACGGGCAGCAGCGGGCAGATCTTCAAGGTCAGCAATATCGCGAGTTGTTTCACCTTTCCAGCCCTGCAGCTCCTTGTAGACAGGTTTGACACGATTCAATTGCTGGGTCAGAGGCGGGTAGACGGAGACCTTCTCACCGTCGAGTTCATATTCGGTACAGACTTTGATCGTATCGAAGTGATCCAGGACGTCCAGTTTCGTGAAGGCGATCTCATTGAGACCATTCAGGCGTACGGCATAGCGGAGGGCAACCAGATCGAGCCAGCCGCATCTGCGTGGCCGGCCGGTGGTCGCACCAAACTCAAACCCATACTTGCGGAACGCCTCTCCATCGTCGTCATGGAGCTCTGTCGGGAAGCAGCCATTACCGACACGTGTACAGTAGGCCTTGGTGATGCCCATGACATGGGTAATCGCTGTCGGCGGGATGCCGCTTCCGGTGCAGGCACCGCCAGCCGTCGGGGAGGATGAAGTCACAAACGGGTAGGTGCCGTGATCCAGGTCCAGCAGGCTTCCCTGAGCCCCTTCCAGCAGAATACTCTTTTCGTCAGCAATAGCATCGTGCAGCATCTCGGTGGTGTTGCAGATGTAGGGCCGGATGCGCTCGATCGCTGGCTGGAGTGAGTCGAACATCTCATCAGCATCCAGTTCGGGTTCATCATAGATGTGCCTGAATGCCTTGTTGATATCGGCCAGGTTCTTACCGATCTCCTCCCGGAGCTGGTCCGGATATAACAGTGTTCCCATCCGGATTCCCACCCGTGAGACCTTGCTCACATATGCGGGCCCGATACCACGTCCTGTTGTTCCGATGGCGTCTGCACCTCGGCTCTTCTCCTTGACCTGGTCCAGCAGCCGGTGATAGGGCAGGATCATATGTGCCGTTTCACTGATAAAGAACTTCCCTTCAAGATCAACACCAAGCTGCTCCACCCGTGTGATCTCGTCAAGGAGAGCTTTCGGATCGATAACGACTCCATTTCCGATGATGCAGGCTGCATCACCATTAAAGATACCGGAAGGGATCAGGTGGAGAACTACCTCTTTGTCATCAAACTTCAGAGTGTGGCCGGCATTGGCACCCCCCTGGTAGCGAACGACAAAATCGGCCGCCTTGCTCAGCAGGTCTACCACTTTTCCTTTCCCTTCATCACCCCACTGGGCACCAACTACAATTCGTACTGCCATAGTCTTGTCAAAAAAAAAGAGGTGATCGACACCCCTTTTCTTTTATAATTGATTATAAAATGTGTCTGTTAACCGTTCAGTCAAGCCGGCTTCTCATCAAACGATTCAACCGCTTCATCGACAGACTGAAAGTGCTGGAAGACGGTGATCAGTTTGGTGACGACAAGCAGACTCTCAATCTTGTCAGTTGCATTGGCGATACGCAAATCGCCGCCTGCCCGACGCATGGTGGTGAGTCCGCCAATGAGCATGCCAAGTCCGGAGGAGTTCATGAAGGCGACATCGCTCAGATTGACAACGACATTGGTCTTGCCCTCTTTGATCAGCTCATGAAGTGTTTTGTTCAATTTTTCTGCATCAGGACCGCCCATCACATTCCCTCTCAATTCGATCACGACACAGTTATACCTCTCGGATACTTTAAAACTCATAGGCGTTCACCCCATTGGTTTTCTGTCTGTTGGTACAAGAAGATTACAAGAAGATGTTAATTATACCGTCTTGGATGTTGTAACGCGAAAAGCCTTCTCAGATCAGGAGGATGCCTTGACGTTTCTCTTCTCCAGTTCTACAACGATAGCACTTGCCACAAAGAGTGAGCTGTACGTACCGATAATGACTCCAAGGACCAGCGCAAAGGCAAATCCTTTAAGGACTTCGCCTCCGAAGATAAACAGGACGGTCACGACAAACAAGGTAGTGATGGAAGTTATCACTGTCCGGCTGAGCGTGTCATTCAGGCTCTTGTTGATCATTTTACCGAACTCCATCGTCTTGTAAATCACAGAGTTTTCACGAACCCGGTCAAAGATCACTACCGTGTCATTAAGTGAATACCCGACAATCGTCAGGAAGGCCGCAATCAGTGTCTGACCGATGCTGACATCAAAAAGGTCGAACTGACCCAGAATGGTGAATACCCCCAGGACGATGATCACATCGTGCGCAAGAGCGATCACCGCTCCTGCTGAATAGGTCCACTTCTTGAACCGGATCAGGATATAGATGAAGATGGCGACCAGAGCGAAGAGCACAGAGTTGACTGCAGCCATCCGCAGGTCCTCTGCGAACCGAGGCCCCACCACATCTGTCTTGATGGTGGTGAATGAGTTATCTGTCAACTCCTGTGAAAGGGTGCTCTCAATAATACCCCGTACAGCTGTAATATCGCCTTCGGCGTCGGTACGGATCATGATCTCGTTCTCTGAGCCGTAGAGCCGGACCTCCGGTTGTGCATCCAGCGGTTCCGTTAGCAGGCCTCTGATCTCCACCACATCGACCGGCTGCTCAAACTGCAGGACGTACTCTTTTCCGCCCCGGAAATCGATGCCGTAGTTCAGCCCCAGCACCAGCATGGCGCCAACTGAAATGATCACCATGGCGATCGAGACCCAGTTGGTAATTTTGTGAGTTCTGATAAAATCAAAATCGGGTGTTTCAAACCATCTCATAATGTATTCTCCAATATCTGTTAAATTTCGGGCAGGTGTGGTTCAGCCATGCGAAACCTTCAGGCTCAACCGAAACTGAATTTTGCACCCTTCTCACGTGTCGCGTAATCAATGATCAGCCGTGTGATCACAATCGCACTGAAGAGTGAGGTTGCAATACCCGCCATAAGCGTCACAGCAAAGCCCTTTATCGGACCAAACCCGAAGCTGTAGAGGATGATGCCGACGAAGAAGGTGGTCACGTTGGCGTCTATAATGGCGCTCATCGCGTTGGAGTAGCCGTTGTCGATAGCTGCCCGAAGCGTTTTCCCGCTCCTCAGCTCCTCACGGATCCTGTCAAATATCAGGACGTTGGCATCGACCGCCATACCGATCGTCAGAACAATTCCGGCGATACCCGGCAGTGTCAGTGTCGCCTGGAAGCCTGCCAGAATCCCCAGAACAAAGATGATGTTGAGGAAGAGAGCGATATCAGCAACCACTCCCGCCCTGTGGTAGTAGACGATCATGAAGATGGCCACCACGATGAGTCCGAATGCCACAGAGAAGAATCCAGCATTGATCGAGGCCTCTCCCAGGGTGGCCCCCACTGTCCGCTCCTCAACGATATCCAGGGGTGCCGGCAGTGCTCCCGAGAGGAGAATGTTGACAAGGTCTTCCGCCTCTTCAAGACCTCCCAGACCGGTGATGGACGACCGTCCGTTGTTGATCCGGCTGTTGACCCGAGGATAGGAGTAGACGTAGTTATCAAGTACGATCGCCACCGGCCGACCGATGTTTGCACCGGTAATACGCGCCCAGCGTCTGGCGCCTTCGGAGTTCATGGTCATGGAGACCTCCGGAACGTTGGTCGCAGGGTCGAAAGCCACCTGGGCTTCAGAGACCACGTCTCCCGTCAGTTCAACCTGGCTGCGGACTCCGATAAGCTCATACAGCTCCATGCCGTCCTGTACAGCAAACGGGCTGGATCCCCAGAGCAGCGTCGTATTTCTGGGCAGCCGCTCCTGGAAATCATCCCGCTCGATGATCCTGTTGACAGCCGCGGTGTCCGGTCCGGCCGCATACCCGAAGACGTAGGGGTTCTGGGTCGGAAGAAGTCGCTCCCTGAGTACATTGCCACTCTCCTGCTGACCGGCTGTTCCACCGGTATCTGCAGCCACCCCAGTGTCCTGATCTGCAGCTGCTGTCACGCCGTTGTCGATCCCGCTCTCTCCACTTTCGTCTGAACCAGACGCCTCTTCGTCGCTTTCAGCTTCTGCAACAGGCTCCTCATCACCCTGGGCAGCCAGCTGATCAAACCAGCTGTAGATATTCTGGCGCGCACTGGTCAACTCGTCGGCATCGGCTGCAAGTCGGAACTCCAGTCTGGCGGTTCCCCGAAGCAGGCCACGGACCCGCTCTTCATCATCGACACCGGGAAGCTCCACTATGATCCGGTTTTCACCTTGTCGCAGAATAGAGGGTTCAGTCACTCCGTAGCGGTCAACCCGTGTCCGGATAATCTCCATACCGCGGGTAACTGCCTGATCACTCTGCTCACGGAGATAACTGGCGACTTCGGCATTGCTTGACCGGCGGGTGATGTTGGCAGAGTCCGAGCGGTAGTAGCGGCTCAGTCTCGCATTGGGATCCCGGCGCTCGAATTCGGCGACCATCTCATCGATGATGTCGGTCCGCTCTTCAAAAGCGCGATCTGAAGCAACGGAGATCACCTCTTCAAGGGTCTCGTCGGCAAACTCACCGGCAAGCTCGAGCAGAAGCTGGTCCACCCCGACCTCCAGTGCCACATGCATACCGCCCTGGAGATCCAGTCCGAGAGAGAGTGACCGTTCACGCAGGCTCTGAAGCCTGGCACGATTCTCCTCTTCATAAGCGACCCGTTCCACTTCTGGCATGTCATTCATATACCGCTCTTCCAGGATCAGCTGGATCGTAGGGAAGAGGTACCAGAGCGTCAGTCCGAGGACGAAGATGACAGCTCCTATTTTAAATCCGTTTCCTTTCATGGTTGTACTCTTTATTGGATTGGATAGATATGGTGACTGTTTAGTTGTGCCACTGCTTGTTTATCGGGTGGCACATCACGTAGTTTTTTCTGAATAACGTCTTGTTGGCATTAGAACCGGTGAATGAAAGAGGACTGAACCTGAGGCAGCAGAGATGGACTGGTTTCGGTCATTGTATCTGATCACTGCGTGCAGACCACGTCTATCTGAGCACTATCTGACAGGTTGCCAAACTGATTGCTTGTCCAACTGGTTGTCAACTGAACTGACAGGTTGTCCAACTGACGGGTTGTCAAAGCATGACCTTTGCACCAACGCATATGCGTCGTATTATATGCAACCATGACCTTCTGTATATGTAATAGGATCTCACCCCATAGCAAGGTATTAACCTCATAGCATATTGGTCAGTACCTCAGTGCAGCTATGGCCAGGGTCAGCCTCTCTACAGTGCAGCTACGGGGCATTGATGGAGCTGCCGCTCAAAAAAGGGAGGGGTTGGTGCTGGAAAAAGAGGACCATCCGGTTCAGAAATGCTTTCAACAGGGTCGTCTCCCCGTTTGAAAACTCCTTCAGGGTCCCTGTCAGTGATGGTTTCTGAACCACCCACTTCAGTACTGATTTGACCGATTCAGGGAGAAGTGTCTCCATCTGGCCGGTGTCACTCTGATGCCGGGACCACTTGTCGATCAGCCAGATATCCAGGTCTTCGTTGGTGTCACTGTGCTGGAGTGGCAGTTTGAAATCGTTCTGGTGGCTGGAGACCAGGATCGAGGCCTGCTCCAGAAGCAGGGAGAAGGTGTCGTAACGCAGTGGCAGTTGCCGGATGTGATCCCGGATAGTGGCCGACTCCTCATGGTCACTCTCCGCGACATGGCGGTCCAGCCACTGGGTGAAGGAGGTTCTCTGCGCCTGATCCGAGAGCGGAACGAGGCTGTGTGCCAGCAGGCCGGAGACCAGCAGCGTGCAGGCCAGGCAGAGGATGATATGCTTGCGAAAAAGTTGCATGGACGAGAAAATACACAGAAGTGATCTGGTGAACAAGCCTTATACCCGGCTCTTCACCCGGTTGAGTTCCTCCTTCAGATAGCGGCCGGTGTAGCTGGTTTCTGACGCGTCGGCGAGATCTTCAGGGGTCCCGGTAGCGATAATCTCGCCACCCGCCTGTCCGCCTTCAGGTCCCAGATCCAGAATCCAGTCGGCCGCCTTGATCAGGTCCATGTTGTGCTCAATGACCACGACAGTATTCCCCTTCTCGACCAGGCGCTGGATCACATCCACAAGCATCCTTACATCCTGAAAGTGGAGTCCGGTGGTCGGTTCGTCAAGTATGTAGAGTGTGTCACCTGTCCCGATTCTGGAGAGCTCTCTGGCCAGCTTGATCCGCTGGGCTTCCCCGCCACTCAGTGTGGTGCTCGGCTGACCGAGGCGGAGATACCCCAGGCCCACCTCCACCAGAGTGTTCAGTTTCCGGTGGATAGCCGGCAGGCTGGAGAAGAACTCGTGAGCCTGCTCAATCGTCATGTTCAGGACGTCAGAAATAGTCTTGTCCCGGTATCGGATCTCCAGGGTTTCGCGATTGTATCGTTTGCCGTTGCACTGTTCGCAGTTCACGTAGACGTCGGGCAGAAAGTTCATCTCGATCTTCCTCAGGCCGTCTCCTCGACAGGTTTCACAGCGGCCTCCCTTGACGTTGAAGGAGAAGCGCCCCTGATCATAGCCCCGGATTTTCGCCTCTGGCAGGTCGGCAAACAGCATCCGGATCTGGTCAAACACCTTGGTGTAGGTTCCGGGATTAGAGCGCGGCGTACGGCCGATCGGACTCTGGTCGATGGAGATCACCTTGTCGATATGCTCCAGCCCCTCAACGGTGTCGTAGGGCAGGGGAACCGATTTCGCATTGTGGAAGTGAGAGGAGAGCAGCGGCTCCAGTGTCTGGTTGATCAGCGAGCTCTTGCCGCTGCCGCTGACGCCGGTAACGCAGACAAACTTGCCGAGCGGGAGGTGCAGGTTGACGTTTTTAAGGTTGTGACCGCGGGCTCCCCGGATGACGAGCTCCCTGCCGCTTCCACTCCGCCGCTCTTCAGGAAGCGGAATCACCTCCTCATCCCGCATGAAACGTGCGGTCATGGAGCTGCTGTCCAGCTCGTCAGGCGTGCCGCTCGACACGATATAACCGCCATGGACACCGGCACCCGGACCGAGATCCACCACCCAGTCGGCATGTTCGATGGTCTCCCGGTCGTGCTCCACGACGATGACGGAGTTGCCCAGATCCCTCAGTGTCTCCAGGGAGTGAATCAGTTTGATGTTGTCGCGCTGATGCAGGCCGATACTCGGTTCATCCAGAATATAGAGGACGCCCACCAGCTGAGTCCCGATCTGCGTAGCCAGCCGGATCCGCTGGGCCTCACCGCCGCTCAGCGTCTGGGCTTCACGGTTCAGCGACAGGTAGCCCAGGCCGACGTTGAGCAGAAAATCGAGCCGGTCGATCACCTCTTTGATCACCTGTTTCCCGATCATCCGCTGCCGCTCGGTCAGCTTCAGGGAGCCGATGGTCCGCCGCAGGGAGTGGATATCCTGTTCGACCAGATCCTGGATGGTGTGTCCGTCGATCCGGTAGGAGAGGGCTTCACGGTTCAACCGTCCTCCTCCACAGGTGGTGCAGGTCAGGCGGGACAGGAAGGCGCGGGCCTTGTCACGCTGTTTGGCTGAACGGCTCTCCTCATACTGGTCCCGGATCATCTCCCTGAGACCGATGAAGGTGTGCTGATAGGTGACGTTGTCGCGCGTAAAGTCGTAACTGATGTTGTACTTCCGGTCTCCGCCACCTTCGAACAGCACCTCGATCGCCTCCTCCGGGAATTGATCCAGGGGGGTGTCGAAGTCAACATCAAAGGTGTCGAGAACGGCCTTGAGCTGCTTGAAGGCGAAGATGTCCCGCGGTGATCCCAGAAACCGGATGCCCCCTTCACGGATACTCTGGGAGGGGTTGGGGATCACCAGATCCCGGTTGACATCGTATTTGTACCCCAGCCCGTTGCAGGTCTTGCAGGCGCCGTAGGGGGAGTTGAAGGAGAAGAGGTTCGGCGCCGGGTCCTCGTAGGAGAGGCCGCTCTCGGGGTCGAACAGGTTCATCGAGTAGACCCTGTCCTCCAGGTCACCGGAGTCGTTCTGAACCGCAAGAATCAGGTTGTCGTCAGCCATCTCCAGAGCGAGCCGGACACTTTCGGAGATCCGGTTCCGGCTGTTGGGGCTGATGACGAACCGATCCACCACAATCTCGATGTTGTGGGTCTTGTAACGATCCGCCTTCAGATCCTCCTCCAGGTCGACCAGCTCTCCATCGACGCGTGCACGAATGAATCCCTGTTTGCGCATCTGTTCGAACAGCTCCCTGTAGTGACCTTTCCGGCCGCGGACCACCGGCGCCAGGCAGTAGGCTTTGGTTCCGTCCGGCAGTGACATGACGGCATCGAGAATCTGGTCCGGTGTCTGCTTCTCCATCCGGTTACCGGTCTTCCAGGAGTAGGGTTCACCGGTCCGTGCATAGAGCAGGCGCAGAAAGTCGTATATTTCGGTGACCGTTCCGACCGTGGAGCGCGGGTTGCGATTGGTGGTCTTCTGATCGATGGAGATGACCGGCGAGAGACCGTCGATAAAGTCGACATCCGGGCGCTCCATCATTCCGAGGAACTGGCGGGCGTACGCCGACAGGGACTCCATGAAGCGCCGCTGACCCTCGGCATAGATGGTGTCGAAGGCCAGAGAGGACTTGCCTGAGCCGGAGAGGCCGGTGATGACCACCAGCCGGTCTCTGGGGATGTCCAGGTCGAGGTTCTTGAGATTGTGTTCGCGGGCACCTCGTATGGTAATCTCTTGCTGCAAAGGAATAGGATTGATTTGATAAAAAGCCAATCCTGTAAAATACAAAAAGCATTGCGTTTGGGACAGGATAAGGTGAATAAATAAAGAGGAGAATCTGTCCTAATAGTGGTATATTCAGTGTTTGCAGCTTCAGCTGTCACGGTTGGATGACTCCGGCAAGGAGACATCCGGATGGTGGATCAGGAGTTACCGCGACAGGCCCTGAAAGAAGAGGGGCGCATTGCGGAACATGCTTTCTCGAGATCCGGTGGATATTCCCGGTAATTCTGATGCTGCGGTTGCAAGAGTGCTGCACTATAATAAAGCTGTACTAGGATAATGCAGCTGTTATCGTGCTGCAAGACATACGTTGCACACAATCCCTTCACTTCAACGTCCATTTCGATGGCTATCAAAGCAACATCTTTACGACATTCAAATAAATTCAAAAAGGGCGAGTGGCACCCCCTCTCGTGGAATGACCGGAACGTCAAGCAGCTTCCCACCTATCCGGATACAGAGAAACTACAGAGAGTCTACGACGAGCTGCGCGAACTTCCGCCACTGATTACATCCTGGGAGATCGAGACGCTGAAAAGCAAGCTCGCTGACGTGGCAGCCGGTAATGCCTTCCTGCTGCAGGGCGGGGACTGTGCGGAGACGTTTGACGCCTGCAGGGCACCCAAGATTGTGAACCTGCTCAAGGTGATGCTCCAGATGAGCTTTATCCTCGTTCATGAGATGGGGACACCTGTGGTGAGAATCGGCCGCGTGGCTGGCCAGTATGCCAAACCACGCTCCAGCGAGTATGAAGAGGTGAACGGTGAGAAGATGCTCACCTACCGTGGCGACCTGATCAACAGTTTTGAAGCGAGCGCCGAGGCGCGTCAGCCGGATGCGGAACGGATGCTGACGGCCTACAACAAGGCGGCCCTGACACTCAACTTCCTTCGGGCACTCTCTGAAGAGGGGTTTGCCGATCTGCACCATCCCGAGCAGTGGGAGCTGGATTTCATGAAGAACAACCCCTACTACAAGGATTATGAGCAGATGGTGGACTCCATCAACAAAGCGGTCAGCTTTATGGAGGCGATCACGCCGACGCAGTTCAACACCCTGCACAAGGTGGATCTCTACTCTTCTCATGAAGCGCTGAACCTCTACTACGATGCAGCTCAGACGCGTCGGGTTCCGCGGAAGACCGGCTGGTACAACCTGAGCTCGCATATGGTGTGGCTCGGTAACCGTACACGAGGGCTCGAGAACGCTCATGTGGAGTACCTGCGGGGGATTGAGAACCCGATCGGAATCAAGGTAGGACCTCCTTTTGATCAGGATCAGATTCTGGAGCTGATCGAGAGGCTGAACCCGACCCATGAGGCGGGCAAGATTGTACTGATCACCCGGTTCGGTGTCGATGAGGTGGAGAAGGATCTGCCAGGGCTGATCCGTGCGGTCAACCGGGAGGGTTTCCCGGTGGTCTGGAGCTGTGACCCGATGCACGGAAACACTTTTTCCACCGCCAACAATGTAAAAACCCGAAACTTCGATGACATCCTCAACGAGCTGAAGGCGACGTTCGAGATCCACCGCTCTGAAGCCAACTATCTGGGTGGCGTCCATCTGGAGCTCACCGGCGATAATGTCACCGAGTGCGTCGGTGGAGCGAACGGTCTGAACGAGGATGGGCTGGATCTTAACTACGAGACCTACTGCGACCCGCGGCTGAACTACGAGCAGAGCCTTGAGATGGCCTTCCTCGTCGCCCGTGAGTGGAAGTCAGGGTATAAATCGTGAGTGAAGCCTGGGTATAAACCGTGAGTGGAAGCCTGGGTATAAATAAGGTCTTTTTTCCAGGCGAGGT
>Ga0209487_1003504_pt1 | contig 12307 bp, 11 predicted proteins | sample Poulit2012_FD_187524 | JGI IMG/M metagenome (GOLD analysis project Ga0209487, IMG submission 187524) | Agricultural soil microbial communities from Georgia to study Nitrogen management - Poultry litter 2012 (SPAdes) (version 2) | ecosystem: Environmental > Terrestrial > Soil > Agricultural land... | reverse complement strand
CTTCCGCGCCGGACTCGTCTAAGGCGACGCGCGATGCGACCTCTGTTGGTAATCGAAAACTAATCCGAGCGTCTGTATTCTGTTTAACTTGGCGAGGCAACGTATCAGCCGTCGGATATTGCGTGGCAAATATATTGCGGTAGCCGAGCGCGCCTCCTATCCGGCATATTTCCGATAAGGCGCTCAAGCAACGTGGGGAATCAGCGAGTTCGGCCGCTTCATCCGTAATGATAAATACGCGTCGCTCTTGATTCGCCTCAAAGGCGTTAGAATAGCCGTTCTTAGCGTACTTAGACATATCGTATCTAAGACGCATTAAAACGTCTCTAAGCGTCGATTCTGCGCTTTCTACGCTATCGGCTACGGTTTTTACCTGCGAGAGATTGCGGTATTTTCCGAACTCTATGCCGCCCTTTAAATCGATCAAATAAATCTCCGAATTAACCGGCTGCGAATTAACGAGATGAGCGAGGATCAACTTTAGTAACGCGGTCTTTCCGTGGCGAGTCATGCCTGCGACCGTCATATGCGGATACTTATCGAAGTCGTGATATAATACGCCGTCGAGCGTTTGACCTATCGGCATAGCCCATCCATTAGACGCTTCCCAATCGTACTCAACTCGTCGAGAAACGTCCTTATTATATACGCGTATGATGAGTACGCCTCTAAACGAAACCTTGACGGGCTTGCGTAGCGTTTCCGTCAATATCTCTTCAATCCTTGGGTCAGCGATCAGTCCGGGCGGTACTTTATAGACGTATTCGATAGCGTTATCTTTACGCCTCCTTTCTGTTAGTTTGGGACGGAGATTTCCCGATCGGTAATTGATATGACGGAGAACTGCGTCTATTTTACGTGGCTCGCGAGCTTGGTAGTTATTCGCCGCGTAAATAAGTCCTGACGCAATAGTTCCTCCTAGAATTACGTCAATCATCTATTCCGACTTCCCTTCCGAATGTATTTCCGGCTTGGCGGATTTCCGGACTATGAATATGCGGTAACAAGTAGCGATGTACAAGACTGAAAATAATATTTTGGTGTGACGATAAAGGATAGAGATAACCGGATTATTAAAGTGTATGTAATGGAGGTTGTACGTATTAATAAAAATAAATAAAAAAGTTTATAAAAACCCTTGACATGCGATAACGCATCATGTTATATTATATACAGTTAGGAAATGCGGTAGCGCATAATTAAAAGGAAGGGGAAATTAAGATGAAAAAACAAGTGATGGCAAAGGCAGTTGCAATGGCAAGGAAGATGGAAGGGGATTGGATCGCTCGTATGGCCTTAGCTTTAAAGGCAGCTTGGGCTATTGTTCGAAAGAGTGTTAAGCGTCCAATCGAGGTCATTAAGCAAAAATTAGAGAATAGCTTTAACAAACCAACGCTCGGTACTGATTTGTCACACTTAACGTTTAACATCTGGGAAAAATACGGCAAATCAAGAATTTATGTGAACGGAACAAACGTTAACGGATATTTCGATTTCGATCAAGACGGAAATATTCAAAAGTGGTTTTTTGATTGTGGATATGACTTCAGCATGAAAAACGAATTAAATGCTACAGCCGAATTAATGAAAATGGGGGAATTCTAAGATGTTAGTAACAAAAGAAAGCTTTAACCAATTGAAAGAATTACTTAATCAATTTGAAGAAGTCCACAACTCACCATACAGTGAAAGTTTTTATGATCGTCGAGTTGGTTGGGGGGAAAAGCCAGAAGGAACATTACGCTGTTCTGATCACTGGAATTACACAACAGAACATGACGATCTTATTCATAGCATTACTGACATTGAAGTTAGAGAAGGTAATTGGGCTATTGGAAAGTACGTCAATGGGATTTATGAAATTCTGTGGCAAAGCGACATAGAATATCACAAGGAAACATACGCTAGGCTAGTAAATGAAACAGAAAAGGATGGTTTAGAAAACAGAGATTATGACGTTAATATGATTTCTGTTACAAGTTCCGATTTTGAACCTAACAAAGTTGTTAAAAGAGATTGGAATATCTCGATTTGGTCTAACCATAAGGATCCTGTGATTTTAAAAGGATTTAGGATTCAATGTTTAAAGGAGGATTGCTAAATGTTAAACAAAATCATCGGAGTTAACGAAGCATCTGAGATAACAGGATTATCTCCAGGAACAGTGAAAAATTATTGTGCAGAAGGAAAAATCGTTGCTAAAAAAATTGGACAAACCTGGGTGATCGATAAAAACATATTAAAGGAGCGAATAAAAATGAAAGCAATTTATGAAAAGGCAGTGAAAATGGTTGGTTATGACGGTACTACGGAGGAATGCATCGAGTATTACGACAGCATGCAAGATTACCGCAACGACACCCAATATGACACGGATGATGAGTTTAATGAGTCTGTAAGGTCAGCGTTTAATGTTGATCCAAGTGACGTAAAAGGGTCTATCATCGTGTTAGATTCGGTCGGTTCGGTTGATGGGGTATTATTTACAAGTGAAGACGATGAAGAGTATATCTTAGATACAATAAAAGAATATTTTAAATAAAAAAAGAAAGAGGGCTAACTAAAGCCCTCTTTCTTTTACGCTAAAACGTCCCCGCATTTAATCTCCGCTGCAACTCCCGGACTACCATCGACGGTCTGCTTAATTTACCGTCCTTAACCGTACCCAAGTGACGCTGCAATCTCCGCACGGTATCCGGCCCTAATTTGCCGTCAACGCCTGCGCCAACTTTCCGCTGAAGCGCCCGCACCATCGGCGACCCATTTCCGCTACCAAACGATACTGTTCCGCCATAGAGCGCTTGCGTGACGCTATTTCGAGGCTGTCGGCTGATAATGCCGTCTACTGGCGTTCTTAAAGCTCGCTGCAATGCTCGCGTCGTATCCTTGCCCCATTTGCCGTCTACCGTTAGATTTTCCTTGCGCGCAGACGTCTTTTTCGGCTTGGATTTCGGCTTAGGCTGCGCCGGCTTGGTGCTCGCTAAATTTCCGCCTTTAATTCCCGCTTTAAAATCGTCCCAACCGTCGAGTAATTTTCGCGGACAATTCTTCCCACTCCAATGTTTATGCGGAACAACATTATCGAGCGGTATACCGTGCTTACCCATCAGCTTTGCGATCAATCGCTGCGCATTTTCTACCGCTTTATCGAAATCGCCGTCGCTATTCTCGCAAATCTCAATACCGATTGATTGGCGATTACCTGCGCCGTTACTACCGTCGCCCGCATGCCATCCGCTCTCATTCGTCGGCAAGTGCTGGATGATCTGCGTATCGTCAACGGTAAAATGCCAGCCGACCGAGCGACCGCCCGCGCCGTTGTGCAAATAGCGAGCATGCATCTCGGCATTAGCGCCCTTGTTCGTATTAGCCGTGTTATGTACCGTAATATACTTCGGCTTCATAGCGTAGCCCGGACGTTGTTCTTTCTGCGACTTAGATACGTAGTCTTTAATAATTTTCGACATTACTTCTGCCCCTTTTCGATACGCTTCTTTTTAGCCTTGAGATTGCGCATATGCTCCGTGCCTCGATGCGCCTCTTCGGTAATATCGTTATTCTTCCATGTCGCCCAAAGCGTGGCTGCGACGCTAAATACCGCTGTAACGGCCGCCTCAATTTCCGCTGAAGTGAACGGAATAGGCGAGATTCCGAACACTACAAGCGTCTGATTTACAAGCGCGATTAATAAGACGACTATTCGGATAGCCGTCGCTTGATCAATACGTAAATTCTTCATAATATCGTCTCCATTTCGTTTTATACGATGATAAGACCTAAAATTGCCGTAACAAAAGCGCCTATGATTAGGCGCAATATCCACGTCGTATTAGAATCGATTTTATCGATCTTATCCTCGATGTGATCCGTTCTTACTTCCGTTCGAGTTTGCCGGACGTCAAGCGTATTTACCCGCTCGTCGAGACGATTAAATTCGCCTCGTTTGACGTAATCCTCGCCGTTCATCTTGACCACCGCCTAAAATATGTTATAATGCGTATAAGCCGACATACGCGAGACCATCGCCGGTCGGCCGGAGGATAGGCGTAGTGGCGCCGTCCTCCTATTTTATGCGAAAAATAACGCCTACTCAGCGTCTTTATCCATTTCTTTTATTTGTTCTTTCTGAGTATCCTCTAATTCTTTCTTGAGCGATCCTATCTCTTGACGTTGTTCTGTGATAACAGCGTCCCTTTCAGCTATTTTTATACTTGCCTCTGACAATTGTATAGACAGGGACTGTACCATATAATTTAGATTAAGCTGATCTTCCATTTTTTAAATCCTCCAATTCGTCGGATAATTCTTGCACACTTTTAGTGAGATTAGCTAGCAGGGATGAATAACTAATATACTCTCCATCATCCGTGGATATATCATTACTTTCCTCCGCCAAGAACCCTATTCGATCTTGGTTATTATCCCTTAGTTGATACTCGACCACTTCCAATTTATTTATAACTTGTAATCCGCTCTTGTTATACTTCTTTATGTTCTTTTTAGATTTCCGGCTAGACCTTTCTTGGAAGTCGGATGCTTGGATAGGTCGATAAACAATTGGATCGTTGTTGTATACACCCCTTGACGTAACCCTAACACCTGTGTCAGATCCGAGGTAGACGAAATAATCGCCTCCGCTTGGAGCGACTAAGAACCGTCCATGAAGCCCGTTAGCGCGGATGTTCATATACCGGGTATCCGCATGACTGCCTTGCCAAAACAGCTTATTAGTTACCCGCATTTCTCCGTCATTCTCACCGCTTACACCAACGTAAAAATTATCTTGATCGGGCGGGGTCCTTACCGAATTAGATTGAAAGGAATAATCATTATAGATACGGACATACCTCTCAGCATCTAGTACGACGTCTCTTGTCGCGGCCTTTAGAGCGACTATACCGCGGTTTGAGTATAACGTAACCCCTCTCACATCAGGATGATATAAATGGCTAAAAAATTCTAACACTCCCGAACCGGCAATGCCGTCGTCATCCTCATTTGATCCTTGGTAATACGTCGATAAACCCTTTTCAGAAAAGTACAATCGCCTGTCGTCCGTCATACTCTCCGCTCGTAATAAACCGCCCGCAAATCGTAATCTAACATCATGGGTCTCGGTTTCCCCGAACCAAGTCCGAGTGTATTGCCCTCTAGCCTCGATCGTATCTCCTTGGATTAATGTATAACTACTTGCATCTCCGCCTTGTATGACGATTTGATCGGTATTAATCGATCCTGCCGTCAGTAAATTGGTATTAATTCCGTCTCCCGTTATAGCGTTTTCGAACGTCGCTCCTCCGTCTCGGCTTACGCCAAGTCCGGCCGAGTTAAATAACGTCACCATATTAGGGTCGTTTTTATCTATCGCTAATATTCCGTTATCATTAAAGACTAACTCCGTTTGAGCGCTTCTTAACGCCTCTGTCGCACGTAAAACAGCGTCATCTAGTACGCTATACGGTAACTTTATATTACCGCTTATAATTCCGTCGATATTGTTTATCGCCGTTTGCATTTTGGATTGATAACGCTTAGTTATCCCCTCGCTACCGAACGTCAGTTGCAAGTCAATAACTTCACCTTTCCAATTTTTTGTGACGGTCATATCGACGACTCGTACTTCCTCGTTTAAACCGATGCGCTCGTCAATTAAAAATACACGATCACCAAGCTCAGGCTGTGCCAACTCGTATCCCTGCTTGCGTAAATCGTGTATTGTAGCGCTAACGCTTATTTTTATTGATTCGTCAACCAGCGTTTTAAGCTGTTCATCCATCGCTTCTTCTGTCGTTATCTTTCCGTTTTTAATCGGTGGCGCATGACGTATGCCTATTTGCGGTATCTGCGCTAGAGGTGACGTATATTCACGTACTAGCTTAGCGCTTTCCCATCCGCCATCCTCTCCGTCCTCGTAATCGCCATAACCTTTAGCATACGTATAAAACGCTGTCGCATCCGTCTCTTGCACGATATTAGATGCATTTAGACGGTAGCGATACATAAACTGCGTATCACGTCCGATTAGCTTTTCGAGATATACCGTATTGCCAACGATTCGGAACTCGGCTTTATAGCGATTAAGGCCGCGCTTAAACATTTCCAAGCGCGTTTCTCCGCCGCCCAAGCCCTCCCATCGAACGGCAGAAAACGAGTCGACTAAGACGAAATTAAAACCGCTATCCTCAAAGATTATTGAGAAACAGCGGTTAGCTGTCATGTGCTCGTTATACTCTTCGTAAATGCGTTCGGTATCGAATTTATCGAAAAATATCGGAACTGCCGTGATTTCAACGGTTGGCAAATCTCCTATAGCTGACCGCTTGGCGTATACAATCTTATGAACAACGTCATCATGATCGACTATTTCCCACATTTCCGCGATGTCGTCGATAAATAACTTGTTGACTTTAGACGGTAATATCGTAGCTGTTAGCGTTCTGTTGCCGTTTAGCTCTTGCGGTTGTGTGATCGTCACTTGACAAGCGTATTCGTTGCCTTCGAGGTCTCTTACGTACATTTGATCACCTCCATAAGAAAAAGCACCTCATTCTAAAGGGTGCTTTAAAACCTATATACTGTTCAACAGTTTATTACTACTATTCAGTAGTAAACATCTGATAATCCAACAATCGTTGATATAATTCTTCTATCGTCACAAACTCAACGTCTTTATCGCGGGCGTAGTCGATTAATTCCAGCAAGTACTCAATGTATCCTCGCCAGTCTTGATTTGCATCTTCTACGTCAGCAAATTGCTCATGTGCAAAAAGGATTAAAATTCCCTTATTAGCCACGGTTGCATCTATATCAGACTTGCGTAAGGCCAATCTGCTATAATTATCATTATTGATATCAACTGTTTTAGCGTGTAAGTTATAAAAATTAATGTTGTCATAGTTATTATAAGATGGTATACCGCCCGTAGATCTGGCAGTTTTACGATATTGCTTTATGATATTCATTACTCTTTCATCACCAGCGCCACTGCCAAAAGGATATGCGTGATGCCTTGGTTTTGGAAATCCATTATCTATAAAAGATTGGTCTACCAACTGCATTTGTTCGTGGATTTCCCCGTCTGTTAATCTGTCCAAGTGCAGGTGATCGTGTGTATGACACTCTATACCCCAACCCGCATTTTTAAGCTCATGTAAGTTCTCCCAGGTCATTGAGCGACCGTGATTACTTACGCGACTAGTCCATATATATGATGTTGCATTTATTCCGCGTGCTTGCAAACGAGGGAATACTAGATCATAGTCAGTTTTAAATGCATCATCAAAAGTCAATGCTATTAAAGGTTTACGTAAATCAATTGATGGAATTTCTGGCTTTCTCGAGGTAATAAATTGCACTAGAGCCTTTTGAGTGTCTGCTACAGACACTTGATTATCAATAAACCCATCAGGAAAAGAATCCAGCAGTTTTTTCATTTCATTCGCATTAGGTTCATTGCCCTTACCAAAAAACTTAGTTAAATTTATAAGGGATACATCTTTAACTTCAATAGCCTTACCGATCGCAGTTGCAGTATCTGGATATCTAGCACGGATTTGCAATATTAAATCCCCATAAAAATTAGATGGGATCGTCACGTTTCCTTTTATATTTATGTTTTCATTTGGTGTAAAATCATCTATTGTTACATAAGGCATGTTTTGTTGTGAAGCAGAATATAGTGCAAAACCCATCTGATAACAATCTGGATTTGTGGCTCTAAAGTTTCCATCCACAAATAAAATATCTCCTACATCATAATCTGACATTATCGTCTGCTTGGCTCTTGTTATATAACTATTGCCCTCTCCGACCAATATCAACTTGTTACCTTCGTTACTGATCTCTCCGGATATATCTCTTTCCCATCCTTCGATTCCATATTTAAAGTTCCCATTAAAAATCATGTTTTCGAGCTTTGAATTACCTTTTTCTTCTATCTCTTTTAATGACTTCTCCATTTCTAAATATCTTGAAAATAAGATTTTGCTTAATCTCCCTGCGCCAAGATCTCCCTCAAAATAAGATGTACCTCCTAAAAGGATATCTATAACATCTTTAGATGGTTCTTTGCCTTTACCATAAGCTTCCGTTAAATTTATCGCTAAAAGATAATCAACATCAATAGACTTATTTAAGGAATCCTCCCAATAAGACCAAACAGACCCAGTAAAAACACCGCTAAAGTTACTGGCAACGCTACCATCATACAAATGAGACAACTCATACCATTTATTTATCTCAGGATTATCTATTTGTGATCGATCGGAACCTGATTCACCCCCACGAAAACCAACTGCAATCCAATCCGCACCCTCATCCAACGCTCTAGCCCTAGTTTTGATATACCAAGTATCTGTAGGGGCAGTATCAAGTAAACGCTGAAACAGTCTTGCGCCGTTACCGCTTGTGGATTTATTTTTTAGTCGCACAATACCATTAATGACTTCTCCGTTCCCATTCCCGACAATAAAATTATTTAGGCCATCTGAAAAATCACCATTCTTAATTTTATTTATTATGTTAGTGTTTAGTCCTTCTGCCGCTTTTGTGACGATATCATCAAAGTCATCATATATACTGTCTAACTTATGCCCCAATCCTTCTAAAACATCCCAATTTTCGTTTTCATTATTTCTCGCCTCTCTATTCAATTCATTTTTAGTTCTATTTAATTTCATTAAGCAATCACCTCATAAGTAATAAAATCTAAAATCAAACGATATTCTCGCTGTTCCGTTTTGCGTAAATTCATTCCATCCTGGAGCTATCGTTATAAACTGTCGATTAGTCTTACGCAACGCCTGTATGCCGTTATCAGTAACGATAGCGCCATCTAAGTCAATAACTCCGTTTATTTGATCGGTTATCCTAAATACATCGCCTGTTGTTCTATTGCGTAATTCAAAGCCTTCACCTGCGCCAATGATCGATATTTTAAGTTCTTGCTGAAACGGATGTATTGGTACGTTGCCTGCGTTATAAATCTCAAAAGAACGTGTTGAGTGCGTATATCTATGAGACTCGTTATCGTATAACAAACCCATTCCATAGCTCCATAACTCATCGCTGTACCTTAATCCATTGCTATCTATATCCGCTGTTGTGCCGATGGATTCGGCAAAAGGTAAGTCCGTAGTTTCAAACGCCATTTCTCCGTATCCATACGTAAACATCTGCTCGATTTCGAAAGGGGACGATGATAAACGCACCTTATACCGCTTACCTCCAACGTACCTATCCGCATATTCATCACCCTCGCCGTCGCAGAAATGCATCGACGCATATTCCGGGCGCCTCATCTCCCGGATATAAAAAGGCTCTACATCCGTTACCAATTCGAATAATTTATCCCGTAATAAAGCTACATCGCTAAGGTCGTGAGCATTGATATAAAACGGTATCCTAATCGTCCTTGAGCCGTAAGTAGCGCCCATATCGACGTAACCATGACGCCCGTCTATCCCGCTATATGACGGAATCATCTCAATAGAACTTACGGAAAAGTCGCGTACTACAACGTCATGATCGCTAAGCCGATAAGACGTCCCGTCTGCCTTCGTAATTTCTACGTCCATTAGCCGAAATACCTCCTCGTTACCGCATCTCTCGCGTTTCCTTCGTTGACGTGCGGTCGAACAATACGACCTACCTGCTCGCCGTCCATTACGACTTCTAGGTCGCCCAATCTTCGCTCAATCGACGTCAGCGCCCCGATTAATCGATCATCCCGCTCGTTTACGTCAACCGTACCTCGAACAGCGCTCGATAATGTCGTCCTTATCCCGTCCGGCGTAGCGTAAGACATGTCGATTTCCTGCGGTTCGATTATCGCTGCCTCTGCTAATCCGTCCGCTGCCTTTGCGACTAGGCTGCCCGCTTTTTCTAAACCGATCGCCAGTCCTTCGCCTGTCCATACGCCAATTTCCGCCAATACTTTCGAAGGTGATCCGATATTGAGGACGCCTTTAATGCCGTTTACGATGCCGTTACCGATTTCCTTAGCCTTATCCCAAGCAGCCGTTGCCATCGAACCGATACCGTTAATCAATCCTTGGATTATGTCTTTACCGATTTGCATTAGGTCAATGCCTTTAAAAAAGTCGATTATTCCGTCCCATATTTCGACGATCTTATCCTTTACCTCGCCCATTTTTTCGCTCGTTGCCGAGACAATGTCCGAGAATTTATCGGTTATCGTCGTCCAAATATTCGATAAAGTTTCGGTAAAAAACGACTTAATACCGCCCCATATCGTCGTTATAATAGTTCTGACGGCGTTAAATACCGTCGACGTGGACTGTTTAATATTATCCCACGCGGTCGTAACGAAGCCCCAAACAGCCTGCACGGCGCCGAATACTATTCCTTTTATACCTTCCCAAATCTCGTCTAGAGCGTCCTTGATATTATTCCATATCGCTATTGCATTCGATTTTAATTCCTCGAAATTTCCGGTAACTAAGTTGAGTATAAGTAATACAGCGCCAAGGAACACGTTCTTAATTAATTCCCAAATGCCTTCAAAAAACGATAATACACCTTCCCATATCGTAATTAAACCGACTTTCATTTCCTCAAATATCTCGATAAACGGCTGCATAAGCTCGGCGAATACCTCGATTAATCCTTCCCAAGCCGTAACCGCAATTTCGACGATTGTTTCCCATAGCTCCGCAAAAAACTCGGCAATAGCGTTCCATGCCTCTATAGCTGTCTCCGTGATCGATTCCCACAAGCCGACGAAAAAGTCCGCTATAGCGTTCCACGCCTCAATCGTAAACTCCTTTATCTCGTCCCAGTAACGATATATTAAATACGCTAATCCTATGACCGCTACAACTATCAGACCTATCGGATTAGTCAAGAGCATAAACGCCTTGCTTACCGTTTTAACTACGGTAACTATCGCGGTAAACCCGCTTATAATTGACGGAATAAATCCGATTAACAATAGCATAGGTCCGCCTACCAGCGCTAATGCAGCCGCGATACCGAGTATAATCCCGATGGTATTTTTCGTTGAATCGTCGAGGTTATTGAACCAATCGGCTAATCTCTTTAACCATTTCGCTACTTTTTGTATTACCGGTATCAATGCCGTCCCTATCGCTATTTGAACTCCTTCAAACGCCGAACTTAGCTCCGTTAATGCTCCGCCTAAATTATCCTGCATGACGTCGGCCATCTCGCCTGCTGCGCCCTCTGAATCGTAAAGTTCACTAGCTAGGTCCGCTACAGAGTCTGCGCCCTTACTTGCGATAGCATTAAATCCTACGAGTGCTTGGTCGCCCATAATCGCAGCCAACGCAGCGTCTCGTTGTTCTTCGGACATATTTTCCGTAGCCCTAATGATTTCCTCAATTACATCCGGCATATTACGCATATTGCCCTCGGCATCATATAAAGCTACCGACTGATCTCCGACTGCGATTGCACCATCTTCCGCGCTGCCTTTTAAGTCTCGTAGCATTGCGTTTAAAGTCGTACCCGCCTTAGAGCCGGTTATACCCGCATCTCCGAGTACTCCGATGAATGCAGCAGTATCCTCGATACTCATGCCCGATGATGCCGCGTTAGCTCCTACGTATTGTAAGGCATCTCCGAGGCTGGTAACGTCAGTACCTGCGCTACTAGCTACGTAAGCCATGACGTCGGCTACTCGCCCGGCTTCCGATGCTTCTAGTCCGAATTGGTTCATCGAATTTGCCATAATCATCGCAGAATCAGCGAGTTCTAGTCCGCCCGCAGCCGCGAGGCTTAGCGTATGTTCGATACCGTCTAAGACTTGATCCGTTTCCCAACCCATTTGAGCGAGGTTAGACATCGCTTCTGCAGATTCCGACGCGCTGAACATAGTTTTATTACCCATCTCGATAGCCTTATCTCGTAGACTATCGAACTCATCGCCTGTAGCCCCGGAAATAGCCTGCACGTTACTCATTGATGATTCAAAGTCAGACGCCGTTTTTACCGCGATTCCTAAACCGCCAGCCAATGCGACGCCTGCGCCTGTCACGATCTTACCCGTCGTCTTAAACGCGTCGAACGTCTCTTGATTCGCCTTACCGAAGTCTGCTAGTGCCTTGTTGGATTCCGCCATTTTCTGACTAAAATCCGTAACGTCCGCGCCCACTTTCACGAGTATATCGTTAGCCATCCGTTTCCTCCTCTCTGAACTTTCCTTTAAATTCCTCAAACCGCTCTAACCGTTCAATTATCGCCCGCTGACGCTCTTTGACGTCATCTGCCGTCTTACCCGTATCAATGTCGCTTGGTCTCTTAAACAATTGCGACTTTTTAAGCTTCT
>Ga0209487_1003502_pt1 | contig 12310 bp, 9 predicted proteins | sample Poulit2012_FD_187524 | JGI IMG/M metagenome (GOLD analysis project Ga0209487, IMG submission 187524) | Agricultural soil microbial communities from Georgia to study Nitrogen management - Poultry litter 2012 (SPAdes) (version 2) | ecosystem: Environmental > Terrestrial > Soil > Agricultural land... | reverse complement strand
GTTCAATGTTTTTCCACTCATTGTTGCCCCCGATATTATACTGTTCGCCTGCTCTGCCTTTATCAAAGACTGTGATAAGTGCTTCACAATGGTCACCCACATAGAGCCAGTCCCTTACGTTTTCCCCCTTTCCATAGACCGGTATCGGTTTGCCAGCCAGAGCCGTCCGAATGACCGTGGGAATCAGCTTCTCGTCGTGCTGATGACGCCCATAATTGTTAGAGCAGTTGGTGATGACAATATTCATTCCATACGTGTGGTAGTAGGATCGAACGATCATGTCACTGCCCGCTTTAGAGGCAGAGTAGGGAGAGTTGGGTGCATAGGGTGTCGTCTCTGAAAAGGCTCCGGTATCTCCCAATGTTCCGTACACCTCATCTGTGGAGACGTGCATAAATCGAGTCTCACGACCAACGAACTCCTCACTATTCCACAACTGTCTGCACTCCTCCAACAGGTTAAAAGTACCTACCACATTGGATAGGATAAAGGGTTCGGGACCCTGGATTGAATTGTCCACATGCGATTCGGCTGCCAGATGCATCACTCCATCGGGCTTCCACTCATGTATAAAATTCTTTACAGCTTGACGGTCGGTGATGTCTATTTTATGGAAACTGTGCCGGGGCGAATCCTTCACCTCATGAAGATACTTCAAATCCGAAGCGTAGGTCAGCTTGTCTATCGTGGCAATTTCAATGTTTGGGTGTGTGTTGTGCAGTTCCACAACAAGATTAGAGCCGATAAAGCCTGCGCCTCCGGTTACAACAATTTTTTTCATGATTTTTTTTGATTTATGTCAACGGTAACTCTTTTCAGAACAGATCCTCATCCGGCAGTTCCCCCAGGAAGGGTTGTCTCTGATCTTTATCAGAGATAATCGGATGAGTAACTTTCCAGTCTATTTGTAATGCTGGGTCGTTCCAGCGGATGCCACGTTCATGTTCCTTGTTGTAGTATCCGCTGCACTTGTAGAAAACAGTTGTCTCATCAGAAAGTACGGAGAAACCATGGGCAAAGCCGGGCGGAATCAGCATCATCCGGCGGTTTTTGTCATTTAATTCAATAGAAAAATGCTGTCCGAACGTTGGGGAATCTTTACGGATATCCACTGCAACATCCAAGATCTCTCCTTTTACGGCCATCACGAGCTTTGCCTGGGTGAAGGGTTCTTTCTGGTAATGAAGGCCCCGTACCACGCCCTTCACCGACGTGGAAATATTGTCTTGTACATAGCGGAAAATCACTCCCCGATCCTGAAACACTTTCTCTCTGAAAGCCTCCAGAAAGTGCCCCCGGTCATCTTCGTAGATAGCGGGCTCTATAACATATACGCCCTTTAGATTCGTTTCAACAAATTTCATTCTACCGTTACCTTTTGATCGTCATTCCAGTTCCCGCAGCAGCGCTCTTAGACCCAATTGCCAGTTGAGAGGCTGCAACCCGGCCAACTTCAGCTTTTGCTTGGATAATAAGGAAAATTCAGGCCTCTTTGCATCTGTTTTATATTCCGCTGTAGAAATCCTCTTTACAACGGTCTGTTTCCCAGATAACCTGAAGATCGCCTCTGCAAAATCTGCCCAGCTGATTTTACCCTCAGAACTGCAGTGAAAGATGCCTATGTGTTCATTTTCCACCAGCTTCATCGACTTCATCACCACGTCCATTGCGAATGCCGGAGAACCGATCTGATCACTCACGACACTCACCTCACTGCGGGTATCGGCCAGCTTCAGCATGGTTTTTACAAAATTCTTTCCCCGAGCCCCACAGAGCCAGGAGACACGTAGGATCAGATAATCTTCCATTTGTTCCCGAACCACTTTCTCTCCCTCTGCCTTCGATTCACCATACACGTTGACAGGATCTATAGGAGCCTCTTCGGGATAACCGTCGGGATAGGCAATTCCATCTTCAGCTTCACCCCCGAAAACGTAGTCTGTACTGTAGTGCACCAGCTTCGCACCTGTCTGCCGGCACGCAGCTGCCAGCAACGCAACACCCTTGCTGTTCACCTCAAAAGCCCTCTCTTTCTCTTTTTCTGCACCATCCACATCGGTCCAGGCAGCGCAGTTCAAAACGATATCCGGCTGGTCTGCCTTCATAATATTTTCAATCTGACGGGGGTTGGTGATATCAAGCCGGGAGGAGGAGTAAGCTGTAAATGTAGCCCCCCTCTCTGTAAGGAACTTCTCCCACTCTTGCCCGAGTTGTCCGCTTGCGCCTGTGATTAGAAACTTCATGGGTGATCCGTCCGCTTTATGTTCTAAATTGTTCTGAAGATATCAACTATAACGGACTGGTGCATGATAAGGATCGATTCTCTTTTCCTGAAACGGGGCAGCCCCAACCGTGCCATTCAAAATTCAGGAAAATATTCTTACAGCCAAGGGATCAATCTTCTAATTTGCTATCTTCCGGTTTTCTGTTAAATCAAAAAATAGATCTGATGATTTCTTCTGAACAAGCTATCTCCCTGGAAAATAAGTATGGAGCTCACAATTACAAACCACTACCCGTGGTGCTCTCCAGAGGAGAGGGCGTCTATGTATGGGATCCTGAAGGGAATCGTTACTTTGACTTTTTATCTGCCTACTCTGCTGTAAATCAAGGTCACTCCCATCCTAAAATCGTAGAGGCGTTAGTCAGCCAGGCTCAAACCCTTCCGCTGACTTCCCGGGCATTTTTCAACGATGTGCTCGGATCGTACGAAAAGTATGTCACGGAGTATTTTGGCTTTGACGCTGTCCTCCCGATGAATACGGGGGCGGAAGCCGTAGAAACTGCGATCAAACTATGCAGAAAGTGGGGCTATGAGGTCAAGGGCATTGCGGAAAGCAATGCTAAAATGATTGTCTGTACAAACAATTTTCATGGGAGGACAACCACCATCATCTCCTTCTCAAACGATCCTGATGCCCACGAGAACTTTGGCCCCTATACACCTGGGTTCATTCAGATTGAATATAACAACCTGGATGCGTTGGAAGAGGCTTTAAAAGATCCTGATGTTGCCGGCTTTCTGGTCGAACCCATTCAGGGCGAAGCGGGAGTCATGGTTCCGGATGATGGGTACATTCGAAGAGCTGCTGAAATGTGCAGAGAGAGGAATGTACTTCTCATATGTGATGAAATTCAGACGGGGATCGCCCGGACAGGCAGTCTTCTGGCTGTTTGCGGTGACTGCACCTGCGAGGAGCATTGTGAACAACAACCGGAACACTATATCCGGCCCGACATCCTCATCCTGGGGAAGGCTCTCTCGGGGGGTACCTATCCGGTATCTGCCGTACTTGCAGACCGGCCAATCATGGATGTCATCCGGCCTGGGCAGCACGGATCTACCTTCGGAGGAAACCCGATCGCTGCCAAAGTGGCTAAAGCAGCACTTGAAGTAGTTCAGGATGAAAGACTTGCGGCAAGGGCGCGGAGACTGGGCGCCATCTTCCGGGAGGAGATGAACAACTTGAAAAAATCCGTTACCCTGATCAGGGAGGTACGGGGGAAAGGGTTGCTGAACGCAGTAGAAATTGATGACAGTCCGGACTCCTCTACCGCCTGGGATCTCTGTGTAGCCCTGATGGAGAACGGCCTGCTGGCCAAGTCAACACACGGAAATATTATCCGTTTCTCACCCCCGCTGGTAATCACAGAATCCCAACTGCGGGAAGGTTGTAACATTATCAAAAATACATTTCTCAATTTTGGAAAAGCTTAACTCTCTGATCTTTTGACACACCAGGAAGGGAGAGAGATTCTGTAGTCCCCGGGAAGGAATCTCCAGATCGCAGCCCGACTCACCCTTCCTGATATATTTTTTACTAAAGAGAGCGAATAAATTACATGACCAAAGAAAAATCGCCGGAACGAGCAGTGCCTGGGGGCAGGTTTGCAATAATCTATTTTGCGTGGGGTGAGGAGTTTTTGCAAGAGGTGGAACACTCTATTCAAAACAGTCCACTATTGGAGAAGTACGATATTCTGTTGCTTACCGACAGGCATACCGACCTGAATCGCTATGAACACCTTTTTTCGCAGGTCATCAGAGAGGATTTCCAGATGAACGGACTGCTCAGAAAATCGGAACTGATCCATTACCTCCCCTCAGGCTATGATGCCTTTCTCTTTCTGGATTCGGACACCATTGTACTTGAAGAGATCAGCTTCGGTTTTGAGATGGCGCTTAAGCATGGGATTGCCATGGCCCCTTGTCATCACTACGGATTAGAGAATTTCTGGGGGTTCCGGGAGGTGATGAAGGCGGCCGGTCAGCCTCAACGCGGGCAGTTGCAATATAATACGGGTGTTCTTTTTTTCCGCAACTCTCCAGATGTCCTGACTGTTCTGAAGAGGTGGAATGAACTGGTTCTGAAATACAAGCATATTCACAAGAACGACCAGCCGTTTTTTACCCTTGCTATGGAAAGTCTGGGCTACAATCCTTACACCCTGCCCATCACCTACAATTACCGCGGCTCGGGCGATGTCATTTTGGGGAAGGTACGCATCTGGCACTCCCATTATAAAAAGCCTGAAAATATTAATGAAAAACCGGACCTGTGGCCTCCCAGACGGGCCTATCAGACCACACTAATCTATTTTGATCTGAATCGTATCCGATACTGGCCGGGTCTTCTGTTCCAGAAAATCATAAAGGCTCTGAAACGAGAACCCGGCTGAGAGTTTCCTCCTGCCGGCAGAGAGAATGGCTGATATCGGGCAGAGTATTCGTGAAAGGCCGTTAATCGTTGCTGGAGGTTCTTACTCCCATTTGCCGGAAGATCGGCCGCTGGACGACCCGGACCGGGGCAAAACATATCAGCATCTGTCATTCCCTCCAGCCCTGAAATCCAGCAAACCTGGTATCTATCCGGCGGGTCAAGGACGCAGCCGGCCCAGCATTCTTGGAAACGGTATGGTTTCCCGGACATGGGAGAGTCCGCAAATCCAGGCTACGGTGCGTTCCAGGCCAAGGCCATATCCCGAATGGGGTACAGATCCATATCTTCGAAGGTCCAGATACCACTCAAAAACCTCCTTATCCAGTCTCTCTTCCGCAATCCTTTTCTCAAGTGTCTGGAGATCGTCCTCCCGCTGGCTTCCGCCTACAATCTCACCATACCCTTCCGGTGCCAGGATATCCATCCCCAGCGCAAGCTTGTCAGTTTCATCACGCTTCATATAGAACGCCTTGATTTCAGCCGGCCAGTGAGTAACAATGACCGGGACGTCGAACTGCATTGTCAACACAGTTTCATCACTGCCACCAAAGTCATTGCCCCACTCAAAATTACGTGAAGATTCTTTCCAGGACGGGATATTCCGAAGATCCTCTTCTATCTGATCCAACCGGGTTCCTATCTCTCTAAGCCGCTGATCAATCTGCGTCTTTCTCCATTTCTTTGCAGAACCGTGCTCCTTCTTTAACGCCTCCCGCTCAGTTTTCATCTCCTCCATTTCAAGCCTGCGGGACTCCTCCATCTCCTCCAAAAGGGAGGAGGTCTGATCGCTTTTCAGCTGCTCTACGGCTTCTGTGTAGGTCATCCTCACAAACGGTTTTTCTGCAGCATTTTGCAGAGGTGTCAAATCTCGTTCCAGAATAGCAAGCTCCTCCCTGCTCTTATCCAGCACCGTGTTGATGATCGCCTTTATCATCGCTTCGGCCAGATCCATATTCATCGTCAGGTCATAGAAAGCCATCTCTGGCTCAATCATCCAGAACTCGGTCAGATGACGTCTCGTTTTCGATTTTTCGGCACGGAAGGTGGGCCCGAATGTATAGATCAGACCGTGTGCCATGGCCAGGGCCTCCCCATATAATTGGCCCGTCTGAGCCAGATAAGCCTTTTCATCAAAATAGTCCGTTTCAAACAGTGTTGTACTCCCTTCCGCAGCATTTCCCGTGAATATTGGGGAGTCCATCTGGAGAAAGCCCCGGTTCTGAAAGAAAGTATGAATAGCAAAAATAATGTCATTTCTCACCCTCATGGCGGCCCATTGTCTTTTACTCCGCAGCCACAAATGTCGGCTTTCCATGAGAAACTCGATTCCATGCTCTTTTGGCGTAATCGGATAATTTTCAGTGAACTGAATGACCCTGAGGCTGGTCACATGAAGTTCAAACCCACCGACGCTTCGGTCATCCTTGTGGACGTTTCCGGTTATCTCAATTGAACTTTCTTGTTTAAGCTTACCCGCCGATTCGAATACCTCCTCAGAAACATCCCCAGAAGCCACAATACACTGGCAGATTCCACTACCGTCTCTCACCTCCAGAAAGTGAATGGACTTGCTGTTTCTTACATTATATACCCACCCCTTCAGGGTAACCGTTTCATTCTGATGATCAGACAGGTCTCTTATATAGGTCATACTCATAATAACATCTCTGCAATTAATTCTCGTTTATATTTTACTCCACGGACAACCTTCCCATATTCAATCAGTTAAAAATACGGGATAACCCGAAGAATTGCCTTCTCGAAACGAGGAAACATTTTATTGATAATTTCTAATGAATTCCTGATAGGGGATCGTGGGTTTATCAGTAATTACATGCTCCTGAAATGTATTCACTTGCGCATTTTAGAAGAAGGAAAATACCAAATTTTCTCATTAGGATTTTCTAACGATTTGCAAGCCGTATCTATACTATATTAACAGCTGTCAGGCAGATATATATATTGCTATCAAGTACCTGCTAATGGCTAGTCTGTCAAGTTTGAAGTGCTGACACTACAATCGTAAAAGACGATTTCCAGAAATTTAGCTGAATGATCGGGGAAGCTGCAGATGAGAACTTATCATATATCCAAAAATCTGAATGCCAATAGAGCGGACAGCCAGTGTATTCGTACCCTATGGCTGATCTTGCTACTCTCTTTATCAACCCTTTCTACTCTGCCGCTGCAAGGCCAGAATGTGACTCACATCTATACCAGCTTTGACGGTGGATGGAGTTCCGGAGTAGACAATTTAAATTCTACCCCAACGAATACAGACAGTTTTCTTCTTGGATTCACTGTTGATGATGTAACCTATTCTACAGGTTGGGATGATGAGCTTCTGGAAACATTGCACGGCAGTGACTTTCTCCCCGCTGTCTATAACGCCTTGCCGGGAGGAAATCTTGGTTCAAAACAGACGGGAACGTATGTTGGAATCCCCTATTTGTGGGAAGGGGTTCCTCAGCTGGGCGGGGGCGCAAATACCGGCTATCAGACCCTACCGCACACACAGCTCAACTATTATTTGACAGAAGGAAAACAAGGCCTGAATCTGGGTACAGCTGTCTTTAATATTTCGGCTAATCAGCATGCTTCTTACCCTATCGAGACCATTAATCCTGATGAGCTGACAGACCCTACCGCTCCTGCTATTGTGGTTACCCAAATGGGGGATCCCTCTACCCGGGCAGATATCTTTCAGTTCGTGGATGAGGATGGCAATGTGGTGGGCAATGCAGTCTCTGTCATACTTGCAGGAATTGACCCGGTAGGTGAGCAGGTCTGGGCGTTTTTTAACGCTAATACATTCAGCTATGCCTCTACTCAACCCGGATCGAATCCACCTGCTGAGAATACCCGCGATACCCGCCTGCGGACGTTCAGTCTTTCAGATTTTGGACTGAACGAATCTAATTACGGAGATGTAACCAGATTTATTCATCAGCCTTCCGGCGATTCCGATATTGCATTTATCGCTTCATACAGCAGTGCATTTTCGTTTGTGGAGGCAGATCTTGAATTGAATAAATCTGTGAATGCCGCCGAACCTGTAACCCCCGGCCAAGAAGTGACTTTTGAGCTTACTGTTCATAACCACGGTCCTGCAGATGCAACCGAAGTGTATGCTGAAGATGAATTGCCCTCCGGGTATACTTTTGTAGGATCAACTGCGACTGCCGGATCTTACGATGTTACCTCGGGGTTGTGGGAAATCGGGAATCTGAGTAATGGCAGTACAGCTACCCTCGAAATTGTAGCAAGGGTACTCGAAACAGGTACCTATCTCAACTCTGCCATGGCGGATGCGTTTGAATCTGACCCGGATATTACAAATAACACCTCCTCTGCATCCATAGAACTGGCAGACCGGTCCATTGCCATAGTGAAGACCGGAAGTTATAAAGATACCAATGAGGATGAAACCGTCAATACGGGTGATCATATCGTCTATGAATTTACGATTACCAATACCGGGCAAGTTCCCCTGGAGTCGGTATCTGTAACAGATGCAAAGCTGGGTATTAATAACCGTCTGGTAACACCATCCACCCTCCCGGTCGGCAGTACAGGAACGTTAATGGTGGAGTACCCTCTGACGGATGCGGATATTGAAGCCGGTTTGGTGGAAAACAGTGCCACTGGTCAGGGTACCGATCCTCAGAACAATGTCATTACAGACACTTCCGGAACGGAAATTGACAATAACGACCCTACAGTTGTCCTGCTTCTGGTCGCAAGTGACGATGAGTATACAGCGAATGGGGAAACGGGAAATCCAAATGTGGGCAATATTTTGAATAATGACACGGTTGGATCGGACGAGATTTCGGCCGATGACGTCACCATTGCCATTATTACCCCAGCCACACCTGTAAACGGCTCCCCTGTTCCTCTCATTAATACAGAAAGCGGTACTGTCAGCGTTCCACAAGCCACACCCCCCGGGACATACACCATTATCTACGAAATTTGCAGTGGAGAGAGTTTGCCGGCTGACAATTGTGACCGGGCTGAGGTTATTGTCATAGTCTCAGGAGAAGTCTCCATCGATCTGACTATCGATGCATGCTGGCGGCTGCTCTCTTCGCCACAGGAAGGACAAACGTACGCCGGACTGCTCGATGGACTCTGGACACAGGGCGGTCCTGGTGCATCTCACCCCGAAGGAAACCCAAATATTTTCACCTGGAATACGAACCATACCGGGAACACCAATGAAGGTTGGCAACCCGTTACCAACCTGAACACCGTTATTCCCGCTGGCAGCGGCTTCTTGATTTCGGTGTTTACAGATGATGAATACGGCACACCGGGGTCCTGGCCCAAAACCCTGACCGTAACTGGCCCGGAGCATCCTTCTACTGTTGAACCCACGCCTTTAAATCAAACCGAATACGGATGGACACTACTTGGCAATCCCTTCCAGTCTCCCATCAGCTTTTCGCAATTTGCTGAGGCAGCTGAAGGCCTCACAGGGGTCGCCTACACCTACGACCGGAATATCCCGGGTTGGAGATCCACCACCAATGATGAATATGGCGACATTAAAGATGGAATCATCTCCCCCTTTCAAGGGTTCTTTGTCCAGAACAATGACCAGGACGCGCCCTCGGTGAACTTCTCGCACAGTATGAAAACCACCGGAGGTCAGTTTTACGGTAAACAGGCAAACCACAAGAGTGATTATCTCCGTCTGGAAGTTGAAGGAGAGCAAGTCTCCAGCTCGCTCTGGATACGTTTTACCGAGAATGGTTCCAGGGAGCTGCTGGTTCGTGACGCTCTAAAGCTTGATCCCATGGCAGAAAAACATCTGATTCTTGCCGCCCATAAAACCGGTGGAACCTTGGTCGATATCGGCCACTACCCCTTCCCCCGGTCAGAGGAGGCTCTGACCATCCCTCTTCAGATCTCCGCCACCCACAGCGGAACCTACACCATCCGGGCTACCGACCTGAACCTGCCGGCCGGTACCGGGCTTTACTTCCAAGACCGCCTTTCAGGGAAGAGCATTCCACTGAACTCCTCCTTTGAATATACCTTCACGGTCTCCGGTAAGCAGGTCACCAAGAACAACCCCGCAAATCTGAGGTCTGCTATGATCCCCTGTGCTGCAGAACCGGCCCGCGCCAAAGCGTCCGGCGAAGAGTACCGCTTTGTAATCACCTCCGCACTGTCAGACGATCTGCAGGAGTCCGGGGAACTGCCGACCCAGACCACACTGGAGCAGAACTTCCCAAATCCATTCAACCCCTCCACAATAATCCAATATAACCTGGCCGAAGCCGGTGAGGTGCAGCTGGAGGTATTTGACACACTCGGTCGGCGAGTGGCCACCCTGCTACAAGGAACCGTTTCTGCCGGGGCACATACGGTGACCTTTGATGCCTCCGGTCTTAACAGCGGGATCTACTTCTACCGGCTATCTGCCGGAAACCAGATTCTCTCCAGACAGATGATGCTGGTAAAATAAAGAAGGCTCAAAGAAACTGAAAACAATAAAAAATGACAAAACAGATGGAAACAATGGTTCCGCTACAGAACAGTAAAGAAAATAACCCACCCGGCGACCGTGCCAATCGCACAGTCAGGTGGCTGATCGCTGCATCCTTTGCATTCCTGATGGCGATCGGGTCGGTGGCAGCAATCCCGTCCCTGACTTTTGCCCGCCAGTTGCCTCCGCCAGAACTGCCCATGAAACCGGCACAGTCTCCTATTGATGGAGGCCTGGCCTTACTGGCCGCAGCCGGTGGAGGGTATGCCATCAAAAAATTGCGTGACAAAAGAAAGTAACCTCAAAGAAATAGCAAGTTTGTATAATCGGGTCTGACTGGCCCGGTTATCCGTTCTCCCTATTTAGTGAATATAGTGACTACTGGCCAGGTGACGCTATTTCGACTCCTCTCCATTGGCGCCTGGAACAAGCAATGTTTCAGAATATACCTCCGGGTCAAAAAAGCTCTCAGAAAAGCTCTGTATCTCTTCTGCGGTTACAGCATCAATATTTTCGACCAGTTCATCCAGGGTTACAAAACGGTTAAAATAGAGCTCACTTTTAGCCAGACGTGTCATTCGGTTACTGGTACTTTCCTGAGACAGCAGCAATTTACCTTTCAGATGAGCCTTCGCCTCATTTAACTCTTTGGCATCAACTTTCTCCTCACGCATCCTGTTAAATTCGGCAGCAATTAGTCTCCGCACATGATCCACATATTCCTGATCCGTACCCACATATACACCGTACAAACCGCTATCGAGGAAAGACTGGTTAAAGGGGCCGATTGCGTAGCAGTAACCGTACTTCTCACGGATATTCTGGTGTAGTCGTGAACTCATTCCGCCCCCCAGAACAGTATTCGCCAACAGCAGCTGATACTTGTCGGGATGGTCAAAATTCAGAGCTCTTCGACCTGTAATCATATGTGTCTGCTCAATCGGTTTCGACACTTCGCTTCTGAACTGCTTGTAAGGCGGCAGGGGCTGCTCCTCGTTTTCAGTTTTATGAGAAACTTCGTGATTTAACCAGGCTTCAGCCAGTTCAACTACATCCTCATGATTCACATTTCCTGCAACAGCAACCAGCAGGTTATCCGGACGGTATCTCTCTTCCATATAATCAAAGAGATTCTCTCTTGTGAATGAGGAGACCGTGTTTTCAAAACCAAGAACAGGCCTGCCAAGCGGATGGCCCCGGAAGATCCGGCCACTGAACTCTTCGAAGATCACATCGTCCGGGCTGTCCCGATACATCTTCATCTCTTCAAGCACCACCTTTTTCTCTTTCTCCAGCTCCTCTTCAGGAAAAATGGGATTTCTAACCATATCGGAAAGCACCTCCATCGCTCTGTCTAACTTGGTATCCAGACAACGGGAATAATAGCAGGTGTATTCTGTGGAGGTAAATGCATTCAGATACCCTCCGACCGACTCCATGCTCTGTGCAATATCATAGGCAGACCGGCTCTTGGTACCCTTAAAGAGCATATGCTCCAAAAAATGGGTGATCCCCGCTTGATTCTCCTTTTCATTGCGGCTCCCGGTCTTAACCCAGATTCCTACAGAAATACTTCGCACACTCTCAATGTGCTCAGTAATCACCTTCATTCCATTATCCAGTACAGTCTTTCGAACGTCTGTACTACTGTCGTTCCTGCTATCTTTCATAAAATACTCTGTTTTATTCAGTTTATCTGTAAAATACGAATATGCGGTTACTAATACGATCGGGAAATATCTTATCCCCTGGAATCCACTTTCCGTAATTTGCTTATGAAAGGGTGGGATGATGTTTCAGGAGAAGCAGGATGGCCGTGTGGATCGGGGATCCCTTTGTGCGAGGGAGACGATATGACAAAATTTGAACAACAGTTCAATGAACCACCAGCTGACGTGCCGAACTATGCTCTTTTCTACCTCAGAACACGGTTCGCAGATCAGCCAAAATCTCATTTGGTGAAAGCGAATCTTTGAAAAAATCGGGTTTCACAGAATCAAAATGGGCATCACAAACAGGCAGTCACTCTCGTTTAATTTAAAAATCAGCTGTATTAGCAAAAAGTACCTCAAACTGCTATATTTAAAACTGT
>Ga0209487_1003501_pt1 | contig 12311 bp, 13 predicted proteins | sample Poulit2012_FD_187524 | JGI IMG/M metagenome (GOLD analysis project Ga0209487, IMG submission 187524) | Agricultural soil microbial communities from Georgia to study Nitrogen management - Poultry litter 2012 (SPAdes) (version 2) | ecosystem: Environmental > Terrestrial > Soil > Agricultural land... | reverse complement strand
CCGCGGTGGTAGCGTGATGGCAGCAAACTTAAGAGGTGAGAATTCTGTGGCCTTACCAAAGCTAACCCCAGAGCAACGAGCGGCTGCTCTTGAGAAGGCCGCAGCGGCTCGCGCTTCCCGAGCCGATGTGAAAAAACGCTTGAAATACCAAGGCGGCACGATCTCCGAGGTCGTCGCCCTCGCCAAGGAGAACGATGCGATCGCGAAGCTGCGCGTGACCGAACTCCTGGAAAGCCTGCCGGGCATCGGGAAGATCAAAGCCCGCCAGATCATGGCCGACGTCGGCATCGCCGAATCCCGCCGGGTCGGCGGACTCGGGCCGCACCAGATCGAGAAACTCGTGGCCCAGTTTGGCTGAGCAGCCCCGTACGCGCCTCACCGTCCTCGCCGGGCCCACCGCCGTCGGGAAAGGAACCGTCTCGACGGACCTGCGCGAGCGGTACCCCGATATCGCCCTGTCGGTATCGGCAACGACCCGCCCGCCCCGCCCCGGTGAGCTCGACGGGATCCATTACCACTTCCTCAGCGCCGAGGAGTTCGCCGACCTCGTCGCCAAGGGCGAGTTCCTCGAATACGCAAAAGTGCATGGCCGCTACCACTACGGCACCCTGCGCGGGCCGGTGGAGGAGCTGCTCGAAAAGGGGGTGCACGTCATCTTGGAGATCGACCTGCAGGGCGCCCGGCAGGTGCGCGACGTCATGCCGGAGGCCCGCCTGGTGTTCCTCGCCCCGCCCTCCTGGGAGGAACTCGAACGGCGCCTCGTGGGTCGGGGCACGGAAACCCCGGAGGAACGCCGCCGCCGGCTGGAAACCGCGAAGATCGAACTCGCCGCCGAGAACGAATTCGACCACACGATCGTCAACGACGATGTCCAGCGCGCGACCGACGAGCTCGTACACCTGATGTGCACAGGCGCCTAACGTGGCACGCGCCACTGCGGCGCAGGGACCCAACGAGATAGAATGCCCCCGGAACAGGTAGTATGAATTGTTGCTCCGAATCCAACGGTTATGAGGTTTACTAATGCCGGGAACTGTTGCCCAACCTGAAGGCATCACCGATCCACCTATCGACGATCTGCTCGAAGTCGCCGACTCCAAGTACGCGCTCGTCATCTGGTCTGCGAAACGAGCACGCCAGATCAACTCCTATTACGCCCAGCTCAACGAAGGCCTCCTTGAACACGTGGGCCCGCTCGTCGAAACCGAAACGCAAGAAAAACCCCTGTCGATCGCGATGCGGGAGATCAAAGCGGGCGTCCTCAACGTCACCCAACGCACCGAAACGGAATAACCGTTGCGGATCGTGCTCGGCGTCTCGGGCGGGATCGCCGCCTACAAGGGCGTCCTGCTCTTGCGGTTGTTGCGCGAAGCCGGGCACGAGGTGCGGGTCCTGCCGACCGCCTCGGCGCTCAGATTCGTCGGGGCCCCGACGTGGGAAGCACTCGCCGGGCACGAGGTGAGCGCGGACGTCTTCCACGGCACGCACACGGTGGATCACGTCCGGTTCGGGAAGGACGCCGACCTCGTCATCGTCGCACCCGCCACCGCGAACCTCCTCGCGCAGGCCGCGAGCGGGCAGGCAACGGATCTGCTCACCAACACGCTGTTGATGACCGCGCACACGCCGGTGCTCATGGCCCCGGCGATGCACACCGAAATGTGGGAACACCCCGCCACGGTCGCGAACATCTCCTTGCTGCGCGAGCGGGGCGTCCACGTGCTCGAGCCCGATTCCGGGCGGCTCACCGGCGCTGACTCCGGGCCCGGGCGCTTGCCAGAACCGGAACGGATCGCCGCGGCGGCCCTCGACCTCGTCGCGGGGGAGGGCCCGCTGAAGGGAGCACGGGTCGTCGTTTCCGCCGGCGGCACCCAGGAACCGCTCGATCCCGTCCGGTTCATCGGCAACCGCTCCTCGGGCCGGCAAGGGGTCGCCCTCGCCGTCGCCGCGGCCCGCGCCGGGGCGCGCGTGGACCTCATCGCGTGCAACGTTGCCCAAGACGTCCTGCCCGCCCACCCGCGCATCACGATCACACCCGCGCACACGACCGCCGATCTCGCCGAGGAGATGAACCGGCGCGCCGCGGCGGACGTGCTCATCATGGTCGCCGCCGTCGCCGACTTCCGGCCCAAAGCGAGCTCGCAGACGAAGATCAAGAAGGACGACGCCGACCCCGAGTCGGCCCCGACGATCGAACTCGTGCGCAACCCCGACATCCTCGCCGGCCTCCTCGAGCGCCGCCGGGCCGGGCAGATCATCGTCGGCTTCGGCGCGGAAACCGGGGACGACACCGCCACCGTCGCCGAACTCGGCCGGCGCAAAGCCATCCGCAAGGGCGCCGACCTCCTCGCCGTCAACGAGGTCGGAACCTCGAGCGGTTTCGGGGACGTGCCCAACCGGGTCCTGCTGCTGGACCGGGAGGGGGAGATCCGCGGGGAAGTGGCGGGAACGAAGTCCGAGGTCGCCGACGGGATCGTCGCGGAAATTGCGCAGTTATGGCGCAATTGACTCCCGTCCAGCAGGCGGTCACGCACGCCCGGCACCCTCGAGCGCGCTACGCTAGGGAACTGTGGCGAAGCGAGTCTTAACTTCCGAATCCGTAACCGAGGGGCACCCGGACAAAGTCTGCGACCTCATCTCCGACACGATCCTCGACGCGTTACTCCGCGAAGATCCCCAGGCGCGGGTCGCGGTGGAAACAGTCGCGACGACGGGGCTGGTACAACTCGTGGGGGAAGTGACGACGACGACGTACGTGCCGATGGCCAAGATCGTCCGGGAGACGATCAAAGACATCGGCTACGTCTCCTCCGACATCGGTTTCGACGGCGATTCCTGCGGCGTCTCCCTGTCCATCGGTGAACAGTCCCGGGATATCGCCCAAGGGGTGGACTCCAGCTTCGAAGAGCGCACCGGCGGGGACGAGGACGCCCTCTCCCGCCAGGGCGCCGGCGACCAGGGGATCATGTTCGGCTACGCGACGAACGAGACCGAAGAACTCATGCCGCTACCGATCCTGCTCGCCCACCGGCTCGCCGAGCAGCTCTCCTCGGTGCGCAAGGGCGGCGAAGTGGACCGGCTCCGCCCCGATGGCAAGACGCAGGTGAGCATCGCCTATGACGGCGAACGCCCGGTGGCGATCACCGACGTCGTCGTCTCGGCCCAACACGATGACGACCCGGCCGTGCTGCGCCACCTGCCAGAACTCCTCACCCGGCACGTGATCGACCCGGTCGTCGACGAATTCACCGACCGGCTCGGCCTCGCCCGCGAATTCGGTGCCCCGCAGATCAACCCGACCGGCAAGTTCGCCACCGGCGGCCCCATGGGCGATGCCGGGCTCACGGGCCGGAAGATCATCGTCGACACCTACGGGGGAGCCGCCCGTCACGGCGGGGGAGCGTTCTCCGGCAAGGATCCCTCGAAGGTCGATCGCTCCGCTTCCTACGCCCTGCGGTGGGTCGCGAAGAACGTCGTCGCCGCCGGTCTTGCCGACCGGTGCGAACTCCAGGTCGCCTACGCGATCGGGCTCGCCCATCCCCGCTCGCTGTTTGTGGAAACCTTCGGCACGGAGAAGGTGCCCCTGGCTACGATAGAGAAGGCGATTTGGGAGGTGTTCGATCTTCGCCCCGCGGCGATCATCGACCGCCTCGACCTCATCCGCCCGATCTACGCATTGACCTCCAACTACGGCCACTTCGGCCGGCAGTTACCGGAGTTCACGTGGGAGAAGACGAACCGGGTCCAGGAGCTCACCGCCGCGATCTCCTGACCCCGGGGGAAGAGAGGGGAGAGGTGAACGAACGGGCGACCCAGCCGAGCCTGCTCGACCCTGGCCTCACGCCCCCGGCCCCGCCCGCGGCGGCGGAGCAGTGGGCGGGCATCGCCCAGGTAGCGATCGACTCCCCGCTGCCCCACCTGGACCGGCGTTTCGATTACGGCATCCCCGAACGCCTCGACGCCGCGGCGCAGGTCGGTGCGCGGGTGCGGGTCCGATTCGCCGGCCGCAACGTCGATGGGTTCATCGTCGCCCGGCACGCATCGAGCGCCCAGCCAGACATCAAACCCCTCCGGCGGGTCGTCGGGGCGCTGCCCGTCCTCACCCCCGAAGTGCTCGAGCTGTGTACGCAAATCGCTCGGGAATACGCCGGGGGGCTCGCCGACGTGCTGCGCCTGGCGATCCCGCCCCGGCACGCGGCGACCGAGGAGCGCGTGCTCGGCCAGGAGCCCCCCGCGCCGCCTGCCACGCAACCCCCCTCGGGCCAGGCGTGGGAGCCCTACCGCGCCGGCAACGCGTTCCTTCGCCGGCTCGCGGCGGGGGAATCCCCGCGGGCGGTCTGGTCCGCGCTGCCCACGCCGGCGGGGGATGCCCCCCAGGAGTGGGCCGGTGCGATCTGCGCCGCCGCGCAGGCGACCCTCGCCAGCGGGCGGGGAGTGCTCGTCCTCGTGCCCACGGTCGAGGACCTCACCGCCGTGCGGGCCGCATTCGAGGCCGCGGCGATCGACGTGGTGGAGCTCACGGCAGAGCTCGGTCCCGCCGCACGCTACGAAAGCTTCCTCACCTGCCTGCTCGGGCGCCGCCGGGTCGTCGTGGGCACTCGCGCGGCCGCCTACGCCCCGGTGGAGAATCTCGGCCTCCTGGTGTGCTGGGATGAAGTTCACGACGCCTACAGCGAGCCCCGCGCCCCCTATCCGCACGCGCGAGACACACTCGTGCGCCGGGCAACGCTCGCGGGTGCGGGCGCGCTCATCGGCGGGTTCGCCCGCAGCCCGCAGGCCGAACACCTCCTCGCCACGGGCTGGGCCCAGCCGCTCGCCGCGGACCGCCCGGTGGTGCGCGAGCGGACCCCGCGCATGCGAGTGGCGGACGAATTCGACCGGGAACGAGAAGGCGGGGTCGGTCACGCCCGGATCCCTAGTTTCGCGTGGCAGCAGATCCGCTCGACGCTGGAGACGGGGCCCGTGCTCATGCAAGTGCCTCGGGCCGGATTCACCCCCGCGCTCGCCTGCCTCCAATGCCGCCGCAGCGCCCGGTGCACCGCCTGCCACGGCCCCCTTGCCGCGACGGAATCCTCCCGAGCGCACTGCACCTGGTGCGGGGCGCGCGCGGAGGATTGGCGCTGCCCGCACTGCGCACACGGGCGCTGGCGGGCCCGCAGCGTCGGCGCGCAGCGCACCGCCGAGGAACTCGGGCGCGCCTTTCCGGGCGTGCCCATCCGCGTGAGCGGGAAGGCTGCCGGAAGACTCGGCATGGTGGCGGACGAACCCGGGCTCATCATCGCGACCCCGGGGGCGGAGCCACCCGCCCGCTCGGGGTACCCGCTCACGGTGCTTCTGGATGCGGGGATCCTCACCGAGCTTCCCTTCCTCAACGCCCCGATCGCGGCCCTCCACCGGTGGTTACGTGCCGCGGCCCTCACCCGCGGGCAGGTCCTCATCCTCGGCGAACCCCTCCTGGCCACCGCACAGGCCGCCCTGCGCTGGGACCCGGGCGGTTACGCCCGGCGGGAACTGGGTGAATGGACCGAACTCGGTTTCCCGCCCGCGCACACGGTGATCACGGTCACCGGGGAGAAACCGGACGTCACCGGCTTCGCCCGGCACCTGCCGCACGTGCCGAGCCTGACGGTGCTCGGGCCGGTGGCGATCGCCGGCGAGGTGAGCACCCCGGCCGAGGGGGAGCTCGGGATCCCTATACGTTCCCCGCTCGTGCGTCTGTTGCTGCGCGTGGAGGCCGAACACCACCTCGAACTCACGGCGGCCGTGCGCAGCGCGGTGCGGATCAAATCCGCGCGTCGAGACGGGCAGCCGGTGAAGGTACGCGTCAACCCAACGGAAGAGTTATAGATGAATATCACCACGGTGATCTACGATTTCGGGCAGGTGCTGATCGGATGGGATCCGCGCCGAGTCTGGCGGCGGCGGATGAGCGAATCGGAGATCGACGCCTTCGTCGAGGAGATCGACTTCGCGCGCCGGAACCACGGGCTCGATGAGGGGCGCCCGTTCGCGCAGGTCCTCGCCGAAGTCGCCGAGGACGCCCCCGATCACGCCCCGTTGCTCGAGGAGTACTGGAACTCCTTCGCCGATTCCCTCACCGGTCCCATCCCCGGTTCCTACGACCTCGCCCACCGCCTCCACACGAACGGGTATCGCCTGCTCGGGCTCACGAACTGGTCCGCGGAAACGTTCCACCACGCCGTCGCCGCCGCCCCGGCCGTTTCGCTGATGGAGGGCACGGTCGTCTCCGGGGAGGTGGGGATGGCCAAACCGGACCCCGCGATCTTCCACCACCTGCTCAACACCTTCTCCGTGCGCCCGCAGGAAGCGGTGTTCATCGACGACAGCCCCGCGAACATCGCCGCCGCCCGCGACCTGGGGATCAACGCGATCCGCTTCCGGGGCGTCGAGGAGCTCACGGAGGACTTGGTCCGCCTCGGGGTGCGCTGCTCGTAGACTTGAGGGCATGCGAGTGATGTTTGCGGGAACGCCCGCGGTCGCGATCCCTGCGTTGGATGCCCTGCACGACTCGGCGCACGAGGTGCGCGGCGTGCTCACCCGGCCCCCCGCGCCCGTGGGCCGGAAGCGAACGATGACCCCGAGCCCGGTCCAGGCTCGCGCGCACGAGCTGGGCCTGCCGGTGCTCACTGGGGCCCCGAACTCCGAGGAGGTGCTCGGATTCTTGCGAACCGAGCAGATCGAGTGCGTCGCGGTCGTCGCCTACGGCGCACTCATTCGCGAACCGGCGCTCTCTGCGGTCGGGCGGGGCTGGGTGAACCTGCACTTCTCGCTGCTCCCCGCCTGGCGGGGCGCCGCCCCGGTGCAGCACGCGATCATGGCCGGGGAGGGGGAGACCGGCGTGTCCACCTTCCAGATCGAGCGCGGGTTGGACACCGGCCCGGTGTTCCACTCCCGCACCGAACCTATCCACCCCGAGGACACCGCGGCAGACCTCCTCGAGCGGCTCGCCGGGATCGGTGCGGGGCTGCTCGTGCGCACCCTCGACGACATCGATTCCGGCACCGCCGCCCCGACCCCGCAGGAGGGCGAGGTCACCCTCGCACCGACGCTGCGCTCGGAGGACGGGCGCATCCAGTGGGCCCTGCCGGCGGAGCGGGTCTCGGCGAAGATCCGCGGCCTCACCCCCGCGCCGGGGGCATGGACCCGAACCCGGGGCGGCGACCGGTTCAAGATCGGCCCGGTCACGATCCTCGACGCCGACCCCCTGCCGGCCGGGACGGTACACGCCGGGGGCGGGCGGGTCGTCGTCGGAACGGGAACCCGGCCCGTCGCCCTCGAGCGGCTCGCCCCGCCGGGCAAACCGTGGATGTCCGCATCCGATTGGGCGCGGGGACTACGCACACAAACGCTGGAATTCGAGGTGGCGCAATGAGCAAGGACCCGGCGTCGAACCGGCGCAAACCCCCGCGCGGCAACCGCCGCCCCCACCGGAGCCGCACCTCCACCTCGCCGCGGGCCGCGGCGTTCGACGTGCTACTAGCGGTCGAGGAGGCCGACTCCTACGCCAACCTGCTCCTCCCGCCGCTCCTGCGGGAGCGGCGCATCGCCGGCCGGGATGCGGCGTTCGCGACCGAACTCACCTACGGAACGTTGCGGATGCAGGGCCGCTACGAGGCGATCATCGAGGCCGCGTCCGACCGCAAGTTCGCAGAACTCGATCGGCCCGTCCAGGTGGCGCTGCGCTTGGGCACCCACCAGCTGCTGTCGATGCGGGTACCCCCGCACGCGGCCGTTTCCGAATCCGTCGCCCTCGCCCGGGACCGCATCAGCGCCGGACCGGCCCAGCTCGTCAACGCCGTGCTGCGCCGCGTGAGCGAGAAGACGATGGCGGACTGGCTCGACGAACTCGCTCCCGGTCAGACCGACCGCGACCTCGCCGTCCGCCACTCCTACCCCGAGTGGATCCTGCGGGCCTTCCGCCAGGCCGTGAAAGCGGCCCAGCCCGAGAACCCTGAGGCGGCACTGGTGGAACTGCTCGAAGCCAACAACGTGCCGGCCCAGGTGCATCTCGTCGTCCGGCCCGGACTGGCGGGCGAGGCGTCCCTGGGCACCCTGGAGACGACCCCCGCCGCCTACTCCCGCACGGCCCGGTATCTGGACGGGGGCGATCCGGGGCAGTTACCCGCGCTGCGCGCCGGGACGGTCGGGGTGCAGGATGAAGGCTCCCAACTCGTCACGCTCGCGGCCGCCGCCGCCCCGATCGAGGGAAGCGATCGGCGGTGGCTCGACCTGTGCGCCGGACCCGGCGGGAAGGCGGCGCTCCTTGCCAGTCTCCTCGCCGACCATGGGGGAGGGGAGTTCGTGGCCAACGAGCTTCATCCGCACCGCACGAAACTCCTCGAGCAGAACCTCACGGCGATCCCCGAGTCGGTGACGATCGACCTGCGGACCGGGGACGGGCGGGAACTGGGGGACCTCGAACCCGGATCCTACGACCGGGTGCTGCTCGACGCGCCGTGCACCGGCCTCGGCGCCCTGCGTCGCCGCCCCGAATCCCGCTGGCGCCGCTCCGCTGCCGACCTGCCCGGACTCACCGCCTTGCAACGGGAACTGCTCGGCTCCGCCCTTCGTGCCGTGCGCCCCGGCGGCGTGGTCGGGTACATCACCTGCTCCCCGCACGTCGCCGAAACGGCGCTCGTGGTCAGCGACGCGATCCGGGCCGCGGCGAAAGAGGGGATCGACGTGGAAACACTCAACGCTCCCGAGTTCCTCGACCAGGTAGCGAAGAAACCCCTCGAGGGCCTGTCCGGCCCGTACGCCCAGCTCTGGCCCCACGTACACGGCACCGACGCGATGTTCCTCGCGCTCATGCGCCGCACTACCTAGCGGCGGGAGCGCAATAGACTACCGCCATGGCCATTCTCATCTCGCCCAGCGTCCTCAACTCCGACCTCGCCCGCCTCGCCGACGAAATCGAGCGGATCGAGGGCGCGGACTACGTGCATCTGGACGTCATGGACAACCACTTCGTGCCGAACCTCACGTTCGGTCTGCCCGTGGTGGAACAGGTGATCAACCACACGGACATCCCTGCTGACGTGCACCTGATGATCGAGGATCCCGACACGTGGGCGCCCGAATATGCCCGTCTCGGCGCGGCGTCGGTGACCTTCCACGCGGAGGCCTCCGCCGCCCCCATCCGGCTCGCCCGCGAACTGCGCCAGCTCGGCGCCAAGGCAGGCATCGCCGTCAAACCGGCCACGCCGGTGGCTCCGTATTTGCACCTGCTGGAGGAGTTCGACCTCATCCTCATCATGACGGTGGAGCCCGGGTTCGGCGGGCAGTCCTTCATCGAGGGCACGCTGCCGAAGATCCGCGCCGCGCGCGAGGCGATCGACGCCTCCGGCAGGCAGGTCCTGCTGCAGGTCGATGGCGGGGTCTCCCGCGACACCATCGAAAAACCCGCTGCGGCGGGCGCGAACATGTTCGTCGCGGGTTCCGCGGTGTATCGTTCCGCCGACCCGGCCACCGAGGTCGCGGCGCTGCGTTCCCTCGCGCAGAAGGCGTACTATACTCAGGCCTGAGAGCTCGTGCTCCGGGGTCGGTGAAATTCCGAGCCGGCGGTGATAGTCCGCGACCCAACGTGAGTTGGTTGACCTGGTGGAACTCCGGGACCGACGGTTAAAGTCCGGATGGGAGGAAGCACGCGAGGGACGCCGATGCGCCCCTTGTCTCCAGGCGATGAGTGACATCGCTTTCCCCCGGACGCGCGGGGGAAAGGGAGATCATGAAACGCGTCGGGCCGCCGCTTCTGCTCGGCGTCATCGTCGTGTGCGCATGGTCCCTCGCCGCTACCGCCGTCGGCCCCGGGATCCTGCCCGGGCCGGGCCGCGTCGCCAGCCGGTTGATCACGGAACTGGGCGACGGTTTGATCGGCTACGCGGGCTCCACCTTCGCCGTCAGCGCGCTGGGGAGCCTGCTGGGCCTGCTCGTGGCGATCCCGTTGGGCTATCTCGTTGCCCATTTTCCCCTCGCGTCCGCGGCGATCAGTCCCTACCTCGCGGCAACTCAAGCCGTCCCCGCCGTCGCCCTCGCACCACTCCTGGTCGTGTGGTTCGGCTATGGGGCCCTTCCCACGGCGCTGCTCTGCGCGCTCATGGTGTTCTTCCCCATCGCGATCAACACCACGCTCGGATTCGCCCGGCTCGACACCGATATCGTCGGCGCGGCCCGGGTCGACGGGGCGGGCCGCTGGCAGCTGCTCACGTGGATTGAGATGCCGCTCGCGCTCCCCGCGATCCTCGCCGGGGTGCGAAACGGATTCGTACTGTCCGTCACCGGTGCGGTGGTGGGCGAATTCGTCATGGGTGGCAACGGGCTCGGACAACTGCTCGCGGTCTACCGGGACCGCGCCGACACCACCGGCATGATCGCTGTCCTCAGCGCTCTCGTCGTGGGTGCCGTCGCCCTCTTCTGGGGCGTGCGACTCATCGAAAGGAAACTCCAATGGTGAAAAAGCGTTTCGTCCTTGCCCTTGCCAGTGCGCTCGTGCTCGCCGGTTGCGCTGCCGGCGCCAAGGAGAGCTCGGAAGTGACGATCGGGCTCACTTACGTCCCCAATATTCAGTTCGCCCCCTACTACGTCGCCGTCGAAAGCGGCTACTTCGAGGAGGAGGGGATCGACGTCACGCTGCGCCACCACGGCCAGGATGAAGACCTCTTCGGTGCCCTGGGTCAGGGCAAGGAGGACGTCGTCATCGCTGGTGGCGCCGAGATGCTCCAGGCGCACACTCAGGGGGTCGATGCGGTGACGTTCCAAACCCTGTACCAGAGCTACCCCGTCGCCGTCATCGTGCCCGAGGACTCACCCATCGAGACTCTCGAGGACCTCGCCGGCACGACCCTCGGAATCCCGGGGCGGTTCGGGGAGACCTGGTTCGGAGCGCTGGCTTTCCTCGAGCAGGCGGGCCTGTCCGAAGCCGAGGTGCAGATCGAGGAGATCGGCTTCACTCAGCAGGCGGCGTTGGCCGGCGGCCACGTCGACGCCGTCATCGGGTTCGGAAACAACGACGTCCCCCAATTCCGCGCCACCGGCCTCGACGTGCGGGCCCTTCCCACGAGCCCGGTACCCGTGGTCGGGATCGGGGCCGGGGCGAGCTCGACCACGATCGCCGAGCGGCCCGAGGATCTGTCGGCCGTGGCACGGGCCACCCAGCGCGCCATCGAGGCGATCATCGAGGACCCACAGGTGGCGCTCGAGGCCGCCGGTGAACATATCCCCGGCACGATCACCGAGGAACAGTCGGAGGTGATGGCCGCCGTCGTCGAGCGCACCACCGAACTGTACGGGACCCCCGGCGAGGGGTGGGGCGTCCCTGACCTCGCCACGTGGGAGGACATGAACGAGTTCATGGCGGAGATGGACCTCATTGAGGCCCCCGTCTCATTAGCGGACGTCGTCACCGATGGGATCGCGGGAAGCGAGTAGGATAAGCAATCGTGAAAACCTTTGAGGAGCTCTACGCGGAATTGTCAGAAAAGGCGCGCACCCGCCCACGAGGTTCGGGCACTGTGACGTTGTTGGACGCGGGGGTCCATAGCATCGGCAAGAAGATCGTCGAGGAGGCCGCCGAAGTGTGGATGGCCGCCGAGTACGAGACGGATGAGGACACCGCGACCGAGATTTCCCAGCTCCTTTATCACCTCCAGGTGCTGATGGTGGCCAAAGGGCTGAGCCTGACCGACGTCTACAAGCACCTGTAGGGGAGTAATGTTACGCATCGCAATTCCGAACAAGGGCGGCCTCGCCGGACCGACGAGCGGGCTGCTCAAGGAAGCCGGCTACCGCCAGCGCCGCAGCGACCGCGAACTCGTTGCCGTTGATGAAGAAAACGGCATCGAATTCTTTTACCTGCGGGCCCGCGACATCGCCGTGTACGTCGGGGCGGGCACCGTCGACGCCGGGATCACCGGCCGGGACCTCATGCTCGATTCCGGTGTCACCGCCGTCGAACATCGCACCCTCGGGTTCGGTCGTTCCACGTTCCGGTTCGCCGCGCCCGCGGGCACGGCGACGACGCTCGCGGACATCAACGGCAAGCGGGTCGCGACCTCGTACGCCCGCGTGGTGGATACCTACCTCAAGGAACACGGAGTGGACGCGGAGGTGGTCCGCCTCGATGGCGCGATCGAATCGACCGTTCACCTCGGGGTGGCCGATCTCGTCGCCGACGTGGTGGAGACCGGGGCGACCCTCCGGGCCGCGGGGCTGGAAGTGTTCGGCGAGCCGATCCTGAAATCCGAGGCGGTCCTCATCCGCCCCAGCGGCCCGGTCAAGGACGGCCTCAACGT
>Ga0209487_1003500_pt1 | contig 12314 bp, 11 predicted proteins | sample Poulit2012_FD_187524 | JGI IMG/M metagenome (GOLD analysis project Ga0209487, IMG submission 187524) | Agricultural soil microbial communities from Georgia to study Nitrogen management - Poultry litter 2012 (SPAdes) (version 2) | ecosystem: Environmental > Terrestrial > Soil > Agricultural land... | reverse complement strand
TTATTTGCAGTGTTTGTTGTTGGATGTGGAGCAAATGATAATGAAGAAGAAAATGAGAATACGGAAGTCGAAATGGTAACTGTCGAACATGAACTAGGAACATCTGATGTCATGAAGAACCCCGAAAAAATCGTTGTGTTTGATATGGGATCATTAGACACATTGGATAAACTAGGCATTGAAGTGACTGGAGTACCACAATCCTCTATGCCTTCCTATTTAGATAAATATACTGGTGATGAATATGAGAATGTTGGTGGGTTAAAAGAACCTGATTTTGAAAAAATTGCTGAGATTGATCCAGATTTAATTATCATATCTGATCGTCAAAGTGAGTTATATGACCAATTAGAAGAGTTAAGTACGACAATTCATTTAGGTGTCGATACAGCAAATTATATGGAGTCATTTGAAAATAATGTGAAAACAATTGGTGAAATTTTTGAAAAGGAGACAGAAGTGGAAGAAGCCTTACAAGATATCGAAGCAACAATTGAGGAAACGAAGGAAATTGTTGATGATTCAGGAAAAAATGGTCTTATTATTTTAGCTAATGATGATAAAATTAGTGCATATGGACCAAGCTCTCGTTTTGGGCTTATCCATGACGTAATTGGAGTACCAGCTGTTGATGAGGGAATAGAAGTATCCACACACGGACAGAACGTGTCATTTGAATATGTTGTTGAACAAGATCCAGATTTACTTTACGTCATTGACCGTGGGGCAGCAATTGGTGAAGGTGATTCAGCTGCGAAAACAGTTGTTGAGAACCCATTAATGGAACGCACAAAAGCGATGCAAAATGATGACATATACTATTTAAGTCCAGATTACTGGTACTTATCTGGTGGTGGACTCATTTCCGTTGAAGAAATGGTAAAGGAAATCGCAGAAAGCTTATCATAAAGAAACACAAAAAATATCTCTACAAAATATAGTGTTGGTGAACAAAAATTCACTAGCACTTTTTTTATTTGAATCAATTTCATCAATGTTCATTTTTATTTTAAGATTTACAGCATTGGATTTTCAATTTTATGCAAATTCAAACATATATTACTAAAATATACGCAAATTTGATAAAGTATATATAAAATATACAAATAAAAAACGATTATGATGTATAATAGAGTTATATTTACCTAGTAGGGGGCAGACGGTTATGAGCAAGAACAAGAACACGATTATCGTTCTCGCTGTATTAGTGATCATATTAATTGGTTTGATTAGTTGGAATCAATATACTAAATCAAATACTGAACAAGTATATGGAAAAATTCCAAACGAAACTGTTCCCGATGATTATGATAAAATAGAGTATACGATACCAGTAATCGATGAGGAAGGAAATAGAGGAACACAAACTTTTACAGTAAATAATGACGATGAAGTCGGACATATTGTCAAGCTTCATATATTAAATGATAAGGTAAAAAAATATGAATTTATTACAGAAAGTCAATTACCTGAAAAGGTCAAAAATAACTTGTAATGATTCCATCTCATGTCTAAGACTAACGAGTGTTCTCAACTAATGCATAAAAGCTGTTCATAGAGTAAGTAGAAAAACTTACTTTACGAACAGCTTTATTTAATTTAAAGGATCATCGTCAATAATGATGTATGTTGCACTTACAGGCCCGTGTACACCAACAATTAAGTTTAATTCAATATCAGCACTATTACTAGGACCTGATATAAAACTAATACAAGAGGGGAGTTGTATTCCTTGTTCTTTCATTTCTTGAATTTGTTTTGTTGCCTGTGACATTCTTGGTACAATCGTACTTTTGGGAATAATTGCGATATAATGCTTAGGAAGTAAACTGATAGAACGCCCATTTCCAGCATGATTGAATAAAGTAACTGTTCCTGATTCTGCGATTGTTATATCACTAAATGTAATCCCAATATTTGCCCGTTCTGCAAAACGTATATTCTCATTTTGATTTTCTGTTTCCCAATAACGAACTTCTACACTATCTTCATCTAGTGATTGATAAAAAGCTTGTAAACCGTATGATGCGTTTCGTTTGTCGTTTGCAACAATGAGTGAATCTCCACCAAACTCAGCGATTGCTTCTGATAATGCTTGTTTTAAATCCTTTTTGCCGACATGTTTATATGTTGTATGGATAAAGTTACATTGTTCCTTTAATACGTCAACTAATTCTTCTTGTGTAGCATCATTTAACACATTCCACTGTGGTTGGTTTTTCCAAGTAGGTTTCACCACTTCTTTTTTACGTGGACGATTTAATTGCTCGGCAATATGATCAAGGAATATAGTTCGATTTTGTATCGTCATCTCGCATCCTCCTTGCATGATTTATACCATGCCCGAAATGTTTGCTTACTCGGGGCCGGGAAGTTACGTGTATTTGTCCAGCCTTTTAATGGACCTGGACCATTTTCTATTGTTTCATTTTTAGACCAAGGTTTCAAAAGTGGCCGTGCTAATTTTGTGCTTATCTGATACATTGTTGGACTTTTCGCCCATTTTTCAAATCCAGTCATCATGGCTTTTTCTGACATTGGTGCTTTGTTCTGTTTTTCGACAATTATTTCTCGATGGCGAATTAACAATTCATGTAAAGGTATCTTAACTGGACATGCCTCCGTACACGCTGCACAAAGAGACGATGCATAAGGTAAATCATGATGATCTTCATATCCATCTAGTAATGGTGTTAGTACAGCACCAATTGGGCCTGGATAAATCGATCCATATGCATGACCACCGACATGTCGGTACACAGGACAAACATTGATACAAGCCGCACAGCGAATACATTGTAAAGCGGACTGAAATTCTGTGCCTAGAATCTTTGAGCGGCCATTATCAACGATGACAAGATGAAAGTCATTAGGTCCATCTACTTCATCGTCTAATCTTGTGGTAATCATCGATGTAATGTAACTTGTAAGCTTTTGTCCAACAGCAGCGCGAGTTAACAAACTTACGAGAATATCAAGTTCTTCCCATGTTGGTACAACTCTCTCCATTCCCATTACTGCAATATGTGTGTCAGGTAAAGATGTTGCTAGTCGTGCGTTACCTTCATTTGTAACAAGTGTGATGGCACCTGAATCGGCAACAGCAAAGTTACAGCCTGTAATCCCAATATCTGCAGATAGGAAATCTTGTCGCAATTGCTCTCTAGCAAATTGAGCTAATTCTTCCGGTTCATCCGTGCCAGTATAGCCCCTTTTTTCGGCGAATACTTCTTGAATCCTTTTCCGGTCTTTATGTAAAGCAGGGGCGACGATATGTGAGGGTGGATCATCATCTAATTGTAAAATCCATTCGCCAAGGTCTGTTTCAACAACATCAAGTCCAACATCTTCTAAAACATTATTTAGACCAATTTCCTCTGTCACCATCGATTTCGATTTTACAAGTTTTTTTGCTTCTTTTTCTAAAATGATTTGTTTAATATAGTCGTTTGCTTCCTCAGGAGTTTGAGCAAAATAAACGTGTCCACCTCTTTCAATCACATTGTCACTTAATTGCTCTAAATAGTAATCAAGGTTTTCTAATGTGTGCTGACGAATTTCTTCTCCTAAAGCACGCCAAGCCTCCCAATTACCTAATCCTTCTTCAGAAACAATTCGGTTATGTTTTAAGCGTTCTTGTGCACCATACACAGCTTGACGCATAAATGTATCATCTAAACCTGATTCGATTCGGTCTTGATAACTTGAAGATCCAATTTGAATTCCCATAATAGTTCCTCCTCATATAACGGCGAAGGAGATTAGATAAATCCCTTCACAGTAGATAATGATTTTCCTAGTGGCATTCCCGTATGTTTACTGGTGATTTAAAATTTCTGCAATATGTACAATTTTCACATCTTTACCTTCACGTTCCATTACACCACCAATATTCATCAGACAAGCGATGTCTCCACCTACTAGATAGTCAGCACCTGTTTCGGATACATGTTCAGACTTTTCACGAGCCATTTCGGTTGAAATCTCTGGGTTTTTAATTGAAAAGGTTCCCCCAAAACCACAACATCCTTCTTTTACAGGGAGTTCTATTAACTCAACGCCCGGGATGGCTTTTAGTAACGTAGTTGGAGCTTCTTTTACACCAAGAATCCTTGTCATATGGCAGGAGGGATGATATGTTACCCTTCCTTTAAAAGTAGACCCTACATCTACAATGCCTAATACATCGACTAAAAATGAGGTTAATTCATACGACTTCTCAGCTAAATTTGTTGCTCTTTCTTCCCAAACAGGATCATCTTGAAAAAGCGAAGGGTATTCTCGTAACATACCAACACAAGATCCAGAGGGGCCAACAACGTAATCAGCATCTTGAAAAGCATGTATCATCTGTTTCATTGCTTCCTTTGCTTGGTGAACATAACCACTGTTGTATGCAGGTTGACCGCAACATGTTTGTGCTGTTGGAAAGTCTACTTCACAACCAAAACGTTCTAACAATTCTAAAGTGTCTTGACCTACTTTGGGATGAAACATATCACAAACACAAGTAATAAATAAGGATACTTTCATGTCTTTCCTCCTAACTATTGCATGGGAAAATAGAGTGCTAACACTCCATCTAAATGCTCTAACATAGTCTTTTTCGCTAATTCAGGATCTTGTTTTTTTATCGACTCAAAAATAAGTTCATGTTCACGGATAAGCCTATTTCCATTTTCCTCTTCTTGAAAGATTACCATATGTGCATCTTGCATTGTTTCCATCATAATTTCAGATATGCTGCGTAATAAGTGCAACAACATATCATTTTTAGTTGCTTTCACAATTTCATAGTGAAAATGATAATCTGTTTTTTCATTTAATGAATTGGTATTTTCCTTCATCGCATCAAGAGCTAATTTCATCTTTTCTACGTCATTTGCTGTACGGGTTATAGCCGCGAGTTCAACAGCACCTACTTCAAGGATTTTCCGTACTTCAAAAAGCTCTTTGACATTTTCTTTCTTCATTAGCAACCCAGATGTAACCGGGATCGAAATGGAAGCGGCATCAAAATCTTTAATAAATGTTCCTTCCCCTTGTACAATATGTATTAATCCCATCGCTCGTAAACTAGTTAATGCTTCTCGTACAACAGATCGACTGACACCAAAGCGGTTCGCTAATATATCAATGGAATCTAGTTTATCACCTGGTAGAAGCTTTTTATGACGGATAAAATCAATGATTTGCTCAATAACAGCTTCATAGCTTTTTCTTGTTTTGATCGGTTTTATCATATTAAAAATCCCTTCCAATACATTTAACATATAAGGTCATCTGATGACTGAATTGTGAAAAAATATATTGTATCTAAAATAGCATACAAAAGGATGTCTGGTCAAGATTAATTTTTCTAAAAATATTAGGTAATTTGGTTAAACCAGTATGTCATATATTGTCACAAAATCGTATTATTTTGTAAGTATTTATTACTTGTTCCTATTTTGTATATGTGATTGAATAGTAATAGACCGTTTGATAAAGGAGTATTCAATTAATGAAAAGATATATAGTAGGCAGTATGTTGCTTTTATTAGCAATGATTCTTGTTGCATGTGGTAGCGATAATGAGGAAAATGACACATCACAAGAAGCTGAAAATGCATTGAACCAGACAGTAGAAATCACCGATGAAGAGAAAGTTGCTGATGATGAGGTCGTTGCGATTGTAAATGACGATGAAGTGACAGGTAATGTGTACAATGTCGTTTATTCACAGTTAAAATTCCATTCTTCTCAATTAGGTGAAGAAGTAGATAATGAAGAAATTAAAGAAGCGACAATGGAGTCGATTATTGATAGACAAATTGTATTTCAAGAAGCAGAAGCAGAAGGAATTGATACATCAAAAGAAGCAGCTGAAGAAGAATTTAAATTGTTAAAAGAAGAAAATGAAGAAAATTTGACAACATTATTAGAACAATTCCAAATAACGGAAGAAGGTTTTAAAGAACAATTACGCTTTGAGTTAATGATGGATGAATTTTTAACAAAAACAATTGATGTATCCGTGTCAGATGATGAAGTAAAAGAATTCTACGATGAAGCAAAAGAAGAAAATGAAGAAGTGCCTGAATTTGATGATGTAAAGGATCAAATTAAAGAAAATATGCTGAATGAAAAAACGTCATTGGCATTACAAGAAAAAGTAGATGAAATAAAAGAAACAGCGGAAATTGAGCGTAAAATATAAGTCTTTGAAGGTTCGGATAGGTTTCTTATCTGAACCTTATTTATTTATTAATATAATCCACAAAAACAGGATAGAAAAGAAGGGTGTCCATTGGGAGAAAAAGTGTCATTTGCTTCATTTGTTTCGATAGGTTTTATGCTATTTGCTCTGTTTTTTGGTGCGGGAAATTTAATATTCCCTGCTCATTTAGGACAATTATCAGGGGATAATATATGGTTAGCAGCAGCTGGTTTTTTAAGTACAGGTGTAGGATTACCTTTGCTAGGTGTTTTAGCAATGGCCTATTCAGGTAGTGATAATTTGCAAGGGTTGGCTAGTCGAGTACATCCTATTTATGGGCTACTATTTACGATATTACTATATTTGTCTATAGGGCCTTTTTTTGCAGCGCCTAGAACAGGGACAGTTGCTTATGAGGTAGGTATTTCTCCATTTATCCCAGAGTCATTTACAAGCCTTGGCTTGTTTATATTTACAGCAGTCTATTTTTTAGTTACATTATTATTCGCGCTATATCCAGCGAAAATAGTAGATAATATCGGTAAAATCTTAGCACCAACTTTATTTATCTTATTAGGTATTTTATTAACAGTGGCTATTATTAAGCCAATGGGAGCAATTGGACAACCCGAAGAAAGCTATGTTGGAAAAAGTACTTCTTTTATTAATGGCTTTTTAGAAGGTTATAATACGATGGACGCATTGGCATCCCTCGTATTTGGTATCATTATCATTCAAGTAGTGACTTCATTAGGAATTAAAAGTAGAAAAGGAATTTTTTTTGCAACAGCAAAATCTGGTATCATTGCGACTTTGTTGCTAGCTGTTATTTATGTTGGGATTATGTATTTAGGAGCGACAAGTGTTTTCGAATTAGGGTATTTTGATAATGGTGGTCCTGTTTTAAATGGAGTTGCTCATTACTACTTCGGAACGTTTGGTGCGATTATTCTTGCCCTAGTGATTATTCTTGCTTGTCTAACGACGGCTATCGGATTAATGATTGCAAACGCGGAGTACTTTCATACTTTATTTCCACGTATTTCGTATAAAGTGTTCGTTATTATTTTTACAACGGCAACGTTTATTATTGCCAACTTTGGATTAAACAATATAATTACATTTTCTATCCCTGTCCTTATGTTTTTATATCCATTGGCAATTGTATTAATTATATTAGCTTTTACATCTAAATTATTTCGACATGCACGTATCGTATATATAATAGCGATAGGTGTGACATTTTGTATAAGTATGTTCAACGGTTTGCAAACATTAACAGAATCATTGGGGATAGACGACTTCTTTTGGATGAAGCCAATTGTGCACTTTTATATAGACGTTTTGCCATTATATGAAGCAGGATTAGGATGGCTTTTACCGGCAGCATTAGTTATAGCATTATCTATTGCATGTACATTTGGTATTAGGCTGTCTGAAAGAGGATAAGATGAACAAATACAAACATATCTTTTTACTATATACTAGTAGAAAAGGTATGTTTTTTGTCTTTGGAGGGTTATAAATGCAAAAAATACTAATTGTGGAAGATGATCCAAAGTTAGCGAATTATTTAGCAAAAGATATCGAAAAATACGGATATGCAGTTCGAAAAGTAGTCCATTTTTCTGATGTGATGAAAGAGTTTAATCAATTTTCCCCACATCTCGTTTTATTAGATATTAATTTACCGAGTTTTGATGGGTTTTATTGGTGTCGGCAAATACGGCTTGTTTCTACTTGTCCAGTTATTTTTATCTCAGCGCGTACAGGAGAAATGGATCAAGTTATGGCAATCGAAAATGGTGGAGATGATTTTATAACAAAGCCATTCCATCCCGAAATTGTATTAGCAAAGATTCGTAGTCAAATTAGAAGAGCATATGGGGAATATGCCGTGAAAGAACAGGAAAGAATTATTGAATTAGAAGGGGTACAGCTTTTTAAAGAACGACTTGAACTTGCTTATAACGGTGAAGTCGTAACGGTATCGAAAAACGAAGCTGAAATTATCGGCATGTTATTAGAACGTCATCCGCGTGTCGCAGGAAGAGAGGCATTACTCGAAAAAATTTGGGATGACCAATCTTTTGTAGATGAAAATACGTTAAATGTGAACATTACGAGAGTAAGAAAGAAGTTTCAACAAATTGGTGTAAACGATGCGATAGAAACAGTTAGAGGTGTCGGCTATCGTTTACATGTAACTTGGTAAGGAGGGAGGATTGTGGCATTATTCTTACGTGAACACGCATTATTGATCATCACACAATGTGTGCAGTTTATTGTTATTGTTGGGTTGTTTTATTTAGCAGGAATGCGTGATCTGGCATTGGCTTTTTATAGTATTTTTATTGGGCTCTTTTTTCTTGGTTGTTATTTAACTTATCATTATCTAAGTAGAAAGGCGTTTTATACACGGTTACAGAGTCCTGTTCAAACGTTTGATCAATCTAATCAAGCATTGGAACAAGCACCCATTTCGTTTGCCTTACAACGTTTATTGAAATCCCAATATAAATTATATGAAGAAGAATTGGAACGTTTAAGGACAAAGCAGGATGAACATCACGTTTTTTTAGATCGTTGGATCCATCAGATGAAAACACCGGTATCTGTTATCGAACTACTTGCCCAGGATTTAGACGAACCAGATGCTTCCGATATTCGCGAAGAAACGGAACGATTAAAAACAGGTTTAAACACCGTATTATATATGGCACGACTTCGTTCTGTTCAAGCTGATTTTCATATTAAAAGGGTGAACTTACGGTCGCTTATTCAAGAAGTAAATAATGACAACAAACGGCTGTTCATTCGTAATAAAGTATACCCGGAAATCGAAGAAGAGGAACAAAATATGATGGTGGAGACAGATGAGAAATGGCTTTTTTTTATTTTTTCGCAAATTATTCAAAATGCCGTGAAATATACAGCACAAGAGTCTGATAAAGTATTCATTCATTTATACAGAAGGCCCCCACATGTCGTTTGTGAGATTACGGATTATGGAGTTGGTATTCCACCTGAAGATAGACACCGTATATTTGATTTGTTTTTCACAGGAGAAAATGGTCGGGAATTTCGTGAGTCAACAGGGGTTGGTTTGTATTTAGTAAAAGAAGTTGCTGATTATTTAGGACATCAATTAGAAGTAGAGTCGACAGTTGGAGAAGGAGCGACATTTCGAATCATATTTTAACCTTACAATCTTGTAAGAAAAGTGAAAGGAAATTCGATGGAGCTAAGATAACGCACGTTATACACTATATATAGAAATGAACGAGAGGAGATTTTTTATGTTACAAGTGAATCATATGAGTAAAGTGTATGAAGGAAAAGTACCTTATCGTGCTTTATCGGATATAAATATTGCAGTCGAAAAAGGAGAATTTGTCGGTATTATGGGACCATCCGGTAGCGGTAAGACAACGTTATTAAATACGATTGCTACGATTGATGAGCCGACAACTGGTGAAGTTTTAATAGAAGGCGAAAATCCTCACACATTATCAAGGAAAAAACTAGCAACATTTCGTCGCAGACAATTAGGTTTTGTTTTTCAAGATTTTAATTTATTACACACGCTAACAGTAGAAGAAAATATCATCTTACCTTTAACGTTAGATGGAAAGCCTGTTAAGGAAATGAAGGAAAAAGTTACAGCCATTGCGGACACATTAGGGATAACTGATATTTTACCAAAAAGAACATATGAAATTTCTGGAGGGCAAGCACAGCGAGCAGCAGTAGCAAGAGCGATGATTCATGACCCCAAATTAGTGTTAGCGGACGAGCCGACAGGGAATTTAGATTCTAAATCTTCAAAAGATGTCATGGAGTTACTTACATTAATGAATAAGCAGAAAGAAACGACGATGCTTTTAGTAACTCATGACGCACAAGCAGCAAGTTATTGTGATCGTGTCATCTTCATTCGCGATGGATCGCTATATTCTGAGATTCATCAAGGAGATAGCAGACAAGTTTTCTTTCAAAAGATCATAGATACGTTATCACTTATGGGGGGCAATGACAATGACTTTCCGTCAGTTCGCGTTTAATAATGTCCTCCGTAATAAACGGTTATATGCAGCTTATTTTTTAAGTAGTTTATTTACCGTCATGGTCTTTTTTACATTTGCTAATTTTGGCTTTCATCCAGCTTTAACAGGGGATAACATGAATGCAAATGTGACAACAGGTATGTTAGTAGCTGGTGGGATTATTTATGTGTTTTCCTTCTTCTTCATCCTTTATTCCATGAGTGCCTTTTTACGTTCTAGAAAAAAGGAATTTGGAGTGTTAATGATTCAAGGAATGTCGAACAGTCAAATTCGTTGGATGGTCTTTTTGGAAAATATGCTCATTGGCTTTATGGCAACGGTTATCGGAATATTATTAGGGTTAGTCTTTTCTAAAGGAATTTTGTTAATTGCTGAAAATGTACTTGTTATTGAGGGGAGTTTACAGTTTTACTTTCCAACGTTGGCGATGGTATTAACTTTCTTCTCCTTTATTATTTTATTCTTTGTTATTTCTATTTTTGTTACCGTTGTTTTACGCACAAATAAATTAGTGACGTTATTAAAAGGGGACAAAATAGAAAAGTCAGAACCAAAAGCAAATATTTGGCTAACATTGTTAGCTATTGTTTTACTTGGAAGTGGTTATGCCATCGCATTGATAGTAGAAGGCGTGCATGTTGTCGTAGCTTTATTTCCGGTAGTATTACTAGTTATATTAGGAACGTATTTATTGTTTTCACAACTTAGCGTTTTTGTCATTCGGAAGTTGAAAAGTAATCGGTCATTGTTTTGGAAGAAAACGAATATGTTACTATTTTCGGATTTGTCTTATCGAATGAAAGATAATGCACGTGCTTTTTTTATGGTGGCAATCATTTCGACTGTTGCCTTTAGTGCAATTGGATCGCTAGTCGGTTTTCATTCGTTATTAACGAAGGGAGTAGAAGCGGCGAACCCAATGTCGTTTGTATATTATGTCGATGAGGAGACAGAACAAGCTGATGTCGAAGTTATTGAAGATACATTAAGAAAACATGAGATAGAGTATGAGAAAGTCATGATTGATATTCCATATTATGAGCAGAGTAACTTGAATGAATACGTTGCGATTATAACACCGGAAATATATAATACATCAGCACAATTGTTAGGGAAAGAGGAAATAGATTTATCCTCTGGCGAAGTGATGACGGTTGGGCAAAGTGATGGAAATATGATGATAGAAGTACCTTTAGAAAAATATCCAATTATATTAAAAGATGGTGCGCAAATAGATGTAAATGCGAATAATGACGATGTTGCAGTAGATAAAAATATACTTCCGATAATGGCTGCTTACTATATCGTTCATGAAGATGTATTCGCACAACTTCCAGATCCAGTTGATATAGATAAGCATATAGCTTGGCATGCCAAAAAAGTTGATCAAGATGCATTAATTGCAGCAGGGGAAGATTTTATGAAAGCAGAAATGTACGCTGTCAATGCGATTGACTATACAATATATGAAGTAACAAAAATGTGGAGTCCCATTTTGTTTGTCGGTTTATTTATTGGGATTGTATTCTTTGTCTCAGCAGGAAGCTTTTTATACTTTAGATTGTATACAGATTTAGATGAAGATAAAGCGAAGTTTAGTGCCATTAGTAAAATTGGTTTAACAGCAAAAGAAATGAGTAAAGTAATCACGAAACAAGTTGCGATACTTTTCTTTACACCAATTATTGTTGCACTCATTCACGGGGCAGTTGCCTTAACAGCACTATCTCATATGTTTAATCAAAGTTTAGTGCAAGAAGCCTCCCTTGTATTAGGAGCATTCTTTGTAATTCAGATTATTTACTTCTTTATTGTACGATATTTCTATGTTAAACAAATAAAAACAGTGGTGAAATAGAGCGATAATGAAAATTAGATAGCTGATAAAAAATGAGGGAAGACAGACAAGCTGTTTTCCCTCATTTTTTGTATTTGTAATAGAATGGTATGCGCCCTCAGACCGTGTTATGCGCGCTGAACTGATTATATGCGCCCTCAGACCGTGTTATGCGCGCTGAACAGATTATATGCGCTCTCAGATCGGGTTA
>Ga0209487_1003498_pt1 | contig 12316 bp, 12 predicted proteins | sample Poulit2012_FD_187524 | JGI IMG/M metagenome (GOLD analysis project Ga0209487, IMG submission 187524) | Agricultural soil microbial communities from Georgia to study Nitrogen management - Poultry litter 2012 (SPAdes) (version 2) | ecosystem: Environmental > Terrestrial > Soil > Agricultural land... | reverse complement strand
AATTTTTGTATGTGGGCTCAGTTGTTTGAAAACCGTACTTATGCCTGCTGCCAAGCCGCCACCACCAATCGGGATAAATAAATAGTCAATAGGGGAGGAACTGTTTTCTAAAAGTTCCAATCCTATTGTTCCTTGCCCAGCTATTACTTCTTGATCGTCAAACGGATGAATAAAAACCGCTCCAATTTCATTGCAAAATTGGTTAGCCTCTTCAGATGCTTCATCAAAGGTGTCACCAGTTAAAACAACCTCTACCTTATCTTTTCCAAAGAGCTCTACTTGTTTTGTTTTTTGTAACGGAGTGGTTACTGGCATAAATATCGTTGCTTGGATGTTTAATAGGTTGCAAGCATACGCAACACCTTGTGCATGATTTCCGGCACTCGCACATACCACTCCTTTATTTTTTTCTTTATCTGTAAGAGATACAATTTTATTGTAAGCACCTCTTAATTTGTAGGAGCGTACGGGTTGCAAGTCTTCGCGTTTTAGGTAAACTTGAGCGAGAAATTCCTCGCTCAAGTTTACATTTTTAATCAAAGGCGTATGTATTGCAACGTTTTTTATACGTTCCTTGGCTTGATATACTTTATCTAATAATGTCATTATTTAGTAGGTCTTAGTTTGCGTACCGCCAATCCAGTTTGCCATAGCTCGCTGTTTTGCATCACGCTTAATTCTTCCTCTAGTTTCTCACGGTAATCGGGTTTGCTATTTGCTTCGATTACTATTTCTGCTTCTTTGCCGGAAACAACACTGTCATACAACTCATTCAAAACAGGTTCTGTTGCTTCACGGAATTTTCCTTTCCAATCCAATGCACCACGTTGTGCAGTGGTGGAGCAATTGGCAAACATCCAATCCATTCCGTTTTCGGCTATAAGTGGCATTAAACTCTGTGTGAATTCTTCTACCGTTTCATTAAAAGCTTCGCTTGGTGAATGGCCACGTTGGCGTAGTACGTTGTACTGCGCTTCAAAAACCCCAGCAATTGCACCCATTAAAACACCGCGTTCTCCGGTTAGGTCACTATAGACTTCTTTTTGGAATGTTGTTTCAAATAAGTATCCCGAACCTATCGCAATTCCTAATGCCAACGCTCGTTCTTGTGCTTTTCCTGTGGCATCTTGAAATACCGCATAACTAGAGTTTAAACCTTGATCACTTAAAAATAGGCTTCGTAACGATGTTCCCGAACCTTTTGGGGCAACCAAAACTACATCAATGTCCTTTGGCGGAACAATGCCTGTTTTTTCATGAAATGTAATGCCAAATCCATGAGAAAAATACAGCGCCTTGCCTTTCGTTAAATGCTTTTTCATCCCATCCCATGCTTGGATTTGACCTGCGTCTGATAGCAAATTCATTACGATTGTCGCTTTACTACAAGCTTCCTCTAATTCGAAAAGTGTTTTGCCTTCTTTCCATCCATCAGCCAAAGCTTTATCCCAACTACTAGTTCCCTTGCGTTGTCCTACGATAACATTTACACCGTTATCTTTTAAATTCAGCGCCTGTCCTGGACCCTGAACGCCATAACCGATAACTGCTATGGTTTCGTTTTTTAATATTTCTTTCGCTTTCTCAAGTGGGAATTCATCACGTTTTATTACGTTTTCTAATACGCCCCCAAAATTTATTGTTGCCATAATTTTTGATTTATTTTATCTGTTTATTCGTTATTTGATTTTTATATTTCTTCTAAGTAAGCACTAAACTCTTTCATAGGTTTCGTGATGGCTACCCTGCCAGAGCGTACAAACTCAAGCATGCCATAAGGCTTTAATTTCTCGAAAAGTAATTGGGTTTCTTCTACGTGTCCTGTTTTTTCGATGACCATAAAATCTGGATCCACTGTAAGGATCCTAGCATGGTGTTTTCGTATCACTTTTTCTACATCTCCGTTGGTTAAAGCACCAGTTTTAATCTTATACAATGCGATTTCCTGATGTACTATTTCAGAGTCTTCGTGAACGAAAGCTTTCAATACGTCTATTAGCTTCTCGAGTTGTCCAATGACTTTGTCTACTTGTTCTCTGCTGGTTCGTAGAACAATGGTATATCGAAACACACCCTTTACTTCCGATTCCGAAGCAGTGATGCTATCGATGTTTAAATGCCTTCGGGTAAATATGATAGTGATGCGATTCATCATCCCTATGCTATTCTCTGTAAAGACCGATACGGTATATGTTTTCTCCATTTTTAATTAGTTTAATCGTACTTCAGATACAGAGGCTCCAGTGGTCATCATAGGGAATACATTTTCTTCCTTTGCAACCGTTACCTCCAATAAATAGGAACCTTTGTGATGTAACATTTTTACTATACTTTCCTTTAAATTAGCTCTAGCTTCTACCTTCGTAGCATCAATATTGTATGCCTTGGCAAGGGCTATAAAATCCGGACTTTTTATGTTGGTAAAGGAATAGCGCTTTTCAAAAAATAATTGTTGCCATTGGCGTACCATGCCAAGAAATCGATTGTTTAGAATAATGATTTTCACGTCTACTTCACTTTGTAAAATAGTTCCTAACTCTTGCAAGGTCATTTGAAAGCCACCATCTCCAATAATGGCTATCACAGGCTTTTGTGGGGCACCATATTTTGCGCCGATGGCTGCAGGTAATGCGAATCCCATAGTTCCTAATCCGCCAGATGTTACATTGCTTTTTGTTTTATTGTATTGATAATATCTTGCAGTCACCATCTGATGTTGCCCAACATCGGTCACTATAACCGCTTCTCCATGGGTGATTTCTGAAAGCATTTTGACCACTTCTTCCATTTTAATTTCATCCGAGTGTAACGCCTTCACACTTTCCTGTAAGGTATCTTCCTCTACTTTTTTAGCATCCTTAAACTCTTGAAGCCAAGCAGTATGTTTTTTCGCTTCTACCAACTCTGTCAATAGTTGTAAAGCTTCTTTGGCATCGGCATGAACTGCGACATCAGCGGTAATAATTTTATTTAATTCCGAGGCATCGATATCTACATGGATCACTTTGGCTTGCTTAGCATACCTAGAAACATCTCCAGTAACTCGATCATCGAAACGCATTCCAATAGCTAGCAAGACATCGCATTCGTTTGTTTTAATATTAGAGGCATAATCGCCATGCATCCCTAATAAGCCGACATATTGTGGATGATAAGAAGGGAATGCTCCTAAGCCTAAAAGTGTGGATGCAACCGGTATTCCTGACTTCTCAGCAAAGGCTAACAAATCTTCTTCGGCATTTGATAATAGAATTCCTTGGCCGATTAATAAATAGGGTTTTTTAGCTTGATTGATTAAGGTTGCAGCTTCATCGATAGTTGTTTTGTTTAATCTTGGTTTCGGTCGATAACTTCGGATAGAAGTGCATTTCTCGTACTTAAAGTTCACTTCATTGAATTGGGCATCCTTGGTAATATCGATTAATACAGGTCCTGGTCGACCAGACTGTGCGATAAAAAAAGCTTTAGCTATGGCAGAAGGGATATCTTTTGCTTTAGTTACTTGGCAGTTCCACTTAGTAATTGGCATGGAAATACCTACTACATCCGTCTCTTGAAAAGCATCGGTTCCAAGTAGTTTAGAGTCTACTTGCCCAGTAATGCAGACCAAAGGCGTTGAATCGATTAAAGCATCGGCTAAACCTGTAATTAAGTTTGTGGCTCCTGGTCCTGAAGTGGCGAAAACTACTCCTGTTTTTCCCGATGTTCTAGCGTAGCCCTGCGCAGCATGTATAGCCCCTTGTTCGTGACGTACTAGAATATGATTTATAGTTTCTTCATAATCATACAAAGCATCGTAAATTGGCATTATAGCTCCTCCTGGATATCCGAATATGGTATCGACTTGTTCTTTTACTAAAGATTCAACTACAGCTTGTGCTCCAGTCATTTTTGTTGTGTTCATTTTTAGGGTTTTTCTAATTAATTGTCCGTTACACAGCCTGTCGAGGCACATGAAACGCATTTTGCATACTTATACAAGACACCTCTTGCTGCTTTGAGATTGGGTTGCTTCCACTCCGCTTTACGTTTTGCTAATTCTTGTTCGCTTACTATTAATTGGATGGTGTTGTTTTTAGGGTCAATGGTGATGGTATCTCCATTTTTTACATGTGCAATAGTTCCACCCATATAGGCTTCGGGGGTAATATGACCTACTACAAAACCGTGCGTTCCTCCTGAGAATCTTCCATCGGTAATTAATGCTACACTTTTCCCTAGTCCAGCTCCCATTATTGCAGAAGTCGGTTTTAGCATTTCAGGCATTCCTGGACCTCCTTTCGGCCCACAATAACGAATCACTACAACATCGCCAGAGGTGACTTCTCCGTTTTGTATCCCATCAATGGCGGTATACTCATCATCATATACTTTAGCCGTGCCTTCAAAATAATCCCCTTCGTTTCCACTTATCTTTGCCACACTACCTTCCGATGCTAGATTTCCAAAAAGTATTTGTAAGTGTCCTGTAGCTTTTAATGGGGATTTTAATTCAAAGAATACGTCTTGTTCTGCAGTTAAATTAGGAACCTCCTTCATGTTCTCAGCAAGTGTTTTTCCTGTAACGGTTAGGCAGTCCCCATGTAGTAGCTTATTTTCTAACAGGTATTTCATTACTGCTGGTACACCGCCCACCGCATGTAAATCTTCCATTAGATATTTTCCGCTTGGTTTTAAATCGGCTAAAACTGGAACTTTATCGCTTATTTTTTGGAAATCGTGTAGAGTGAGTTCTATACCCACCGAATGGGCCATGGCTATCAAGTGCAATACAGCGTTGGTCGACCCACCTAAAACTATTACCATAGTTAGTGCGTTTTCAAAGGCTTTCCTAGTCATGATATCTTTGGGTTTGATGTCTTTTTCTAACAAAACCCTAATTGCCTTGCCAGCATCCAAACATTCTTGTTGTTTCTCCTTACTTAGAGCGGGATTGGAAGAACTGTAAGGCAAGCTCATTCCTAAAGCTTCTATTGCCGATGCCATAGTGTTTGCCGTGTACATTCCCCCACAAGCACCAGCACCTGGACATGCGTTTTTAATCACCCCCTTGTAGTCTTCGGGGGTTATAGCATTCTTGAATTTCTTCCCTAAAGCTTCAAAAGCCGAAACGATGTTTAAGGATTCTCCTTTCCATTTTCCTGAATGAATAGTTCCACCATATATCATGATGGCAGGGCGATTCAATCTTCCCATAGCAATAACAGATCCGGGCATATTTTTATCGCAACCCACTACCGCCAATACCGCATCGTACCATTGGGCACTTACTACTGTTTCGATAGAATCGGCAATAACGTCTCGCGAAACCAATGAATATCGCATTCCATCTGTTCCGTTAGAAATCCCGTCGCTTACGCCGATGGTGTTGAAAATTAAACCGACAAGGTCTTCTGTTTGAACGCCAGCTTTCACATCTTTTGCCAAATCGTTGAGGTGCATGTTGCAGGTATTGCCTTCATAACCTGTGCTTACAATACCTACTTGTGCTTTTTGCATGTCCTCATCAGATAATCCTATTCCATAAAGCATGGCTTGTGCTGCAGGCTGTGACTCGTCTTGGGTGACTGTTTTGCTGTATTTGTTTATAGCTTTCATTAATGCGTAGTGTTAAGTGTTTTGTGTGATTTTCTAACCAACTGGGAATAGGCTTTTTGAACTTTACTACCTAAGGTCTCGTTCCATTCTTTAGGGAACTCCATGTTATCTATTGATTTGATTCCAATTACCTCGGCTGCCGTTCCGCAATAAAATGCACTGTCGGCCGATGCTAACTCTTCAGGTAAGTACAATCCTTGGTTTACTTCTATGCTGAGTTCTTTAGCTAATTCTAAAACAGTAGCACGTGTAATTCCTGGAAGAATATTTCCTAACTGTGGGGTGAATAAAACACCATTTTTTTCGAAGAATAGATTGGCACCTGGGCCTTCAGCTAAGTATCCATCGCTATCTAAAAGCAAGGCTTCATCATATCCATTATCCTTAGCCTCATTCGTGGCAAGGATAGAGTTTACATAATGACCGCAAACCTTAGCTTCAATTTTAATAGAGCGAGGATGAGGTCGACAGTAGGATGAAGTGCCTATTCGTAATTGTTTGTCGCCTAAATAAGCGCCCCATTCCCAAGCGGAAATCATGATGGAAACATTGTTCGGTCGTGCGAGCGTCATATTTGGATCGCAAAAAACTAGAGGGCGAATATATGCGTCGGATAAGTTATTTCTGTCTAAAAGCTCTTGGGTTACTGCTACTAATTCATCTACATCGTAATCAAAAGGAATATCGATGAGCTTTGCTGAGTTTTTTAAGCGCTCATAATGTTCTTTAGATTTAAAAACATGCGTGCCATTTTCGGTTGCATAAGCTCTAATTCCTTCGAATACGCCATAACCGTAGTGTAGGGTTTGACTGTATAAATCTGTTGTGGCCTCATTTGCTTTTACGAATTTTCCGTCTAGATAAATTTCTGTGTTGCTGTTGTAATACATTGGTTTTGAATAAATAGTTATGGTATGAAATAAAAAAAGCCTTTCTCGGTGGTGAGAAAAGCTTTAAATTTTGGACAATACCAGCCTGACTCACCCGGAAGAGCGAATAATAATGATGCTGATAATGATGATAGTGTGTGTTGTCATGTTTTACTTGCTATAAATGAAAAAAGCCTTTCTCAAGTGAATGAGAAAGGCTTTAAACTTTGGATAATACCAGCCTAACTCACTCGATAGAGCGAATAATAATAATGCTGATAATAATGTTTGTGTTTGTTGTCATCTCTTGACTTTATGCAATAAAAAAAGCTTCCTGATTTCTCGGGAAGCTTTTTTAAATATTTATATGAATTATATTTATAGCATTCCCTCTGCAGAGGTGATAATCACCATTGCAATAATAATAGAAGGAATAATAATATTTAAATTGTTCATGTGTTCTAAATTCAATGGCAAACCTAAAACAAAGTTTTGAAGTTGCAAGAGAATTTGAGGAATATTTTTTTATTCTAGCTTTTTATTAGGTGTTAGGGGGCTTGTATAATGCTGATATAAACCAGCTTTTGTTCTATTTTATACACTCTTTAAAAATCTTTTAATGTCTTTGTTAGCACCGTAGACTACCAATATGTCGTCGCTTGAAAGAATATCATTTGGACTTGCTACTCCTTGAACCTTTTCTATCTTCCTGCTTTTACCAATAATGGATTTGGTTTCTTTTTCCGAAATGGTGGTCAATATTAGTAAACCGAAATCTTCCCTTATTCCTATGTTACGAATCATTTTACCATCATACTTTTCTGGCAGTTTTACCTCCACAATACTATAGTCATTACTCAGCTCAAACGAATCAACCACTCCTTTAAAACTTAATTTTTTTGCCCAACGCTCTGCTGTTTCTTCTTCTGGATGCACAATTTCATCTACACCAATAGCTTGTAATACTTTTTCATGTAAAGGATTTTCGGCTCTACTTATCAGTCTTTTTACTTGTAGATTTTTAAAAAGCGCCGTAGCCATAATATTATCGCCTTGTTCTTCACCAATAGCAATTACCACAACATCTGTGTCTTTTATCGGAAGTCCCGAAACGGCAAACTCATCTGTAGCATCCATTTGTATGGTGTGAGATAATCGCTCTCTATAATTGTTTACCCTACTCATTTGAATGTCGATACCGATAACCTCGTTGCCTTGTGCTGTAAGTTTTGCTCCAAGAGAGGAACCAAAACTACCTAAGCCTACAATTATATATTTCATATTGGTCTTTATTAATTTATTGTAATCTCCTCTGTAGGATATCTATAATTTTGTTGCTTTACCTTTTTAATAATGGCAATCATAATGGTTAGCATACTCACCCTACCTACAAACATAACTACTATTACTACAAGTTTACTATAGGTGCTTAACTGATCGGTTATACCAAGGCTTAGTCCTACGGTGCTATAGGCTGAAAAACATTCAAAAGCAATGCTGATAAGCGTCTTTTCTCCATCGAACAATGAGATTAGAGCAATGCCCAAGCCCAAAACAAATAATGATAATATAATGGTTGCAAAAGCACGATGCACCGAAATATCGGCGATTTCTCTACGAAAAACCTCTATTCTAGTTTTACCTTTTGCTAAACTTACGAAGTTAAGAATTGCTATGGCAAAAGTATTTGTTTTAATACCACCACCTGTAGAGGCTGGAGATGCACCAATCCACATTAAAAGAAAAATAAGCATTAGGGTAGAAAGGTTAAGCGCACTGGTATCTACTGTATTAAAACCGGCAGTACGTGGGGTGGTAGCACCAAAAAGAGCGGTAACAACCTTCCCATAGGTGCCGTGCTCTGCTAACGTATTATTATACTCACTTAAATAAAAGAGAATGGTACCTACACCAATTAAAATAACGGTTGTTACTAATGATATACGGCTAGTGAGAGTTAAAACCCAAGGTCGGAATTCTTGTTTGTAACCAAAAAAATAAGAAACCTTGTTTTTTATATAATACTTTAAAAACTTTAAAATATTGACGACAATCGGAAAGCCAAGTCCACCTAATACAAAGGAAAAAATAATGATGAGCTGTAAGGTATAGTTAAATGCAAATCCATTCTCATATAGGTTGTTGGTTAGAGTGGAGAATCCTGCGTTACAAAATGCAGAAACAGCATGAAAAACTGAAAAGAAAGCTTTTTCTATAAAGGACGAATATAGAGCATTGTCGAGTGTAAAGAAAATTAATACTGCAGCGACAAGCTCTATGGAAAGGGCAATTACAATAATCCGTTTTAAGGTGGAAAAAACCTCGCTGATTTTATCGGAACCAGTAATATCGCTTAAAGTTAATTGATTCTCGTAGGTAGTGCCACCCTTGAAGAAGTAACTAAAATAGCTTGCAATAGTTAAAATACCAAGACCACCAGCTTGGATAAGTAAGAGAATAATAGTCTGTCCAAATGTAGTAAAATAACTTCCCGTGTCTACCACCACTAACCCCGTAACACATACTGCACTAGTAGCAGTGAAAAGTGCATCTATGTAGCTGATCTCATGGTGTGTAGCTTTTGGTAGAAACAATAATAAAGAGCCGATAAATATTAAGAGCAAAAAGCTTAAAATAAATAGTTGAGCAGGGTTTAAAACAGTACGCTTATAGGCAATATTTTGCTCAGAAAACTCTCGGATAAAAGTCAAGGCAACAACAAATCGCACCCAGTTATCATGGTATAGAAAGGAAAAGGAACCTTGAGCATCATGGCCAAAATAATGCACTATGATGATGGTAAAGGTAAGGAGGATAGAGAACCCGTCAAACAGTAAAACACTGCGTTTAAAGGACTTCGAGTCTATCAAATACCGCAGTATTGTTGTGCTAGCCCCTACTAAAAGCACAATTAAATAATAATTGTGTAGGTGCCGATGGGATTTAATAGAATGAGGAAAGCCTAAATCAAATACAATAAGTAATATGCCTAAAATACTTAAGTAAAACCCAGTTTTAAAAAAAATGGATATAATTGATTTGTATTTATTTTGGTTGGCCGACATAGCATGGTATTAGGTAGTAGGGTAGTGCTTTTTTAATTTAATAATCATAGCATTTACTTTTGAATTGTGTTTAGCCTAGGTTAAATCTCAATTTTATAATTGCTGTTAGAGGAGTAATAAGTTTTGATTAACTCTATAGGAAATGCAGTATATTTAAATTCATGTAAGCCTCTACCAAGCTGTGCTTTCTTCTGATTAATTATTCCACATGAAAACACCGATCCCAATCTTAAATTTAACACTACTAAACTACGCATTATTTTTTTATGACTGATAGTAGAATTATAAAAATCTATTGATTTTAAATATGCTCCATTCTTGCATTAGTTTAGCTGATAATTGAAATGAGCGATTTGAATTTGTTCTAAAACTTAACTAACCGATTGGAATGTAAGGATAGGGGGATAATCGTGTTGTATTGATAAAATGGATAAGTGATTTTTTTGAAGAACCATTTTAATTTTCTGAAAGCTAATATCAAAATAGAGAAAGAGGAAGGAACAGGTGTTCTAATGGTGGTAATATTTCTGGCATTTTTTTTGTGTTACTTGTACCGGAATCAATCAAGATTTCAAATTTGAAGTAATGTTTAATTTAAAAATTTGTAGTTATGAACAAGTTAGTAACTGTTCTTAAAAACGGTGATTTAGTAAACAAAAATTCAAATACAAATTTCCCAACTATTTTCCATTGGCTGCATGGGTTTTTTAACGGTGATTATTCCTCTGTGTCTTATCCAAGCATTAAAGGGGATCGACCATATCAAAAGCAAACATTGATGGAACTGCCGATGCCTTTATTGTAGAGATCGCAGTTCTAGATCTAAAGAAATTAGATGTTTGTAATACTAGTTTTTTTTGATCTTTTGGTTAAAGTATAGAGTTAGAGACTAGTCTTTTGGTCTTTATTATAACAACATAATTACTTGACTATATAATTAAATTTAAATTTTTGATACAATGAAAAAGTATATGCTAGTTCTCGCAGCAGTTTTAATTAGTCTTAGTTGCACAGGACAAAACAAGAAAGAAAGAGAAGTTCAGAAAATTGAAAAGGAGAAACTCGAGATGAATCAGCCTAAAGGTAGCTGGACAGTGGAAAAAGAATTTGATGAACATGGAAACTTAATCCGCTATGATAGTATCTATTCTTGGTCATCGAGTAATGATTTGAGCAACCTTTCTGCAGTGGACAGAGATAGTTTGCTACAGAAGTTTAAATCTAGATTCTTTACAAGCTTTTCAGACTTTGAAAATCAAGGTTTCGATAATTTTTTTTCGAATGACTCCCTTTTTAGCCAGCGCTTTTTTAACGATGATTTTTTTGAAAGTAGCTTTGGCAGAGACTTTATGGATATCGATAAAATTCGACAGGAAATGATCGAAAAACAAAAAGAGTTTTTAAACAAATATCAGTCTGAATTTATGAAGCCAGAAGCTGAAAATAACTAAAGGATTATTGTAGTATAAATCCTTTTTAGGCCTTGCAATGGAAGGAATATGAAGTTTAATTAGTTTGAGTTAGCATTTGAATTCCGCTATTGCAAGGCTTTTGTTTTATCCTGATTAAGACAGGCTAAATTAATAACCACTAATATTAGAATAGGCGCAACTTGCTTAGATAGTCACATTTGTCGTCATGCATTTTGATTAAACTTAGAGTTGCTATTGAACCAATTCTAAGTTTTTTTCTTTGAAGTTCCCTTATAAGCAATTGTTGATTTAAGTGCTTATCTTATCCAAAATAAATAAAAACTATGCACACCAAGATAGAAGTGAGTAAACCAGAGCCTATATCGGCAGATGTTGAGGTGATGCCGTTTGCCAAAGGTAGGGATTTGAAAAGTACAATTAAGGCTTTAGAAAGTGGAGAGTATGTGTGGATAAAGGAGCTTTACAGCGATGGCATTTTCCTATTAAGAGAATTGCATAAGTATTTAAAAAAGAAGTTGCCTAATAAATCGTTTAAGGAACAGCAAGTCTATCGATCGGAATATCATAGACTTTCTAATTTGGTATTATTAGAGATCGTTAATCAAAAGCTTAGTGTAGACAAAGCGCCTAGCATTGGATGGTTAGAGAAATTGTATTCAGAAAACGACCACTTTTTATTACCCTTTCCTCAAATACAAGGAATGAGTAGCGCTTGGCAATGGTATAAAAAAGGTTTTTCTATTCCGGTGTTGCGAAATAAAATCCATCCTTATTACGGTACTTATTTTCCTACGCGGTTTGAGCATTTAGAGGTTTTTGATAATTGGCTGAAAGTATCCCTCCCACCAACTACATCTAACATGATAGGAAACTATTTCTTGAAGTTACTTTTCCTCTTGTATTTTCTTAAAATTCTGAGGGTATAAGTCTCTGATGTTTTTATGGTTTATGGTCAGGATATTTTCAAGAATATATTTTAGCCATTCATACGGATTGACATCATGTTTTTTACAGATGGCAAAGAAAGAGTAGATTCCAGCGGCTCGTTCTGCAGCCTTATGCGATCCAGCAAACAAGTAATTCTTTCTGCCCAAGGCTACAGGACGGATAGCATTTTCCACTAGATTGTTGTCTATTTCCAAGATCCCATCATATAAATACGCACTAAGCTGATCCCACCTGTCTAAACTATAACGGAAAGCTTTTCCGATTTGACTTTTAGGTAAAATCTGATGGTTCTTAAATTCCTCTACCATCCACTTCCCAAATTCGTTGATAATGGGCAATGCTTTTTCCAAACGAAGCTCCTTACGTTGCTTTGGTTCCATGTTTTCTTCACGAGCCTTTGCTT
>Ga0209487_1003497_pt1 | contig 12319 bp, 11 predicted proteins | sample Poulit2012_FD_187524 | JGI IMG/M metagenome (GOLD analysis project Ga0209487, IMG submission 187524) | Agricultural soil microbial communities from Georgia to study Nitrogen management - Poultry litter 2012 (SPAdes) (version 2) | ecosystem: Environmental > Terrestrial > Soil > Agricultural land... | reverse complement strand
TTCGAAGTCCGCGAGCGCAAGGCCCGCAGCGGCGTAAAGCCCGGCACGACTGAGCGGATCGAAATCCCCGCCAGCAAGTACCCGGCGTTCAAGCCCGGCAAAGGTCTCAAAGACAGCGTTCAGTAAGCCCAGCGAAGAACTGCGGGGGCGTCGCGTCCAACCGGACGTGGCGTCCCTGGTTGCTTTAACCGGCCGTGACCATAGCGGGCCTGCCGCTGTAACCGGAGTACACGAATGAACGAATCCATTACGCCATTGGGAATCCTGGGTGCCATGCCCGAGGAGATCGACCAGCTCCTGCAGGCCCTTGCCGACGGGAGGGTCGAGAACCACTCGGGGGTTGATATCCATTCGGGCATGCTCGCGGGGATCCCGGTACTCATCGCGGAATCGGGCGTCGGCAAGGTAAACGCCGCGGCCGCAGCGCAAACCCTGCTGCTCCAGGGCGTGCGGGGGCTCCTCTTCACCGGGGTGGCCGGCACCGTTGACACGGAGTTGACGGTAGGCGACCTGGTCGTCTGTGAGGACGCCGTACAGCACGACGTCGACGTGACCGCCCTCGGCTACCGGCCCGGCGAGGTACCCGGGCAGCCGCTGGTCTGGCGCGCCGACCCGGAACTCGTGCAACTCGCCGAGGATGCCGCCCGTACGGCGCTTGATGGGGTGACCGTAAAGTGCGGCCGGGTCGCCTCGGGGGACCAGTTCGTGGCCAGCGAGGAGCACACGGGGCGTATCGTCAGGGAGTTCAGTGCGTTGTGCGTCGAGATGGAGGGCGCAGCCGTCGCTCAGGTGTGCGCGCGGGCCGGCATCCCGTTCGTGATCATCCGCTCGATAAGCGACAGTGCCGACAGCGACGCCCAGCTCTCCTTCCGGGAGTTCACCGACCTGGCGGCCAGGCAGGCCAAGCGTGTCGTACTTGCGCTGTGCGGCAGGCTGGCCGGGGGTGGCGCAGGCTCCCCGGCGTGAATGCTGCCCGGGAGGAGCCCCGGTAGGGCGGCTTGCGTTCGCGTCCCCCGCCTCCGCCTAGACTCGCAGTGTGGGCAGGTTCCTGATAGTTGCCGGCCTCTTGCTGGTCCTCGCCGGTGTTGCGCTTACCTTCTTCCCGCGTCTCTTCTCCTGGTTCGGCAACCTGCCGGGCGACCTGAACATCCAGCGCGAGAACAGCCGCATCTTCATTCCCATCACCTCCATGATCGTTGTCAGTGCAGGCCTTACGGTTCTGCTCAACCTGCTCGCCTGGCTCGAGAGAGCGTTGCGGTGAGTGGCGTCTGGGACGGGCGTCGACGCTTGGTTGCGAATACACGGCTGCACATACGATTCCTGCTGTCAGGTTCCCGGCGAGGCACGGTGTAGACTGTGTGAACCGCCCATGCCAACAGGGCATCAGTACAGACCGGAAGCAGTAACTACCGCGAGGAGGACACACGCTTGCAATGGCACGAACTGTAGAGAATGCTGCGAAGCTGGACCGTTCCGGGCTACCCGAGGAGCAGCTGAAGGAGCTGGAACGCATCGAAACGCGCGAGTGGCTGGAGTCGCTCGAGTACGTCATCGCCTCAGGTGGGGAGCAGCGGGTCCTCGAAATTCTCGAGCGGCTCGATCAGCATGCCCGCAAGTACGGCGTGGACATTCCGATTAATGCCCGTACCGCCTACATCAACACCATCCCGGCAAGCGAGGAGCCGGAGTACCCGGGCGACCGCGACATGGAGCGCAAGATCCGGGCGCTCATCCGCTGGAACGCCATGGCGATGGTGGTGCGTGCCAACAGTCTCTCTGACGGAATAGGCGGGCACATCGCCAGCTACGCCTCCCTGGCCACACTGTGGGAGGTCGGCTTCAACCACTTCTACAAGGGCCCCGACGCAGGACCCGACCAGGACCTGATCTTCTTCCAGGGCCACTCCTCACCGGGCATCTACGGGCGCGCCTTCCTGGAGCACCGCATCGATGAGGAGCACCTGCGCAACTTCCGGCGCGAGCTGGCGCAGGGCGAGGGATTGGCCTCCTACCCGCACCCCTGGCTCATGCCGGACTTCTGGAGCTTCCCGACCGTATCGATGGGCCTTGGCCCGATCATGTCCATCTATCAGGCGCGCTTCAACCGCTACATGGAGAACAGGGGCCTGAAGCCGGCTGGCGGCCGGGTGTGGGCCTACCTGGGTGACGGCGAAACGGACGAACCCGAAAGCCTGGGCGCCCTCAAGTTCGCCTCGCGGGAGAAGCTCGACAACCTCATCTGGGTCGTCAACTGCAACCTGCAGCGCCTCGACGGACCCGTTCACGGCAACGGCCAGGTTATCCAGGAGCTCGAAGGCATCTTCCGCGGCGCCGGCTGGAACGTCATCAAGCTCGCCTGGGGTAGCGGCTGGGACGCCCTGCTCGAGAAGGACAAGGAGGGCGTGCTCATCGAGCGGTTCAACCGCCTGGTTGACGGCGACTCGCAACGCTACGCCGCCTTCGGGTCGAGCGAGATGCGCGAGCACTTCTTCGACACGCCCGAGCTGAAGAAACTGATCGAAGGCTGGACGGACGAGGACATAGACCAACTGAACCGCGGTGGCCACGACCCCGTGAAGGTCTACGCGGCCTACAAGGCTGCAATCGAGCACGAGGGTGCGCCGACCGTCATACTCGCCCGCACCGTCAAGGGGTACGGCCTCGGTGAGGCCGGCGAGGGCCGCAACATCACCCACCAGCAGAAGAAGCTCACCGTCGAAGAGATGAAGGCCTTCCGCGACCGTTTCGACATCCCCATAAGCGACGAGGACATCCCCAACTTCCCGTTCTACCGCCCGGGCCCCGAAAGCCCCGAGTACAAGTACATGGTGGAGCGCCGGGAGGAACTGGGAGGGTTCGTTCCCCAGCGGGTGGTGCGCTCGCAGCCGCAGGAGCCGCCGGCCGAGGAGTTCCTGGACGAGTTCCTCCAGGGCACCGGCGACCGTGCGGTGTCGACCACGATGGTCTACGTCAACATCCTGCGCAAGCTGCTGCGCGACCCCAACTGGAAGGATCTGATCGTCCCGATCGTTCCCGACGAGGCGCGCACCTTCGGCATGGAGGCGCTCTTCCGGCAAATCGGCATCTACAGCACGGTGGGCCAGCTCTACGAACCGGTCGACCGCGAGAACCTGCTCTTCTACAAGGAGTCCACGGACGGGCAAATCCTCGAGGAGGGCATCACTGAGGCCGGCTCGATGTCGTCCTTCATCGCCGCCGGCACCGCCTACAGCCACTACGGCATCAACACGGTGCCCTTCTTCTCCTACTACTCGATGTTCGGCTTTCAGCGGATTGGCGATCTCGCCTGGGCCGCGGCCGACATGCGGGTTCGCGGATTCATGATGGGCGGCACCGCCGGGCGCACCACCCTGGCCGGCGAGGGCCTGCAGCACCAGGACGGGCACTCCCACGTGCTCGCCTACCCGATCCCGACTCTCAAGGCGTACGATCCGTCGTTCGCCTACGAGATGGCCGTGATCATCCGTGAAGGCATGCGCCGCATGTACCAGGAGCAGGAAGACCTGCAGTACTACATCACGATGGGCAACGAGAACTACGTGCAGCCCGCCGCTCCCGAGCACCTCAACCGGGGGGAGCTCATCGAGGGCATCCTGCGTGGGGCCTACCTCTTCAGGCCCTCGGCCCGGCGTTTCCGGATCAAGGCGCAGCTGCTGGGCTCCGGCTCGATCATGAACGAGGTGCTGAAGGCACAGGAGCTGCTCGCCGACTACAAGGTTGCCGCCGATGTCTGGAGCGTCACCTCATACAAGGAGCTCCACCAGGAGGCGCTCCAGGTGGAACGCTGGAACCGCCTCAACCCCGAGGAGGAGCCGCGCCGCTCCTACCTGGAGGAGACCTTCGCCGATGTGAAGGGCCCCATCGTTGCGGCATCCGACTACCTGCGGCTGCTGCCCGACATGCTGTCGGGTCACATGCCGCGCAAGGTGACCTCCCTGGGCACCGACGGCTTCGGTCGCAGCGAGGCCCGCGAGGAGCTGAGGGACTTCTTCGAGGTGGACGCGAAGCATATCGCCTACGCGACCCTGAAGTCGCTCTACGATGACGGCGAGATCGACCGGGAGGCGCTCCTGCAGGCCAGGTCCTCCCTGGGCATCGACGTCGACAAGCCCAATCCGTTCGTATCCTAAGGAGAGTAGCGAGTGGCGACAGAACTCAAGCTGCCCGAAGTCGGTGAGGGCGTAGAGGCCGGCACCGTAGTAAGCGTGCTCGTGAGCGAAGGCGATCAGGTCGAGCTCGACCAGCCCGTCCTCGAGCTGGAGACCGACAAGGCTGTCGTGGAGGTCCCCTCGACGGTGGCCGGCACCGTCCAGTCGGTGAGCGTAAAGGCGAACGAGGAGGTCCGGGTTGGCCAGACGATCCTCACCGTGACCGAAGGCGGCGACGCACCGGCCGAACCCGCCGAAGAGCCTGCCGACGAGAAGCCCGCTGGCGAGGCCCAGGAGGTCGAAACCCCGGCTCCGGCAGCGCATCGCGAGGACGCCCCGCCGCGGGAAGGGGCAGAGACGGGCGTGCTCCAGGCAGCAGGCGCCCGCCCCACCCCCGAACCCACCGCGCAGTCCGGGGAGGATAACGGCGAGCTGCTGCCCGCCGCCCCCTCGGTGCGCCGGCTCGCCCGCGAACTGGGCGTCGACTTGCGCGAGGTGCCCGGCAGCGGCATCCTGGGCCGCATAAGCGCGAACGACGTGCAGCGCTTCGCCGATGGCGGTGCTGCATCAGCACCGGCCGCCGCCGCTGCGGGTCCGGCCGTGCAGGCGCCGCCCCTGCCCGACTTCAGCCGCTGGGGTGAGGTCGAGCGCGAGCCCATGTCGGGCATCCGCAAGGCCACCGTGCGCTCCATGTCGACCGCCTGGTCGACCGTGCCGATGGTCACCCACTTCGACAAGGCCAACGCCACCGACTTCGAGGCGCTGCGCAAGCGTTACGGGGATCGCGCGGAAGCCATCGGCGCGAAGCTCACCCCGACCGCGATGATCATCAAGGTGGTCGCGGGAGCCCTGCGCCGCTTCCCCGACTTCAACGCCTCCATCGATGTCGGGGCTCAGGAGATCGTCTACAAGAAGTACGTGAACATCGGCGTGGCCGTCGACACGGACGCAGGCCTGCTCGTGCCGGTCATCAAGAACGCCGACCGGAAGAGCATGCTCGAGCTGGCTGCCGAACTGGGCGAACTGGCCGAAAAGGCCCGCGACCGCAAGCTGAGCCCCGACGAGATGAGCGGCGGCAACTTCAGCGTCAGCAACCTGGGCGGCATTGGCGGCCACGGCTTCACGCCCATCGTCAACCCGCCCGACGTAGCAATCCTGGGCGTGGCCCGCTCCAGCTACGAGCCGATCTACAACCGGGAGACGGGGGAGTTCGAGCCACAACTCATGATGCCGCTCACACTCAGCTACGACCACCGGCTCATCGACGGTGCCGCGGCCGCGCGCTTCCTGCGCTGGATATGCGCCGCGATCGAGGATCCCTTCCTGCTCTCGCTCGAGGGATAGGAGAGTACGACCCGGATCGCACTTACGGTGAGCCGGCGGTCGTTACAGCCAGTACAGCTACCTGGGGAGCGCCATCCGTCTGCGGCGCTCCCCACGTCTTTCTCAGCCTGAACCGGAGACTGTGCCGGTCCCGGGCTTACGGCCTGGCCGGCCAAGTACGCCGAGCAGGACCGCCGCGATCGGCAGACAGCTGGCCAAGGCCGCGACGGGAAGCGCCCAGCCGCCCGACAGGCTGCGCGGCCACAGGCCGGTGAGGGGCAGCAGGCTGGCCAGCATCACGAGGATCGCCGCGACGAGCGGCCACGCAGGCGTGAAGGTCAACGCACCGAAGCGGTGCCGGAAGGCGGTCACCAGGCCCACGCTGACGCCGCCCAGCAGGTAGGCGTGCAGGAAGAGGACGCGCAGTCCCCGGTCTTCGACGAACGCCGCTGCAGGCGGGAAGGCCAGCGCCAGCTCGAACAGCCCCTTTACCAGCAGGAGGAGCAGGACGAAAGCCCAGAGGCCGCGGCGCTGCCTCCAGGCGGCGGCCAGCAGCGCTCCGGAGGCTCCGGCCAGGGCGACCCCCAGCAGCAGGCTGCCGGCCGGCTCCAGCAGCGCCAGGGGGCCGGCGAGACCGGGAAGGCGTCCGGCCGAGCGCAGCAGCAGCCCGGCAACCAGCCCTGCAAGCAGGGCCGGCCCGGCGTGCCCGTTCCAGCGCAGCTGGTGGACGGCCAGGGCGAGCACCCCGATGCCGAACCAGCCGTCGGCGAAGATGTCCAGGAAGAGGTTAATGAAGGTGTTCATCCAGGCTCCGCCCCCCGCGCCACTGGCACCCAGATAGGCCAGGGCAGCACCTGCCGCGGTGGCGGCGGCAAGCATGAGCACCGCGGCGTCGAACCAGGCCAGCCTGAGGCCGGAGCTGCTGCCCTGGGACCTCCCGCGCAGCCGGCGGGTGTTCCACATGTAGATGAGTATGAACAGCAGCCAGGCCAGCCCGTTCAGTCCGGCGCTCATCATGGAGAGGGGAAGCTCGCGGCTTCCCACCGTCATGAACCCGTAGCCGCTCAGCAGGAACGGCGGGTAGGAGGCCAGAGCAGTTGCGACCGTGACGCCAAGGACCCACCTGCCCCTGAATGTTGTGCTCCGCCTGCTGCCGACCAGATCAGAAATGAACGCCATCAGCAGCGGCGTCACCCAGCCGAAGAACATCAGGTGCGAGTGCGCGTGGCGCACGTCGGGGAACTGGAGGCCGTAGGGGAATCCAAGGTAGAGGCCGAAACGCATGAATGCCCCGGTGGCCGCGGCGAGCAGGAACAGGCCAAGCGACCACGCCCACGTGCGGGCGAACCAGTCCGGTATGCGGGGGTAGTGTGCCTCTTTCAACTGCCGCCTCCTTGCGGTCAGGTACCTGTCTATCGCAGCCTAGTGCCTGGCCGGGTGCGCGCGTGAGAGGCAAATGACCTTCCCCGGGTGGTAGCATTGGCTGGTATGTGGTCCCCCACAGCCTCCGCCACCAGCAACGGGAGACCAGCCGACCTGCGGCTCACGGCCACCGGCCTGGCGAAGCGCTACGGCGGGCGCCGGGTCGTGGACGGCGTGGACCTCGAGCTGCAACCGGGCGAGATCGTGGCGATGCTTGGCCCCAACGGGGCAGGGAAGACCACCACGTTCTACATGATGGTGGGCTTCGTGCGCCCTAACAAGGGACGCATCATGCTGGGCAACGACGATGTGACCCGCTGGGCGATGCACAAGCGGGCCCGCTCGGGACTCGGCTACCTCGCCCAGGAGCCCAGCGCTTTCCGCAAGATGAGCGTGTGGGACAACCTCATGGCGATCCTCGAATTCCAGGACCTGAGCAAGGAGGAGCAGGAGCAGAAGGCCGACGAACTGCTGAGCGAGTTTGGCCTGCAGCGCCTGGCCAAACAGCGGGCCGATACCCTCTCGGGTGGCGAACGACGTCGCCTGGAGATCGCCCGCTCCCTGACCACCGATCCGGCCTTCATCCTCCTGGACGAGCCGTTCACGGGAGTGGACCCGAAGTCGATACGCGAGATCCAGGTGCTGATCCGGGACCTTCGCGAACGGCGCGGCCTCGGTGTCCTGCTCACCGACCACAGCGTCCGCGAGACGCTGGCTATCGCCGACCGGGTCTACCTGATGTTCGACGGCAAGGTGCGCTTCTCGGGCACCCCCGCACAGTTCGGCGAGGACGAGGACGTGCGTACCTACTACCTGGGGAGCGACTTCAGGCTTTGAGCGTGAGGAACGGCGCCCTCGCGGCGCGTAACGTTTACCGATGACCTACATCGTTGGCCTCGTACTGCTGCTCATCATCCTCGCGGGTGTGATCGCCTACGCGGGTGACCGCCTGGGTGCCTGGGTGGGACGCAAGCGCCTCTCCCTGTTCGGTGCCCGACCACGGGTCACGGGCCAGATCGTGGGGATGCTCGCCGGGGTGGCCATCATGCTCACCACCCTCCTGGTGCTCTCGGCGGCGTTCGAGAATGCAACCGCGACCCTCCTCAACGCGCAGCGCACCGCCCAGGAGTTGAGCAGCCTCCAGGCCGAGCGCCGCGAGCTCGTCGCCCACGTCGAAGACCTCCAGGCCCAGATCGAACGGGGCCAGGGCGAGCTGGCCTCGGCGCGCGAGCAGCTCGAGGGCATGCAGGAGGAGCTGGGCTCCACCCAGGAGCGCCTGCAGTCGGCGATGGTGCGCCTCGAACAGGCCCAGGCGCTGCAGGAGCAGCGTGAACGCGACGCGGCCGCCGCCCGCGACGATGCCCAGGCGGCCCGGCTCGAGGCGCAGACATCGCGCGAGCAGATCGAGGAGCTCGAAGGCGAGATGGCGGTCATCCAGAGCGAACTGGACGAGCGGAACCGCCTGCTCGAGGAGCAGGACCAGCTCCTGAGCGAGATCGAACAGCAGATCGGAGCGCTCGAGGGCGAAGCGCAGGCGCTGCGCGACCAGAACGAGCAGTTGCGCTCCAAGAACCAGAACCTGGTGAACGTGAACGCGTCGCTGGAGCAGCGGGCCGAAGATCTGGGCTCCCGCAACAGTCAGCTGGAGATGCGCAACCTCGACCTGGTCCAGATCAACCAGCAGCTCCTCGAGGACGTCCGCGCGAGCAACCAGCGCGTCGACGAGCTGCAGGGCAACCTGTGGAGCCTGCAGGCCGAGCTTGAGGAGCGCAGCCGCCGCCTCGCCGAGATCCAGACGGAGCTGAGCGTCGCAAGCGACGGGGAGCTCAGCTTCCGGCGCGGGGAGGTCATCTACAGCGGCCTGCTCGAGGCCCAGACGCTGGAGCAGGCGCGGTCGGCGGTCGCGGCCCTGGTCCGTGAGGCGAGTTCGGCCAGTACCAGGCGTGGCGCCGGCGAGATCTCACTACGGGCAGAGCAGTTCGACAGCCTCGTCTCCCTGCTGGGCGAGACCGGCGAGGAGCTCCTGGTCGTGTTCATCTCACCCCGCAACCAGTTCCGCACCGCCGCCCAGGTGGAGGTGCAGGTTGAGGCGTACGAGAACGGGCAGCTCTTTGAGGCCGGCCAGCTGATCACCAGCGGCACCGTCCACGTCGGATCGCCGGCCCTGCGGGCCTCCCAGTCCGACCTGCGCACGGAGATCCTGGAACTGGTTCGCGAGACGGAGTCGCGTCTCACCATGGCCGGACTGTTCTCGCCCGAGCCCATCGATTTCAGGGTGAGCGAGGACGCCCTGGTGCGTCAGCTCCTGCAGATGTCCGGCGAGGTCACCGTGGGCGTGATGGCCGCGCAGCCGGTGCTGCGCAGCGGACCGGCGGTACTCGAGCTGCTCATCCTCCGGTAGGCGAAGCCGCTGCAGTCAGTTCCCCTTGGTGGCGCCCTGCGCGAGGAGATCGCGTATCTCGGCCAGAAGCACCTCCTGGCGCGACGGCGCCGGGGGCGGGCCGGGCTGGGCCTCCTCCTGCCGCGCGAAGCGGGTGCGCAGCGAGTTGTAGCCGCGCACCACGCCGAACAGCACCAGCGACACGACCAGGAAGTTGATTAGCGTGTTGAGCAGCGAACCGTACCTGATGACCGGAGCGCCGGCCTCGATAGCCTCCTGAACGGTGGCGTAGCCGTCGACGAGCACCACTCCCAGGTGGGAGAAGTCGCGGCCCTGCAGGAGGAGGCCAATCACGGGCATGAACACGTCCTGGGCGAGCGACTGGGTGATCGCGCCGAAGGCGCCCCCTATGAGCACGGCTACCGCCAGGTCGATAACGTTGCCCCGGTTTATGAAATTGCGGAACTCGATCAGAATTCGCCTCATAGGCAAATTCTAGCCGCGCCGCTGCCGCACGGCCTCGTAGAGCAGCAGCGCTCCCGCCGTGGCGACGTTCAGGCTGTCGGCGCTGCTGCCCAGCATGGGGATGCGCACCTTCGCCATGGCCAGGTCCAGCCACTGGCCGGGGAGGCCACTGCTCTCGCTGCCCAGCAGCAGTGCGACGGGTCCCGTCATGTCGGCATCCCAGTAGTCGAGGCTGGCGTGGGGAGTCGAGGCGATCAGGCGCACGCTGCGCTGCGCCAGCCAGGCGCGCACGGATGCCGCCGGAGCCGTCACCGTGGGCCGCGCGAAGAGCGCACCCATGCTCGCCCGCACCACGTTCGGGTTGAAGATGTCCGTGCCGTCGCCGGTGACGATCACCGCACTGGCGTTCGTCGCGTCCGCGGTGCGCAGCAGTGCGCCCAGGTTGCCGGGCTTTTCAAGTGAGTCCAGGATGAGCAAGAGGCTGTTCCCGTCAAGCTCCAGGTCGGTGAGCTCACTGTGCCAGGTTTTCGCAACGGCCAGGATCCCGTCGGGATTCTCGCGCATGCTGAGCCTCTCGAAAGCGGTCCGGCTCAGGTGGGCGGCATCCACGCCGCGCTCCTGCAGCTGCCGCAGCAGGCCAAGCCCGGCGGTTCCGGCCAGTTGCGGCTGGGCGTACGCCTCCAGCAGGGTGGCGCCGGCCGCCAGCGCCCGCTCGACCTCCCTGGTCCCCTCGATCAGGAACCTGCCCAGCTGCTCCCTGTCGCGGCGATTCCGCAAGCGCAGGAGACTCTTCACGCTGGGATTCTTGGGGCTCTCGATGAGACGCACTGACACGGTTGGTCATTCTAATCGACGGCCCGCCGCTGGTATACCGCTGGGTTCCCTCTTGCACTCCGCGAAGTGCCCTGAGGGTACACTTCCAACATGCGCAATCTGATCTCCCCCCGGCAGTTGAACAGGATCGCTGCCGATCCACGTGTCCGCATCGTGGACGCACGTTTCGACCTCAATGATCCGGACTGGGGAGAGGCGGCGTACCGCGAATCACACCTGCCGGGCGCCGTCTACGTACACCTTGACCGCGACCTCTCCGGGCCCGTCGGCGAGCATGGCGGCCGTCACCCTTTGCCGAGCCCGGAACTCCTGGCACACCGGCTGGGCGAGCTGGGTATCGGCAACAGCCACCGGATCGTCGTGTACGACCAGGGGAACGGCATGTTCGCGAGCCGCTTCTGGTGGCTCCTCAAGTTCCTGGGACACGACTATGTACAGGTGCTGGATGGCGGTTTTGCCGCGTGGCAGGAGGCCGGGCTGCCGGTGACCAGCGAGGCGGCCAGCCACGCGCCGTTGCGCTTCGACTACGAGGTGCAGGGTGACATGATCGTCGACCGCGATTACCTGCTCGAGCACCTGAACGATCCCGCCATGCTGCTCGTCGATGCCCGCGGGCGCAAGCGTTACCTGGGTGAAGAGGAACCCATCGATCCGGTCACCGGCCACATACCGGGGGCGATCAACCTGCCGTTCACCGGGAACCTGCAGGGGAGCCGGTTTCTGGAAAAGTCCAGGTTGCGTGAGCGGTTCCGGGAGCTGGAGGGCAAGGAGGAGGTGGTCGTCTACTGCGGCTCCGGAGTAAGCGCCGCACACGACATCCTCGCCATGGCACAGGCCGGCCTCCACGGCGTGAAGCTCTACCCGGGCTCCTGGAGTGACTGGAGTTCCTACAAGGATTCGCCTGTCGCTACCGGTGAGGAGTCGCAGGTCCGGGAAAGTTGACGTTGCACCGCATCCGCGAGCCCGTCAACAGCCTCACTCACCTCGCGGGCGCGATCCTGGCGCTGGCGGGCACGGCTGCCCTGCTCCATAAGGCGCAGGAGCCCATGGAGTACGCGGCTTACTCGATCTATGGTGTGAGTCTCGTGCTGCTCTTCCTGGCCAGCACCGCCCTGCACACCTTCAGCCTGGACGAGGCCGGCATGCGCCGGCTGCGCATCCTCGACCACGCCGCAATCTTCCTGCTCATCTTCGGCAGCTACACGCCTGTCACCCTGTTGTCGCTGCGCGATTACTCCCCCGGCTGGGGCTGGACGCTGTTCGGACTCTCGGCGGCATTCGCTTTCTTCGGGGTGGTGTTCAAGCTGTTCTGGATCGGGGCGCCACGCTGGCTGTCCACGGTCCTCTACCTGCTGATGGGGTGGCTTGTCGTCGTCGGGATCGTGCCGCTGGTGAATGCCCTGCCGGCCGGCGCGCTGGTGCTCCTCGTACTGGGTGGCGCGTTCTACTCGGTCGGCGCGATCATCTACTGGATCAAGCGCCCCAACCCGTTCCCCGGCTTCGGCTTTCACGAGATCTGGCACCTGTTCGTCCTTGCCGGTTCCGCCTGTCACTACGCGATGATCTACATCTACACCTGAGCGGCAGGTGGGCCTGCGCCCACTCCCTCTGGGCCGGAATGGAGTGGCCGCGAGACAGTCGCCGCCGTCGCGCTACAGTTCACTCATGCGGGTAGCAGTCGTCGGAGGGGGACCTATTGGCAGCATGTTCGCTGCCCGGCTGGGCG
>Ga0209487_1003496_pt1 | contig 12320 bp, 10 predicted proteins | sample Poulit2012_FD_187524 | JGI IMG/M metagenome (GOLD analysis project Ga0209487, IMG submission 187524) | Agricultural soil microbial communities from Georgia to study Nitrogen management - Poultry litter 2012 (SPAdes) (version 2) | ecosystem: Environmental > Terrestrial > Soil > Agricultural land... | reverse complement strand
GGGGGCCTTGTGCGTGGGCCCAGTGTAAGTGCTGGAACGATAGAAGCATCATAAACACAGGTGCGTCTTATCTCCAGTCCAAGTGATGCTTAACCGATCATTTGAGCGGTGTCTGGACGGCCGCAAAGTCGTCATATAAGCGTCCTTTAATACGCGGAAATATGGGCCGATTCCGCATCGCACAAGGCCTTCTGATTGACGTCCGTTAAAACTTCCACTTGTCAGAGTGGTCTTTGGACCGGACAATGTCGCCTCTAACTTGGTAATTATTTCGCGTTATATGACCCTATTGGCCTTTGGCATTAATCACACCACCGCACCCTTGGCCATCCGGGAGAAGATGGCTTTTGCGCCAGAAACACTGGAACAAGCCTTGCAGGAAGCGCGCGATCAGGTTCAGCTGCAGGAGGTGGCGATTCTCTCCACCTGTAACCGCACCGAAGTTTACGTCGCCGGCGATGCCGAGATGGAGCGACTTATGCGCTGGCTGGCGGACCACAGCCAGATGGGGGAGAACGAGCTGCGCGACTGCTGGTACTGCTTTCAAGATGAGGAAGCGGTGCGGCATATGATGAAAGTGGCCGGTGGCCTGGATTCGTTGGTGTTGGGCGAGCCGCAGATTCTAGGGCAGATGAAGTCAGCCTACGCCGTCGCTCGTCAAGCGGGCACCATCGGCGGTGTTTTGCATACCACCTTTCAGCAGGTATTCGGTATCGCCAAACGGGTGCGCTCGGAAACCGCTATCGGTGAGAACCCGGTGTCGGTAGCCTATGCGGCCGTTACTTTGGCCCAGCAAATATTTTCCGATCTTAAAGAAGGCACAGCATTGCTGATTGGAGCGGGCGAAACCATCCAATTGGTAGCACGGCATTTGCGCGAGCAGGGCATGAAACGCCTGATTGTGGCCAACCGAACCCTGGCTCGGGCGCGCAACCTGACCGAAGAGTTTGACGCCGAAGCGATTCTGTTAGCCGATATCCCTGAGCAGCTGCACCGGGCCGATATCGTCATCTCCTCCACCGCTAGCCAGCTGCCGCTGTTGGGCAAGGGCGCGGTGGAAACGGCGCTAAAACGGCGCAAACACAAACCCATGTTTATGCTGGATATCGCCGTGCCCCGGGACATTGAGGCCCAAGTGGGGGACCTGGACGATGTATACTTATACACGGTCGATGACCTGCAGGATGTGATTGACCAAAACAAGCAGTCCCGCGCTCTTGCGGCCGATCAAGCCAGGTCCATCATCACCGAAGGCGTCAGCCAGTACCGTGACGAGCTGCGTGCCCGAGATGCCGCGGCCACAATCAGTGCCTACCGCGGCAAAGCCGAAGGTTATCGGGACGAGGAATTGCAAAAAGCCTTGCGAACGCTGGCTTCGGGCCGGGATCCGGAGCGTGTGCTGACGCAGCTGGCCCGCAACTTGACCAATAAACTGTTGCACGCCCCCAGTGCCGCTTTGCGTGAGGCGAGCACCCAGGGCCGAGCCGAGGTTATTCATATCGCCCGGGAGTTATTTGATCTGCCCGATGACGATTTTACGGCGAGCGCAAACGATAGCGCGGGCGCCGCTAACAAGCCGAAAGGCGCCGATGCTGGCAATGTGGATCAAAAAACACGAGTGACAAGCGAGACGTAATGAAAGCATCAATACTGGCAAAACTGGATCGCCTTGGTGAGCGCTATCAGGAGGTCAGCGCTTTGCTGTCCGACGCCGCCACCATTGCCGATCAGACACGATTTCGCGATCTGTCCAAAGAGTACGCGGAACTGGAGCCCGTGGTGCAGCAGTTCCAGCGTTATCAGCAGGTGCTTAACGACAAAGCCGAAGCGGAAAGCCTGCTGGAAGAGGGCGACAGCGAAATGCGCGAAATGGCGAGGGAAGAACTCGCCGCCTGCGAAGCGCAGCTGGAGCCGCTGGCCTTGGAGTTGCAACGCCTGTTGTTGCCCAAGGACCCGGATGACGATAAAAACATTTTCTTAGAAATTCGCGCCGGTACCGGTGGCGATGAAGCGGCAATTTTCGCCGGTGACCTATTCCGCATGTACAGCAAATACGCGGAGCAGCAGCGCTGGCAAATTGAAGTGCTGAGCGCAAGCGAAGGCGAGCACGGCGGCTATAAAGAGGTTATTAGCCGGGTCAGCGGCCAGGGCGTCTACGCCCGGCTTAAATTTGAATCCGGTGCGCACCGGGTACAGCGCGTACCGGCCACCGAGTCTCAGGGGCGCATCCATACCTCCGCCTGCACTGTGGCCGTGATGCCCGAAGCGGACGCTGTGGAAGAGGTCGATATCAATAAGGCCGATCTGCGTGTCGACACCTTTCGCGCCTCTGGCGCCGGAGGTCAGCACGTGAACAAAACCGACTCCGCCATTCGCATTACTCACCTGCCCACGGGCATTGTGGTGGAGTGTCAGGACGAGCGCTCCCAGCACAAAAACCGCGCCCGGGCCCTATCGCTTCTGGCGGCCCGGCTCAAGCAGCAAAGTGAAGAAAGCGCCGCCAAAAGTCTATCCGAGGAGCGGCGCTCTTTGGTGGGCAGCGGCGATCGCTCAGAGCGCATCCGCACCTACAACTTCCCCCAGGGCCGTCTCACCGACCACCGCATCAACTTGACCTTGTACAAGTTGGACGAGGTGATGGAAGGCAGCTTGGACGACGTGATTCAGCCTCTGGTCAACGAATATCAGGCCGATCAGCTGGCCGCCCTGGCTGAGTGATGCCCGGCTCTGCTCTCAACCCCAATGCCTCCGTTACGGTGGCCCAATGTTTGGCGCGAGCGGGCGAGTTGCCCCACAGCGATTCGGCGCGTCTGGATCTGGAACTGTTGCTGTGCGACGCCCTGGATCGGGATCGGGCCTGGCTGTATACCTGGCCGGAAAAAACCCTGACCGTCTCGCAACGGGAGCGTTTTGAGCAGACCCTGATGCGTCGGGCGGCAGGCGAGCCGCTGGCGCACATTCTCGGTCAGCGAGAGTTTTGGTCCCTCTCGCTGGAGGTCAACGCCAGCACTCTGATCCCCCGGCCCGACACCGAAGTTTTGGTGGAGACGACATTAACATGTCTGGCAGAACAGGCTGATCAACCCCAGCGCATTCTGGATTTGGGCACCGGCACCGGTGCTGTGGCCCTGGCCTTGGCCAGTGAGCGCCCGGGCTGGGCTGTGCAGGGTGTCGACTGCTCCACCGAGGCCGTGGCGCTGGCGCAGCGCAACGGTGCTCGTTTGGGCCTGACTAATACCCAATTTAGTGTCGGTGACTGGTTTTCTGCGATTGCCCCAAGCCGGCGTTTCCACGCTATTGTGGCCAACCCGCCTTACATCGCCTCGGACGACCCTCACCTTGAACAGGGCGATGTTCGCTTTGAGCCCCGTTCGGCACTGGTGGCCGACGAAGCGGGCCTGGCCGCGCTGCGACACATTGCCCAGGCGGCACGCTCGTACCTGGTGCCCGGCGGCTGGCTGCTGTTAGAACACGGTTGGCAACAGGGCGCGGTGGTGCGCCAATTATTGAATGAGTTGGGCTACCACAGCGTGGCGACGCGCCGGGATTACGGGGATCAGGAGCGGGTCACCTACGGTGGTTTTTCTGGAGGTGCTGGGTGAACGACGAACAGTTATTGCGCTACAGCCGACAGTTGCTGCTGTCGGAGGTGGACATCGCCGGGCAGGAGAAACTGCTCGCGGCCAAGGTATTGATTCTCGGGCTGGGCGGACTGGGCGCCCCTGCGGCGTTGTACTTGGCCGCCGCCGGAGTGGGCCACTTGGTGCTGGCGGATTTTGACCATGTCGATTTAACCAATCTTCAACGACAAATTATTCACACCACCGCCCGCGTGGATCAGCCGAAAGTCCAATCGGCTGAGCAGGCCCTACGGGCGTTGAATCCCGACATTACGATCACGTGTGTCGAGCAGCGTCTGGAAGGCGAAGCCCTGCGACAACAGGTGGAGCAAGTGGACCTGGCACTGGACTGCAGCGATAACTTCCGCTTGCGCTTTGATTTGAATGAGGCTTGTGTCGCCACCCGAACGCCGCTGGTTTCCGGCGCGGCTGTGCGCCTTGAAGGGCAGGTGGCGGTATTTGACCCCCGGCGCGAGGACAGCCCTTGCTATCGATGCCTGTACGTGACCCAAACCCAGGATGATCTTACCTGTGCGGCCAATGGCGTATTGGGTCCGGTGGTAGGGCTGGTAGGCTCCACGCAGGCGTTGGAGGCCATCAAGCTGCTGGTGGGTTTTGGCACACCCCTGACTGGCCGGGTGCTGCTATTCGATGCCCGCCAAACCCAGTGGCGGGAATTGAAGTTAATGCGTGATCCCGAATGCCCTGTTTGTGGAAAGCGCTAATATAAATAGCGCCGACACGGACAACCTCTTCGCCCGCTATCTCCGCCCGCTACCACTAGCCGTGCCCTCTTAAGGGGCGCAAACCGCATGGCGAGAAAGCGGGGCCCAGCTCTTCGATTGTGTGCTACACAACTGTAGAGCCGGTCCCATCCATGGGTAACCGTACCCGAGATTACGACCCAAAAAACTCCCGCTTGAGCTCCTGGTGCTGTTCGGGGCGCAAGCGTGGGCCATATTGGGCCACCACTTTGCCCGCGGCGAGATTCGCGAAGCGGCCAGCGGTTTCATAATCGTGGCCGTGGGTTATCCCCCACAAAAACGCACCGGCAAACATATCCCCCGCGCCATTGGTATCAACGGCTTTCACGGATGGCGACTCCACGAAGTATGAGTGCTCGCCGTCGAACACCAGGGCCCCATCGGCGCCGCAGGTGATGGCGAACGTTCGGCAATAATCCTGCAGAGCCTGAGCGGCGCCCTCTAAACTGTGGGTGCCGGTAAAGCCCATGGCCTCATCCCGGTTGCAAAACAGCAGGTCCACCCCGTCGCCGATCATCTCCAGCAGACCCTCGCGGAAATACTGAACCATAGCCGGGTCCGACAGGCTCAAAGCGGTCCGCGCCTTGGCATCACGGGCTCGATGGCGCAGCTCAATCGCCGCGGCCCGTCCGGTGTCGGACGACACCAGATAACCTTCGATATACACATAATCGGCCGCTGCTATCGCCGGTGGGTGAAGTTCGTCTTTTGACAGCGTCTCGCTGATGCCCAGGTAGGTATTCATGCTGCGCTCGGCGTCGGGAGTGATCATTACCAGGCATTTGCCGGTAATGCCCTGGGGTGGGCGCAGATCGGGTGTGCTAACGCCAGCGGCGGCCAAATCGTTCAGGTAGAAGCGTCCATTATCGTCGTTGGCCACTTTACATGAGTAAAACGTTTTACAGCCGAAGTAGCTGGCGGCGATCACAGTGTTGGCTGCGGAGCCGCCGCTGGCGCGTTTGGAGGCGACCAGGTGGTCTTGCAGATAATCGATCAGTTCCGTCTGGCGCTGCTCATCCACCAGTGTCATAACCCCTTTTGGAACCGCTAGCGCGGTCAAGTCCCGATCGGTTACGGTGATTTCCATGTCCACCAGGGCGGCGCCCAGGCCGTACAGATGATAGTGATCGCGCATAGCTGCCTCGTTGTTGTTCGCGGTTGAGTGGTTTGAAGTGAAGTAACTGGCCGTAAACGGTAAAATGATCAATCCGCCAGCTCGCCCTTACGCCTGGTCTTTGCGCACCGGCGGGTCAAGACACATCGGTGCCCGGGTCATTCAGCCTGCCCTTGAAAGTATCTGCACCATCGCACATTTGCGTAGACATTTCAGGGGGGAGCTCCGTTACGGCACCGAGCGCTCATTTGAAAGTCGTGTCCTGGTCGCTTGGTCTTTGGGGCCACATTATGCAAAATAAGCGCCCGCCACAAAAGAGCCGCGGGTTTTCATCGTAAAGAGTTGTTGCTATACCCATGACCAAGCGCCGCCGTTCGTCCCGTTCTACTCGCCGCCGCAAAAAATCCTCATCGGCCTCCCAGCGCTGGAGCCGATTGCGTCGTTGGGGCTTGCTCGCCTGCGGTTTCCTGTTGGCGATTTTCAGCCTGTGGTTGGTGCATTTGGATCGGGAGGTGCGGCAAAAATTTGATGGTCGAAAATGGTCGGTGCCCGCTCGGGTTTATGCCCGCCCACTGGAGCTCTACCGGGGTTTGAGCCTGACGCCGGAATTGCTGGAGCAGGAGCTGCGCGCTCTTGGTTACCGACCGGTCGAGCGCGTCAGTGCGCCTGGTCAGTATGCACGCCAATCGGCGGGCCAGATTACCGACTACCGCATTGCCACCCGCGGCTTTGAGTTCTGGGACCAAACCGAGCCGGCGCGGCGCCTGACGGTCAGCCTGAGTGAGCACAAGGTGACCGGTTTGAACGCCAGTGATGGCGCCAGTCTGGTGCGTTTAGAGCCCGAAGAAATCGGCGGCATTTTCCCGGCTCATGGTGAAGATCGGCTTCTGATCCGCCTAGAAGATGTGCCGCCATTACTGGGTGGAACGCTGTTGGCCGTGGAGGACCGGCGCTTTCTCGACCATCGGGGGCTGTCGCCCACGGGGATTGCCCGGGCCGCTTGGGCGAACCTGCGCGCCGGTCGCGTGGTGGAGGGCGGCAGCACACTCACCCAACAGCTGGTAAAAAACTTCTATTTGACCCATGAGCAACGCCTTCGCCGCAAGGTGCAGGAAGCGTTTATGGCGCTGTTGCTGGAGCGGCATTACAGCAAGGCCGAAATTTTAGAAACCTACCTCAATGAGATCTACCTGGGCCAGAGCGGCACCCGCGCTATTCATGGGTTTGCGCTGGCCTCTCAGCATTACTTTCGCCAACCTTTGAGCGAGCTGACGCCGCCCAAGGTGGCGCTGTTGGTGGGTATGGCCAAAGGGGCGTCCTTTTACAACCCCTGGCGCAATCCCGAGCGTGCGCTGGGCCGGCGCAACCTGGTGCTGCAAGTCATGGCCAACGAGAATTTGATCAGCGCGGCGGAGCTGGAGCAGTACCGTCAGGCGCCGCTGGGCATAGTCCCCAGCAGCACCTACAGTCGTCAGGTGTATCCGGCGGTGATCGACCTGGTTAACCGACATCTGCGGCGCGACTACCGGCAGGAGGACCTACAGAGCGAGGGGCTGCGCATTTTCACCAGCGTATCGCCTATGGTGCAGCGCCAGGCCGAGCAGGCGGTACAAGAGCGTATTAAACGACTGGAAACGGCTCACGGGGTGGTGGACCTGCAAGGCGCGTTGGTGGCGACATCGGTGGGTTCCGGAGAAGTGTTGGCGGTGGTGGGTGACAAAAACCCACGCTTTGCCGGCTTTAACCGGGCGCTGGATGCGCGCCGACCGGTGGGCTCGTTGATCAAACCCTTTGTGTACCTGAGTGCACTGGAGCAGCCACAACGGTATCATCCCGCGACCTTGATCAGCGACGAGCCGGTAACCGTCACGGCCCAGAATGGACAACTCTGGCAGCCGCGTAACGCGGATTTGAAAAACCATGGGGACGTTCCGTTATATCAGGGCTTGGCGCAATCTTACAACCAGGCCAGCGCCCGTTTGGGGATGCAGTTGGGGCTGGAAGCGGTGTACGACACCCTTCGGCTGGCGGGGTTTGAGGGCACCATCCCCGCCGTTCCCGCCATTATTCTGGGTGCGGTGGATATGACCCCGTTAGAGGTGGCGGGCATTTACCATACTCTGGCTGCCGAGGGTGTGTACACTCCGCTGCGGATTATTCGCGAGGTGCAAACCGCCGAGGGCGAGCGGCTCAGACGCTATCCGCTGGCGCTGGAGCAACGCTTTTCCCCACAGGCCAGTTACCAACTGCAATACCTCTTGCAGCTGGCGCTGCGCGAAGGTACTGGCCGACGGGTGTACGAGCAGTTTCCCCACGAGCTCATGCTGGCGGGGAAAACGGGCACCACCAACGATCATCGGGACAGCTGGTTTTCGGGCTTCAGCGGTCAGCATTTAGCGGTGGCCTGGATCGGTCGGGACGATAACGGCGTTACGCCACTGACGGGCGCCAGCGGTGCTTTGCAGATGTGGGCGGATTTGATGAGCCGCTTGCCGACCCAAAGCGTCGGCCTGGAGCCGCCTGAGAACATCAGTTTTGACTGGCTGGATAGCACGACTGGGCTACTCAGTGCCGAGCACTGCGAAGGCGCGGCTTGGTTACCTTTACGTGCCGAGTATCTGCCCACAGAATCCGCGCCTTGTCGGCTCGCCTCTGGCGGTGGCCGTTGGTGGCAGCGCCTGTGGCGCTAGAGGGGACGAGCCCCGCTGCGGGTTGTGTTTTGAAAACTTGACCAAAGGTAGAGCTCGGCAAAGGTTATAATATAAATAGACACGAGAGTTTTGGGAGTAGTTATTCCATGTTGAACACGGTGCGGGCTTTACTGAGCCTGATCTTATTGCTGCTGGCCGGATGCGTGGGCCCCATGATGCAGAGCCCCGAGCCGCAGGAAGAGCCGGGGGAATGGGTCGTTGAGCGAAATCCGGCTGTAGATGGTTTGATTGAGCAGGCCGGCCTTGCCTATCAGACCGGCGATTACCAAGGCGCTATCGCCAGCGCGGAACGAGGCTTGCGCATCGACCGCCGGGAACCGGCGTTGTATTTATTGTTGGCGCGGAGCTACCTGGAACTGGCCCAACCCCGGCAGGCGGATGAATTCGCACGCCAAGGGCTTCGGTTTACGACACCGGGCACCGTATTGTATGACGCCCTCGAAACCATTCGCCTGGAATCGAGCCAAAACAATGCACCGACGCTGACGTTCTAAACGTTCCACCGATGATTTCGTCAGCCCCCACAGGGGATGGCGTTTACAGAACCCGCCCGGGTGCTTATAATCCGCCCTCGGTTGCCGGTGACGCCGGCATCAGGTATCGGAGCGTAGCGCAGCCTGGTAGCGCACCTCGTTCGGGACGAGGGGGTCGGAGGTTCGAATCCTCTCGCTCCGACCAGTCAATTTTAAGTAGTGTTTTTGATGGCCATAAGCTATCCGCAAAACCCGCTATCTGCGGGTTTTGTTGTTTTAGGGTAGAGCTTGATCGCAACGGGTGTGCAGGTAAGACGATGGCAGGCCGCGCGGCGGCGTTCAGTCAGTTTTTTCGATACATTGCGCAATACAGTCGAGCAGGCGAGAGAGGACGTGAACGGGCAGATATACTGTTAGAATTAAAAATCCACACGCAGCCCAGAACAGAAGTCCAATGATTAACCAGATCAAAATATCGGGCATAACAAACCCTCGGTGTTTTTCGTTAGCCGCTACCGGGATAGTGTAAGGACGGTGTAATGAAGAGGTAGCTACGAAGGAAGACGAACCACTTTTATCCATTACGAGTTGTTTAACACAATTAGGAGGCGTTCTTATGTCGTATGTCAAGCGGATGTTGGTAGTAGTTGCGGCGGGTATTGGCTGGGCGGGTTTAGCCCATGCCAACGAGCCTGAGTTTTTGGATTTCGATGTCTCTAACATGTATTACGGTGGGGGACTCAGCTACAACTCTTTGTCGGGCCGTGGTTGGGATGATGCGGTGGGTGCGCAGGCATTTGGCGGCTGGGATTTTTTCCGGTTCCGTGACCTCACCGTGGCGGGCGAGGCGGGCGTGTTTACATCGGGCTCGTTTTCCCATGACCACCCCGCGGTTAGAAGCGACAGTATCGAAGGTCTTTACGTTAATGCCCTGGCTAAATATCCGTTGACCGATTCACTCTGGGTTCAGGGTCGCGCGGGCACCAACTTTAGTGATACAGGCGGCGGTATGATCGGCGGCGGTATTGGCCTTCGAGTGACGCCTGCCGTTTCGGTACGTTTCGAAGCGGCGCGTTACGGCGATGTGACTTCGTTGTTTCGCGTTGATGCGGTTGTGACGTTCTAGTTATAAATCGAAACACGTCATAACCAAGAATGCAGCGGCGCTAGCGCCGCTGCAACTCGTCGGTGAAAAGGTGGCTCAGATCATTACAGATCGTCCGTCTTGTCTTTGATCTTCTCTTTAACGTCGCCTTTAAACTCCTGCGCCTTACCTTTCGTTTGTTGACCTTTTCCTTCCGCGCGAAGTTCTGGATTGTCAGTTGCATCGCCGACGCTGTCTTTGCCTTTGCCGGTCATCTGGTTGAACTTGCCTTTCAACTTGTCGGTAGTGCTGGACATGGCAGATCCTCCGGGGTGAATGATTGATGCCTATATTCAGACGAGCTGGAGCCGAAGATGTTCCACGGGGTGCGGCCGAGACCGCAAATTGGCGTGATATTTGTAGCGGGAGAAGGACGGCATCTCGGCGCGCCGGAACTGTTCCGGCCCACCGAGGTGTGGGTGATGATTTAGAATCCGACCAATCAGAAATCGTACGACAGCGACGCCCATAGCCGGCGGCCATCGATGTAAGTGCCGCCCACGGAGCGGCTGGAGTGGGAGTACATATAGGCATAGTGGGTTTCACCTGCCCAAGAGTACGGGCGGGTTTCACCAAAGTCCTTATCAAACAGGTTGTACACCACCAGATTCAGATACAGGTTATCCCGTAGGCGATAGTTAGCGCCGAGATTGAATACTTCATAGCTTTCCAGCTGGTTGTCGGTGGCGGTGTAAATCGCCAGATCCTGTCCGCCGTCCGGAATATCTGCGAAACGATCGCGACTGCTTTTGTGCTCCATTGCCAGCCAGGTATTGAGCCGATCAGTGACTCGCCAGGAGGTGGATAGATTCACGGAATGTTTAGGGTTGTTCACCAAATAGTTGCCCGCGTTCGCACCACGGGTAACTTCTGTTTCCATCCATGTATAACCGGCCCGGATATTCCACGCAGGTGTTATCTCGTACTGCGAGGTTAACTCCACACCGTGGGTTTCGGCTTTGTCGATGTTGACTTGCTGGCTGAAGTCCATCTGTTGACTAAAGTTACCTACGGTGATGCAGCCGGGCCGATTGAGCGGTGTCTCATCGTCTGTGTAAAGGCAGTTGGGGATACTGGGCCCGTCAGCAAACTTGTTTTTGAATTCATTGAGAAAACCCGTCGCGGCAAACGAAAAATTCCTCAAGCTATCGTAATGAACACTGAGCTCGTAGTTGGTGGTCTCCTCGGGTTTTAGATGCGGCGAGCCCAGGCTGACTGTGGCGCCCTGTGCGGTAAAGCCGGTAATGCCATCGTGCAGGGTGTTGGGAGTTGGGACTTTGTAACCAGTGCTGACGCCGCCTTTCAGTGTCCACTTGGGCGAGCTGTTCCAAACCAGATAGGTACGCGGCGTAAAATGACCACCAAACGCGCTGTGGTTTTCGTATCGGCCGCCAAATGTCAGACGCAGGTCCTCGTGTAAACTCCATTCGTTTTCCAGATACGCTGACCAGGAGTCCTGTTCAAAGGTGTTACCCTCACCGGCCGCACCATCGATTACTTCGCTGTCTTTATATTCCGCGCCCACCGTCACTACATGGTCGCCCAAGTGTGCCACCAGGCGACTCTCGATCACTAAATCGGTGTTCTCAAGCTTGCGGGGCTCACCGCCCAGGGCAATATAGCTAAATTCGGGGATATAGCCCGGCGGTAAAGAGCGACCTTCCTGCTTGCTGACCACGTGGCTGACAGTGGTGTCCCAGGAGCCGAAACCGAGCGTCGCGGTATGGCCCGCAGCTATCTGGTCTCGATAAAAGCGCAGTTCGTCTTCATAGCCGGAAATGCGATTGGGTGTTCCGTCTGGGTTATAGGTGTCCAGCGTACCCAATCGGCTGTCGGTGTTGTCGTAGCTCTGCCGAGCGCTATCGACTTCAACCCATGTGCGATGAGTGGGAGTCATTTGGTATGTCAACCGGCCGCCGACGGAATAATTATCGCCTTCGGCGGGACGCGGGTCGCGGCCCGTGCCGTTCGGGTTCAAACGCTCAGAGTCACCGCGCTTAAAGTAGCGCCCGCGCACCTGCAAACCCACGTTGTCGGTCAGCGGCCCGCTCAGGCTCATATTGATGGTGCCCGCATCTGCGGCGTCGCGGTCTTCCTGGGCGAGATAATCCGCGGTGATGTTTCCGCCCCACTCATCGGCCACCGGTTTGGTAATGATATTGATTACCCCGCCCATGGCATCCGAACCGTACAAGGTCGACATGGGGCCACGGATTACCTCAATGCGCTCAATTGCCGACAAGGGTGGTAAAAAGCTCGTGGAAAACTCACCAAAACCATTGGGCGCAATGTTGCCCGAGGTGTTCTGGCGGCGACCATCAATCAAAATCAACGTGTAATCGGCAGGCATACCACGCAGCTCAATGTTTAAGCCACCGGTTTTACCCACTCCGTTACGAATATCGACGCCGGGAATATCCGCCAGCGCTTCAGCGATATTGGTGTGCTGTCTCTGCTGCAGGTCTATGTTGGTGAGGACGCTGATGCTGGCTGG
>Ga0209487_1003494_pt1 | contig 12323 bp, 14 predicted proteins | sample Poulit2012_FD_187524 | JGI IMG/M metagenome (GOLD analysis project Ga0209487, IMG submission 187524) | Agricultural soil microbial communities from Georgia to study Nitrogen management - Poultry litter 2012 (SPAdes) (version 2) | ecosystem: Environmental > Terrestrial > Soil > Agricultural land... | reverse complement strand
CTAATATCAGTAAGTAAGAGATGAAAGGTGCTCAGTCACTTTTTCACCTATTTCGTTTAAAATAGAGACGCTGGACATTCTTGCGTCGCGTTTTTCATCTATTTCACTCAAAATCGACACGCTGGACACTCTTGCGTTACGTTTTTCATCTATTCCACTCAAAATCGACACGCTGGTCACTCTTGCGTTACTTTTTTCACCTATTCCACTCAAAATCGACACGCTGGACACTCTTGCGTCGCGTTTTCCATCTATTTCATTCAAAATCGACACGCTGGACACTCTTGCGTCACGTTTTTCACCTATTTCACTCAAAATCGACACGCTGGAAGTCTTTGGTTCTGTTTCAATATGAAAAATTTTAAATAGTTAAACAAAGACGTTAAAGCATGTTGTATTCATATCGGTTTCGGGAAATGTCGTCGATCTTATTTCCTTTTTCATCAAATTTTAATGCGCGATAGTATGCATCATGATAAAAAGTGAACCATGCCTTTTTTTCATAGCCAAAATTCATCCATTTTTCTTTTTGGTGGACTGATGTCACGGGAAAATCATCATAAGCTAAGACCCATAATTTATTTTGATGACCATGTGTTGGCATAATATCCCCCATATGGATAAAACAGTCGTCACCATCTTCAAAAACAACAATACAATGTCCATCACTATGACCGCCTGTATGGATCATTCTTAAACCAGCAACAATTTCTAATTCATCATCAAAGGTTTTAACCTGATTTTGAATAGGTTCCCAATTCATTTTCCAATATGTATTAACAGATCTTATATTCGGTTGTCTCATTTCATCCCACTCAATTGCAGAAGTGTAAATAGGGGTATTTTTAAAAATAGAAACATATTCATTTCCAATCCTTTTTGTTAATCCACAAGCATGGTCAAAATGTAAATGTGTCATTAAAACTAAATCAATATCCGCACTATTTAAGCCAAGTTCTAAAAGTGATTGATCTAATAGTGACTCTTCAAGTACTCCAAAATTTCTACGTTGTTTTTTAGTTAATTTGTTATTACCTATACCTGTGTCGATCAAAATATTCTTACCATCTAGTTGTATTAAAATGGGATCTGTTCTTAATTCAATTAAATTTTGTTCATTATTGGGATATTTATTTTTCCATAAAGCTTTTGGAACAACACCAAACATGGCACCACCATCCAAAAAATTAACACCACCGTTTAACCATGTTAGCTTTGCCCTACCTACTTGTAAAGTTTCCACCTAATCAAACCCTTTCAATTCGTTTTTTAAAAACATCCGAATTAATTCCTTAATAGTAGGTAATACTACCTTTCGAGGTGAAAGATCATGACATTATCCGTTAATGACCAATTAAGATTACTACATGATTTATTAGACGAACAAATGGTTGATAACACTGGGAGCGTTGCTGAATATCAACAAATTAAAAGGCTTATTCAAAAAATAATAGCTAATAACAAAATTTCCGATGAACAACTTTTACAACTGTTACCAGAAATTTATAATTATGGACGTCTAGGGGAAATTGCCCAAAGTTCACCGGAACATATTACATCAAACATAGACAATATTGAAAACTGGAAAAATGCAATCCAACAAATTAACGTAGAATAACAGTTTTAATATATTCATTTAATTCAACTAATATTTGCATTTGTTCTAGGACTTTGCCGTGCTCCCGGCGTTGTTCATGCCAATTAATATAGTGAAGTGTATTATATAATAAATACCAATGCATACGCGCAATTAATTCTTTATCCTTAACAATTCCATACTGATTTAACCATTCATCCCATTTGGATTCAGGCACATACCATTTCAATATTGCGCCATAATCAATCAGCGGATCAGTTATTTTCGCATTATCCCAGTCAATTAAATATAATTCATTTTCCTTTGTTTTGATAATATTATTATGATTCAGATCACAATGACAAACAACTTGTTCGTGTCCTTCTGTAAATATAAGTAATTGCTCCAAATATGATAAACCTTGTTTGATTGAGTCATATTCTAATGCAAGCTTGGATTCGCTAAATTGTATTAAAATTTGTTTGTAATCTTCAGCAGGTGTGGTTAGTCTCTTCCCTAGCCTCATAAGCATATGTAATAGTTCGGAAGAATGGTGAATTCTTTGCAATATACTGACAACTTGCTTGCTTTTCATTTCATGTGGCTTTAATTTTCTACCTTCTAACCATTTCTGCGCTGTTATTACATCACCATTTTCCATTCTCTTTGTCCAAATCAGCTTAGGTACGACGCCTTGAGCTGATAATACAGCCAAAAAAGGAGCTGAATTACGTTTTAAAAATAAACGTTGTTCACCTTTTTCCGCTATAAACGCGTCTCCAGTCAATCCACCTGCTGGTCTTATTAACCATTCTTTGTCAAGTACATTTGTAAGCCAATTCACCATACATTCCTCATATCTATCAGTTATTAACTGCTTATTTTATCTAAGTGCCCTAAAGTGCAATGTTTTTAGATTTTCTTTGAACCTTAGTTCCCATCACATTGATTATTTCCGCTTGTTTTGTGATTACGCACGACTGACTCATATGTGTTTCACCATCAACTTGATAATACATATTTTCAGATGACGAAATCTTTAGTTCAGTAGTCTCAAATATTTCAATTTCCTTAAAATTTACATGTTTTCCAGTAAAAACAGTCATGAACAAAGCCAGAACTTTCCATTTTGAAATAGAATGAATAATTAATACAGAAAAAACGGATGGTCGTATAAAAGCATTAGGAATAATTTTCATACCTCCACCATAGTAAGGATGATTTGTAATTGTGACCATCCAACAGTCATTAATTTGACGTTTTCGACCATTTGCCTCAACCTCAATATTTAAAGGCTTAAAACGTCTTAAAACCTGAATAAGTGCAATGATATAACTTAACTTTCCAAGACTAAGTTTATTTAATACCTTTTTATAAAATGAATGATTAGCAGTTTGTGCGATTTCGGCATCGAATCCGAACCCGATACTATTCACAAAATAACGTCTTGTGTTATTTTTCGTTTGATAATTTCCTAACCAATAGGACTGGCCATTTTCGCTTTTAATGATTGCTTCAAAAATAGCGAGTGGATTTCGTCCAACTTGGAAGTTTCTTATAAAATCATTCCCTGAACCACTTGGTATCATTGCAATTGGGACATACCGTTTTCCGATCCCATTAACTACTTCATGCAATGTACCATCTCCGCCAATAACAATAATAGCAATAATATTATTATTTGATTGTTCCTTAACAAGATGCCTAACAATTTTTTCAGCATGTCCACTATATTTTGTTAAAAAATATCTACTTTCAATTTTTTGATACAATTGACTCGATTGTATTTTTGAAAAAGTTTTTATAGCGCGACCACTTCCTGCTAAAGGATTAACAATAAAAATATACATCAGTATTCCTCGCGATCATCCGTCATTATACTTAATTCTTCTTCCCATTCTGGTCGTTTAATTGATGTCGTTAAACAATATTTTAATAAAGCTTCAATTGTTTTTAACTGCTCACCTTTTAACGATGATTTTAATTCCCTTTTTTCTTTAAACCATCTTTCATGTTGTAACTTCCCAATGATCTTTGTTTGATATGGTTCAGACGAGAAAATGATGTGATTGGTTCGGGATAAAACAATTTTATTTATTGGAAATTCTACTTGCTCAGTATATAAGATCCTTTTAATAATATGTTCTGTTCTTTTAAGGGCAATCAGCGGACTAATAATTGTTTTTTCTTCATATTCATTTTCGATTTTCCAAGTCCGATCATCTCCCGCCATAATAATTGTTTCTTCATCAAATTCCAGCAAACTAATAATATCCAGTCCAAATGGACTAATTAAAATAATTTCACCATCAACAGGAGCATTTTTAATGTTAAATATTGGATAATACATGAGCAAATAAATATCCGGAAATCTTTGGAGAAAATACTTTAATGTATCATCATACTGATAGTCTTGATCTGTAAATGAAACATCTGTAACAGTGGATGTCGCCCATCTGATTTGAAATGGTAACAGTTTATTTAAAAAATATTGCTTCAGTTCCGTTTCAGTTGCTGGTAATAAATCAGCTGTAGTTACAATATCCTCTGATTCATTATTTTGTTTCATAAATGGTCGGAATTTTGTAAAACTAGAAGTTTTCTTGCCAGTTGTTGATTGTTTTTCCATTGTATTATCCCGGTCAAGCCATATATCATAAAGTTTTTCCCAATTTTCTTGTTTTAAGCGAATATACTGACTTGGATAGCGATAGGCATTCCATTCATAGCGTGAAATATAATCCTTAAGTTTAATTAATTGTGCCATATCTTTATCCTCCATTTAATCAATATACAAAATGAATCATTCCCATTATACTTTAAGTGAAAAACAATCGTTTAATTCTTCAGTTGTTAATTCACGAAATGATCCTAATGGTAACCTCTCATCTAATACTAATGGTCCCATTTGAGTTCTTTTTAAATAGATTACTCTCTTCCCTAAAGCCGCAAACATTCGTTTTACTTGATGATATTTTCCCTCTGTTATTGTTATTTCAACTTCAGATTGATGATCACTTTTTAAAATATTAAGATGAGCTGGTTTAGTAAAATGTCCATCCGCTAATGTAATCCCATGTTGAACTTTTGCAGCATCTTCACTTGTCACCTTACCACTAATTTTAGCGTAATAAATTTTTGGAACGTCCTTTTTCGGTGATGTAAGTTGATGAGCTAGTTCTCCATCATTTGTCAAAAGTAATAATCCTTCTGTATCTTTATCTAATCTTCCTACAGGGAATGGTTTAAAATGCTGTAAATCATCCGGGAGTATACCGATGACTGTTTGATCATATTTATCTTCAGTCGCCGAAATAACCCCTTGTGGTTTATTTAACATAATATAAATATGTTTTCGATAATGTACACGTGTATTTTTTACAAATATAAGATCCAATTCTGGGTCTACAATTGTACCACTGTTTCTAATCACTTGATCATTAACAGTTACATGACCTTTCCTAATTAGAATTTTAACATCTTTTCTACTGCCAAATCCCATATTTCCTAATAATTTATCAATCCGCATTCATAAGCCTCCTAAAACCTGCGAATAAAGCGATCCAGTACTTTAACACGACTTCCTAATACTTTCTCAAGTAATGTTGACTGATATGCTAACCATAAATAAACAACACCACCAACAACTACACCTATAATAAGCATAATTGACATATAAAATCTGCTCTCTTCATAAGGTATGATCAAACCTATTAAACTTTTAACAAGGAAAATAGTTATATACATTATACCTGAAAGAATGACAATGAGTAAAAACTTCTTAAATATCTGCCTATATGAAAAGTAAATACTCTGTTTTATGCGCCACAAATTTAGGCCAACAGCAGTCCCAACAGCTAATGAAGTTACAAAAATTGATCCTTTTGCTCCAAAAACATGAATAAATATAATATTAAATAATAATTTTATTAAAAAACCAATCCCTAAACTGATTACTGCAAACCGTTGCTCGTTGATCCCTTGTAAAATAGCTGCAGATACAGTAAATAAAGCGAATAACAAAGCAACAGGTGCATACCAGGCAAGTAATGATCCTGTAAATGATAAATCCTCTAAACCATAAATCGTCCCATATGCTTCATGTGACAATGATACTAGACCTACAACTGCTGGAATAACAAGGACTAATATAATTTGTAGCGATTGATTAATTTGATTTTTTAATAATTCATTATTTTGCTGCGTAAACGACTTTGTGAGTGTAGGTAAAGTCGCAATCGATAATCCAGTCGCAATAGTTACTGGGATAATCACAAGTTTATGGCCGTATAAGTTAATAGCAGCTAGTGCCAATTCTGCGATCTTTCCTTCTCCAATAGCAACCATGGCTCGGTTAAAAGTAAATTGATCAACCAATTGATACAATGGAATGGCGATCCCAACAATAACAAAAGGACCTGCTGAACTAAATAATTCTATAATTAAATCTTTATTTGATAATTCGTATGTATATTGTTGATTCTTCATTTTCTCATGAATATATTTTTTTCTTTTTCTCCAATAGATCCACAACACAAAACATGAAGCAACCGCACCAACAAATGCAGCAAAAGTAGCATATCCTACTGCTGTTGCAATTGTACCGTCAAATATCTTTAAAACTAAAAAAGCACCACCTAATACAAAAGCAATTCGTACAATTTGCTCAATGACCTGTGATACCGCTGTTGGTCCCATGGATTGATGTCCTTGGAAAAATCCACGGACAATACTCATAGCTGGTACAAGTAATAATGCAAAACTTACCATTCGCATAACCATTTTTACGTCTTCAACTGAGTTTCCTAAGTTATCATCATTGATGATAAAAGTTGCTAAAACCTCAGCACCAAAAAACAATACTAAAAAAGCTAGCAATCCCGTAATAAACATCATCATTAAACCTGTTCGAAACATTCGCATTCCAGTTTCATAATCGCCAAGCGAATTATATTTTGCTACAAATTTTGACACGGCTAATGGTACGCCAACCGTAGAAATACTAATGAGAATGCTATATGGATTATATGCATAGAAATATAATGCCCCACCTTGTGAACCTACAAGTGCATTAAATGGGATCACATAAATCATACCTAAAAATCTTGACAAGAAGGATGCACCCGTAAGTAACATCGTGCCCCTAACAATATTATTTGACATTATTTCACCTTACTCTGCATAATATTACGCTCTTTAGTTATTTTATCACATATATATCATTCGTGATAATTTTTCCAAAATATATTGTTTCTAAGATCATCTCTTCATTGTTTCTCTAGTTAATTTGGTGGTATGATACAAACGAAAGGGATGAATAGATTTGAAATATGATGTGACTGTTATTGGTGGTGGCCCTTCTGGTTTGATGGCTGCTATTTCTGCAGCTGAACACGGCGCAAAAACAATATTAATTGAAAAAGGGAATAAACTAGGGAATAAATTAGCCATTTCTGGTGGTGGTCGTTGTAATGTGACAAATCGTCTTCCACAAGAAGAAGTCATTAAAAATATACCTGGTAATGGGAAATTTTTATATGGTGCATTTTCTGTATTTAATAATTATGATATCATTGACTATTTTGAAAATATGGGTGTTGCTTTAAAGGAAGAGGATCACGGTAGAATGTTCCCTGTTTCCAATTCAGCTAAATCGGTTGTTGACACACTAATTAACAAGCTAAATGAACTAAAAGTTAACATCCAAATGGATACACCTGTTGCAGATATTGAGTATGGTGACAAGACACATTCAGTTCTTTTAAAAAACGGTGGAAAAATAGAAACAGTAGGGCTCGTTATTGCAGTTGGTGGAAAGTCTGTGCCACATACCGGAAGCACTGGGGATGGTTATGCCTGGGCTAAAAAAGCAGGTCATACGATTACAGAATTATATCCAACGGAAGTTGCTTTAACGTCCGCAGAGAAATTCATTAAAAGTAGAACCCTTCAAGGTCTTTCCTTACGTGACATTTCATTAACTGTTTTAAATAAAAATAACAAACCTATAATTACCCATCAAATGGATATGGTATTTACACACTTTGGTATTTCTGGACCCGCTGTTTTACGCTGTTCACAATTTGTTGTTAAAGAAATCATGAAAGGTAGACAAGCAGTCTTGATGTCACTTGATATTTTACCGGAAAAAAATGAGGAACAATTAATAGGGGATATTTTTCAATTGATTCAAGAATCCCCCCGGAAATCTTTCAAAAATATTCTCAAAGGAATGATTGCTGAACGCTTACTCGATTATTTTTTAGAAAGAAACCATATTAGTGGCGAGCAAAATGGTGCAAATGTTTCTAAAGGAGAAATTCAGAAACTTGTAAAGAATATCAAACAGTTTACTTTTACTGTTAATGGTTCTCTACCTATTGAAAAAGCCTTTGTTACAGGTGGAGGTGTTTCTATAAAGGAAATTATTCCAAATACAATGCAATCTAAAGTACTTCACAGGCTTTATTTTTGTGGAGAAATATTGGATATACATGGCTATACAGGTGGTTATAATATTACATCTGCCCTTGTAACGGGGCGACTCGCCGGAATGAATGCTGCATTTGAGGCACTTTAACTTAAACTGGTAGATGATTCCTAGCATGAATTGATCTACTTAGCGTCATCCTATAATTGTCTGCTAGTAATTACTCGAAAGGAATGATCAAGTATGGAAAAGAATGGCATGTGGCTACCAATCGTTGCTTCTGTAGGTGTAGGAATTGCAACATATTATACTGTTTCAAAGAACCATCAATCGATCGGCCAAACCGTTCAAAAAGTACTGCCAATCGTTTCACAAATGAGTAGTGGTCAAAATATGCAACAGCAAGCTGGATCACAAGGTTTAAGCTAACAGACATGAAGCGTGCCAAATATGGCACGCTTTACATTTATCCATTTTCAAATAAAATTATGACGACTTTATGACAATTACTCAGGGAAACTTATTTAAGATGGGCAAATCAACACTTTTGTTAAACTTTCGTGTATAATAAGTTTGTTCAATTTGTGTTTTTCTAGTAAATACACAAATTGCTTATTGTACATAGGAGGAAAACAATTCATGAAGAAAATAGGTTTACTAGGAAAAATTATTATTGCCATTATACTTGGTGTTGCTTTAGGTTCATTTGCACCAGAATGGTTCATTCGTATTGGGGCTACATTTAATGAACTATTTGGAAACTTTCTCAGCTTTATTATTCCATTTATTATTATAGGTTTTATCGCTCCTGGAATTGGATCGATGGGTCGAGGGGCGGGAAAATTACTTGGATTAACAGGTGGAATTGCTTATCTATCAACAATTGTCTCTGGATTAATCGCATATTTTATTGCATCGACTTTTTATCCAATCTTATTAAAAGGTCAATCAATTACAACATTAGCAGATCCTTCTGAAGGACTAAGTGCAACATTATTTGAATTAGAAATGCCACCGCTTATGGATGTAATGACGGCGTTGCTTATTGCGTTTGTAATAGGTCTAGGAATTGCTGCAATTAAAGGAAATGCATTGTTAAAAGTGATGAATGAATTTCAAGATATTATACAATTAGTTATCGAAAAAGTTATTATCCCATTGCTTCCTTTCCATATCTTTGGAATCTTTGCAAATATGACAGCTGCTGGACAAGTTACAACAATTTTAAGTGTATTTGCTAAAGTGTTCGTCATGATTATTTTATTACATATCTTTATTTTAATTGTTCAATATACTGCTGCTGGATCAATTAGTGGGCAAAATCCATTTAGCATGTTACGCAAAATGATGCCGGCATATTTTACAGCGCTTGGTACTCAATCATCTGCCGCAACCATTCCTGTAACACTTGAACGAACAAAATCGTTAAAAGTACGTGAAAGTATAGCAAACTTTTCAGTTCCTTTACTTGCAACCATTCATTTATCAGGTAGTACAATTACCCTGGTAAGCTGTGCTTTAGCAGTTATCTTTTTGCAAGGAAGCACAATTTCTTTTGGCATGGCATTTTATTTTATTCTATTACTGGGGGTTACAATGATAGCGGCCCCTGGGGTTCCAGGTGGGGCCGTGATTGCAGCAGTCGGGTTATTAGAAAGCATGTTAGGGTTTGGCCCAACCATGGTATCTTTAATGATCGCCCTCTATCTAGCCCAGGATAGCTTTGGTACAGCATGTAATGTCACAGGTGATGGAGCAATTACATCGATCACTGATTCGCTCAGTAATATTAAAAAAACACTTAAAACACAATAGATTATTTCCCTTAAAAAAACTCAGATTTTTATCTGAGTTTTTTTAATTGCTTCTTTTTAACAATAAACACGAATTTCAAGAGGATTTTCTTTCATAAACATGAAAATAGTAGTCGTAAGGATTATCCCTATTCTTAAGTCCCTTTTCGACGGAAACTTCTTTCCACTCATCAAAGTTGACCTCAGGAAAAAATGTATCTCCATCGAATTCGTGATGGATTTTTGTTATGTACATTTTATCAACATAAGGCAAAGCCATTTTGTAAATATATTCCCCACCAAAAATAAAAACATTCTTTTCATTTTTACATAATTTAAGAGCAGATTCGATTGAATGAACCATTTCACAATTTTCAAAACTAACATTTTTATCCTGCGTTAGAACGATATTTCTTCTACCCGATAAAGCGCCTCCAAGTGATTCAAGCGTTTTTCTCCCCATAATTAGCGGATAATTCTTTATCGTCTCCATTACATATTCCCAATCATTAGGAATACTCCAGGGTAGATCATTATTTTTTCCAATGACTCTATTTTTATCGATTGCGACAATTAATGAAACTTTCATCATTACCACACCCTTTTTCATTTCCCGTACCATCGTATTTTAGATAAATTTTTCTTAATTATCATATATAGTTCAACAAATTGAATGGTACCTATTCAAATATTGCGACTCTTTTTCTAATATATATTTTAACACATAATTTAGTCTTCTTTAAGACCTAAACATGACTATTTATCTTATAGTTTAAATTTATTAGCTATTATTTCGGCTACTTCCATTGGACTTAAGTTAGTATTATTTATTTTTAAATAATTTTCTTTTTGTATTTCGCCTTCTTTTGAATTTAATCGATGCTTTTTCATTGTCTCTTTAAGCTCATTTTCGGACCATTCAATATTTCTCTTCGTAGGCTTATGTTCTAATCTATAGGGACTTTTGTTTCTTTCTATCCTCTCGGTGAAATCTGCTTCTAATTCAACAAAATAAGTACTTGCACCTTCAGATTCAAATATCTCACATATTTCATCCACATAATCCCAATCTTCTTTTAAATCAAATGCCCATACATAAGTAAAAATCAACCCCTTTCTTTTCTCCTTAGCAATAGCCTTAAATATTTTCGTACGAAAGTGATTTGATAGATTCCACATCTCTGGACTAAACCCAAAAAACGGTTCAAGTAATTCAATTGTCATATGATTATGGAACAATTTCAGGCCTGTTTTCTTTTCTAATTCATGTCCTACAGTCATTTTACCAACTGCTTGAGGTCCAAATATAAGTATAAACTGCATATGTTATTCCTCCATAAATTTATATACTTTCCGGTAAATGTAATTCATATATCTTTTTCACATTACATTTCTCTTTCAATACTGCAATTGTCTTCGGATGTGGTTTAGTGTAGATCATTGGATAATTCTTTTCACCTAATTCTTCACGGATATTAAAAGCCAATTTTTCACCTTCAATCGAAAATTGTGCATTAACTCCCTTTTTATTCCCTCTAGCATCTAATCTCACCCATTTATGAAATGACTTTAGATACACAGCATTCAAAGCGTGGACACAATAACCTTGTTCTGGTGAATCAAATAACATTAATCTCTGATAGCAAAACCCCGTTGGAATCCCCTGTGACCGCAATAAAGCCGCTAATAAATTTGATTTCGCATAACAAATTCCCTCTTTATATGTCATTACTTCTGATGCATTGCATGTAACACGACTACTTTGTATATCCCAAGAATGAGATATCTCATCACGAACAAATTCAAAAGCAGCTTTTGTTTTTTCTATATCTGTTTGTAATGAATGAAAAAGCTCAGCTGCTTTTTCTTGTATAATTGGAGAAAAATAATTTATTTCATCAGACTCAATTAAATAATCATCAATATTCTTTGATTCACAAATCAATTCCATAAATGGTTCACTCCTTATTTAATAATGTATAATAATTCACTTATTGGAATTATTATACATCACTAGCAATCTTGGTCAAGTTGTTTTTTAAAATTGTTAACTTAACTATTTATCGTGGTTTTCGTTAAATTTAAATTTTATTATTAATGAGCTAACTACCAAAAGCGCAAGCGCCCTTTCAGCAACGTACAAATTGGAGAACTTCTAACGGGATATAGGATATACGGCGACGGAAGGAGCCGGTGTTGACTAATCATAGGAAGAAGTTCGAAATTCGGAACTGCGCACTGCTCGCCCACTAAAACATCTCGTAGTTGTTGAGCGATTAAGCTAGACCATGCTATATTAAAAAGATCATCCATAACTCAGGAATTTTATACATTCTTATTCTACAATGAAAAAAGGTTATCAAATAAAGTTTATTTGATAACCTCTTATGGTTGGCCTGGCGGCGTCCTACTCTTGCAGAGGCAAAGCCTCAACTACCATCGGCGCTAGAGAACTTAACTACTGTGTTCGGTATGGGAACAGGTGTGACCTCTCTGCTATAACCACCAAACATTTTCCTTTTTG
>Ga0209487_1003493_pt1 | contig 12326 bp, 9 predicted proteins | sample Poulit2012_FD_187524 | JGI IMG/M metagenome (GOLD analysis project Ga0209487, IMG submission 187524) | Agricultural soil microbial communities from Georgia to study Nitrogen management - Poultry litter 2012 (SPAdes) (version 2) | ecosystem: Environmental > Terrestrial > Soil > Agricultural land... | reverse complement strand
ACTTGTTCGATCGCACCCGAACGCACTCCTTCTACCAAGGCGTCATAAAGGGAAGCTGATTCTGTCAGCAATCCATCTGAAGCTCTGTAGTAAGGTTGATTCAAACGCTCATTCAAATCGATTACTTCCCATACTACTTTTGACCAAATAATATCTTTATCTTCAATATGTCCGTACTCCAACGGTTGATTCAAAGTACTTACAGTATCTCCAGACTCAGTTACCTTTGTTCTGTTCGCACGCTGTTCTCTCAATTCTTCAGGCGACATTGCATTTAGGACATTCTGAGCATAGCCACTAGTGACCATAAATAAGCTCATTAATCCGAAAAAAAGATACTTCATAATTTATTTTATTTTAATTTACTTCAATTGTTATAGACGAAGCGGTTCCTGATCCTGCTGTCGATGTATATTTAATATCGAATACACCTACAACATCACCTCTCTTCGCTTGACTTAAAGCACCAGCGGCAGCGGACATTTTATTTCCACTTACAACAGCTGTTGGCTGTCCAGGTACTTTAACTTTAAATTCTGTTACTTCTCCTTTAACATCTAACAAGAAGTCTGGCCAATCTACACGTATTGTTTGTCCAGCCAATCCGTTGGCAGGGATAGCAATACTTGTTCTGTTAGCAATGTGTCCTCTTGCTGGTGGAACTGGTTTGATACGGAATTCTCTTGTACCAGAAACAGTTTTTCCAGTCGATGTTGTAGCTGAAGCTGTAAATGTAACAGTCCCTGATCCAGCTGGTGGATTAAATACCCACTTACCTGCACCTGCACTTCTTAAACCTCCAATAGAAGCTCTCAATGAAACAGGTCCATCTGTACCGTTAACTGTAGCCGAAATCGGGTTGTCTAACCCACGATAAACTACGTTCATAGCGTCAGCAGAAATAATAGCTCCGGATGGTGGCTCAGCAATCGTTTCTGAAATAACTTCATATTCGTGTGTAAATGGAATAGGATCAATAAAGTTTCCGTCAGGACCTCTATAAGTCATAGTACCAGATACAGATTTAGAACCAACACCAGAAGTATTCAAAGCAAATTCAGCTTTACCATCTACCAATGGAATTTCTTCACCATCAATGGTTACAATCCCTTGTAGTGAGCTATCGAATGCACCAAATGCAATGCTCGCATCAGCTGGTTCATTAGCTAAAACTACTGGCGAAGCCATAACGATAGGTTGGAAAGCTTTCAATTCAATTTCGTCTTCTAATTTGTTTGACAATAAAGCACGAACTAAGTTACCTTCTTCTGTACGAATATCCGATTGGATTTTCGTCAAGTTTGCTAAACCAGCAACCATTGGCTGATCGTAGAACATAGCATTCAACCATGATCTATTACCTCTATCTGAAGTGTCGAACAATTGCTCAACACGATTTTTATCATTTGGAGAATTTTCAAAAGCTTTTGACATAAACTCTCTAAAATCATTAATTGCTTGCAATAAAGTGCTTCCTACTTCTGTAGGCTCATTCTGTTTTGCAAACATCATTTTTGTCAACACATCTGTATTTTGAAGAGAGTTATAATTTGTTTCTTCTTCAGCTACCTCTGTACCATAAACTGGTAAAGTGTATTCTTGAAGAGACATTAGCTCTGATTTTATATTTTCAATTACATTATATGCTTTATCAGCTTCAGATTTTACTTGATTAGATGCATCTCTAATAGCCATATAATCTGGATCATCATCAGCTTTATTTTTGATTTGATCATAGAATGTAGCGTTATTTTCTGCAGTTAATTTAGATGATTGATCTAAACTGACTGTTATATCCTCGAAAGATCTTAATACCTGTCTGTCAACCTGCATTGCCATCATAGCAATGAAGACTATATACATCAGGTTAATCATCTTCTGACGAGGTGTTTGTTTACCTTGTGCCATTTTTATTTATTAAGTAGATTATTTAAACATTTAAAATTTCATTTTAAGTAATTAGCTCCCTTTCATAGCAGACAACATTCCACCATAAACTTTGTTTAGGCTGTTGATGCTTTGGGTTAATGACTCAAGTTCTTCTTGGAATTTTTGTGAACCTCCCGCAGAAGCTTCCATTTCAGAGATGAACTTTTGGTTTAATTCTACTTGTTTTTGGCCGTTTTCTAATTGAACTTGGTATAAAGCGTTCAATGATTCCATGTGATTTGCAGCTAAAGCCAATTGATCACCGTATTGTTGAGTTGCAGCTGCTGCACTTGTAGTTTTGTTGATATCATTAACAGCTACACCAAAATTTTCAATACCTGTTCTCAATCTCTCCATCAATGAAACATCGAGTTTGGCTTCACTCAACATTTCGTCTAATTTTTTCGATAAGGAAACACTATCTGCTGGTTCTTCTACCATTTTTTGTGCTTTCTTAGGTGTTGCTGATACTTCACCACTTACTAATTCAGGATAGACAATTTCCCAATCATATTCTCCTTTTGGTTTATCTAATGCGAAAATCGTAAATACGATTACTTCCATACCCATTCCAATTAATAAAATTGTGGAACCGTCCAAAGGACCTAATGAATAATGGTTGATTTTACATAGCGCTCCCAAAATTACGATCGCTGCTCCAATACTATAAAAGAAATTTAGTCTTACATCCTTTTTACTTGCTTTTGCTGCCATAATTAATAATAATTTGTGTTAATTAAATGATTTATAAATTAATAATTGTTCTTTTATTATCTTCTACTATTATCTTCTACTTCTGAATCTAATTTTTGAACCTTCTGGGAATGATTGTACAGTTCTGAATCCGATATAACTCCTCGCTTGTTCTTGGTGTTCCCAATCCCTTGCACTTACCATCAATAAGTATCCGATATCTTTCCAAGATCCTCCTCTTACTGCTTTGTTTTCACTTCTGTCTCGTGAAATGGTCGGGTTCAAAGTCGAAGTCATTTGATAGAAAGCTTTGTCGTATGCCGTACTTGTCCATTCTGCTACGTTTCCTGCCATGTCATACAAACCGTAACCATTGGCGTGGAAGGTTTTTACTGGAGCTGTGTACATATAACCCTTACCTTCTTCTTCTATATAATCACCTCTCTTAGGTTTAAAGTTTGCTAAATAACATCCTCTATCATCCGTTAAATAAGGACCTCCCCAAGGGTAAGGTGCATTTTGCAAACCACCACGAGCTGCGTATTCCCACTCGATTTCTGTTGGCAATCTATAATCGATTACCTTTTGTACTTCATCTCTTCTTTTGCGTTTTGACGCTAAATAGTCGTTGTGTTTTTTGGTTCTGAATGCACAATATGCCATTGCTTGATTCCAGTTAACTCCAACCACTGGATAATTTGAATAAGCATCATGCCAGAAGTAATTTTCGTGCATTGGATCGTTGTGTGCATAGTTGAAATCATTTACCCAAACTGTAGTATCTGGATACACATTTACTTCTTCTTCATAACGGAAGTCGATTCTAAATGTATCAGGATTGTCGCTTTGTCTTGCAGCTCCTTCCTGGTCAACCCAAACATACTTGAAATTCAGTTTACGAACGTCGATCAAACGCTCATTGTTAAACCTCTCTTCTGGTGGATAATACAAAGCGTCAATTGCTTCAGCATAATCCACATCTGGATATTCATATTTGTTCCAAACCAATTCAACATCCCAGTTCAATTTTCTCTGATCGATTGAATAATCTCCATCACGACCTGTAGAACGAGATTCTACATATTCGTCCCATGGTGTTTTTTCTCCATCTTCACTTCCAGAGATATAACGGAAAGCTGCAATTCCTGTTGCATCTGCTCCTCCTCCTGAAAGTGGATCAAAACCTAATTCAGCTGCTTTCTCTGCCAACATAGTACGAGCGATAGAATCGCGTACATAGTCAACGAAAACCTGATATTCAGAATTTGTTGTCTCTGTGTCATCCATATAGAAGCCAGAAACTGAAACTGTTCTTACAGGGGCTGAATTATCAAATGTAAAATCATAATCAGTTTGCCCTAATATAAACGAACCACTTGGAATTGGAACCATACCCTTTGGACGTTGAGGTGTCCAAGTTGTTGATTTCTTTCCTACGATTTGACCGTCATCTTTACCCCCAGTTCTTCCCTTTCTTAACATGTTACAAGAAGAGAGTAAAAAAGATAATATGATAACTGCTACCAATGCTCTATTCATCCTTACTTTTTTTAAGCGTGTAAATCTATTATAATTTTACGATTTCCCAAAAATATTTTATTCAGATTTAGGTGGAACGTACAAATTAAATATTTATTGTGTTAATATAATTTTTTATAGGACCTCCACCATCTATCTGGTATCTTTCCTTTGAGCGAAAGTTCATAATCATTCTTCGAACACGGAACCACTTGATGCCCCTTGCTCTCAATCTCATCGAGTTGCGTCAACTCTAACCACCATTGCTCTGCCATTATATCGTGATAGAAAATCAAATCTTGTTCTGGAATTTGAACATAAAATGTCTCATAACTCGTTTGATCTTCAAAATCAATACTTGCAGATGCTCGGTTTTTGCCCTCTATGAAATACCAAAGAATCTCTGCCATCAGTAAATCATCCGACAGAATGTTTTTCGCTTTAAAGTTATAAACGCCAAAACTCCTTACTTTATTGTTTATTCCTGAATATCTTGCCAAAGCACATATCTCCCTCGAATTAAAACCATTGGGAGACAGCTCGTTAGAAGATTTAAAATCTGAAGATTGTATAGATTCCAAATTCAACACTACCATATCTGACTTTCTCAACTCCGGCTCTGATTCTGAAATTGATTCAGTTAACTTACCCAACCTTTGTACATCAAAGTTCAATTGATCCATCAAATCCAATTCCTCTTGGGCTACAAAATAAGTTTGATAACCCATATGAGAATATTCGAACAATATATGAGGCTCTAAAGTGATGATTTTGCTTAAATAATTATTGATCGATAAATTCAAATTGTCATTGCCCAACCTGAATCGATTGTCAATACAAGTCAAATTCAAATTATGCAACAAATGATCAAAGGATCGATATTGCCAATAAGCTAAATCTGCTGTTCCTCCTAAAATGATTAGTGTACAATTGTTTTTGAGTAATTCTTCTTGGATTTTTGTAAATGCAAAATAGGTGTCGTCTATGCTTGCTCCAGCATACAAATCTCCTAAATCATAAATCGTTCGATGCCAATCTCCTCTTTTGAGTTGATAAAGCTGTTTACGAATTCCATCGAAATTCAATTCGGAATTATAATCTTCAAATCCTCCTCTGCTCTCTCTGACACCAAAAATTACTATTGAATCCTTTACTTCTTCTGTGTCAAAATTCAAGTGAAAACCGATGCTAAATGGATCTAAATGAGATGCAAATTCTCGTAAATCCTTAGAAACTGGCGTTAAAAACTCGTCCAACATTATTTTTTCTTCTTCTTAGCGGGTTTATGTTTTTCTATGATTGCTTGAACTTCTTCCAAAGTCAACTTCGTAACATCGACCTCTTTTGCCAATTCTATCTTTGTTCTTCCTTTGATAATATTGTGTCTGCCCCAACGTGCTTTTTCAATTCTAACCCCTTCTTTCTCCCAGTTTTGAACGACTTTTTCTTTCTCTTTTCTAATTTTATCTTCAATCAACTCTATGATATCGGCTTGACTTAAATTATCAAAATCATATCGTTTTGGCACATTGATAAACATATCATTCCACTTAATAAAAGGCCCAAATCTCCCTTTACCTTTGGTCACATCCAAACCATCATAAGTCGCTATAGGCGCATTTTCTTTAAGCTTCTCATCGATCAATTCTATGGCTCTATCCAACTGTATCTCCATCAAATCTTCTCCTCTCGGAATCGACACGAACATATCGCCATACTTAACATACGGTCCATATCTACCCACATTCGCTTCGACCAACACATCCTTATATTCGCCCAATTGTCTTGGCAATTCAAACAATTTCAAAGCTTCTTCCAATTCGATATTATGAATCGATTGATCTTTCATCAAACTCGCGAACTTCGGCTTCTCTTCATCATCAGCTTCTCCAATTTGAATCATAGGTCCATAACGACCTATTTTAGCAAAAACAGGTTTTCCAGTTTTAGGATCTTTACCTAATTCTCTTTCACCAGTTGCTCTTTCAGCGGTTTCTTCGACTTTTTCAACATTGCTGTGGAATTTTTTATAAAATCCATCCAACATTTCCGTCCATTTCTCTTTTCCTTCTGCTATATCATCGAAACTCTCTTCTACTTTGGCCGTGAAATCATAATCCAAAATTCCTTCAAAATATTCTACCAAAAAGTCATTGACCACAATTCCTATATCGGTTGGCATCAACTTTCTTCGATCAGCTCCGAAATTTTCAACAGCAATTTTCTCTACGATTTCTCCTTTCTTTAGTTTAATCGTTTTCAGTTCTCTCGGCTGACCTTCTAAACTTCCAACGATCACATAATTTCTGTTTTGAATGGTAGAAATTGTAGGCGCATAAGTCGAAGGACGACCGATGCCCAACTCTTCCAACTTCTTCACCAAAGACGCTTCCGTATATCTCGGAGGCGATTTAGTAAATCTTTGTGTTCCAAAAATTTCATCAGCTACCAAAGGATCATTGATTTTAACTTCTGGTAGAATCGATTGATCTTCTTCCACTTCATCATCCATCAGTGAGGCTTGATAAACTTTTAAGAAACCATCGAAAACTATCACTTCTCCTTTGGCTTGGAAAATATTTTGATTTTTATCGTTTTCTATATCGATTACCGTTCTTTCCAAATCCGCTTGACTCATTTGGCTGGCAATGCTTCGCTTCCAAATCAAATCATAAAGTTTTCTTTGTGAATCATCACCTCCAGCAGATTTCAAAGTGAAGTCCGTTGGACGAATTGCTTCGTGAGCTTCTTGGGCCGATTTATTTTTATTGGTATAATTTCTCGGTTCACTGTATTTTTTTCCAAAATCAGCAACAATTGCTTTTTGAGCATTTTTAATAGCTTCATCAGAAAGATTTACACTATCGGTTCTCATATAAGTAATCAATCCCGACTCATACAATTGTTGCGCTACTCGCATAGTTCTCGAAACCGAATAACCCAACTTCAAAGATGCTTCTTGTTGCAAAGTTGAAGTTGTAAATGGAGCCGAAGGATTTCTCTTCGCTGGTTTTTTCTGAAGATTTTTAATAGTGAAATTTGCTCCAGTACATGATTCTATAAATGATTTCGCTTCCTCATATGTTTTGAAATCCTTGGGTAAAGTCGCTTTGAATTTCTTACCATCTTTGGTTTTAAATTCAGCAGTAAAGCGGAAACTCGATTCTGGTTTGAAATTTTGAATTTCCTTTTCCCTTTCGACTATCAATCGGACAGCTACCGACTGAACCCTTCCCGCAGAAAGACCTGGTCTGATTTTTTTCCAAAGAATTGGAGAAACTTCAAAACCCACCAAACGATCGAGAATTCTTCTCGCTTGCTGAGCTTCCACCAAATTTATATCGATCTTTCTTGGATTTTCTATCGCATTTTGAATTGCTTTTTTGGTAATTTCATTGAATACAATTCTATGGGTTTCCTTTTTATCCAACTCAAGAACATTTTGCAAATGCCATGAAATCGCTTCTCCTTCACGGTCCTCATCCGATGCCAACCAAATGGTCTCGGCCTTATCTGCAAGTTTCTTCAGTTTCTTTACTACATCTTTTTTATCGTCAGAAACCTCATATGTAGGTTGAAAATTATTTTCTAAGTCTATCCCCATGCCTTTTTTTGGCAAATCCGCTATGTGTCCAAAGCTCGATTCGACCATAAAGTCATCTCCTAAGAACTTTTGAATCGTCTTTGCTTTTGCAGGTGACTCGACTATAACTAAGTTTTTAGCCATTAAATGATTTTTTGCAAAAATAGAAACAAATTTTCGATGCTACCAAACATCATTAGTTTTCACCGATTTCAGAAATTACATCTTTTTCCTCTTCAAAACCAATGACATCATCATAAATGACAAAAATTAGTACATATAAAAATGAATAAGTGAAAATGATTCCAATACCACATAAAAGTACGCCTAAGTACGAGATAATCAATCCAATACCTAAGACAAACATCAAAAAGAACCAATTTTTAAAAGATATTCTGAAACTAGCTTTTACAGCTTCTAACCATTTCATATCTCCAAAAACTATAAATGGTGCAGTGAAAATTAAACTTACATTTAAGAAAATTTGTAGCCAAATACTACCTACACTCGCAAATAGAGGAAAAGCACTGGTCAAAATTATACCGATGTATTGAACTACAAATGCCAATAAAAAGCTATAAATAAATAAGTTTACGAAGTAAGGTTGTTTGTAATAAACAAATAAATCCAATAATGAATAAGGCTGTTCTCTTTTGATTTGATAAGATATTCTATAAATACCAGCAAAAATCGGCGATACCAATCCAGCAACAAGTGAAAAGGCTAGTGAATAAATCAAACCATTCATAAGAGTGATGTTCCCCATAACATCGTTTACTGAGTTTGGATCTTGTTGAGCCATCTCTATTAAATCAACAAATCCAACTCCATAGGTATATTCAAAAGTAGAAAACCAAATCGTAGTAAGCGCAACTGTATACATTATGAGTACTAATGAAAGCAAAAAGAACGATCGTTTATAAATGTTAAAAGCTTTTGACAATAAACTTTCTAAATGCAAACCATAGCCTTCGCTTGCTACCGTCTCTATTCGGTTCTTCACAAAATTATACCTATCCATATCTATTTTTATTTAACTCCAAAAGTAATCAAAAGAAAAAAAAATACAAACTTTTAAAAATGAACTGCCACAATGTCAGTCAATTTCATATCTTTGTAAACAATTTTATTGAAAAATGCAGTCGAATATAAAAAACATAGATGAAGCCCAACAAGGGCAATCTACAGTAATTGAAGGAGTTGAAACCAATTCTAAAAAGCTATTTCTCGAAAGTTATGGTTGTCAAATGAACTTTTCTGATTCAGAAATAGTCGCTTCTATCTTGAAAGACAATGGTTACAATACTACAAGTGTGATGGATGAAGCTGATTTGATTTTAGTGAATACTTGTGCAATACGAGACAAGGCTGAGCAAACCGTTCGTAAGAGACTAACTGAATACAACGCGCTCAAAAAAGACAAACCCGCTCTAAAAGTTGGAGTTTTGGGTTGTATGGCAGAGCGTTTAAAAACCAATTTATTAGAAGAAGAGAAAATCGTCGACTTAGTAGTTGGACCAGACGCTTATCGGGACCTACCCAATTTATTGGAGGATGTTGAAGATGGTAGAAAAGCAATCAACGTTATTTTATCAAAAGATGAAACTTATGCCGATTTAAATCCTGTTCGTTTGGGAGGAAATGGAGTTACAGCTTTTGTAACTATTACCAGAGGTTGCGACAATATGTGTACTTTCTGCATCGTTCCATTTACCCGAGGAAGAGAAAGAAGTAGAGATCCTCATTCCATCGTGAACGAATGTATTGATTTGTGGAACAAAGGTTATAGAGAAGTTACTCTTTTGGGTCAAAACGTAGATTCCTATTTATGGTATGGTGGCGGTTTGAAAAAAGATTTCGACAAAGCCAGCGAAATCCAAAAAGCAACTGCTGTCAATTTCGCTCATTTATTAGCTATGGTAGCTGAAGCTGTTCCAAAAATGAGAATTCGCTTCTCAACTTCAAACCCACAAGACATGCATGAAGATGTCATCCGAACCATGGCGAAATATGATAACATCTGTAAATACATTCACCTACCTGTTCAATCGGGTAGCACTGAAGTTCTGAAACGTATGAACAGACAACATACAAGAGAAGAATACATAGAGTTAATTGACAAAATCAGAGCGATAATTCCTGATTGTGCAATTTCTCATGATATAATTGCTGGATTCTGTGGTGAAACCGAAGAAGAACATCAAGAAACGCTTTCGCTTATGGAATACGTAAAATATGACTTTGGATATATGTTTGCTTATTCCAATCGACCGGGAACTCCTGCCGACAAAAGAATGGAGGACGATGTTCCAGAAGATGTCAAAAAGAGAAGACTACAAGAAATCATAGCTTTACAACAAATACATTCAAAGGAAAGAATGGAAGCTTTCGTTGGAAAAACTTATGAAGTTCTAATTGAAGGAAATAGCCGAAAAGACGAAAACGAATGGTTTGGTAGAATTTCACAAAATGCAGTAATGGTTTTCCCAAAAGTTGAGGGAACAAAAATTGGAGATTTTGTTCAAGTAAAAGCTTTGAGCTGTACTTCAGCTACGCTTTTGGGTGAGATGGTTCAATAGGTTTCAAATAAATTGAATACTTTTCAAATGAGTAAAATTCAAACAATCAAACAACGATTTGCAATTATTGGAAACAATCCTGCATTGAATCGTGCAATCGAAAAAGCACTTCAAGTCGCTCCGACCGATATTTCCGTATTGGTCAGTGGTGAAAGTGGTGTTGGTAAAGAATTCATCCCTAAAATCATACATTCAGAATCGGCAAGAAAACACAATAACTACGTAGTTGTCAATTGTGGAGCAATACCCGAAGGGACGATTGACTCTGAGTTGTTTGGTCATGAAAAAGGGGCTTTTACTGGTGCAACTACTACAAGAAAAGGTTATTTTGAAGTGGCCGATAAAGGAACCATTTTTTTGGATGAAGTAGGTGAACTTCCTCTTCCCACTCAAGTCAGATTATTGAGAGTACTTGAAAATGGGGAATTTATGAAAGTTGGTTCTTCAAAAGTTCAAAAAACCGATGTTCGTATAGTTGCTGCAACTAACGTAAATATGCACGAAGCTGTCGAAAAAGGAAAATTCAGAGAAGATCTATATTATCGACTCAACACGGTTCAAATCGACATGCCTGCTTTGAGAGATAGAAAAGAAGACATTCCTCTGTTGTTCAAAAAATTCGTGGCTGACTTTGCTGCAAAATATAGAATGCCTGCATTGGAAGTTTCCCCTGAAGCTATGCAATACATCGTGAATTATCCTTGGCCAGGAAACATCAGACAGCTGAGAAATTTCGCTGAAGAAATCTCAGTGGTAGAAAAAGAAAGATATGTGAGTTTAGAAAAAGTAAAAAACTATCTCCCATATCAAAATGCTACTCCTGTTCTGGTAGGCGATAAAACTTCCTCTTCTAAATCTGAACATTTGGAAAGAGAAATTTTGTTTAAGTTTTTGTACGAAATGAAACAAGATCTAAACGATTTGCGCGCATTGACGTTGGATTTGATCAACAATAAAGACAATATTTCTTCATCGAATTTAGATACTTTACAAAAAATAGTTAGAGAACAAAGTCGAGAGGATGGAGATTTCTCTCCGATGAAAATTCTTTCAGAAGAAACACCACAAAGTTCAATTATCCAAGATTATGACTTTTATGATCACGAATTCGAAGAAGTTAAAGAACAAGAAGAATCGCTTTCGCTTCAAGAACATGAAAAAGAAATGATCATAAAAGCTTTGGAGAAACATAACGGAAAAAGAAGAGCTGCAGCTGAAGATTTAGAAATTTCCGAAAGAACGCTTTATAGAAAAATCAAACAATACAATTTAGATTGATTCATATGAAGAAACTACTTAAAATAACTTTGATTTTACTATTGGGATTAATTTTTCAATCGTGCTATACCTTGTCGGGTTCTTCCATAGATCCGAGTTGGCAAACGATTAGGATTCCTACTTTTCCAAATTATGCATCTTATCAAAACCCAAATTTAAGTCAACAATTCACTGATGAACTTCAAGATATTTTCAACAATCGAACAAATTTATCATTGACCAATGATGACGATGCTGATTTGTTGATCGAAGGTGAAATTACAAATTACCAACAATCTTCAGTTGCGATTCAAGCCAATGAAATTGCTGGACAAAATAGATTGACCGTCACCGTGAGAGTGAGGTATCAAAACAATAAAGATGAAACCAAAAGCTTCGACCGTTCTTTTTCGGGTTATGAGGATTTTGACGCAAACTTGACTCTACAACAGGCAGAAGACGCTTTACTCGAAAGTATTTTAGAGCAAATTACCACTGAAATTTTCAATGCAATTGCTATGGATTGGTAATTTTAATTCGATTTTTTTTAGATAAATTTAATTCATGAATCCAAGAATAAAACATTTGATCCAACATCCTTTCGAAGTGCAACTTTCGGATGTTTCTTTGCTTCAAGGTGAAATAGATAAATATCCATATTTCTCTACTTTGCGCATTTTATTATTATTTGGACTGAAAGAATTCAACCACGACTCTTATCAAGAAGAACTAAAGAAAACGAGTATACATTCACCAAGCCGAGTGGC
>Ga0209487_1003492_pt1 | contig 12331 bp, 13 predicted proteins | sample Poulit2012_FD_187524 | JGI IMG/M metagenome (GOLD analysis project Ga0209487, IMG submission 187524) | Agricultural soil microbial communities from Georgia to study Nitrogen management - Poultry litter 2012 (SPAdes) (version 2) | ecosystem: Environmental > Terrestrial > Soil > Agricultural land... | reverse complement strand
AAAAATACATGTTAGGTGTAGATATTGGAACGACAAATATCAAAGCAGCTTTATATACTTACTCAGGAAAAGAAGTTTTTGTAAAATCAGCAACGTATCCCTTACATACTGATGAATTCGGCGCAGCCACTCAATCAGCGAATGAAATTAAAGAAAAAGTTTTTCATGTCATTAAAGAAAGTACAGCTGAATGCGCAAGACAGGGATTAAAAATCTCTTTCATCTCTTTTAGTGCAGCCATGCATAGTCTATTAGCTGTAGATGTAGAGGGAAAACCAATGACCCCCGTACTTACTTGGGGCGATCGACAAGCGGAACATTATTTAAATGATCTAAAAAATGAAACCGGAACCGCCATCTATCACAAAACAGGGACACCAATCCATCCGATGTCCCCTTTGGTGAAGTTGTATTGGCTCAAAAAAGATCACCATGAAATGATGCAAAAAGCGGATAAATTTATCGGAGTGAAAGCATTTGTTTTGTATCAGCTATTTGGTGAGTATATGACTGACTACTCCATTGCCAATGCGACAGGCTTATTTAACATGCATACCTTGTCTTGGGATAATATGGCTTTGGAAGTAGCAGGAATCAAGGAAAGTCAGCTTCCGAAACTTGTTCCAACGACTGAAGTTCTCCGTGGAATGAATGAAGAAGTTGCCGCAGAGTTAGGTTTAGACCCAAAAATGCTCGTCGTCATCGGCGCAAGTGATGGTTGCCTTGCAAACTTAGGGGTCAATGCGATTGATCAGGGACAGGTGGCTCTCTCAATCGGAACGAGTGGCGCGATTCGTACAGTAACCAATCGTCCGATGACCGATAAAAAAGAACGGACATTTTGTTATGCGTTAACGGAAGATCTTTGGGTAATCGGAGGTCCGGTCAATAATGGGGGAGTCGTTATGGATTGGGCAAAGAGCCGATTTATAGATCATAATGATCCGGTAGTTATCGCAGATCCAAAAAAGGACAGTTATGATTTGATGATGCAAAAAATTGAAACCGTTCGGCCAGGCGCAGACGATTTATTTTTTCATCCTTACTTAGTGGGTGAGCGTTCACCGATTTGGCGACCGGATGCAAAAGGCAGCTTTTTTGGTTTGGATATCCATCATCAAAATGAACACATGTTGCGTGCAGTATTAGAAGGCATCAATCTGAATTTATATGCCGTTTATACCGCCATTTCGGAAGTGATTGGTGCGGATGCAAAAGAAATTTTAGTGACGGGTGGCTTTACTAAATCAGACACATGGCTCCAGATGATTGCCGATATTTTTGGCGTTAATTTTGCAGTAACTAAAATATCCGAAAATGCGTGTTTAGGTGCGGCTATCTTAGGGTTATACGCCCTTGGAGAAATCGAAGATTTCTCTAAACTTGACCAGATGATTACAATTGAAAGACGAGTAAAACCTGCTAAAAATCGTCATCAATTCTATCGACGTCATTTTGAAAAATATCAACAAATGAATGCATATTATATGGAAATGTTTGATGTGTTGGACATGACATAGTTCTTTTAATATTTTGAAGAGAAGGTATAGAGAGTGGTGCGCATGTGATAAACTATGATGAAAAATTAAAAGAAGTGCTTCAAAATGACGAGTATATCATGGCATCTTTAAAAGCAGTGGAGGAGCTAAATCTGGAAGATGCTTGGATATTTGCAGGACTGATTCGAAATAAAGTGTGGGATACCTTAGCGAATATAACAACACCGATCAATGATATTGATGTGATTTGCTTTGATGCTTTGGATACTTCGTGGGGTGCGGAGAAAAAATTGAAAAAGAATTAGAAACGTTGCTTCCAAACCGACCATGGTCCGTTAAAAATCAAGCGCGGATGCATCAAAAAAGCGGATTTGATCCTTTTACATCGGCTTATGATGGCGTGGCTCATTTCCCAGAAACGTCAACTGCAGTAGCAGCACGGATATATGATGAGAAATTAGAGTTTATGGCACCATATGGATTAGAAGATTTATTTTAAATAATTGGGGAGACAGTTTCCTAGAGTGGTTTAAAGAATTAACCGGGACTGATTATCTGCCATCTTTAGCAATGAATCAAACGGCAATCGTAGTAAAAATGTTGGAAGAGCATGATTACTTTTCATTATTACCTTCTAGGATTGTTCAACCCTTTATTAAGGACGAAAAATTATTGTATTTAGAAAGTGATTTTGAAATGCCGCTGCATAATATTTATATATTTACGTCAAAAAACAGGAAAAAGAAGTTATAGTCCAAAAGGTACTCGAGGCATTGAAGAAGAAATAAGGAGAAAGTAAGTCACGGGCTTTGGACACAATAATCGGAATACTCTCATTTATAAATTAGGCTATCATAGAAGACTAAAAGGATGGATACAACGATTTAATGGTATTGTGACCAAGTATTTAAACAATTACCTTACTTAGTTTCAGACCTTGGAAAGTATCCAATACCAAAGAAAAGAACTAACAATGGATAACTTGATTATTAAAGGCAATCTGATACAGAATTCAGAAACCTATGATAGGATAAGGGAACTTAGATTCACGATATAAATATTCTTTCATATTAAATTACGGTGTAGAAATATAAAGAAAATAAAGATTTTTTCAATAAAAATGAAAGGAGTAGAAGTATTAGATATAGAAGATTACGCTTGGAATAAACATGAACAGAAAATGAAAGAACAGGCAGAGTTTACACAAAGCAATCCAAAAATTAAAATTATAGATAACAAAGAATTAAGGAATAAAATTGAAGAAAATCTTGAAAAATTACCACAAAAAATACTTGCACAATGGGCTTTAAAAGTAGCAATTCCATTTTTGGATGATCTCGATAACAATTTAAAGAATGATTCACGTATAGAGTTAGGAATAGAAACATTAGAAAACCGAATAGAAGGTAGTATAAGAGCATATGAGTTACGAAAAATTGGGTTTATTGTAAATGAATTAGCCAAAGAGTCCAAAACTGAAGTTAGTAAATATGCTGCGCGTTCATTTGCTCAAGCAATTGCAACTGGACATATGAGAGGACACGCTATGGTAAGTAGCGATTACGCAATAAAAGTAGTAAATTCTTTAACGAGTAATTCTTTAAATGCTTCAACAGAGGAAAGAAGAAGACAATTAAAGCTAATTGACAATTTATTAGATTGAAAGAGACTTACAATGTAAAGTAACTTGAATTCTTTTCAAATAACGGGTGTTTTAATATGGAAAAACATTAGATTCCTAATTTATGGGAGCTTTAATGTTTTATAATAAAAATCAATATTAAACTTTAACAGAGCTCTAAATTAAAAGGATTGCATCAGAATTAAAAACGACATACAATTTATATAGATAGGTTGTTAGAAACTGAAGGTCGATTTTAAAAAAGATGAAATGTGTGGAACTCAACTATTCAAGGAGGAATTCATATGAAGAAAGCGACTGGGTACTTGACAATTTTGGCATTGTCCATGGCACTTGCAGCTTGTACGACAGATGATACGCCCACTCCCGAAAATGAAACACCGCCTACTGAAGAGGAACAAAATAATCAAGACGAAACAAATGATGAAAATACTGGTGAAGAAGAGACGGATGACAATCGGGAAGATGAACAACCTACCGTTGAGTTTGATCCACAAATAGAAGATACTATTGAAATTGAAGGTATGGAAGAACCAATTACGCTGAACTTGTACGAGCCGGAAGGTGCGCCATTTATCACCTACGCCCCTGAAGATTTACTTGCAGAAGAAGGTAGTGAAGAGGGCTCTCACTTCTTTTATGCGAATTTTGGAGATGAAAAAGTAGAAGATGTTTATCTACAATTATATCTCTTTCCAGATGATGTGACAGAGCAACCGAGTGCGGAAGAAGGGGAATATGCTGAGCTTGTTGAAGGCATGGAGTTGCAAGAGGAATTCACTTATTATGATTGGTCGCTAGAAGAGTATCAAAGCCCAGATGGCTCGAATCTAGCCGCATTAGGTGAACATGAGGGTCAATTCTATCTAGTGGTTATTCACTCAACAGTAGAATATTCAGAAGGATTCTACCCTAGAGCGAATAAAGTCATTGAACATTTAGAATGGCTAGATGGACAAGCACGATAAATATAAAAAAATGCCTTTTTACATTTAATCTCAATGTAAAGAGGCATTTTCATTTATAGGGTACTTATAAATATTTAACAGAATAGTTAGTAAAATAGGAACTCATTTAATGGAACTGACGAATTAATGTAGTTATTATCCTATCCGAAATTCATTCTACAGGCTACGAAAATAGAATCCACATCCACTCGAATGACTAAATGTTTCATATATACTTATTTTCAAGGAGTTAATAGTAAGTAGAAATATTAAATGTCTAAAAAAATTACATCTTTAAAATTAAAAATATTTTTCTGCATTTTTGAGAATATAAATAGGTATAAAATTCTATTCATAGTTTATGATTTCTAGATCTTTAAAATAAGCATCGGTACCTACTTCACTCCAAAGGGCAATACTTCCAGTAGATACGCCATGTTTAAGATCTTCGACGACAAGAGCTGGCTTATCAGAATGATTAATAAAAATACTTCCTTTTTCTCCTTCAACAACAATTTTTAAGTCAATCCATTCATCTAATCCAATATCTGCTGGAGCTTCATAAACATTTGGATAAGCTTCTCTTAACACATGGAACTTATAATCCGGATAAGAAAAATATTGAACAGCGTGTAACTTTCTTACGGGGTCATCCGTTCGACCATTTGTAGGTCTCACATAGAAACTTTCAAACTGAGTATCGTCTTCATGGATTCTAAAAGCTACCCCAATAAACCCTCGTGCATATTCGGGAGCCTCGGGAAGCAATTGACTATAAACTTTGACTTTAATTTCCCCATTTTTAAAATGGACATCGGGTAATCTGGCGTAAGTCGGTTCGTCAACAAGTTCAACGATTGTCTCATTAGATAAGTCTTCTTCATGGTTTCGAAGAACATTCACTGTTAGATCCCCATTAAATTCCACTTTGTTTACTTGAGCATTCACTGCAGTGAATGCCTGATTTTCGAGATTGATTTTAGTCATAAATAATCACCTTTCTGTTCATTCTTTGATAACTCTATATAAATCATATAGGAAAACATGTAAAGTTATAAGTAGGCACATTGTTGTCACCTAGTTACAAGAAGGTAACTATTGTGAAACGAAAGGAGAACGAGAGTTGAAAATTCGTAAATTAAATAAAAAAGAAAAGATACCTATGGATTTATTGCTGCTAGCAGATCCTTCAGAAAAAATGATTCATAATTATTTAAAACAAGGAGTTTGCTTTGTTGGAGAACTAGATGGGCAAATCATTGGTGTATTTGTCTTATCGCAGCAGGAGCCAAATATTGTGGAGATTATGAATATTGCAGTGGATGAAGATTACCAAGGGAAAGGAATAGGTAAACAGTTAATCCACCATGCAATCAAAAGCGCAAAAGAAGAAGCGTATCAAACAATCGAAATTGGTACTGGAAATTCAAGTATAGGCCAGTTGACGCTCTATCAAAAATGCGGTTTTAGAATAGTCGGTATTGATCGTGACTTTTTTGTAAGAAATTATCCAGAACCTATCTATGAAAATGGAATACACTGTCGAGATATGATTCGCTTAGTCAAGGAATTATGATTTAAAAATCTATTCATTCAGCCCCTATTTTCTAAGGGATGCCTTTAAAAAATATTTGGACGTCGTCACTTTCATCCGCGTCCAAGTCAAGTGTATTTGAACGCGAGCGACTGTTTCTACGTCCGAATATAGCTTTATTTGCACTTTTTGGACGTGGACACTCTCATCGGCGTCCAAATAAAGTCTATTTGACCGTGAATCAAGACTTCCGCGTCTGAATCCTTATTTTTGAGTTGCGTCTTCATAATGCTTATATTAATTAATAAAATAAAGACAACATCAATCTGTGCGAAAGAAAATAGATGTAACTCAACGAATGTTTAATATAAATATAGACGAATGAACAGAGAGCGTTTAAAAAGGTCATTTAGATCGAGCTATGAATATTTCAAGATAAAAATAGCGCCTACCACAAAAACGTGGTTGGCACCATTTGGTTAAATTATTCGTCTTGAAATAAAGGTTCTATAATTGAAAACTCAAGTTCGTTAAAATCGATTTGCGCCTCAAGCCCATAAGGAAGAACGGTTTTAGGATAAGCATGACCAAAATTAAGATTATATAAAATAGGTGTTTGGGCTTGTTCGGTTACCCGTACCAATACCTCTTTATACTCTTGATAATAAACTTCATTTTGTGGTTTTCCAACGATGATGGCTTTAACTGCTTCAAAAATTCCTAAGTCGTTAAGTGCTTCAAGCATTCGTTCAAAATGATCAGGGGTAGGTGTTTCTTCACTTGTTTCAGTAAATAAAATCTTGTTTTGCCATTCGGTAATATCTGGAAAAATATTATACTGTTTAGCAAGAGCTTTTTCTTCTGGATAACGAGCACCTTTTAATAAATCGTATAAACTTTCTAAACAGCCCCCTAATAATGCACCGGATACTATTCCAGTTCCTCTTAACCTTTCATAACCATATTGTTCAGTATGGCGAATACGTGGTGTATTGATCGCTTGTTTAGAAAAGTCGGTTCTTTCTTCATACCAAAGCTCACTAGATGGAATATTTGTTGTAGAAGGATTATTTAAGTAAGATCTAAAAGCTTGAGTCGTATAAGGTAACATTTCACTGTCTAGCTCAGCCAAGTCATTTAAGAAATTTGGACCATAATAGCTTGTCATGCCGAGTTTATAAAACATTAAGTGATTCCCAGTAGTATCCGAAAAACCCGTAAATAGTTTAGGTGTGTTTTTAACATGATCTAAAAAAACTTCATCTTCTAATAAATAAGGCAATAATCTAAATGTATCATCTCCGCCAATTGCACAAATGATACCTTTAATCGTATCATCCGCGAAGGCTGTTTTCAGATCTTCAGCTCTAGCTTCTGGATTTTCTTTTAGATAATTGAACCCTTTTAAAGCATTCGGCATAAAAACTGGCTGAAGACCAAATGATTTTAAGCGTTTCACACCAATCTTAATCTGATGTTTGGAAAAATCTTCGCCCAAAATACCGCTTGAAAGACTGACTATCGCTATACGATCTCCTTTATTTAATTGAGGTGGTTTATTCATATCGATTCCCCTTCAAAACAATTCATTTTTTATTTAGGTCGTTTTATTATACATTATAGAGTATACAAAGTATGTTATATTATTTATATAATAATCAAGAAATGAATAGAATTACAAGAACTCTATTGAGAAATGTATTATAACGGAGACGACTTATGGATATTAAACAAATAATTGATGACTTGATAGATAATAACATTTTTGAAGCAGCACCGACTGAATACTTCCGTTTAAAAGGCGGCACGGTGAGTGATTTATATTTTTTAAAAGTTGCAGGAATGGACTATGTTGTAAAGTCAAATTTACAACAAGTAATTATAGAAGAAGCGCAGTTTTTAAATACTTATAAAAACATAACATTATTTCCAAACCTTTTGTACATTGAGCCGACTTATAAATATATTTTATACTCTTTCATCGAAGGCACTACAAATTATTTGGAGATTACTAAAGAAAATTGGCTTCAAACATTAGTTAAAGAAGTTTTAAATCATTATCATGAGGCACCAGAAGCTGACGGCTGGGGATGGGCCGATCAACCTGTAGATTCTTGGCAAAATTTTCAATTGAATGAAATTGCTTTTGCAAAAGAAGTGATTGGTTCGCGTTTAGATCCTGAAGCGCATGATTGTGTGTATAATTTAGCTAAAAATAATAAACTAGAAAACAAACAATATTTATTACATGGAGATTGTGGCGTACATAATTTTATTTTTAATAATGGAAAATTAACAGGAGTGATTGATCCAACCCCGGTGATCGGTCATCCACTCTATGATTTGGTTTATGCTTTTTGTTCTTCACCAAACGCCTTAACTAAAGAGACAATAAAAGCAGCGACTAAACATTTAATCCACAGTGAAACACTGGAAGATTCAATTCTATATGAACAAGTAGTGATTGCTTTGTATATTCGATTAGAAGCTTGTCTGGTCCATCACTCACAGGAATTTGAAGAATATTTAGATGCATGGAATTATTGGATAAATCTTGTTAAATAATATGAAAACCACTTCTGGATTTTAAGGAAGTGGTTTTTAAATCAATTATTCAATTTCTCTCGGTAACAGCTTGACGGTGGCGCTGACGGGCCCTTCTGCTAACACGGGTGGAAGCTAGGGGCTATCACCATATTTTTCGGTATAAGCATCATTAATTTTTTCCGTTAATTCGGCATCCGTGTAGACGGTTTGATAAATGACATTAAATTCCTTGCCCGTAATGCTCATTTTACCAGCTTGTTGTTCAACAGCTGATTGATATCAGCGAGAATTTTGACCATTATATGCCCGTACATATAAATCACCATCCGCAACAACGGACCAAATCCAAGTAGGGGTTCCAGGTGTTTCTCCAGCGCTGTAAAATGGAGATACGTGGATATCATCTGCAGTTGAAAAGGCATCTAATTGTTCTTGAGTCCGAGCTTTTTACATAAAAAAGATTCTCCTTTAAATGTCTATTGATTATAGCGTGCTTAGTGCTTCTTCAATACTTGTGTCTCCGTTGATAACATCAAAGGCTTTGCCGATTGTTTGATCTTCTTCGAGAGAAGCTAAAATAACCGAAGCAACATCTTCACGAGCCATTGCTTTATTTCCTAATTCATCGCCTATTTGAATTTTTCCAGAGCCTTCACCATCATTTAAATGACCAGGACGATGATCGTATAATCTAAATCGGTATTTTGTAACCAAACATCTGCATAATATTTTGCTGCACTGTAGACAGGAATATCATCCATCCATTCTTGGTGAGTATCTTCATACCATTTATGAACGCCATTCCCACTATGGCCCGAGCAATCATTTCACTTAAGGAGTTATATCAAAAAAATTATAAAAATTATAAAAAATCTGTTATACTATAAGAAAAGTTTATGAAATAAATCACATGGTTAAGGAGTAATTTCAATGAAGATAAAAGATATTATGAAAATATTAGAAGAGAGCATGAAAGTTGCGGTCATTTCATCCGTAGATGAACAAAATCAACCCCATGCACGACATATACATATTGGAGTAGCGAATGAGAATGGTGTCTTTTTCATGACTAACCCCAAAACAAATTTCTATCATCAAATAATGAATAATCCAAATGTTGCGATCACTGCTTTACATGAAGAAACTTATTTAATCCAAGTCATTCGAATCACTGGTAAAGTTCGCGAAATTGGAAAAGAAGGATTGGAAGAGTTACTAGCAGATAATCCTTATGTGGAACAAGTCTATCCAGAAGAAAGCGACCGACAAGGTGTCCAAGTGTTTCAACTTTATGAAGGAGAAGGCTTTTACCATAGTATGTCACAAGGACATAAATATACATTTGAAATTGGTAAATAAATATTCAATAAAAAACTCACCAACGAACAAATTGGTGAGTTTTGTCTACTCTAAAAATCTATTTTTTTTAAAGGCTGTTTGCTCTTAGATGTAATTTTCGAACTTCTTCTGCAAGTTCTTCATCTGGACCATCAACATCCGCATGATGAAGTACTTCTTGGATAGAAAGATTTTTAACAGGGGAAGGGGCAACACCCATTTCTTTTTGCCATTCAGCAAGTTGGGCAGAAGAGCTAGCGTATACAATGCGTCCTAAACCAACCCACCCATGAGCGGCCGAGCACATCGGACAATGTTCGCCAGAAGTATAAACGGTTGCTTTTTCCCTTTCTTCAGGGGCTAAATGATTCACTGCCCATCGAGCAATGGCAAATTCTGGATGTTGTGTATGATCGCCACCAGCTACATGATTATGATCTTCAAATAATATCTCTCCGGCTGCAGAGACTAAGACTGAACCAAATGGCTCATCACCTTTTTCGGCAGCTGTTTCAGCAAGTTCAATACATCGTTTTAAGTATTTTCTATCTTCTTCGTTAATCATCAATAAACACTCCTTATAAAAGATTATTTATAACGTATTTGTTGTTGAAATATATTTTTGAGCATTTTTATATGAGCCAATCCATAATACAGCGATTAATGCAGAAAAGATCGCTAAGATCCCCCAAGAATAATTATAAGAACCGGTAAGATCTGCAATTCCAGCTGTAAACAAAGAACCTAGTGTCATCCCTAATTGCATCCCACTATTTACGTATCCATACGCTTTAGAAAACTGGTCTGAAGAATAAATGGATGATGTAAGAAGTGGCGGAAGGATTGTGGCAATAGCATTTCCCATTCCAAATAATACACCCATAATCATTGCAATAATAACGTTGTTTGCAAACATCATAGCAAAATAAGTGAGAACTAACAATGTACAAGCATAAATGGTACTAATCACTACGCCAAAGCGGTCACTAATATTTCCTAATACTAATTTTCCGATAATTCCTACCGCAGAATATACTGAAATAACAGTAGCAGCCATTCCAGCACCATGTAAACTCGTTAATACTGGAGGAAATTGTGCTAAACCACCATTATTTACAATGCCTAACAAAGTCGTCCCAATAACAAGTAAAAGAAAAAATGGTTTTGTTAGGGTTTGAGAAACGGAAAGATCTACTGCTTGAGTCTGTTCCTTCACGTCTACTTGATTTGTAGTACTTATTTCACTTCCAAGTGGTTTTAATCCGATATCTTCAGGTTTTACTTGGATTAAAAACCAAATAATGGGTAAGACAACAGCCAACATTAATACTCCATAAATGATATAAGTTTGTCGCCAGCCGACAAACTCAATCAAAAAGGTCACTAATTGACTGAAGATCACTCCTCCAACTCCTAAACCGGTAAAAGCAAGACTTAAAGCCAACCCACGCTTATATATAAACCAGTTGTTGACTAGGATGCTCGCGGGAAGAATAGTTGTACTTAAAAAACCGTAACCAATCAATAAAGAAAGTAAATAATAAATATAAATATTAGGTGCAAAACCGTAGCCGATATAAGCCAAGGCATAAATAATTAAATTAGTCGTATAAATTTTCTTGAAATTACCAGACATGAGTCGCTGAGAGGCGAAAGGAGATAAGAAAATCCCTACCCCTAATACGAATGAATTACTTAGTGAAAATTGACTATTTGTAATATTAAATTCTGCAGTAATAGGAGACTGAAAAATATTAGCTACAGCTACCGAAGCTGGACCTAGCATTGCTAAGATAATAGCTGAACCTAGCACCACCCACCAACCATAAAATATTTTTGAATTTTTCAATTGTTATGTTCCTTTCGAAAAAAGTATTTATTAAAAACAAAGTGATGATAATAGCACTATATGAAAGAAATTTCTTCAATAAAACAAAAACGTGCTGTGATAGAAAGTATTTCACTAAAAATCATAAAATTCAGTCACTAGTGATGTATGACGTGCTTTCCAGTCGAGTAATTTAATATGTACCCAAAATCCGTAAATTCCTAAAGTAATAATTGATAAAAACCACCACTTAATCCATTGTCCAAAAAGACCCCAACCTGTTCCGGAAAAAGCTAATCTTTTTCCATCAATGATGGTGTGCTCAATCTCCCAACGATACATGTTAACAATGGCCCACGGGGTTGCAAGCCCTAATGTGAAAATAGTTATAATAGCTCCAAAAATAACCCAACCAATATATCCTAATAGACCACCATCAAAATGTGAATGAGGTGATTCTGTATACATTCTTCTATTCATAAAAAAAACATCCCTTTCTTCATCAAATCCTTTAATAGAGCTTTTATATTCTATCATTTTTTGAAACTATTGAAAAATAAATAGTGGTTTCAATCTAAATACAAAAACTTCGAGAAGTATCTAAAGATACCATCTCGAAGTTTTATTTTCGTATAGGAAAGTATAAGTCTTCAATATAAAAGAATTATAAAATGAATATTGAAGTGAAATATAAACCAAAAAGAATCCAGCTCACAAAAAAGCAATTATTATATGTGTAGGGCACGCATACCATTCTCATAAATGACAAAAAATAAATAAGCAACAGCCTGATTTAGAACTTTTTTTTCAAGAAAAGCGTTGCTTTAGTTAAAAAACGAAAAGTCTTAATGTAGGCAATGCTTTGCGACAGGATAACTAAAATATCGTGTCACAAGAACTGAAAATATATCACTTTTTTGTTTATTTTATTCCATAGATGGATAAAAGGTTTCCAGTAGACGTGGAAATGAAATTCGCATCCAGAGAAAGCGTCTA
>Ga0209487_1003491_pt1 | contig 12331 bp, 10 predicted proteins | sample Poulit2012_FD_187524 | JGI IMG/M metagenome (GOLD analysis project Ga0209487, IMG submission 187524) | Agricultural soil microbial communities from Georgia to study Nitrogen management - Poultry litter 2012 (SPAdes) (version 2) | ecosystem: Environmental > Terrestrial > Soil > Agricultural land... | reverse complement strand
GCCTGAAACTGCTCCTCGGCCTCGGCATAGCGCTGCTCCCGGGCCAGGGCCACGGCGCGCTCGCTGACCTCGCGCAGCTCGGCATCGCTGTAGAGGTTGCTATCGCCCAGTTCGTGGAAGAGAAAGAGCACCAGCGCCGTCGGCACCAGCAGGGAGACCAGGTATTTGATCATCGGATCGCACTACGCAGCATGGAGGAAAACAGCGGTCCGGGGCGCTCAGAGGCGCGGTCGGAACAAGCTGCGAACCCGGTCGGGCCGGTGCTCGCTGCAGAGGAAAAAAACCGGGCCGGGCGCCCCGAGAATCGTGCGATCCATCGTGATCGTGCTCCATGCAGTCGAAATGCATCCTGTCGCCGGGCAGTATAGTCGAACGGGGCCGGCTGTGCCCCGTCGACACCCTGTCTCAGGCCGGCTCGGCGGGCCCGAACATCTCCACCCAGTTGCCGTCGGGGTCACAGACAAAGGCCCAGGCGAGCCCCTCGCCAAAGGGCGTGATCTCCACCTGCACCTCGCAGCCCGCCTGGCGCACCGCGGCCACCACCTCGGCCAGGTTGCCCACCGCCAGTGAGACATAGCGCAGCCCGGTGGCAGCCGAGCCGCCCCCGGGCGGATTGGTGCCGGCGGGCGGCGGGTCCAGGCTCACCAGCTTGACGATGCTGTCGCCGATCCGGTAGCGGTGCATGCCGCCGCCGGGAAATTCCAGCCATTCGCTGTACTGCAGGCCCAGCACCTCGCCATAGAAGTGGCGCATGGCCTCCATGTTGCGGGTGACGATGCCGACTTCCAGTCCGTCGCTCAGCAGTTGTGCCGTCATGGCGGCTCTCCCTCATGTTCTGGATGGGTGCGACACTCTACCGGTTTGCCAGGATCCCCTCCACATCGATGCCCTCTTCCCGCATCCGGGCGAGCTTGTAGCGCAGAGTTCGGGGGCTGATGCCCAACTGTTCCGCCGTCTGCTGGCGATGGCCGCCACAGGCGCGCAGGGTGTCCAGGATCAGGTCAAACTCCCGCTGCTGCAGGTCGGTGTGGAGATCGGCTCGCTGGTCCGCCTCTGCTCCGGTCTCTTCGATCTCGCCCAGTCCCTGCCAGGGATCCAGCAGCAGGTCATCGTCGCCAATGGTCGGCCCGGGCTGCAGCACCAGGGCGCGCTGAATCACATTGTCCAGCTCCCGCACATTGCCGGGCCAGTGGTGGGCCAGCAGCCGCTCTCTGGCCGCGGGCTCCAGGGTTGCCGGTACCCGCCCCATGCGGCTGGCGTGGTCGGCCAGCAGGCGCTGGGCCAGGGGCAGGATGTCCTCGGGGCGCTGACGCAGGGCCGGCCACTGGAGCGGAAAGACCGAGAGGCGATAGAACAGGTCCTCGCGAAAGCGTCCCTCCTCCACCTCCCGCTGCAGCTGGCGGTTGGTGGTGGCAATCAGGCGCACATCCAGCGCCACCGGGCCCCGACCGCCCAGGCGCTCCACCTCCCGCTCCTGGATGACCCGCAGCAGCTTGGCCTGCAGCTCCACCGGCATCTCGGAGACTTCATCCAGCAGCAGCGTGCCGCCGTTGGCCTGCTCGAACTTGCCCGGCCGGCTGGAGTGGGCACCCGTGAAGGCACCCCGCTCGTGGCCAAACAGGATGGCCTCCAGCATGGTGTCCGGGATGGCCGCACAATTGATGGCCACAAAGGGCCCCTTGGCCCGGGGCGAGTGCTGGTGCACATGGCGGGCCAGCACTTCCTTGCCGGTCCCCGACTCGCCCATGATCAGCACGGTGGAATCGGTGGCGGCCACCCGCCGTGCCAGGGCAAACAGCCGGCGACTGGCCGCGGCCTCTGCCACCGGCTCTGCCCCGTCCTGGTGAGCGGCCCCGGTATAGCGTGCAATGCAGTCCACCAGCTGCTGGGGCCGGAAGGGCTTGACCAGATAGTCCACTGCGCCACAGCGCATGGCCTCCACCGACTTGCTGATGCTGGCGTAGGCCGTCATCAGCAGCACCGGCAGCTGGGGCAGCTGTCGCTGGACGGCCCGCAACAGGTCGATGCCATCCAGGCCGGGCATGTTGACGTCGGAGACGACCAGGTCGACCGGCTCCCTCTCCAGCAGCTGGAGGGCTGCGCTGCCATCCTCGGCGGTCAGCACGGCATAGCCGGCCAGCTCCAGGGTGTCCGCCAGCGCCTGGCGCAGCTCGCCGTCGTCCTCCACCACCAGCAGCCGTGCCGTCATGAATGCCTCTCCCGATCCGGTCGCCACAGGGGCAGGGACAGCCGGGCCCGGGCGCCGCCACCGACGGCGTCGGCCAGCTCAAACTGTCCGCGATGGCTCTGGGCCACGCTGCGCACCACCGCCAGGCCCAGCCCACAGCCCTGGGCCCGGGTGGTATGGAAGGGCTCTTCCAGTCGCCGGGCACAGGCTCCCTGCAGGCCGGGGCCGTTGTCACCGACCTCCAGGTGAAGCCAGCGATCATCGGCGGCCAGGCTGATCTCGATGCGAGCGCCGCTGCCGGCGGCCTGGAGGGCGTTGTCCACCAGGTTGCCCAGGGCCCCCAGCACGCTGTCGCCATGGCAGAGCACCCGGGCCTCGGGGTCGTCCACCCACAGCGAGCACTGGGCCCCGGCCCGGGTCAGCACTCCCTCCAGGGCCTGCTCCAGCCGGCGGGCCAGCACGGCCGCCGTCGTGACCTCGCCCGGGCGAACATCGCCGCTGACGAAGGTCAACATGTCGTGGACCTGGTTTTCCAGATGCTGCAGCCGCTCGACGATGCGCTCGCCGAAGCGCTGCACCTGATCCGGCGGGAGCGCGGTGGTGCCGGCCTCCGCCAGCTGGCCGGCATACAGCATGGCCGCCGCCAGGGGAGTGCGCAGCTGGTGGGCCAGGGCGGAAACCATGCGGCCCATCTCGGAGAGACGCTGATGCCGGGCCAGCCGCTGTTGCAGGGCCCGGGTCCGGGTGAGGTCGGTCAGCAGCAGCAGCTGGCCGGGCTCGGCCTCCAGCGGCTGGGTAGCCAGGCTGACCCGACGGCCATCGCGAAGGGATATTTCATGGCCGTCGTCGCCTCGGGGGACAAAGGCCTGCTCGATGACCTCTGCCCAGCGCCGCCCGACCAGGGGGCGACCCAGCAGGCCCTCGGCGGCGGGGTTGGCCTCGCTGATGCGGCCGCTGCCATCCAGCACCACCACCCCGGCGGGCAGCAGGCTGAGCAGGCTCTGCAGGCGCGCTGCCAGCCGCTCCCGCTCCTGGAGCTCCCGCAGCCGCTGGTCGGCCAGGCCCTGCAACGCCTCGTCGAGCTCCCCCACCCGCTCGGCCATGGCCTGGTAGCTGTCGCTGAGCTGTTCCGACAGGCTGGCAAACCAGGCCAGGGCCGACAGGGGTGGCCCCGGAGGCATCCGGGCACTGTCTCCAGAAGGCGCCGGCGGCGGCGAGGGCAAGGATGCGGGACGGGTCATGGCAGATCTCCCAGATTGGCAGAGCCGGCGCACAGGCACCGGGCTTTGCCAACCATGGAGCAAACTCCATGCCCAACGGGAATAATCGTTCTATATCAACAAGATGGGAGGAGGAGACTGTTTTCTGCAATCCGGCCGGGTCAAGCTTTTGACACCTGCTCCCGGGTCAGCCCGTACTTGCGCATCTTCTCCACCAGGGTGGTGCGCCGGACCTGCAGTTTCTCCGCCGCCCGGGCCACCACCCCCCCGGCATCTTCCAGGGCCTGGCGAATGAGGCTCTGTTCCTGGTGCTCCAGGTAGGCCCGCAGATCGATGCCATTGACCGGCAGCTGGGCCTCGGTGTGGAAGCTGGCTTCCACCAGCTCACCGGGGGCCTCGACCACCACATCCTCGTCGTCGATGTCGATGTGCCGGAACTTGCGCGGCAGGTCCTGGACGCCGACCACGCCGTAGGGAGCGAGGATGGCCATGCGCTCCACCAGGTTGGCCAGCTCGCGCACATTGCCCGACCAGGCGTGGCGGCAAAGGGACAGGATGGCGGCGGAGTTGAAGCGAATGGAGCCGCGCTTTTCCTTCTCCATGCGGGTGACCAGGTCGTTGATCAGCAGGGGGATGTCCTCGGTGCGCTCCCGCAGGGGGGCGACCTCGATGGGAAAGACGTTGAGGCGGTAGTAGAGATCCTCGCGGAAGCTGCCCTCCTCGATCATCTGCTCCAGGTTCTTGTGGGTGGCGGCCACCACCCGGACATCGGCCTGGAGGCTGCGATTGGAACCCACCCTTTCGAAGCTGCGCTCCTGCAGCACCCGCAGGATCTTTACCTGCATGTCCAGGGGCATGTCGCCGATCTCATCCAGAAACAGGGTGCCCCCCTCGGCCAGCTCGAAGCGGCCGGCCCGGCTGCTGATGGCCCCGGTAAAGGCCCCCTTTTCATGGCCGAACAGCTCGCTCTCCAGCAGCTCTCTGGGGATGGCCCCGCAGTTGACCGGCACGAAGGGCTTGTCCCGCCGATGGCTGTGGTAGTGGAGGTTGCGGGCCACGACCTCCTTGCCGGTGCCGGATTCGCCCAGGATGAGCACGGTGACATCCTTGTCGGCCACCTGATGCATGAGCTGGCGCAGCTTCTGAATGGCTCGGCTGGTGCCCACCAGGCTGCGAAACAGCTGCAGCTCCCGCTGCTGCTGGCGGTGGTTGCGGGCGGCGTAGTGCTCGCGATAGACCTGGGCCCGGTGCAGGGTATCCAGCAGCTTGTTGTAGCTGGGGGGGAAGGCCAGCCGGGCGATGACGCGATTGCGCAGCGCTGGATCCTCCAGTCTGTCGGGGCCGTGGTCGCCCAGCAGCAGCACCGGCACGCCGGGGTTCCAGTCCCGCACCTCTGCCACGCGCTCGGTCAGGGGAGCGCCGCTGCCACAGCCCAGCACCACCGCCGAAATCGGGGCCGCGGGCTGGTCGGCGGCGCGAAATTCCCGCCACTCCTCACTGTCCAGCAACACCGGGTTCTCGCCCAGAAAATCCAGGATGATTCCAAATTCCTGACGCCGCTGGCTGTTGTCATCCACCAGGATGACCTGCCCCTCGGCACGCGCCCTGTCTCCCATTGCACTGTCTCGCCTTTTGTTGGATTGCCCCGCGATGTCCGGAGCAAAGAGTTGGCGGCGACGGCATCATGGCGCCATCGCTGGCGCATAGTTATAGCCAAAATGAGACACAGGTCAAATAAATGACGCTCTGAACACGATAAAATCAATGATTTTGCGAGGTATTTTCCCTGCCTCGAGTCGCCCTACCCCGGCGGGAGAGCGTCCAGGTGGCGCTATTTCAACGGGGCATCGGCGGCGTGGACCACCTCGGGCCGGGGCCGGTCGGCCTCCCTCAACCAGCCCTCCATGGCATCGGCGGACAGAGGTGGACACAGCAGGAAGCCCTGGACCTCGTCGCAGCCCAGCTCCCGCAGCAGGGCCAGCTCCTGCTGGCTCTCCACCCCCTCGGCCACCACCTTCAGGCCCAGCTGGCGAGACAGCGAGGTCACCGCGGCGACGATGGCGGACTGCTGGGAACGGGGGGCGATGCCCTGGACGAAGCAGCGGTCGATCTTGAGCACATCGATGGGAAAGCGGATCAGGTAGCTCAGCGACGAATAGCCGGTGCCGAAGTCATCCAGGGCGATGGACACGCCCTGGTCGCGCAGTCGGGCCAGCAGTTCCCCCGCCCGGGCATCGGTCATCAGCACTCCCTCGGTGATCTCCAGCTCCAGCTCCGAGGCCGGCAGGCCGGTCTGTGCCAGAACCCGCTGGATCATGCCCTCCAGGCGGGGCTCGCGAAACTGGCGAGCGCTGATGTTGACCGCCATGGGGCCGGCGGCCAGGCCCGCATCCAGCCAGCGGCGCTGCTGCAGACAGGCGCTCTGCAGGGCCCAGCGGCCGATGGCCACGATCTGGCCGGTCTCCTCGGCTACGCTGATGAACTCCTCGGGCGGCACCAGGCCCCGCTCCGGGTGGTGCCAGCGAATCAGCGCTTCGCAGCCCTGGACCCGGCCATCCACCAGGCTGATCTGTGGCTGGTAGTGCAGACGGAATTCATCCCGTTCCAGGGCCTTGCGCAGATCGCCCTGCAGGGCCAGCTCCGCCGACACCCGGGCCACCAGCCCGCCGTGGTATTCACAGACCGCATCCCGCCCCTGGGCCTTGGCTTCGTGCAGGGCCAGGTCGGCGCGCTGCAGCAGGGCCTCCGCCGCGCAGCTGCCCGAGTCGGACCAGGCGATGCCCAGGCTGGCGGTGACAAACAGCTCCTGGCCCCGGTAGAGAAAGGGCTGGCGATAGGCCCGCCGCACCTGTTCCACCAGTGCCGCCACCCGGGGGCTGTTGCGCCGCCAGCCGCTGATGGCGACGACGAAATTGTCCGCCCCCAGCCGGGCCACCAGCTCCGCCGCATGCCCCGTCACCCCGAACTGGAGGGACAGCTCGGCCAGCAGCTGCTCGGGGTCGGGCACGTCCAGCAGCCGCACCAGCCGCTGCCCGGCCTGGCGCAGCACGGCGTCGCCGGCGCTGTGGCCCATGGCGTTGTTGATGCGGGAAAACAAGTCCAGGTCGATGGCCAGCAGCAGCACCGCCGCCCCCTGGACATGGGCCCTGGGAATGGCCTGGTCGATGTGGAGCTCCAGCCAGGAACGGTTGGGCAGGCCGGTCAGCCGGTCAAAATAGGCCAGCCGCAGAATTTCCCGCTCGCTCTCCTTGCGCGCGGAGATGTCCATGCTGATGCCCAGCAGCCGAGGCGTGCCGCCCTCCTTCAGCGGGGTCAGGTGGACCTCCATGGTCCGCTCTTCCCCGCCGGGCAGCAGCACCCGGTGGTCGAAGTGAACGTGGTGGCCCCGGTCCATGGCGCCCTGGATCACCTCGGCCATCTGGGCCCGGTCGTCGGGGTGGCAGGAAGCCAGCAGCAGCTCCAGGCCGTCCTCGCCGGGCCGGGCCGGGGGCAGCTGCAACAGCTGGCGCAGCTCGTCGGAGAGGCTCACCTGGCGCAGCGCCAGATCCACCTCCCAGTGCCCCAGCCCCGCCACCCGCTGAGCGCTGGCCAGGGATTCCCGGCTGTGGCGCAGCTCGTCCAGGGCCCGGCGGGCCCGGAGCAGATAGCGCAGCCGGTGGACCAGCAGCAGGTGGTTGATGGGCTTGGTAATGAAGTCGGTGGCGCCGGCATCGTAGGCGCGGCGGATGGATTCACCGTCCTCCAGACCGGTGAGCATGACCACCGGAGTGTGGCGGGTAGTGGCGTGATGGCGCAGTCGGCGGCAGACCTCGAAGCCGTCGATGTCGGGCAGCAGGGCATCCAGCAGCACCAGGTCCGGGGCCCGGGCCCGAGCGGCCGCCACCCCCGCCTCCCCGCTGGCCACCGCCTCGGCAACCAGCCCCGCATTGCTCAGAATGCGGCACAGCAGCACCTGCTCCACCGGGTTGTCTTCCACCACCAGGACTCGGGGCCCGGCGGGAAGTCGGGCGGGCGCGGCGCTGGCAGGGCGGCTGGACACGAGTGAACTCCCCGGCTGCAAGGCCTTCGGAGGGTGGGCCATGGCGCTACCATAACCGAAGACGCCGGGCCGGCCCAGCGCCCCCGAGGCAATTCACCCGGCGGCGGCCACCTCGGGGGCGATGCCGTCCCAGCCCTCTTTGAGGGAGCGCATCAGCTCGGCCACCTCCACCAGGCGCCGGTCGTCGCCGTGGAGGTTGGCCTCGGCCAGGCGGCGCTGCATGTAGTCGTACAGGGCATCGAGCCGGTCGGGCAGATCGGTGTCCAGCTCCCGGTTCAGGGCGCCCTGCAGCCCCAGCAGGATGTCCATGGCCTTGCCGATGGCCTCCCCCCGGGCGGCCACCTCGCCCCGCTCCAGGGCACCCCGGGCCTCGGCCACCCGCTGGAGCACGCCCTGCATCAGCATCTGCACTAGCCGGTGGGGGCTGGCAGCCTCCACGCCGCTGGCCACATCGATCTGTCGGTACTGCGCCGCCGCTCGCTGCCTCAACACTCGCTCTCTCCTCTTCGGTCTCGTCCTGACCGCCGCACCCCGTGGCGGGGGCGACCGGCCTGCCCAGAGCTAACGGCTTCCCGGCCCTTTCCTTTAATGCCCGCTGCGCCTTCGGGGCCGCGGCAAAAAAAGTTAAAGCTTCCCCGGACCGGGTCGATAGACAGGGCTGACACCGTTGTTCACAACCCACCCGCCCCACTTCAGGAAGCGCCGGGTCGGGAGATCAAGGAGAACTCCATGGCACAGATCATCAACACCAACCTGGCGTCGCTGAACGCGCAGCGCAACCTGAACAGCTCCCAGGGCTCGCTGAACACCTCGCTGCAGCGGCTGTCCTCGGGCCTGCGCATCAACAGCGCCAAGGACGACGCCGCCGGCCTGGCCATCAGCAACAAGCTGACCAGCCAGATCAACGGCCTGAACGTGGCCGTGCGCAACGCCAACGATGGCATTTCCCTGGCCCAGACCGCCGAGGGCGCCATGCAGGAGGGCACCACCATTCTGCAGCGCATGCGAGAGCTGGCCCTGCAGTCCGCCAACGGCACCAACAGCGCCGAGGAGCGGGAGGCGCTGAACGCCGAGGCCATTCAACTGAAGAACGAGCTGGACCGGATCTCCACCACCACCCGCTTTGGCGGCAAGCTGCTGCTGGATGGCAACTTCACCGAATCCGTCCAGGTCGGGGCCCGGGCCAACGAGACCATCAGCGTCGGCGTAGGCGACTTCCGCACCACCGCCATGGGCACCCGTGCCGAGCGCGATGCCACCGCCGCCGTGGCCACCGGCGCCAAGCTGACCACGGAAAACCTGACCCTGTCCAGCAGCGGTACGACGGCAACGCCTGGAGAGGTCAACATTGATTTTGATGACTACGAAGCACCTACCGGCAGCTCTGCAACCATTCAGATTGGTGGTGAGAACATTGCAGTCTCCACCAATGCTACCGATGGAAGTAGTTTGGTTAGCGAGATCGAAAACGAGCTTCCCGACGGCTATGAAGTCACTTTTGATGGTGACACCAACACCCTGACCATCACCAATGAAAACGGTGATGTCGATGCCAACCTCACCACCATTGGCCTGGGCCAGGTGACCTCCAACAACTACGTGGCCGCCGACGGCGATGCCAACAACAGCTTCACCGTTGCCCTGGGCGATGAGGAGGTCACCGTCAGCCTGGCCGACGGCACCTATACCGCCGAGTCCCTGGCCGATGCCATCAACCAGCAGCTGAACAGCAGTGCGCTCAAGGGCGAGGTGCGCGCCAGCATCAGCGAGGGCCAGATCCAGTTCAAGACCACCGCCACCGGCAGCGACGCCGCCCTCACGCTGAAGGCCGTCGACGACAACGACGGGCTCGCCAACCTGGGCTTTGCCGACGAGTTCGAGGTCAGCGGCCAGGATGCCGGCACCTCCAGCCACTCGGTGGAGGCCATCGACATCAGCACCTCCGAGGGGGCCCAGAACGCCATCGCCACCATCGATGCCGCGCTGGCCGAGATCGACGCCACCCGGGGCGATCTGGGTGCCATCCAGAACCGGTTCTCGTCCACCATCGCCAACCTGGAAAACATCGCCGAGAACGTGTCGGCGGCGCGGGCCCGCATCCAGGACGCGGACTTTGCCCAGGAGACGGCCAACCTGACCAAGAACCAGATTCTGCAACAGGCCGGCGTCTCGGTGCTGTCCCAGGCCAACGCCCTGCCCCAGCAGGTGCTGTCCCTGCTGCAGTAATCAGCCTGGCTGATCCGGAGGGGGCCCCGCCCCCTCCCTTTTCAGGAGGTTCGCCATGATCGACCCCACCACACAGAGTGGCCTGCAGCCGAAAGCGCCGGAATCGACCCCGGTGCTTTCGGCTGTCTCCCATTCCGGCCCGCGGCCCGCCGAGGCCGAGCCGCCACCGAGCCGCGGGCAGCTGGAGGCGGTGGCCGCCGAGCTCAGCCAGCACCTGCAGAACCTGCGCCGCACCCTGTCCTTTTCGGTGGAAGAGACCACCGGCCGCACGGTGATCAGCGTCTACAACGCCGACACCGACGAGCTGATCCGCCAGATTCCCTCGGAGGAAGCGCTGCGGGTGCTGACCCGGCTGCAATCCGGCGACGCCACCCTGCTGCTGGAGGAGCGGGCCTGAGCAACCGGCACGAACCCTGCATGATCACTGCCGGACACCACGGTGGCGTCAACCCTTCGACGCCCCATCACCACCACTGGGGGAGCAGTCAAAGCCATGGCGGGAATTACAGCAATGGGCGTGGGCTCCGGGCTGGACCTGGAAGAGCTCATCACCGGCATCGTCAGCGCCGAGCGCACTCCGGCCAAGAACCGGCTGGACCAGCAGGAAGCCCAGACCACCGCCACCATCTCGGCGCTGGGCTCTCTCAAGGCCAGCCTGGCCGATTTCCAGAGCGCCCTGGGCAAGCTGGGGGAAGGCGATCCCTTCAACGGCCGCAGGGCCAGCTCCAGCCACAGCGAGCTGTTCACGGCCAGCGCCGACCGCCACGCCGTGCCGGGGGACTACGACATCGAAGTGGTCCAGCTGGCCAGCAGCCATCGCCTGGCCTCGGGGGGCCATGCCAGTGCCGACAGCACGGTGGGCCAGGGCCTGCTCACCCTCGGCAGCGGCGAGAAATCCTTTCAGGTCGCCATCCAGGCCGGAGTCAACGACAGCCTGGCCGGCATCCGCGATGCCATCAATCAGGCCAGCGACAACCCGGGGGTGCGCGCCAGCCTGATGACCGTGGCCGGCGACGAGGGCGAGACCGTCACCCGCCTGGTGCTCACCGCCGAGCGCTCGGGCAGCGAGGGTGCCCTGCGCATCGACGTCGATGGCGATGCCGGTCTGCAGCAGCTGGCCTGGCGGGCCGACGACCCCACCTTAGACCCGAATCACCCCGACCACGACCCCAACCGCATGCAGGCCACCCAGCCCGCCCGGGATGCCCTCATCACCATTGACGGCTTTGCCGTCACCAGCAGCAGCAACCGGTTTGAAGACGCCATCGACGGCATCAGCCTGACGGTCCACAAGGCCGGCGAGGAAGAAATCGGCCAGCTGCGCATCGAAGAGGACCAGCGCGGCGCCCGGAAGGCCGTGGAAGAGTTTGTCGCCAGCTACAATGCGCTGATGGGCATCACCGGCAAGCTGACCCGCAGCGACCCCGAGCAGAACGAGCGCGCCCTGCTCAGCGGCGACAGCAGCATCCGCCTCATCGAATCCCGCCTGCGGGGCATTCTGGGCAGCACCGTCGAAGGGGCCCCCGCCGACTTCAACAGCCTGGCCTTCCTCGGCCTGTCCACCGAGCGGGACGGCAGCCTGAAACTGGACCCGGACCAGCTGGACCGGGCGCTGGCCAGCCGCCCCCAGGACGTGGCCGCCCTGTTCTCCGGCGACCAGGGCGTCGCCGCCCGCATGGATGCCGCCATCGGCGACCTGTTGTCCCGGGATGGGCTCTTCGCCCACCGCGAGAGCTCGCTGCAGAACCAGCTCAGCCGCATTGACCAGCAGCGCGAGGCCCTCGCCCTGCGGCTGGAAAAGATCGAGCAGCGCTACCGCTCCCAGTTCTCGGCCCTGGACATCCTGGTGGGCCAGCTGAACCAGACCGGCAACTTTCTGATGCAGCAACTGGAAGCCACCGCCCAGCTCGTCACCCCCAAGAAGTGAGCGCCATGCCTGACCAGACCCTGCACGACAGCTGGCACGCCCTGATGGGCTACAACACCGCCCTCGGCGATGCCGTGGCGGAGCAGGACTGGGAGCGGGCCTGCGAACTGGCCGCCCAGCGCCATCGCGCCCTGCTGCAGCACTTCCAGCAGCACCCCGTGGGCCCCGCCACCGCCGAGTTCTACCAGCAGGCCCTGCCCGGGTTCATGGCCGACGAGCCCCGGCTCAACGAGCTCGCCGTCCAGGCCCGGCGGGAAATCATGAAGCAGAGCCTGGCCCTGCGCCAGGGCCGCCGCGCCGTCAGCGCCTATCAGGTCTGAGGGGCATTCCAGCGCCGCTCCCTCATCGTTTTCCCGTTCTCCCATCGTTTTCCCGGCGAACGCCGGGATCCAGGAGCCACCAAACCCTGGGCGGCAGCCAAAAGGACATCGGGTCACCAAAGACTCTGCGGCAGGGAGTGCGGAGGTTTTTAAAGAACCCCGCACACTGTACCGATGGAACACTTGCTGCGCTGAGGTCCGCTCCGTGGCAGCGGCACCACCGCGGCTCCTGGGTCCCCGCTTTCCTACTCTTCGTTTTCCCGGCGAACGCCGGGACCCAGGGACCACGGAGCTCTGGACGGCAACCAAAAGGACATCGGGCCACCAAGGGCTCTGCAGCACGGAGCGCGGAGGTTTTTAAAGAACTCTGCACACTGTACCGATGGAACACTTGCTGCGCTGAGGTCCGCT
>Ga0209487_1003490_pt1 | contig 12331 bp, 15 predicted proteins | sample Poulit2012_FD_187524 | JGI IMG/M metagenome (GOLD analysis project Ga0209487, IMG submission 187524) | Agricultural soil microbial communities from Georgia to study Nitrogen management - Poultry litter 2012 (SPAdes) (version 2) | ecosystem: Environmental > Terrestrial > Soil > Agricultural land... | reverse complement strand
ATTCTGTACTTATAATATGGACATCCAAATCGACTTCCTTAATAAAAACATCCAAAAAAGGCTTCAGTGCCCCTGATAAAACAATAACGGCGTCACCATTTTGCTGATGTTCTCTGATTTTTTTCACAAGATCGTGATTCACTTCACGTTTGCCTATGTTGACCAGTCGTTGAAAGAACCCATCCAATTTCTGTTGGGACTCCCCTCTGAATCCTTTGGCAAATGCCCTAAAAAACTGCATCCGGAAGGCATTTTTACCTTTAACTGATCCAAGGAAAGCTGCTTTAATCAATCCACTCGATACAACAGCCCATTGCTTGCGTGTGAATTCCTTTGTTGCCACTCTCCACATAACCTTGAAAGAACTTCCCTTAAAAAGCGTTCCATCAAAATCCACTGTTACTACTGCCATTCCCATCACCTCTTGCTTCTATTCTAATCCTGCAATAAAAGTAAGTAAAATAAATGCTATAAAATAAATAAAGTTCCAACACCACATACTTTACTTTAACGTTAAACTATTTCATGCTAAACTATATAAAAGGAGATGGTCAACATGAATAATTTAAAAAATAAAATTGCAATCATCACAGGCGGAGCTTCTGGTATCGGAAAAGGTATAGCGACCGCTTTTGTAAAAGGGCAACTGTAGCCATTGTCGATTTGAATGAAGAAGTCGGCAACACAACGATTAAGGAATTACAAACACATCAGCCCGATTCTATTTTCATTCAAGCAAATCTCGCAGAACATGATAAATTAACAGGGATTGTTCAACAAGTAACTGACAAATTCGGTAAACTGGATATTTTAGTAAATACTGCACACGCATCAAGAATGAATGCATTTGAGCAAACGACGAAAGTGGATCTTGATCTGTCGTTCAATACAGGATTTTATCCGACCTTTTATCTAATGCAAGCAGCACTGCCTTATTTAAAAGAATCAGAAGGGAAAATCATCAACTTTGCATCCGGTGCGGGAATTAATGGGGACGAAAATCAAGCATCATATGCAGCAGCAAAAGAAGCTATTCGGGCGGTCACACGCGTTGCAGCGAATGAATTCGGACCGTTTGGAATTAATGTGAATCTGATTTCTCCTATCGCTAATTCACCAGGTGTGCAGCAATGGGCAAAGGAACAGCCGGAATACTATGAATCCATGCTTGCAAAAATTCCGCTTCGCAGACTTGTGAACTGGAAGAAGATATCGGACGCGCTGCTGTATTCTTAGCTAGTGAAGACTCTGATTACATTACTGGTCAAACAATCATGGTTGATGGTGGAGCAACTAAACTTCGCTAAACGGGGAGGTAGGTAATCAATGGAAGATACAAATATTTTCAAATTAATTCGCACCGTAGAATTATTTACAAATGAAACGATCGTTAAATGGACGAAAGCATTTCCATACCATCTAGGCATTTCTTCCATTCTCGTATTGTCTGAGTTAAGGACAAACGGCATGCAAAAACAATCTACCTTATCTAATCAACTAGGCTATACGCCGGGAGCGATGACGAATATCGCAAACAAATTATTGAAAGAAGGCTATGCCGAACGGAAATATGATGAAAATGATCGTCGCATTGTCTTGCTTTCCATTACCGATAAAGGACTAACAGTTATCAATAAGGCACAGAAAACTGGACGGGAACTTCGCAAAGAAATTTTCGGTGTGCTAAGTGAGGAAGAAATCAAACAGTTTTTGGCCATTCATGAAAAACTGTTGCGGCATGTGGAAAAGGAATAATATACCACGGAGAAGCGGATGATATCGGAAATACAGTTCTATTTCTGGCCAGTGATGAGTCGAAATTCATCACTGGCCAAACTATCCAGGTAGAAGGCGGCCATTATATGTCCAACCCAAGTATCGCTGACTTCCAAGCCTTTGTGGAAACAAAAAAATAAAGCAAATAAGTGCAGGCGTCATCTGATAAGACTCCTGCATTTATTTTACATATTCCGCTTTATTTCAATAACTCTTTCTTCATCAAGCGCTGTGGCCTTGGCAACGTCTCTAACTTCCATACCTATCTCTAGGAGACGGCGAGCCGTTGCTTCTTTTTCCTTTTGCCTTCCTTCTTTTAGCCCTCTTTCCTCCGCTTCTTGTACCTCAAGCTCAGCCTCACGCCGGGCAGCTTCCTCATCCAGTATTCGTTTCAAACGTGACTCATAAACCTGATATTCTTCCGGTGTGGCGCTGAGTTCTTCCCAGTTTTGAAAAGCACGATGCAATGTTTCGTCCCTCATTGCAATTACCTCCAATTCCCTAAAGATATCATTATAGACTTTTTTGTTTCGGTGATCTACCATACCAAGCATTAATAGCCATCTCGCTAATACATCATTCTCCGGGTTCAGTTTTTCATTTTTCCAATCCTTTATCAACTTCGACATTTCAATAAAATGAAATTCCATAACATCAGTTAATCTAAACTTTTCTTCATCTTCGGATAAAGTGAAACTTCAATCAGAGGGCGCCTTTATCCCCGCTGATTGTTAGTTGAACGAATCGGACATTTACTGGCAGTTGATCCCCTGCTTACCTTACTTCTTTTTCTTCGTAATCTTGAAGCGGGGATCTTACTGCCGGTTAACGGGGGATAAATGATACATCGTATGGAAATGATCTGTTTGACTTAATAAATCAAAATTCAGTATATTAATGGTAATCACCGGGCGTAATTCCTTATAACCCACACCTTTTCGCATTTGATCCCGGTATACCCCAGCCCAATAGTAAATAGAGCGTTTGATCATATTATACTTATTCGTGAATTGGATTTCCACATGGATCGATTCATTTGCTTCAGTTACGACCAGCAAATCCAATCTGGACTGTTTATCATCTTTATGTTTACCGCCTGACTCCGTATTGGAAAATGAAATATCTTTGATACGTTTTCTCCCTGTTCTTTGTAGAATAGCGTTCAGAAAAACAACTGTAATATCTTTATTTTTTTCACTTCCGAATAATTGTTTAAAAGCAAAATCAACTTTCAAATCCATAAGTCTGTTGAGCGGCAATCGTTTTAGTACTTTAGTTTTCATCTTCATTCCTCCTTATAGTATACCATGTTTCAGGGTCTTAAAAACAATGAACAGTACCTTTTGACAATACCCCCTTCCTCAGTCTAGTCATTTATTCTTTACTTTTTTACCTAATCGGTTCATCTTTTCCGCTTCTTCTATGGTAGTTTTATAATCAATAGAAATACGCTCCAACTTCCCTTCATTATTCTTTTCGATTAAAAACCACGTATTTTCTTTACTCCCTAAAGGTAGATCCTGTCTTGGCACAATTAATTCCTCTCCCAGGTCCTCTATCAGAATGACGGCTTGTTCGTTATCCTCGATTCGATCAAGTACACCAAGGGCTGTGACCATATCCTCGTCCGCCGGGTTGATAGAATACATCATAAATATAATAGTTAAAATAATTCCTTTCACTGATAAATCCCCCCTGCCATCTTCATTATGCTACGTTTTGCGAAATCACGCATTGTTGGAAAATTGAATTCTTGCCCGATTTTATACGTTCAAAACGTAATTTTTCTCTAGGGGAAAATAACAAAATCGCCACTTGAACATAGCTAAAAATACAATTTTGTACATTTTTAAAAAAATATCTTAATTTCCGATAAAACCGATACCAACTATCTTTTCCATGGCTTTTTTGATACATTAATCAAAGGAAAACAACATACTTTGGAGGAAAAATACATGCTAAAAAAAAGCCTGCTATCTATGATTCTCACTTTCTTACTCGTAGCATGTGGACAAGGTGTAGATCAAACAACAGAAACAGAAGAATACCAGGAGAATGCGAGCGAAACAGAGGCCGTATCTTCTGACAGTGATGATGAAGCTGATGATAAGGCAATTGATACAGACGAGTCGGAACAAAAAGATGATGCTGAAGCCGAAACATCCACAGATAAACAGCCGGATGAAAATACAAGCAATGCTTCCTTATCCGACTTAGAAGTTCACTATATTGACGCGGGACAGGCAGACGCAACGCTTTTTCAGTATACGGATGGGGATAATTCCTATACGATTCTTTATGACACGGGGGATTGGAATAAAAATGACGTAATCAATTATCTGGATGCGCAAAATGTTTCAGCTATTGATCTTGTAGTTGTCAGCCATCCCCACGCAGATCATATCGGGCAACTGGCGAAGATCATGAACACTTATGATGTTGGTGAGGTTTGGTCAAGCGGCGGTGAAAGTTCGTCACACACTTTTCAACAGGCAATGGAGGCCGTCCTTGCAAGTGTTGCAGACTATGACGAACCAAGGGCTGGCGATGAAATGGAGATTGGACCGATGAACATCGAGGTGCTCCATCCAAGCAGCCTGACCGGGGATCTGAATAAGGATTCCCTTTCATTACGCTTTACATATGGGGAAATTTCTTTTGTATTTACCGGAGACGCGTACAAAGAGGATGAGTTAGCTATGATGAATAGAGCGGAAACAGTAAAAGCGACTATTTTACAGCTTGGCCATCATGGATCAAACACATCAAGCGACACAAAATTTATTCAGGCGGTAGATCCTGACATAGCAATATATAGTGCCAGTGCAGATAATTCATACGGTCATCCACATCCGGAAGTCGTATCGCTAATTCAGGATGCCGGCATCACGCTATACGGAACAGATGTACATGGAACGATACTTGTAACGACAGATGGAAAAGAGTATGATGTGGCAACGAAAGAAGATGGTACAATTACACCTGAAAGTACTGGGGCACCGGATAACAATGCGCACCAAGAAACAGAGACGGAAGACGAAGCAGAGCCGGATAATGAAGCTCCAACCGATGAATGCGTTGATCTCAACCAAGCTTCTCCGGAAGAACTGCAGGAAATCATTCACATCGGACCGGCAAGAGCACAAGACGTTATTGACCAAAGACCATATGATTCTGTTGGTGATCTTACGAAGATCAACGGCATCGGTCCAGCACGGATTGCCGACATAAAAAATGATGGAGTCGCATGCACAGGAGGGTAGATAAATGAAAGGTGTACTTGACCGGATAGAAGATAATGATATGGCCGTCATCCTGATCGAGGAAATAAACAAAGAGTTAACTATTCCTTTACATGATTTGCCAAAGGGCAGTACGGAAAGTACCTGGTTTCATATTGAAAAAAAAGGTGATGCGTTTAAAGTTATTTCTATCGACAGTAAAACGACCGACCAGGAAGCTGAGATATCGACTGATTTAATGAAAAAAATGCGGGAAAAACGGAAGGGTAGTAAATTTAAAAAGAAATAATTTTTTATCTATAATAAAAGCCGGTCCTGTTATAGGGTCGGGTTTTTCCATATTTAACCACACTTAGATCACATCTAAAAGACTGTCAACATCGATACTTTTTTGATAAAGTATAGTTGGGTCAAAATCTACACCATTTTCCCAACAGACCGTTCCTGCGACTTCATCTACATCAACTGTCAAAAATAATGCAAGGTTATCACGCACATCCGCCAACACGCCTTCGTCTGACTGTGAAAATTTCTTGATGTCTAACATCCGATATTCTTTTTATCAAATTCTAAAATTAATTTAAAAGTTCTTGTTGGATACACAGATGTTATTTTCATTTGATCACCTACTTTAATTTTTTAAACGCCCCTGCGCCTTGCATTTGCTGCCAGTTATATTTTACACTATTCTGTCATTATTGTCATAAAAGAAAAATCCTGGTGAAATATGATCCGTCTTCCATTTTCGACAGGTTTTTGAACTTTTTCAGTTTAACAGCAGTAATTAAGAAATTATGATAAGCTTGCAGATGGAGAATGCAACAACCCGAATGGAGTGAATAACTTTTGAAATACGATGGTAATGCGGAGTCTAACAATTCAATGAAGAAACGCAATTATAAACCGGCTATTATTACGTTATCGATCATCTTAATTGGTGCGATTGGAATTTTAGCGGGCATGCCGGGATACGAGGATTTTGATGCATTTGATGTGACTATTTTACCGCTGATGAATGCTATATTTAACAGCTTCACTTTCTTGTTTTTGGTTTGTGCACTTATTGCCATTTTAAAGCGGAAAATCACCATTCATCGTCGCTTTATTTACGCAGCATTTGTAACGACTTTTCTTTTCCTTATTACATACGTGGCCTTTCATTATTTGGCACCATCCACACCTTATGGCGGTGATGGTTTCTTGGCCGGATTGTATTACTTTGTTTTAATTACACATATTCTCCTGGCAGCAGCGATTGTGCCGCTTGCACTTACAAGTGTCGCACGCGCTTGGAACGGGGAGTATGAACGCCACAAGAAAATCGCTCGCTGGACAATGCCAATTTGGCTTTATGTCAGCTTTACAGGTGTTTTGGTTTATATATTGATTTCACCATACTATTAAAAAGAACAAAAGTCCTCTCCTCCGTGATCAGCGATTCACAGTGGAGAGGACTTTTTATTATGCATCCAATTCATTCCCTAATAAAGCGATCAGCACAGCCTCTCTATCTTCTGATACCTCTTCAGTTTCTCTAATTATCCGGTATCCCCATGCAACGACACCGCTAACCTCATCAATTTTATGAAGATGTTCCGGATCTTCTTTTAATGTATGAATGGCGCCTGGCTTAAAATCTTCCGGATCTAACATATATGACCGGACAATTTCTATTTTACGCCTGTGAACCGCTACATAATTACGCTTCCCCGCTTGTTCGGCTTCTTTTAACTTTTTCTGTAAAATATCTTCTTCCGCTTGTAATTGTTCCTTGGAATACCTTTTATAACGATGCTTCATCGACAATCATCCTCTCACACAATCAAATCTACGCTGTCACTACCGCTGTACCGTAAGCAATAACTTCTGAGGCGGAGTTCATAACTTGTGATGTTTGCAGGCGCATGCCTATAATGGCATTCGCTCCCAGCGCTTCAGCTTCTTCCGTCATCCGCTTGATGGCAATTTCCCTCGCTTCTTTCATTAAATCTGAATATCCTTTGATTTCTCCACCCACAAGTGTCTTGAGTCCTGCACCAATATCACGGCCAACGTGTTTAGACTGTACAGTGCTTCCTTGGACAAGCCCTTTGACTAGCGAAACCTTTTTATCCGGAATTTCATTCGTTGTGACTATAATCATGTTCGCACCTCCGCTTATTTTTATAGGTCATTACCTCGCTAAAATATTTCTTCATCTCAAGCTAGCTTAGCATAATAATGCGCCTTAAATCATTTTATTGCTATCTACCATCAAATAATGATAACATTCTAATAATACATAAAGAGGGTGAGTCCACATGTCATTAGAAAGTGTAAAAGAGCATTTCAAACAATGGAACCGTGAGCAAGACATCATGGAATTTGATACACCGAGTGCCACCGTGCAACAGGCAGCTGATACGATTGGTATCATTCCGGAACGTATCGCAAAAACATTATCTTTCAGGGGAAAAGAAGACAAAGCAATCTTAGTTGTCGCTGCAGGCGATGCCAAAGTGGATAATAAAAAGTTTAAACAAGCCTTTGGATTCAAAGCGCGCATGCTGTCAGCGGATGAAGTTGTTGAACAAACAGGACATGTCATCGGTGGTGTTTGTCCATTTGGCTTGGCGAATGATCTGGCTGTCTATCTGGATGTTTCAATGAAACGTTTTGAAACAGTATTCCCCGCCTGCGGAAGCACAAATTCAGCAATCGAATTGACACTTGATGAATTAATGAAATTTTCCTCGGCAAAAGACTGGGTCGATGTGTGTAAAGGATGGGGAGATGAGCAGGAGAAAGTAATTGCTGAAGCGCAGGAAAAGAGTTAAATCAAAAAGAAAATCATCGCTTCCATATGGCAGCGATGATTTTACTTCACCCTAATCCGTTCCCCAATCTGCAGACGTTCCGCGTCCACTCCTGGGTTCATTTTCAGCAATTTTGCAACGGTTGTATGATACTGTCGTGATAATGCCCAGAATGTATCTCCCTTTTGAATGGTGTGATATTGCACACTTTTCCTTTTTAATCCCAGCGCCCTGGCCAAGCCACTTGCATGTCCGCGGGCAATCTGATTTAAAAATGCATCACTTTTTAATTTTTCAGCGTCTGTACTATGATCAATAAATCCATTTTCTGTTAACACACCATACATCGCTGATTCCCGCAACACATGAAAGTTTGCTTCTTTCTTACCGCGATCGCGGTATCCGGTTTCTTTAACAACCTGCTCATGTAAAAGATTACGCAATCGATTCGTTTCCGGCTTGCTCGCATAATTGCCATTATAAATATAAGACTCAAACCCTGTTCCGCCACCTGCATTAATGTGGATAGAAACAAAATAATCCGCACCCCAGCTATTCGCCATATTTGTTCGTTGCCTGAGTGTCACCGTTGTATCGGCCTCGCGTGAGAGTTTTAGTGTATGTCCTTCATATTCCTGATTTAAAACATCCCTCAGCTTAAGCGCGAGACTTAAACAAATATTTTTCTCCCTTAATCCATTTGCAGTTGCACCAGGATCCTCCCCACCATGTCCAGGGTCAATAAAAATTTTAGTCATAAAAAAATCCTCCTTGTATTGATGTAGTCTGTCTTGCACTACTACAATCGAAAGGAGAATAAAAAAAGTGGCATTTCATTCGATTATTTTTTCTTTTTCGAACCGTTCCATCTCTGAATTTTATCGTCTTCATCAATTTCAATAATGACTTCTGTTACATCTTTTTTACTTAATATCTTTTGTTCAATATCATCACGAATGTCATCAACTTCTTCTACCGTCATGTCGGCTGCAAATTCCATCTTCAATTCCACATGCAGTTCATCACCTTCTTTAAAGGCCATAAGCTTTGTAATATCTTTTACATGGGGATCGGAAAAAACAAGCTCCCCTATTTCTTTCTCCGTCTTTTCATCTGTCACCCCTAATACACCCGCAGCATTATCCAAAAACACACGTCCCACAACAAAGAACAACATGAGACCAATGATCACGGAAGCATACCCTTCAGCCCGAATGAACGGTGTATATGTTCCGATAACGATAGCCGCAGCGGCGATCAACGCACCCGTTGTAGCTACCAAGTCTTCCAAAAACACGAGCTTTGTTGCCGGCTTTGCTTCGCCAACATGTTTAAAGCTTGCCGTTACCATTTTAAATCCTTTTATATCCTTACCTGGAACGTTCTCTGTTACTTCTCTCATCGCTTTAAAGAGAACGACTGCCTCCAAAATTCCCGCAACGCCAAGAACCGTTATATTCAGCCAAAACCAGGATCCGGGTTCCGGCGGGTCCATAATATGTTGAATCCCTTTTTTTATCGTTTCATAAGCTAAAATACCGACGATCAGAACAGCGCCAAGCAAAACCAAATTGATTAACCGTGCAAAACCCCCTGCAAATCGGTCAGTTGGTGCTTTTTTACTTAAACCTGACCCAATAAACACAAAAAACTGGTTCGCTGAATCCCCAATACTGTGCATCAATTCAGCAAACATGGCCACATTTCCCGTGATAAAAAAAGTAATGCCTTTTATAATAGCGATAACCGCGTTCATAATCCCCGCCCATAAAGCGGATTTACTGCCTTTTTTTAATAATCCCAGTGACTCCCTCATGTCCTGCTCCTTTCATCTTTTGCTTTTACTTAGGTTGCCAATATAGACAGAAAAAATCCGTTTACGTATGATTTTTTCTGTTCAAATCATGATGCTGAATAAAGCATGTTATAATATAGTGGGGTCTGTCCCATCTATTTGAAATTGGAGGGCTAACGTGTGAGGGCTTTTTGGAAAAAAAACAAAAAAGAAGATAATGACAATGATATAGATCGTGATTCGGATATGCGGGAGGGAGAGGGAGAAAGAGCAGAAAAGAATGATGCGCAACAAACACCACGTATAAGCCGAAGTGAATACAGAAAAATGCAAAACGCTGCTGAGCGGGCCATAACTTTAGCAGATCGAAAGACGGCAGCTAAAGAAACCTTCATCAGTATAGCTTTAAAGTATATCTTACCATCCCTTATTATCTATTTTGCATTTATTGGTTATCAATACTTTACCGGAAATATTTTAGTAAAACTGCTTGGTACATCTTATTTCTGGATTCTTCATATACTAAATCTCAGTTTTTTTGTTGCGGTTATTTTTATGGCTTTGACCCATATGTTTGACCGTCTGCTGAGATTTAGAAAGTCCTTCGGGGCAATTGCATGGTTTGGATCGATTTACTTTTATGTTACTTTTTTAATAACCAATGATGCAAGAAGTCCGGTGCTTGCCGCAATGATCCTTTTTGTAACAGGCGTTATTCAGCTTACAAGTTTGAACAGACACATTAAAGGGTCTTTTATATTATTAGGAACTTTTTACGGCAATTATCTGACAAGCATTGATTTCCGCAACGTTTGGCTTGTATTGGGTGTGGGTGGATTGTTTGTATTGATGGGTGAAAAAGGAAGAATAAACGAGATGGGGACTGACCCATATAAATAAAAAAACGTTCACCGCTACTTTTTGTATCGGTGAACAATTTTATTGGATCTGTGCTGGTTTGTCTCCATGTGAAAATGCACACTACTATCATGGGGTGTTGTTGCACGAGTTTAGCTTTTATTGCACGAGTTTTTCTATTGTCGCACGACTTTCGTCAGTTATCGAACGACTTTTCACAGTTATTGCGCGACTTTCACGCTATATTGCATGCGTTACATAAAAGTTCGCACGACTAGCATTTTTCTCACAAAAATTTTGCAGAATAATATCCCTATTTACCCCAATCCTGGCTTTTCCCTTTTACTTATTAATAAAACGCGATTCACTGTGCCCTTCCTTCGTTTTATTCACTTCCAGTACTGCTGGGAAAATGGTTTTCAGTTCCTGGACGTGGGAAATGACCCCGATCATGCGCCCTGATTTTTGTAAGTCGATCAATGTTTCGATTGATTTATGCAGTGACTCTTCATCTAATGAACCGAAACCTTCATCGATAAACATCGTTTTAATAGAAATATTCCCTTGAAAACTTTGAATCACATCTGACATACCTAAGGCAAGGCATAGAGATGCGTTAAATTTTTCCCCGCCTGATAATGTTTTTACATCACGCGTTTGCCCTGTATAGGCATCATTCACATCCAGCCCGAGTCCGCTCTGTCTGCCGTGGGATTCCTGTCTGTCGCTTCTCATTAATAAAAATTGTCCATTGGATAGCCGTCTTAATCGATGGTTGGCGGATTCAATAATTTGCTCCAAATACGCAATTTGCAAATACCGTTCAAACGATACTTTCCGGGTATTTTGTCCCCTGACAACATCATATAAATCGGTTATCGTGCTCAATTGCTTTTCAGACGCGCCAACTTTTTCATGTGCATTGCTGATGTTTTTGATTAAAGCAGTCGCTTCGCTGTAATATTTTTTTGACTGATCCCGTTGATTTAACGCTGTTTCGTATGCCTCTTTGAGCTCTTTCAACTGTTGCTCAAGTTCTGTTAAATCAACTTTTTGTTTATCTTTTAATGATGCTTGTAATTCCTGGACTTGCTGCCTTGTTGTGGACAACTTTTGTTTGAATGTTTCTGTATCCTGTTTTAAAGTCTGTCTCTCATTTTCAGGTAGTTTTGCCTGCTGATATGTTTCTTCAGTTGAAAATTCTGCATTAGAAAGTGCTTCGGTAAACTGCGCCTTCACCTGCTCCACTTTCGCTTTTGTTTCGTCAAGCTGCTTCTTCGCATTCTCCAGATTTGAAGTTGCTTTTGTCTGTTCTTCCTTCGCCTGCTGAAAGTTTTTCTGTGCTGTTTCAAGTGCCTGCTCCATCTTTTCTTTTGCATTCTCGGCTTCCTTGATTTGTTTTTCTAATGCAGATAATACCCTTACTTCCTCTGGGATATTCTGTATCCTATCTTGATAAACAGCATGATTCGTTGCATATTCAGTGTTCAGCTGTTGATAGGCTTGTTCATGCTTCGTCATTTCTTTTTCCAGCTGTTCACATTGTTGATTCGCTTTTTCATAGGTTTCCTTTAATTTAACCAGTTCTTTCTTGGAAGCCTCGAGCTTATCCACTTCTGTTTTTAGTTTTTTTCCATCCGCCACTAATTGCGTTTCCACGGTGGATGCTTCTTCGGGTGAGATGGAATAAGCTGTAACATCATTTTCTTTTTCCTTTAAGTGACGCTCATTTATATTAAAATCAGCGACGGCATTCCGATATTGCGCATCCGCTTCATTAAAAGCTTTTTTCACAGTTTCCAATTGTTCCTTTGTTACAGAACCCGCCTGCTCCGTCGCTTTCTCCGGGTGTTCATGACTCCCGC
>Ga0209487_1003489_pt1 | contig 12333 bp, 12 predicted proteins | sample Poulit2012_FD_187524 | JGI IMG/M metagenome (GOLD analysis project Ga0209487, IMG submission 187524) | Agricultural soil microbial communities from Georgia to study Nitrogen management - Poultry litter 2012 (SPAdes) (version 2) | ecosystem: Environmental > Terrestrial > Soil > Agricultural land... | reverse complement strand
TAGTAATCAATCCGGAACAAGCGAAAATTGTTAAAAGAATCTACCGAGAATATTTAGAAGGTGCAAGTTTAGTTCAGATTGCAAGGGGTCTTGAAGCGGATGAAATACTTACCGCAGCTAAACGAACAAAGTGGCGGCCAGAGTCGATTAAAAAGATATTGCAAAATGAAAAGTATATTGGGGATGCATTACTTCAAAAAACATACACCGTAGATTTTTTAACGAAAAAACGAGTTGTCAATAACGGTCATGTTCCACAATACTATGTAGAAAATAATCATGAAGCCATCATTCCAAGGGATATTTATTTACGAGTTCAAGAAGAAATGATGCGAAGGGCAAATATTCGAAACGGAAAAACAGGAAAGAAACGTGTATATAGCAGCAAGTATGCATTGTCGAGTATTGTTTTTTGTAAAGAATGTGAAGATGTTTTCCGAAGGGTACATTGGAATAACCGAGGATACAAATCCATTGTATGGAGATGCGTGAGCAGACTAGAAAGAAACACACACATTTGCAATGCGGAAACGATTAGAGAAGATGAACTACATCAAGCTGTAGTACAAGCCATTAATGAAGTCTTGGGCAACAAAGATAATTACTTGAACATATTAATAGAAAATATTGAAACAGTTTTGAATGAAAATGCGGATAAACCAACAGCTGACATTAACGAAAAGTTAGAAAATCTTCAAATGAAATTGCTTAGGCTTGCAAATTCAAAAGAAGATTATGATGATGTGGCAGAGGAAATATACCGATTGCGGGAACTGAAACAGGAAGTCATGATGAAAAACGCAGCAAGAGAAGGACTCAGACAGCGGATTGAAGAAATGACAAAGTTTTTAAAAGAGCAGCCGCAACAACTGAAGGAGTATGACGACTTACTTGTAAGGCGATTGATTGAGAAAATCACTATTCATGAAAGACAATTAACAATTGAGTTTAAGTCGGGGATTGAGATTGCAAAAGAAATATAATATGAATACTTAACGAGCTCATGTCGGAAAAGGCATGGGCTTTTATTTATGTTAAATTGACTAGAAAAATATGTACCTATATAATGTTTTTAGACGATAGATTTGAATTTGAACGTTTTAATTGATAGAAAGGTGGAGTTTTATTTGGGATACTTTATTAATGCACCTGCAAATATTATAGGGAATAGTAGTTTGAGGGAGCCACAAGAGGCGGCATATAGAGCTATATATAATCATTTTATAATTGAAAATAATTCTGAACATGCTTTAGTAACTTTACCAACAGGGACTGGAAAAACAGGATTAATGGCTATTTCTCCCTATAATATTTCGAACGGAAGAGTTTTGATAATAACACCCCAAACAATTATTAGGGACTCAGTATTAGGATCTTTGGATTCAATGCACCCAAAGAACTTTTGGATGTTTTCAAAAGTATTTGATAAAGTTCAACACTTGCCTACTTTAATTGAGTATCAAAAGACATTACCTGATGATGTGTTAAATCAGGCAGATATAGTTGTATTAAATATACATAAATTACAAGAGAGATTGGATTCCTCATTAATCAATAGAGTGGAACCTGATTTCTTTGACATGATAATTATAGATGAGGCTCATCACTCAGAAGCTACTACCTGGAAAAGAGCACTAGAATATTTTGAAGATTGTAAGGTGTTAAAGGTAACAGGAACTCCATTCAGAAGTGATGGAAAAGAAATAGAGGGTAAAGAAATTTATAATTATAGTTTAGCGAGAGCCATGGCTAATGGTTACGTAAAAAGTCTTGAAAAAATTGATTATATTCCTGATCAAATGTTGTTTACAATTGATAATAATGAGGGAACTACCTACACTTTAGAAGAATTAAGAGAACAGAATATACGAGAAGAAAATTGGATTCAGCGCTCAGTTGCACTCTCGAAAGAAAGTAATGAGAAAATTGTAGATGTTTCTATTAAATATTTAAAAGAGAAAAAAGAACTTACGGATAACCCTCATAAAATAATTGCTGTTGCTTGTAGTATAGATCATGCGGAAAGTATAAAAAATATTTATAAAGAAAAAGGATATGAATCTTCAATTGTTCATAGTGGTCTTGAAAAATCTGTACAAGAAAATGAATTGGAAAAAATAAATAATAATGAAGTTGATGTGGTTATTAACGTAGCAATGTTGGGCGAAGGATATGACCATAAGTTTTTGTCTATTGCTGCAATATTTAGGCCATTTAAAACCTTGTTGCCTTACGCTCAGTTTGTTGGGAGAACACTTAGAGCAATTGAATTGGAAGACGGAACATTTACTGAAGAAGATAATACAGCTGTTCTTGTACACCATAAAGAATTAGGACTTGAGCCGCTATGGGAGTATTATAAAAACGAAAAAATAAAACGAGATACCATTAAAAAAATTAAAGAGGACAGGGAATTAAATACTGGCGAATACACTCCAAGAGATATTTCTAAGGGAGTGGCTTATGAATCTGAAGATTATACAATTGAACGGGATACATTTGTTGAAACTGAAATAATAAAACAAAGAAAAGAAAAGTTGGAAAAGGAGAATATAAAGATTCAGGAACTACAACAACTTCTCGGTATAGACGAAGAGCAAGCCAAAGATTTTATTCGTCAGTCACAGAAAAGTTCAGAGACGGAACGTTTATTGCGTCCAGATAAATACTACTTTAAGACGAGAAAAGATTTAGATAACTTAATCCGTGAGGTTATGATACCTGAAATTTTGCTTGACTATGGATTTGAAAAAGAAGGAATTGAGCTATTAGGAGATATAAAAATTTTACCAAATAGAAATTATGGTTGGATATATAACAAGTCAAAAGATAATGGTGGATTATTAGGGATGTATTTTAATACTTATTTAAGAAATGAGTTGAAAGCAGCGCGTGATAAATGGAGTTTAGAACAGTATGAAGAAGCTTCAAAATTAGTATACGCATTAGATAAATATATACGAGAGGTCCTAGATAGTAACTAATAATTAAAGGAGGGGTGATAATGGATAATATGATAGAAGAATTATATGATGCTATGTACAGTCCTAAAATAAGCCCAGAACAATTGATAAATAACGCAATATTACCAAACTACATTTCCGTGCATATCGAATCAAATGAGATAGGAATGATAGTTGAGAGTGTATGTGAGTTATATGATGGAAAAAGAGCTACTTATATTTACCAATTTGATAATTATAAGAAGTTACTTAGTTTAAAGGAGTATGTTGGAAATACGGTGACAGAATTATATAATAGAAAACGCGAGATAAATGAAAAGTACAGGAAAATAAAAAATATATTGAAAGTATCTACAAGTGTAAGTTAAATGATTAAAACAGATAATGGATAACGCTCATTATCTGTTTTTTTATAGTTTTATAGATATGTTCCCACGAACGTACAAATAAGTCGATATGTTCCCGCATACGACCATTTCACTAAAAATCGCAAAAACATCAATTCTATCAACTCGTCCCATGTGGAGTGTGTGGCGTTGCTGACAAGGGAATAAATATTGATATCATAATAATTTGAAATGAAACATCTACTTTGTCAACTCGATGAAATAGGTGTTTCTTTATTTTGGGAAACAAATCAAGAATGCCTGAAAAACATTAGTCGACTAGACAGAAGCAATAATCAAGGAGCAAGTGGATCAATCAGATAATAGAGTTAAATTAATCAATTAATCTGCTTGAATACGGTATAATAGAGACGCTATGTTAACTTGGTTATATATTGAAAATGGTTGTATATTAATGAATTTCATCATACGGATTTATAGCCAATCCGATACTATATGTAGTTTCGTTGGACCATCCTTAACTACATACAGTACCGAATCGTCTGATTTTGGTAATGATGAAATTCACTCATATATTAAAAAATAAGAGGAGGGTATAGAAGTGGCTCTGGACAATAAGCTAGGTATTAAGCATTCGGTAGAACTAGCACGTGTCGAGGAAAAAGTGAGTAAGAAAAAGGCAATTAAAATGTATGAAACAAATTTTTTTGATACATTAGAGGCTGGGACTTTTAAAGCACTATCACAGATTCATCAGTATTTGTTCGGAGATATTTATGAATTTGCTGGAAAAGTACGTGATGTAAATATTGCTAAAGACAATTTCCGTTTTGCTCCCGTGATTTATCTAAAAGACGCCCTCCAAAGGATTGAAAAAATGCCACAATCAACTTTCGATGAAATCATTGAAAAATATGTTGAGATGAATATTGCTCACCCTTTTAGGGAAGGTAATGGAAGAAGTATGAGACTTTGGCTGGACCATTTATTAAAAAATGAAATAGAACAAGTTATTGATTGGAGTAAGATTTCCAAAGATGATTATCTGTTAGCCATGGAAAGAAGCCCTATAAAAGATGTTGAAATAAAGGTTCTTTTAAAGAATGTCTTGACTGATAAAATTAATGACCGAGAAGTTTATATGAAAGGTATCGATGCAAGTTACCATTATGAAGGGTATGACCTTTATGAGACTGAGCATTTACAAGATGAGTCTTAAAGGTTCAAACTAAAATTTATAAATAAAACATAATTGTTGTGTATAAAGAAATTATTCAAGTGATAGGTAGGAGTAGTGAAACGGAAATGTATATTTGTCCCGTTTGTGGATATGACTGCAGAAAATAAGCAGGCATTTTATTTACTTTGTGATCAGATGAGATGGATGCTTATTTACGTCCAGGCGAATATTTTTATTTATCTACTTGTTGGATTGGGGATGAATCCAATCCAATCGAGGGAGAGATAAGCTTACCACTGAAAGATTGGTATAGGAAAGGAATGGAGTTAACGGAACAAGCGTTGATGACTAGGGAATTGTAAATTTAAAATAAAGTCCTATCCCTTAAAATAAACATTTGTCATTTTCTCCCTCAATCTTTACCCAATTTTTTGCAATAAAGATTTGTTAAAAGCCCAAAAAGAGCCCGAAAGACCTTTTCCCCCAAGGCTTGATAAAAAGCGTGAGAAAAAATGTGGCCAAAACTTTATTTTAAAGCGTAACGGTTGAATGCGGGGGGTGGGAAAGTGAAAAGTGTATATTTTAAAAGAGCAGGAATAACTTTTCCTATAAAAACAATAAAGGTATCTATTCATTAAAATATGAAATAGATACCTTTTCTCTTTTGTTCTTTTAAAAAATAATAGATCAGTTATAGTAACCCTTCCCAATTTCGTTTTGCATATAATATTCGAATAATTGTTACACGTTTGAGCGATTCAGACACGGTATAAAAAATAAGATAATTATCAACTGTTGTTTTTCGAATTCCTTGATTAGCCAAAATTATGTCGTTAACTAAAGGAAAACGCTTTGGTAATGTTTTTAGGTAATGTAAACTATTGGATATTTTGTTTAGAAAGGACTGAGCAGCTGATGGGTTTTGTAGCTCTTTTGAAACATAGACAATAATGGATTGTAAGTCATGTTCGGCGGGTTCTGTTATGACAACCTGAAAGACAGTCATTCATGAATATCCTTTTCCAATTTAGAAATTACTTCGTTAATTGGTTTAACGTTATCATTTTCCGCAGCCTTTAATCCAGCTTTAAGCAAACTGTATAATTCAAATTTTTCCGTGAGCTTTTCGTATGTGGCAATACTCATTACTGCTAAATCCCCTTTTCCATTCTTTGTAATGTAAATAGGTTTTCCGCTCTCATGACAAAACTGTGATAATTCATTATATTTATTTCTTAAGTCCGAACTAGGTCGTATTTCTGGCATTATAATCACTCCATATAAATTACTTATCAATATTATATCATTTAAATGATATCAAAGCTATATTATAATTGAACAAATAATGCTAATCTAAGTATAGAAATATATATAAGTCGGCAAAGGCAGAAATGGAACTTAGCACCGTTGACCTTTTAAATGTTGAAATAACGTTTTAAAAGATCAAAAAGAATTGTGGTAAAGAATAACTATTCTGTTCACTTTCCTAAAATAGCGTTGAAAGACTTGAACAACGTATACGGTTATATTTCAGAGGAATTATTTTCAGAAAGCGTTATTATTAGAGTGGATTGAAAAAAGTTTAATTGTTTTTATAGAATAAAAGATAGTAGATGGTGGAATCATGGCAACCGTTTATAAAAAATGTTTGATATTACATAAAGTATGTATGAATAACAAGACACTGCAACTGTAGAAAACTACATCTAACAAACGAGAAGTCTATAAACAATATAGAACTTTTCTATTTAACGAGAGTTAATTTTAAAAAAAATGTGCAATGTTTAATTAAATTTTCGGTGTATATAAATGAAGACCACAAATTTGATGTAATGGGGGTGCTGAAAATGGATGATGAAAAAATTGTAGAATTATTTTGGCGACGGTCAGAGAAAGCACTTCGTAAGACGCGAATAAAGTATGCAAGGTACTGTTATGTTATTGCATTTCGAATTTTACACAGCAGTGAGGATGCGGAAGAGTGCGTGAATGATACGCTGTTACGAGTATGGGATGCAATTCCGCCGGCTAGACCGAATGTGTTTAGAATATTTTTAGGTAAAATCACACGCAATTTATCCTTGAATTATTTGGAGAAAAAGAATGCCCAAAAACGTGGCGGAGGTGTGGCAGAACTCCTTTTATCTGAACTAGAGGAGTGTGTTCCTTCGGGTAATAGTAGTCCAGAAGATTTACTTGATGAGCAGTATGCACTTGATGTGATTAATCGTTTTTTACAAGAAATAAGTGCTAGCAAACGTAAAGTATTCGTTCGCCGTTATTGGTACGGCAGCAGTATAAAGGAAATTGGAAAGGATTTCGGTTTTTCTGAAAGTAAGGTCAGCACGATTCTATTTAGGTTAAGAAGAGATTTAAAAAATACGCTAGAAAAGGAAGGGATTTTGCTGTGAAGAATAAAAAATTGCTGGATTTAATTGGCGATATTGATGATCAATATATTATTGAAGCGGAGCCATTAACAAAACAAGCGTATAAATCAAAAAAACGTATCTTGCTCATTGCTACCGTGCCAATCGTAGCAATGGTGGCAATTGTATTTATTGTCTTTATGCCACTTTTCAATAACGATAAAGAATTTACACTCGAACAATCACATGGTATTACTGTAAAGGAAATAAATGACCCACCTAATACTTCAACATCTGCAGATATTGAATGGTTATCAGAAGAAGAATTATTTAGTAAGAATCATCACGGTTTTACCATGGTTGCCTTTGAAGGAACAGTTGATCAAATTCAAAACATTGTCATTGACTCGAAAGATTATTATGCGATTGCATCCATAAGCGTTACGGACGTATTAAGTGGGGATATAACAGAAGGGGAGTTGGTTGATGTTTTATTGCCTAACCCAATTAATACGGATGTGAATGTGAGTGAAACAACGTATTCATCACAAATAAGAATTGGACAAAAAGGTATTTTTATGCCAATTGAGTATAATGAGCACGCCATATATGAGATCGGAAATGGAAAGTTATTTTTACAGGAGCTGGCTCCCTATGGATTTATGGATGGTGAACGCTGGATTGTCTTACAAACAAATGATGGGTTGATTTATAATAAGGAAGCATATCCCTCTTTGACACCAGCACAGAACTTAAGCGAAATGAAGGAAATAATCAAAGCAAAATTAAATTAATATACGAAAAAACAACCGAGGAGTTATTATTTTCCTTGGTTGTAACTTCACTTTTAATTGTTATGATGTTCACCCGTTTTTCTTCTTATATTGATTGACCTATTCCCACGTACGTACTCACCCATAAAAAAGCACTAGACATCAAGATAGGTAGCTCGTCACATGTGGAGTGTGTCAGTTTCCTAGAACGAACAGATGACATTTATGAAAAAGTAAGGAAAGAACTGTTGTAAAAGGTAGGGCAGTTCATACTAGATAGTGCTGTCTTTATTTGATTATAAGCAGAAATTTAATTTTCCAACAGACAAATATATGCTAATTTAAAAAGCATATGTAATAGCATAGATACACCTTATATGTTCTTAATTCATCTGTGCTATAATGATATCAGAGATTTTTGAGACCAAAACAGGAGGGGAAGCAAATAGCAAATGAAGAATATTCGTACAAATAATATAGAGAGATTTCTTGGTTATAGTCAGCTTTATAATCAGAATCGTCCCGTTCCACCACATATTATTGTCAAAATACTAACAAGGTATTTGACGCAGACACCTAATCGAGTGGTGGATGTCGGATGTGGAACCGGATTGTCAACCTTCATCTGGTTAGATCAAGCAAAGGATATTATTGGAGTAGAACCGAATGATGATATGCGTGAATCGGCAATCACTCAATGGCGTGCCCAACAGGAACCCGAAAATCTTCGGTTTGTAAAGGGGCTATCTGATCAGCTAGATATGGATTCAGATTCTGTCGATATTCTTACCTGTTCCCAATCCTTTCATTGGATGGATCCACAACCTACATTACGTGAATTTGCTCGTGTTCTACGCAATGGTGGAATTTTCGCTGCTTATGACTGTGACTGGCCACCCACTTTTACAATGGAAGTAGAAGAACATTATCAAGCACTGATTGCACTTTCCGAATCACGTATGAAAGAACTTGCACCCGCTAAGCAATTGGCTTTTAAATGGAACAAAGATGAACACCTTCAACAAATTCGTGATTCTGATTTGTTTTCCTTTTCTAAGGAAATTGTTTTTCATCATTGGGAACAATGTGATGCAACGCGGTATGTCAATATCGCTATCAGCCAAGGGGGCTTGCAGACGGCTCTAAAATTAGGTGCTACTGATCTTCATGATGCGATTACTGCCTTCAAACAACATGTCCAACAAGCTTTTGCCGGAGAAAGCCAAGACATTCTCTTTAGTTATCGCATGCGTCTTGGAATAAAATAATATGGTGGAAAAAAATGGGGAGGGGATCACCAACTAAGGTGACCCCTGAGTTTAAATGTTTTACTGTCCCATTTTGATAAAGCAGACAGGATGGCTTTAAGGTAACTTTTTCTTGTGTTTTATAAAGATTAGCTATCCCAAATCTGATAATTGTCCACTTTAAGCTTCTAGCAAACTTTGGTCAGCATGATGTTGGTAGTTATATGAAAAGCTAGCCGAAGCAGAAATAGAGCTAAATCCAAAAGATGAACTTTTAGATGCTGGACTAGTGAAAGGATCAAGAAGAAGTATGGCAAAGAATAAATATTTTGTTTCTTTACAAAGATTGCGACGAATGATATAGATAACATAAGTAAAAGAACGTGATGGGTATATTCGTTATTTCATTGAGAGTTAGTGATCATGGGAAAAGGTGAATTACGTGAGTTTAACAAGTTATATTGGCTCTAATATTATACTGCGAGTAAGAGATGACGAAGAAAAATCAAGAGCGAAAACATTATATATTGGTCCAACTTTTAAAGATGCGTTTGTAAAGTATGAGTAGAATGGAGGTACAACCGAGGTGAAATTACATTCCTCGATTGTAATCTGTAAATTCTACAAATAGAACTTAAAGAGTAGCGGATTAAAAATATGTGGTTATTTGTCTAAATATTATTCAATACTGATAGTTGGATTTTTAGTTGAAATTTGTTTTATAAAATCCTCCTTATTTTCTGCTGATACCATTACGGTGTTATATTTATTATAATGTATCTCTATTCTATCCATCGATAGAGCAGGAGCGGCAAGAAAGCTTTTCGTAAGCTTAAGTTTACGAATATCATCAATTTTTACTGTATACTTTAATGGACCAGATTTAATTTTTATATATCCAGCTGTAATTTTATAACCTGTTCTGAACCATAACCATAAAAAAAGGTATACTACTATTAAATAAAGAATAAGTCCAATTATACTTTTATATGTTCTCGTTTGAAAACCGAATGGTTCTTCTCCGAAAATATAAATTAAACCAAATAAAACGATTGAACCCCAAATTATAATACCGAGTGAAATACTCTTTTTAGATGGGAAGTACAAAAAAGTCACCTCTGCTTCGTAAAAAATTAATAAGTGAATGAATTTCATAATTACCAAAATCAGACGATTCGGTACTGTATGTAGTTAAGGGCGGTTTAACGAAACTACATATAGTATCAGATTGGCTATAAATCTGTATTATGAAATTCACTAAAGTATCATTTGATAAATTAACCTTCAACTTCTTCGTTTTTATTGTATATATACGTTTTTTCTCACTATATTTTGCGACTAAAACGGTAATATATAGTCTATCTTTTTCTTCTATAGAACTCTTGTCAATCTGTTTGAAATCACCTGAACCTTCGATAACTGGACCTAGTTCCTCTAATCTAGTTAATGGTAGTACTTCTTTTAAATTGGGAAATAATAAATGCTATCATTCCAAGTATAAAAGCTGTATGGTATTTCTTTTTAAACTGTAACAAAAAAAGTGGCAAACAAATACTAATAGTTATAGAGAAAATAACGCCACCGATAATATTCACCTCTTAAATGAAAGGATATAATATATTATCGTATAATTGTAGGTATTATTCATATTCGGTATATTTCTATTCAAAATTGGTACTAGTTCAATTCAACGATCATATCTAATAATGATAGATCGTTGTTAATACATGTTTCTAATATTAACCTTGAACTTTGGTCAACCATCTTTTTTAAAGCATATAACCCATATCCACGAACCTCAGATTTGTTAGAAAATCCTTTTTCGGGTTTGCAATATTTCATCTATCAATACAGTGCTTCGTCTATTTGGTGTTGACCCTATTGGAGGGAACATTTCGTCTTTGGGAACTTGAAGATATTTTAAAAGTCGAATTACCAACCGAAGAATTTGATACAGTCAGTGGATTTCTTATTAGTGAAATTGGCTACATTCCTTCAGAAGATGAACATCTAGTTATTACCTATAAGAATATAACTTTTGAAGTTAAAAAAATAGTGGAAAACAGAATTGAAAATATAGTAGTAACAATCAAAGACGATGAAAATAGATAGATCACTGAGTAATTGGAATAGAAAAGCATTTTGAAAGGAGATGGCAGCAGTTCTCAGACAGCGGCTATCTTTTTTGATGGGCTTGTATAGACCCACTATTCCAATCATGGCAACATATTTGGCATTTCATATCAAAACAGGATGTATGTAACCCACTTGAATATATATGAAACATGCCTAAACCGCCATTTAACAGTTTAGGCATGTTTCATGGTCATATTTAACGTTTGAAATTCACTGTTTCATTGCCACTATTTAACGAAATGGTTGTTTCGCTTGGTTTTGTTTCGGCAATGATTTTTCCATTTCTGAATGAATAAAGTACAGTAGCCTGTGTACGAATTGCTTCATATTCATTTTCTGCATTTAATACGATGAAGTTGGCTTGTTTACCTTCCGCGATTCCATACGCATCTTCCATATGAAGTGTTTTTGCACTATTTGTGGTGATGAAATCCATGGAATTAATAATTTGGTCATAACCCAGTAGTTGTGATGCATGGATGCCCATATGCAATACTTGCATCATATTGCCAGTTCCAAGTGGATACCACGGATCAAAAATATCATCATGGCCAAAGCATACGTTTAATCCGGCTTCTGTCAGTTCCTTCACACGTGTAAGTCCACGGCGTTTTGGATAGGTGTCAAAACGGCCTTGTAAATGGATGTTCACTAGTGGGTTTGCTACAAAATTGATGTTGGACATGTTTAGTAAACGAAAGAGTTTATAGGTATATGCATCATTGTATGAACCCATTGCAGTCGTATGACTTGCGGTTGTCCGCGGTCCATAACCACGTTTATATGCTTCTGCCGCAACAACTTCCACAAATCGTGATTGCTCATCATCGATTTCATCACAATGAATATCAACAAGGCGGTCATATTTTTCTGCTAAATCAAAAGCAATGGCCATGGAATCTACACCATATTCTCTTGTGAATTCAAAGTGTGGAATCCCGCCAACCACGTCTGCGCCCATTTTTAAGGATTCTTCAAGTAGTGCAGCACCATTTGGATAAGATAAAATTCCTTCCTGTGGGAAAGCGACCAATTGAATATCTACGTAAGGAGCCATTTCTTCTTTTACTTCTAACATGGCCTTTAAAGCAGTTAGGCTAGGATCGGTCACATCAATATGTGTTCGAATATGTTGAATACCTTGTGCAATTTGCCATTTGATTGCTTTTTTGGACCGTGTTTTTACATCTTCAGTGGTCAGTGTTTCTTTACGTTGTGACCATCTCTTAATCCCTTCAAATAATGTTCCACTCTTGTTCCATTCTGGTTCGCCAGCTGTAAGTGTTGTATCTAAATGAATGTGTGGTTCGATGAATGG
>Ga0209487_1003488_pt1 | contig 12335 bp, 18 predicted proteins | sample Poulit2012_FD_187524 | JGI IMG/M metagenome (GOLD analysis project Ga0209487, IMG submission 187524) | Agricultural soil microbial communities from Georgia to study Nitrogen management - Poultry litter 2012 (SPAdes) (version 2) | ecosystem: Environmental > Terrestrial > Soil > Agricultural land... | reverse complement strand
TAGGAGGAGAACTTCGAAATCCGTTTCCTGATAATGGTAGATTAAAATCAAATCCTGCAAGTATTCAACAATTAAGAAATACATTTAATCAAACTGGTTTAGGCGTTAAAACAGGTATTGATTTCCCTTATGAAGCTGTAGGAGTAATAGGAGAAAATCCTGAACCATCTAACGTTCTCGACTTTGCAATTGGGCAGTATGATACGTATACAACGATGCAATTAGCTCAATATGTATCTACAATTGCAAACGATGGTTACCGGGTAAAGCCGCATATCGTAAAAGATATACACAATCCTTCAGTAGATAAAGATTTAGGTTCAATCTATAAATCTAACGAGACTGAAGTATTAAATAAAATGAAAATTAAAGATAGTGAATTAAAAAGAATTCAAGAAGGATTCCGTGGTGCATTTCAATCTGAAGGAGGTACAGGATATTCTTACTGGTCTGGAAAAAATTATAATCCAGCAGGAAAAACAGGTACAGCAGAGTATGAAATTTATGAAGATGGTGAGATGGTTGCAGAAACTGAAAATTTATCATTAGTAGGCTATGCTCCATATGACGATCCTGAAATAGCCTTTGCTGTTGTTGTCCCTAATTTAAGTAAGAAAAGACCAAGAAGTAATCCTATTAACCATGCTATTGGAACAGGAATCATGGACGCATATTTCGATATGAAAAAAAATAAAGAAGATGATTAAACAAAAAATCTTATTTCCTTAGAATAGGAAATAAGATTTTTTGTATTTATTTATTAGTAATTTCTTTAGCAATGTCTTCATCTGACATATCACTAGTTAGTTCAAATTCTCCCTGTTGAATATAAGGACTATAATCATTTTTATCCATGAATTCAGAGAATTTATCTGCATCCTCAATAATATCTTCTTCTTCTAATAAAGCTATTACTTCATGAGGCATCATGCCTGAAGTGATTTCCAACGTATATTCAACATTGTTATCTTCATTTTCATCTTCATCATTACTATCTTGATTTTCTTCTTCTTCAAGTTCCTTTTCGTCTATATTCAAATCTTCATTATTTTCATCTTCATTAACAGTATAGCTAATATAATCTTCTTCTGTAATAACCCGGTAACCATCGTCTTCAATTATCTCGACTAATTCTTCTTTTGAAAAATCGTTTGGATTAGCTTCTGGTTCTTCAAAGTAGTTATAAAAGATGAAAATAATCAGACTTGCTACAAAAAGTCCTAATGAAAAAAAGCGAAAAAATTGTTTCATCTTGCCACTCCTTTGATATTAATTCTGTTTTATAATTAATTCAATTTCATCAGCATTTAGCTCAGTTCTTTTAGCAATTTCTTCAAAAGATAAGCCTTGCTGATAAAGATGATAGACTTTTTGAGTAACTAAAGGTGTTTGATCAGCTAATCCAGTGCTATCAATGACATATGCATTTGTTTGAATTCTTTCATCTAAGTCACTTACTTTTCTTTTTAATGCAAATACATCTTGAGAAAATGTAATTGATTGTTGTTCAATCAAATCTTCAAGATGAGCAAATCTGTTGCTCATAAAAAATGAAGCAATGAATAAAATAACTGATATTGTTACAATAGTTACAATGACATATAACATAAGCTTAACCTCCATTCCTATTATATAATACTACTAAATTTAAAATTTTTCTATTATAATTAACAATGTAGCAAGATTGTTGCTTGATTGTAATTGTTTTGTTATTATATAAAGGGATACAAAAGAATTTAAGATTCGTTTGGAGGGATGAAAATGCGTGTTAATATAACTTTAGAATGTACAGAAACAAAAGATAAAAATTATATCACAACTAAAAACAACCGTAATGATACTGATCGTGTAGAATTGATGAAATATTCTCCACGTCTACAAAAACATACTTTACATCGTGAAACTAAAAAATAAGCACAACACTAAAACTCTTATCCTATTATGGTAGGAGTTTTTTCTTTATATAATTTTAATGTAGGAGTTGTATTTATGAAACAATATCTCCGAAGCCTAATACTTAATAACTTAAAAAATATCCCTTCTTTTAAAAAAATTAAAACAGAAGAAAAAATCCACAAAAATCTGTTTAGTTCGGCCTATTGGAAAAATTCAAATGTAATAGGATTAACTTTAAGCACTTATCCAGAATGGGATACGTATAATATTATTTATCAAGCATGGTTTGAAGATAAACAAGTTGTTATCCCTGTTACTAATAAAGAATCACTAACAATGAATTTTTACCTGATAAATTCTTTTGATGATGTAATGGAAGGTAATTATAAAATAAAAGAACCAATAAATAAATCAAAAGCTCGATATTTTTCAAAAGATAAAATAGACTTAATGATTGTTCCTGGTATTGTTTTTGATAAGCAAGGATATCGAATAGGTTTTGGTAAAGGTTATTTTGATCGTTACTTAAGTGATTTTAATCATTCAAAGATTTCATTACTTGCTGAATTTCAAATTATTAATCAAATTCCAACAAATGAATACGATATAAGTGTAGACTGTTTGATAACAGAAAAGAAGAATATAAAAGTTAAATAAATTAAAAGGGAGGTGTCTAATGCCATTAAAACAAAATTCCCTGTTTTATGATTTATCTGTTTATTTAGTCGAGCAACAAAATTATAATGTATTATATTTTAATGTAAGAGAAAATGAAATATGGTTATCAAAAAATATTAATAAAGTGGAAAATATTATAAGAATTGTAAATAAGCGATTTGATTGGAAGAATCGACTAAAATCTGATATAGCTAAAGTATTTCAAAGAGCTCAATCATTGAAAAAACAATTTACTCAAAAAACAATTAATATATCTAACATATATATAACTGATTTAGAACCAGTAGATAATTGGAAAGGTTTATTAAAACCGCTTCGATTACAAGACAAATTAACTTATAATATGTCAGTTTATTATTTAACAAATGATACTTATTCAACTGAAATAAATAGATTAAATGAAGCTATCAAGACAAACTACATATATGACGATAACGTTCAAGAAGTTCTAATAGATGAATATAAAAAAATATTAGTTAATAATGTGCAAAAACAAAGAAGAGAAACTAAAGAAGTATTTAATTTTGGCAAACCATATTTTACATTTCTATTAATAGCTATCAATATATTTTTATTTATTTTATTAGAATTCAGAGGCGGAAGTATGGATGTACCTAATTTAATTAATATGGGTGCTAAATATAATCCAGCTATGATAGAAGGTGAATGGTGGCGAGCATTTACTTCTATGTTTTTACACATAGGTTTTCTGCATTTATTCATGAATATGTTAGCTCTTTATTTTTTAGGTGTTTTACTTGAACGGATATATGGAACTAAACGATTTATTGTTATTTATATTTTATCGGGTATTGGTGGTAGTCTGACAAGCTTTGCATTTTCCACAAGTATTTCTGCTGGAGCTTCAGGCGCTTTATTTGGACTATTTGGTGCTTTATTATTTTTTGGAGTTAATTATAAAAATTTGTTTTTCCAAACAATGGGTAAAAATGTTATTTTTATACTTATATTAAATTTAGTTATTGGTATTGTGATTCCTAATATTGATATGGGTGCACATTTAGGTGGACTTATTACAGGATTTCTAGCAGCTACAATAACAAGTTTACCAAAGAAAAGAAATTATAAATTTTCAAGTTTAGCAATGGTAGCTTACTTAATCATTATAAGTATTTTAGTTGTTTTTGGTATTAATGCTAATGAAAATGATCCATTATATTTATTAATGCAAACAGAAGAAAATAATAACGACGAAAAGTATGAACTAGCAATAGAAACTGCAACTGAGGGGCTTGATTCATCTAGTGATGTTGAAGCAAGTTTATTATTTCAAAGAGCTTATGCTTATGGAGAACTTGATGAACCAGATTTAGCACAAGCTGATTTAGAAAAAAGCGTAGAAATAGAATCACATTTTCCAGAAGCATATCATAACTTAGCAATTATCTATTATGAAAAAAATGATATCGATCAAGCTAAGAAAAATATTGATAAAGCAATGAATCAAACAAGTGAAAATGATAGGTTTAAAGAAATGTATAATAAAATCATGGAAAGTAAAGAGTGATTTAATGAATGAAATGTACTTAATTAGAGAATATTTGAGGAATTATAATGCATTTATTTACACAGGTAATAAGCTTACAGATCTTGACTTAATTGAAGAAGAATTAAAAGAACATAAAGAGAATGGTTTTATTGCAAATGATTTATATTTAAAATTTATTTTAATAATTCGAAAAGAACGTCGACTTTTAAATCAAGAAAAATAAAAAAGCTATCATTATTTAATGATAGCTTTTACAACATTATTTACTTTGTTATTTAACTACAAATACCAGCAGTAGTTAACTCACAAACAATTGTCATAACTGAGAAAAATCCAAAAGTTCCTGCAGCAATGGCTGAGAAAGCTAAGGCAAGGTAGTTTTTAAACTTAACTTGTCTAAATATAGACACAACTGCAAGTAAAGCTACAATCAAGAGTATAATTGCTAATACCATATTTTTACATCCTCCTTATGTAATTCTAAAACACAAAAGGTTGCTTATAGAAATAAAATTGTATTACTATGTAATAGTACAACTGTATCTTATTCTATAATATAGAGAAAGATTTGTCGAGTATTAATCATTACTATAAATGAACTAATAAAATTATGGGGGTAAATATAAATGGAAGTTAAAACATTCTCACTTGGCCCATTAGGTACAAATTGTTACGTCTTATCAAAAAACAATGAAGCATTAGTTATTGATCCTGGTGGAGAAGCTCATATTATAAATAATTATTTAAAAGAACAAAGCTTAAATCTACAAGCAATTTTGTTAACACATGCCCATTTTGATCATATAGGTGCAGTTGATGAATTAAGAACACAATATCAAGTTGAAGTCTATATGCATGAATTTGAAAAGCACTGGTTAGCTGAACCAGAGTTAAATAGATCCCTTTTGTTTTTAGGACCTAATCAAGGTATAAAAACTGCACCACCTGAAAAATTATTAAGTGAAGGACATAAAAAAATAGGCAATTTTGAATTTGAAATCATTCACACTCCAGGTCATTCTCCTGGGAGTATTTCATTTATTTTTCCAAACAATAATTTAATAATTAGTGGTGATGTATTATTTCACCATGGTATTGGTCGAACAGATTTACCAGATGGTAGCTTAGAAGAACTAGCACATAGTATTCTAACTAAACTTTATAAACTACCTGATGATTACACTGTTTACCCAGGGCACGGAGCCTCAACAACAATAGGGACCGAAAAAAAGAGTAACCCATATACAAACCAATTTTAAAAAACAGAAGAAATATTTCTTCTGTTTTTTTATTTTTGTAAAATAAAAAGGAAAAATCAATTTTAATGCGAATATGATTATGAGGCTATAAAAAGGGGGTGTTCGATTGAATCATGCTGAAAAAATAATTAAAGACATATTGTCAATTGCATTTAAAAAACATGCAACAGATATACATTTTTATACAGAGGAGGAAAACGTTAAAATATTTTACCGGATAAATGGAATTAGAAAATTAAAGAAAACGATTAATTTTAAGCAATACACAGTGATCTTACTTCATTTAAAATTTATCGCTTCAATGGATATTGGTGAATCTTTTAGGCCACAAGATGGATCTCTTGATTATGAATATCAAAATAATCATTACTCATTAAGATTATCTACGTTACCAGTTAGATCATCTGAAAGTTTAACAATTAGAATATTACCTCAAACTAAACGCTATACTCTTAATGAATTATGTCTTTTTCCCTTCCAAACTAAAGAAATATCAAAACTTTTAAATTTTACTTCGGGTCTTATTGTGTTTTCTGGATCAACTGGATCAGGAAAAACGACATTAATGTATAGTTTAATTGAAGAATTATTAAAACAAAAAAGTGCCCAAATCATTACTTTAGAAGATCCAGTCGAAAGGACTTTAGAAGACGTTATTCAAATTCAAATTAATGAAATAGCAAATATCAATTATGAAACTGGATTAAAAGCAATTTTAAGACATGATCCAGATGTTATTTTAATTGGAGAAATACGAGATGCAATAACAGCTAAATATGCTTTTAGAGCTGCTTTAACAGGTCATCTTGTATTAACAACGATTCATGCAAATAATGGAAAAGGTACTTTAGAGCGACTAAAAGATATTGGTATTTCTGAATTAGACATTAAACAAACAGTTAAATCTATTATTTGTTTAGATTTAATACTTCTTAGGAAGTTTAAAGAAAAACGAAGGAGAGCTGCGATTGCAGAAATAATAATGCCTGAAATAAATGATAAAAAAACAAAACACTTTAAATATTTATCTTTTAAAGAATTAAGAGAGAGAGCGTGTCTTTATGGCTTTTTACCTTAAAAATAAGTTGTTAAATTTGAAACAAAAAAAATTAACTGAAGTAGAGCAAAGTTACTTTCTCGAGAGATTACATCGTTTTTTATCCCATGGATATTCTTTATTAGAGTCTTTGGAAAAAATGGAATGGGATCCTAATTTAAAAATAATAGCTCAAGATTTTAGCCAGCTACTTAAAAATGGTATCTCTATAGAAGAAGTATTCAAAAAATTAAACTTTCACCCTACTATTATTACTTATATGTCATTTGTTAAAGCTAATAATAATTTATTAGAAACAATTGAAAAATGTAAAGAAATGTATAATTATCGAGTTGAAAATGTGAAAAAAATTAAGCAAACAATAAAATATCCAGTTGTTTTATTTACTTTCTTCTTCGTTATATTAATTTTAATCAAACAATTCGTATTACCATCATTTACTAATTTCTTTTTAGCTGATAGTGATTCCGCTAAGTCAGTTATTTATTCAATTATGATTATTGATATTTTAAGTAATATTTTTATTATTTTGACAGTTGTAGTAGTTATAACTGGCATTATATTCAAAATATTTCATAAAAAATTAAATATCGAACAAATATTACGCATCTCTCAAAAAATTCCACTATATAAACATTTATTAAAGCTTCAAACATCATATTACCTCACTCTACAAATGAGTATGTTTTTAAAAACAGGTCTCTCATTAAAAGAAATTCTTACACATTTATCAAAACAAAAAGAAAATTTAATTATCAATTATTATGCAAAATTAATGATTAAACAATTAGAAAATGGAGAAAATTTAAGTCATTTAATAATGAATTTATATTTTTTGGAAATTAATATTGCACAAATATTTGATGCTAATATTGATTCAAGTTTATTAGAAAGAGATTTAAGCGCTTATAGTGAACAAATGAATGAACAAATTAAGTTAAAAATAAATTATTATATTGCAAGAATACAACCAATGTTATTTATTGTGATAGCTTTATTTATTGTATTTATATATGGCACATTAATGTGGCCAATGATTCAACTTATGCAAACAATATAATTGGAGGTTATTAAATGTTAAAAAATGAAAAAGGTTTTACTTTAATAGAAATGTTAGTTGTTCTTTTAATCATTACCGTATTAATTTTATTAATTGTTCCAAATTTAGGAAGTAAGACAGGGGATATGCATGATGATGGTTGTGATGCATTGATTGTAACAGTACAAGCTCAAGCAGATATGTATGAATTAGATAAAGGAAGTAAAGTTGATTCAATAGGTACATTAGTCTCTGACGGTTATATAAACGCTGAACAGCAAACATGTCAAAACGGAAATTCATTAAGTGTTACAAATGGTAAAGTAAAATAATCAATGAATAATCATGGATTTACACTCATCGAAGTTTTAGTGGTTTTAAGTATGAAATTAGTGATCATTTTGTTATTTATCACAATATCGTATGATAATTTAACTGAAACAAAGATGGATGTTTTCTTTGCAGAATTAAAGTCTGATGTAGATTTTGTTCAATCACATAATTTTCAAACAGATAATTTTTATGAAATAGTTTTTAATAAAAATAACTATAAATTGACACAAAATCAATCAAACGAATTTATTCTTATAAAAGAACAAAATTATCCTGATGATGTTACTGTTGAACTACGTAACTTTAATCGTATTAATTATAAAAAAAATGGAACGTTTAAAACACCAGGTCGTATAATTTTTAAAGAAGGTAATAAAAAGCATCACGAATTAATTTTCCCATTCGGTAAAGGTGGTTTTTATATTGTATCTCCTTAACAATAAAGGTACTTCTATGATTCAAACTTTAATTGCTTTTACCATTATAATCATGTTAATAATGACAATAACTCCGAGTGTAGTCATTATAAAAAAAGAACAAAATGTTTTAAAACAAAGATTTAAAAACATGCATCGTTTACATGATATTTTAATTAAAGAATTAAATGAAGAAGTATCTAACAATAAAATAAACAAAGATTTAAATTTAGAATATACGATAAATTATCAAGATGAACTTGTTAAAGTTTGTGGTAGTTGGATTAATATTAAAAAGATACGAGAAAACAGGTGTTTTTATGGCAAAAAATAAACTATCCGAAGAGGGGTTTACATTGATAAGCACCTTAATTTCTTTATCTCTTATATTAGTTTCATTACCTTTAATGTATCATTTAGTTTATGAAGTAAAATCTACATCTAAGTTCGAACTTTCTCCTTATAAATTTATTGTTTTTATTGAAGCTGATATACATCGATCAGAACAAATGATAGCTAAAGACGATGGTTTACATTTTTATTTACCTAATGATGAAGTAGCAGTTATTGAACAATATGGTAAATTAATAAGAAGAAAAGTTGATAATCGTGGACATGAAATTTATTTACGTGACGTGACAAATTTCGAAACAAAAAATTTGGAACATGGTGTAAAAATTAGCATAAAATTAAAAAATGGTGAAAAATATGAAAAAACATTTAAAGTTGATTAAAAATGAAAAGGGTCAAATGTTATTATTTGTTTTAATATCTTCAGCCATTACAATTGCATTATTTATAGGAGGAGTTAAATTATATATAAGTACAATTGAAGAATCACAATTTTTATTTGAGCAGTTAGAAGTAGAAACCATTATACAAATGAGTCAGATAGATTTATTAAATATGGATAAAACAAAAAACGAAGAAATAAAAACTTCTTATCATTTTAAATATCCGAATGGTGAGAATTATTTAAAACTGAGTAAAGTAAAGGAAAATAGATATTTAATTAAAAATAATATTATCTTACAAAATCAATCCGAGTATGAAAGTTTTTTTGAAATTGAAATAGACGATTTATTATAGATAAATAAGATTTATTAAAACACTTAATATGATAATATCATTTATAGGAGGATTGAGAAAATGAAAGAAAAAACGCTGGAAATAACGAGTGTCTTGAGTGATCCTACTAGATATAATATTTACGAATATATTATTGAAGCAGAAGAGCCAGTTACAGTTAAAGATGTAGCTAAATTGATTAATATTCATTCAAATGTTGCGAGACACCATTTAACAAAATTAGTTGAAGTTGAATTAATAAAATCATATATAAATCAAAACCGTAGTAATGGGAGGCCTAACCGACTATATGTACCTAGTGAAGAGGCAATTGAATTAAGTTTCCCTTACCGAGATTATAAATTACTTTCTTCAATCACACTTGAGGCAATAGCTAAGCTTGGTAATGCTGGTAAGTCTATACTATATAATGTAGGTAAAGAGTACGGGCAAGAAATGATTAATAAACTAAAAATAACTAAAGATAAAGATATTTTATCTAGATTAGAAAAAATAAACTTGTTAACTGAAACATCTAATTTTTTAGGTCTTCATGCATCATTTACTTATGATGAAAATACTGATGAATTAATTTATAAAATTAAAAACTGTCCATTCAAAGAACTTGCATCAAAACAAGATTATTTAATTTGTAATATGCATAATGAATTTTTAAATGGTATGTTTAAAGAGGTTTTTACTGAAATAGAGTTTTCGGAACTAACGAATATGTTTAAAGGCTGTGAATTTTGTAGTTACAGTGTGAAAATATAAACATAAAAAATGAGTAATTAATTTACAATAAACTTTAGCTAGTCTATAATATAGATGTATAAGGTTATGTTTAAAGAAGGAGGGGAAATAAGCATGGATCGTATGTTTCGTGGACTTGCGTTTTGGACAGGTATATTTACAATTATGTTCTTCGTAGGCGATATGTATAAAACTTCGGTATTATTTCTCGTGCAAACAGCTTTTTTCTTAACACTTGCTTATTTAAGGCTATCAGAACGAATGTATATGTATATGTTTGGTGCTTATTTAACAGTGTTTATAGTAGGATTTACTTGGTATAGCGAATTTATTTTAGTTCCTGGATTTTAAAAAAAGATCTTAACAGATAATCTGTTAAGATCTTTTTTTGAGTAAATTTAATTTATTTAACATCTACTTTTCCAGTCCACTTTTTAAAACCACCATCAAGGATATAAAGTTCTTGGAAATCTCTTTTATGTAGTAGATGTGCAGCTCGTTTTGAACGGTTGTTACTTTGACCATAAAGATAAACTGGTTTATCAGGTCTTAATTCGACTAATCTTTGTTTCATTTGAGTAAGTGGTAAGTTTCTTGCTCCTCTAATATAACCACGTTCAAACTCTTGTGGTTCTCTAATATCAATTAATTGAGCTTTACGATACCCTTTGATAAACTCATCTTGTGTTAATACATTAAGATATTTTTTTTGTTGAAAATGTCTTATTAGTGTTGAAATAGCAAAAACTAAAATAATTGCTAAAATTACATATAGAAAAAACATACATCGTCCTCCAATAAAATTATCTGTTTCTATTATAAATGGTATCATACAATAACACAAAGATTATAAATTCAATAGCTAAAAAACATATAATCTAGCATTTATTTATGTTGTTTCAAATTTATAATTAAGAAGACTTTACAATATATAGATAGTATTGTATTATTTATATACTATATATAGATAACTAGTTTGTTTCTATGTATATAATGCTTTTGAAGGAGTGACAGTATGTCAACTATTAATAAAAATAAAGACGGTATAAACATAAGTCAATTAAATGAGGATATTGAATTATTTAGGCAAGTACATCCGATTACTAATGATATGAAATTAACACATGACGGTGTTTCAAGATTAGTCATGTTAGATAGGTATGCTTTTAAAGATACTGAAAAGAAAACATTGAAAAAAGGTGACTTTGTAGTATTAACAATTAAAGCAGATTCACAATTCCCAGCAAGAGGCTATGGAATTATTGAGGAATTAAATATTGAAAATGGGGAAGCACATATAAAAGTTGCTTCTGAATTCATGAATATATTAGATAATGAAGAAGAAATTAAAACAGGCATTATCAAACGTAATATTGATGTTTTAGATAAGCCGCTAGAAGTTTTTTATGAACAAATCGCTAAACGTAATGCTTTCGGTTTATCAGGTGTTGAAGAATCTGAAGAAGATAGAGTTAAATGGGAAAATAAGTTTGAAGCAGAACTCACTAACTTAAACTTTATTCCAGCTGGTCGTGTATTATATGGTGCAGGATCTGAAACTGACGTTACATACTTTAATTGTTATGTAATGCCTTATATAGCAGATTCAAGAGAGGGCATTTCAGATCACCGTAAAGAAGTAATGGAAATTATGTCACGTGGTGGCGGTGTAGGTACAAATGGTTCTACTCTTAGACCACGCAATGCCTTAGCTAGAGGAGTTAATGGTAAATCATCTGGTTCGGTATCTTGGTTAGATGATATTGCAAAACTTACTCATCTAGTTGAACAAGGTGGTTCACGTAGAGGTGCGCAAATGATTATGTTAGTTGATTCACATCCTGATATTATAGAATTTATAATTTCTAAGATGCAAAATCCAAGAATATTGAGATATTTAATTGAGAATACAAATGATGAGCAAATTAGACAAATGGCAAAAGAAAAATTAGACTTTACGCCATTAACTCAAACTGAATCAGATATGTATCAAAGTATTCTTAACTATAAACCAATTCCAGGTAATGGTGGATTTACTGAAGAAACATTTAAAGAAGCTGAGACAAAATTGAATACAGGCGGAACATATACTGTTCAAAATCCAGACTTCTTAACAGGAGCTAATATTTCAGTTGCAATTACGCAAGAATTTATGCAAGCAGTTGAAAATGATGAAATGTATCAACTAAGATTCCCAGATGTAGAAAATTATACAAAAGAAGAAATGAAAGCTTATAATGAAAAATGGCAAGATATAGGTGATGTAAGACGTTGGGAAGAAATGGGTTATGGTGTAAAAGTTTACCGTGAGATAAAAGCAAAAGAC
>Ga0209487_1003487_pt1 | contig 12336 bp, 8 predicted proteins | sample Poulit2012_FD_187524 | JGI IMG/M metagenome (GOLD analysis project Ga0209487, IMG submission 187524) | Agricultural soil microbial communities from Georgia to study Nitrogen management - Poultry litter 2012 (SPAdes) (version 2) | ecosystem: Environmental > Terrestrial > Soil > Agricultural land... | reverse complement strand
TGCCAAGACTGAATTTGTCATGACGCATTGCCACATCGATATACTGCCCGGGCCCCTCCGGCAGAGCGAAAAGCAGAGACCCGAACGCGACAAGAGCCCCTGAAATGAGGAGAACTGCCTGCACCGCGTCCGTCCATATGACAGCTTTGATCCCGCCAAGAATGGAGTAGGCCATCACACTGGCGCCGGTGATCGCGATGATGATCCGCATATCCCACCCCAGAATAACATACATCGGCAGGGCGAGCAGGTAGAGGATACCGCCACACGCATCACCTGGGTGAGCAGCCAGAAAATGGCAACATAGTTTTTGGCCCACGGACCGAAGCGTCTCTCGAGCCAGGTGTAGGCCGACGGGCTTCCGACACTGCGGTAGAGCGGGATGAAGAAACGGATCGCCATGAAGATGGCCACCGGAATGGAGAGGCTGAAGACAAAGGCGTTCCAGTTGGAGAGATAGGCGGCCCCCGGAAGCGCCAGATAGCTGATACTGCTCACAAAAGTGGCAAATATCGAGAGACCGATCACCCAGGCGGGAAGTGTCCCTGAACCTGTCGAGTAGTCGTCGGAGCTTCGACCCTTCCGGTAGAAGGAGATGCCGAAGAGGACGATTCCTGCCAGATAGAGAACAAAAATGATCAGATCGAAGGTGGTCATCCGTGGCTACTCTGGTTAATCCGTGGCTACTCTGGTTAATGGGTCTGCAAGCTTTACATCCTGGGGAGCTGAACCGACACGAAGGTCACCGGATCAGAACTGACCGGGGTCCACAATAGAGGCAGCGATATACCGGTACGGTCTGTCGACATCCCGAAGTGCATGGTTCCAGTAGTAGACGATCACCAGGTCTCCATCCTCCCTCTGAACCATACGCGGATAGCCGATATCACCATTGGCCCCATCTGCGGCACGGACTGGGATCTCATGGCTCCAGCTCTCTCCCCCGTCATCACTCAGCCTCAGGCAGATCCGGGAGCCATACTGGCTGCGATAGGCATAAGCCAGAGCCAGTCGCCCATCATCCAGCTGAAGCAGCGCCGGAGGTGCTCCGTAATGCCCTGTATCAGCCACTGGATCGGGCAGCCTCTCCCACTGCTGTCCACCATTCACTGAACGGAATGCCTTCACAAAATCCCGGGAGGGATCCACATTCCGGCTCCGGATGGCTGTGATCCATTCTCCTGAACGTTGCCGTACAGTAGAGGGCATGATATCAAACCCCTCCGGCTCCGGACCCAGCCATGAGACGAGCTCCCAACTGACACCGCCATCCGTCGTCCGGGCGTGAGCTACCCGCCCCTCCCGCCTGTCCTCTTTGCCAACGGTCAGAAAGACGCTCAGATCCTGCGGCCCGTTCACCAGATAATCCGTTCGTGAGCCGACTCCTGGCGTCCCCAGATCAGGAAATTTGAAGGGGCCGTGCCACTCATGTCCCCGGTCCTCTGAATAGTAGAAGATCGAGGGTCCGTGGTGGTAGTTGTAGCGCATCATCGAGAAGATGAATCCGTCCCGGGTAAAGTCAGAAACCGGGGTGGCCAATTCACGCGGATGCTCCGCCTCATCATCACTCAGGTTGTTGTCAAAAGCCCACCCTTTCTGTCCCAGATCGTAGGCGTCCTCAATAGTCCAGGTCACCCCTCCGTCCAGGCTCCGGGCATATTTGTTGCGGGCTGTCTCCTGATTATAGGTGTGAAATCCGTCGGTGGTGTAGTGCGCCGCCTCAACAAAACCGACCAGGATCTCATCACCCCAGCTGTAGATGCCGTTGTTGGCCGGCCATCCTGCAAAGCGTCCGTCCTGCTGATAGATGGTGACATGCTCAATGCCAAACGGGTTATAATCTGGTGATACGGTTGTCTGGGAAACAGCTGATGTAGTCCCGGCAACCGTTACATCGGTTGGCGTCGAAACAAAAAGGAGTGAGAGTAGCAGACAGCGGAAACAGCATTCGATCATAAAGCCAGAAAGTGTAATCGTTTTCATTTCTTTGAAATCTTACTAAATCCTGTCCATATCTCAAAGAAAATTATTTTTGCTAATCGCCCTCAACGCCGAACCGATACAGAGTTCGGGAACGGTAGATCTGTCCTGGAAGAAGAATCGTCGATGGAAAAGCAGGAGTATTCGGTGAGTTCGGGAAGTGTTGGGTCTCCAGGCAGATGCCGCTGTGACGTCCGTAGCTGACTCCGCCCGGACCCTTCAGACGTCCGTCGAGATGGTTGCCGGAGTAGACCTGTATTCCCGGTTCAGATGTCATCACCTCCAGATATCTGCCACTTTCCGGGTGTCTCAGAGAGGCTGCTGGAAACAATCGGATCCCCGAACGGAGACGAACCGGTCGACCCGACTCTTCAGACAGACGCTCCTCTGTCTGCGGGCCATCCACGCGCCGGGCTGCACCACTCGAAATACCGACGCCTCCCCCTTCTATACCGTCATCAGAACCTCCGGGATCGTCCCCATTACCGCTGTCCGGATGCATGGAGCCTCCCAGTACACTGGCGGCAGCATGCCTCAACACATAGTTGTGATCCAGCCCGCCGATACTGTCTCCTCCACCTGCCGGACCACTGTCTCCTCCACCTGCCGGACCACTGTCTCCGACGCCACCAGAACGGCCAGAATCATCAGAACCACCAACACCACCAGAACTGCGAGCTTCCTGCCCGTCCAGACTGAAGGCACGGATCCCCTCCTCCACCAGCCGCTCCCGCCTGTAATCCCACGCCGTCCCGACCACAGGCCGGATCTCACCCGTCGGAATCAGAGACGCATCAACGGGCGTCACATAGTCCGCATGCAGCTGCAGGAGGTGATCTCCCACGGTCCGAGACCGATCTCCCGACAGATTGAAGTAGCTGTGGTTGGTCAGATTAACCGGAGTCGGCCGATCACACACCGCCTCATAATCGATATACAACTCGTTCCGCTCAGTCAACCGATAGGTGACCGACGCATAGAGTGTTCCAGGATACCCCTCCTCCCCGTTGCGGCTGGAGTAGGTGAGAAGAAGTGACCCCGGCAGTGCAGGGGTCGCTCCCCACAATGCCCGGTGAAATCCCGACTCCCCTCCATGCAGATGGTGCTCACCCTCGTTACAGGTCAGCCGCCACTCTTTGCCTCCCAGACTGAACCTCCCACCGGCGATCCGATTGGCATAACGGCCTATGATCGCTCCGAAGCAGGGGTGCTCACCCAGATAGTCATTCAGCCTGTCAAAACCGAGTACAACACTCTTCACCTCTCCATGGCGGTCGGGTACACGCAGCGCTGTGATGATACCACCATAGTTTGTGACCTGTACCTCCATGCCGTTCCGGTTGGCGAGCGTATAGAGACGGACACGCCTGCCGTCCGACAGATGACCGAAGTGCCGACTTCCGATATGTATGCTATGTCGTCTCATCGTTCCACCAGGGCTATTTCAACATCACTCTGCAGGACCACCCACCAGCGGTTTCCCCGGTCACTGTCGTAGCCGACCAGAGGTTCACCTTCACAGCTCCCCAGCCGTTCCGGATGACCCCGGCTCATCAACCCCTCCTCATACGGCGCATGGACCACGCACTCCGGCCGCGTGAAAGGGGTCCACTCTACCTGTCCGCCACCTTCTCCGGGCGCACCAGCGTAGTAGGCCAGTTCAGCACGGCTGACATCCACATCAGGCCCGGCGTCAAACTGCAATACATACGGATCCGCAACTGCCGTGGACAGGTCCCAGCTTCGGGATGCGGTCTCCGGCAACCGGTGTGGCGGCTTGGGGTTTCCATCCGGACCGCTCCGCTCCAGCCCCGGATCCCTCTCCATATCCTTCACTCCACCCCACGCATTGCTATAGACCCCCGTCTGCATCTGTGTCCCGCTGATCATCAGGCGATCCGACAGGGTCGACCCGTTGGCAGGCAGCCAGCTGAGCGTCAGATGCTCCTTCAGGTCGATCGTCGTCTCCGGAACAATCACCCCGTCGCCCTGCTCCATCACCTCCAGACGAACACTGCTGTTGAGATTCGGCGTCCAGGGCTGATGTCTCTGAAACAGGTACTGCCAAGCGAGTCGCGCGAGATCCTCACTGCTCTCTGCACGGCTGAACCCCGGCCTGAAGGTGATCTCCCGCGTGGTGCTCTCCACCCGGTTGAAGGTGTCATTGACCCCGTCCAGCAGTCTGGCAACAGATCCATCGGCGCCCCCACATGAGGAAGTCCTGTATCTCACATCGTGATGGAGTACCGGGCGTGTAGATGAGGGAATGGAGTTCGGATAGACCAGCTGTTCACAGCGGTCGGTGGTTCGTGAAAAGGTATCGATCAGGATCCATTCAGGTTCAGCCAGCTCCTTCGGCCCCTCATCATTGTGTTGAATGGTGTGTTCAGCAGCCCAGGACCGGTAGTCGATCCGGCTGTTGTCGACAGTCAGCAGTGAAGCGTTGGCATCGAACGCTCCCGATCCGTTCTCCATGGTGTTCATCTTCTGCTGAACCACCCTCTGTACCCGCTCCCGTTCGCCGTAGCGGAACTCATACCCTTTATAGGAGGCGTTCCCTGAAATAATCTGTGTGTAGTATGGCATCCGGTAGTTGCCGTCCTCCCTTCTCCAGGAGACCGGATCCACATGGACCGGCGCTGAAATGAGCGATCGCTGGTACATATGCTCATGCCCCTGTACCCAGATAACATCGTTTCTGGCGAAGAACGAACGGATCTCCTCCCACTGGTCCATCAGCAGATCCTCACCGCGAATCCCCTGCACGATCTGCTCCCGCGTCTGGCCATACTTGGCACCGATCAGTCCGTCATGGCTGGCCATGATGATGTGCTCCACCTCCTCCCGGTGCCGGTTCACCACGTCGCGGATCCACCTGAAGGCGACCGGAAGGTCACCATACTTCAGAAGGACGATCAGGACATTTTCACGGATCACATAGTAGTTATGGTACTCGGCTCCGCCCATATGGACCGCATCTTCCGGAATAAACCCTTTCATCGCGTCGATCCACTCTACAGCATAGGCATGGCTCGTCTCGTGATTGCCCATCAGCGGCAGAAACTCTATCCCGGCTTCACGATAGGCTGAAGCGATCTCTGTCCACTGGGCAAACTCGAATGAGGTGCCGTGATTGGTCAGATCCCCGACAGCGATGATGATATCGGCCCCCTCACTCTGCAGTTTCTCCAGAACCGCCCGCATCGGATGAACCGAGACGGTAGAGCCATCACCCTGTGTATCGGGCAGAATACCGATCCGCTTCGGCTGAAACGACTCCTGGTCCCTATATTCCGGCTTCGTCTCGCAGGCGGTCAGAGAGCTCAATCCGATCACAAGGAGCAGACCGAGAGGCCCCCATCTGTATCGATGGCACCCATACCCGACGGCGCCGGCCAGACCCCTCCCGTATTTTTTTCGACCTCTGTACTCCATCTTCCTCCACTTGAACTCTCGTTGTTTCTCTCTAAATAACTATCTGTCGAGTTAAATCCAACTCCTGACAACAGTTAGCTCAATGCTCTCCGCCCACAACACCGGGACTGCGGGAGTGTGCTGTGACAGAGACGCTCTCCATCCCACCCTCTTTGATCCAGTCTGTATTGAATACAGCCCACTTGATGGTGCGGTGCCTCCCCTCCTTCACCCCGTAGTGATGGCTGTAAGCAACATGGATCAAACCATCTGAACCCTGGGTGACAGCCGGATAGTGGCTGGTGGTCGGATTCTCACCCATATCGCTGTCAATGATACGGGTCCATCGCCAGCTCTCCCCCTCATCGTCGGAGAGTGACGCGGCAAGGCTATGGCGCCCGCTCTCCAGATTGTTGTAGATCATCACCCACTCGCCGCTCTGCAACACCACCATGTCGGTGCCACTTCCCGGGTTCAGAAGTTCTGAATCGTTCACGGTACTCCAGGACTCTCCCCGATCAGGAGACGTGCTCATGTGCATCCGCTTTGGCGGCGGTCCATTGTCGCGCATATAGGCCACCAGATCCCCATTGCGTTTCTCGGCCAGTGTCGCCTGGATATTGAGCCCCCCGATCAACGGCTCACTGAACGTCCAGCTCCTGGCACCATCATCGGTGATCGCCATCAGACTCGTGGAAAAAGCATCAGAGTAGAGCGGCAGAACCATACGACCGTCTGCAAGCTCCACCGGCTTGTTGTAGGTCTGCCAGCCGATCCGCCGCATCAACGGGTAGCCGGTCTCCGCCGACGTATAGGATCCATCCTCGTGATAGAGCCGGCCATCCCTCACTACTTCACGACCCTCTGCAATCCAGACCAGCTGATCGCTCCGCTCCGCCCACCACTCACGGCTGCCGTAAATCACATCGCCCTCCCCGGCCCTGCCGGCTGCCTGAACCGCCTCCACAGCCTGTTCATAGAGGCCACTCTCTTCCATATATGCTTCGTACTCCTCCGCCTTCCGCCGGACCGTCTCAACAAATGGATCATCCGGCTGAATCCCCCGCTCGGTGGGCCCACCCGGTTTGACATGAATCACATCCTGCCACGTCCACTCCGGCGGCCCCTCCTTCATCATGTAATCGTTGCTGACCCGATACTTCGGAAGGGAGGTCTCCCACAAGTTGGCAAGGACCGTATACCAGAAGAGCCAGAGCCGCTCCTGCCCATCGACATACAGCACCGGGTTGATGTCCGGAAATCCCGGAGTGTCGGCCATCAGAAAAGTATCGCCCCAGCTGCCGGTATCACGGTTGAACCGGGCGCCTCTCAGCGCCACATCGTCCGCCCACCGTTCACCGGACCCCTCAAACCAGACGGAGAGGAGATCTCCATTCGGCAGTTCGACGATGGATGAACCGTGTACATGCAGGTCGATCGGTTCAAAAATCTCCTCCGAATGGAAGTAAGGGTCCGATTCAGTGACTATGGATCCACTGGTTCCGGATGTGGCGCCAGTGCATGAAAGTAGCAGAGTAGAGAGCAGCAAGACACCTGTTAGCCGGGTGACGGCGGGGGTGCGGACAGGCAGTCGCACGGCCTCAGTATGGGCAGACGTCTGTTCACGTAGAAATAGCACGGTAGCTGTAGAAAGCATCGTTAAGAAAGTAGGTCGACTGTTCAGTAGCACTTTTGGCGGGTATTTTTTAATTAATTTAAAAACTGACCTGATCTATGGGCCTATTGATCTATTGGGTCACCACTGACTCCAGCCTCTCGAGCGCTTCGCGTATTCGCTCTCTTTTATCACCGCTGAACCGCCTCCAGGGCAGCGCCAGATGGCCTTCACAGATACCAAGAAGCGAGAGGGCGCACTTGAGCCCCTGCAGGTAGCCTGCGCCCGAGTCGCCTTTCGTATAGATTGCACTGCTGATCTCCAGAACCCGCTTTTGAAGCTCTGCCATCCGATCCAGGCCTCCCGATTCCCACGACCGATAGAGATCCACATAGAGGTGTGGAAACATGTTGGCCCCACCGTTCACACCACCGTGCCCCCCGGATATGAGCGACTGGATCAACAGCTCCTCCGGCCCGCAGAGCAGAGTGAACCCGGGATTGCCGGCGAGTCTCTCCACCACCTTCTGAAAGTAGATCAGATCAGCCGAACTGTCTTTGAACCCGATGATCTTCTCGTGATCCGCCAGCTGCGCCACGGTATCCACCCCAATGTGGGTCTGGGTGTGGGAAGGCATGTTGTAGAGGAACAGGGGCAGGGAGATCTGATCCGCCAGCTGCTGGAAGTAACTCTTCAACTCCGGCTGGCTTGCGGTAAAGTAGTAGGGTGGAGCTGCGACCACAGCGTCAGCGCCATGCTGACGGGCCACCTCCGCCAGAGCGACACTTTCGCTGAAGGCGGTATCGGTGATGCCCACCAGCACCGGCAGCCGCCCGTTCACCTGACCACAGACTCGTTCGACGAACTCCTTTCGGAGGCGGTAGCTGAGGCCCGGCCCCTCGCCGGTGGTCCCCAGAATAAAGATGGCATCCACACCGCCGCTGATCACGTGTTCCACCAATCGGTCTGAGCCCTCTCGGTCAAGGGTGTCGGGACCTTTCAGCGGCGTCACCATGGGTACTGTGATCCCTTTCAGTGGTTGTTTCATATGTTGACAGATATTGGTCAGAGCGTGAAAGTCGTAACGTAGAAAAAAAGTGTAGTCGGTTCCGGAAACAGTGTTGCCTGTTTCGTGATGTTGGCAAACTGATATTACAGGCTCTCGGTCACCTCTCCGGTCTCCTGCTGCTGAATCCAGGAGGGGGATGGACGCCTCTTTTCAAACTCTCCGTGAGGCGTTTCAGGATACTCATCAATGATCTCGTTATCCTCGCTGATCACCAGAAAATGCTGATGCGGACCCTGGATCGTCACCAGAATAAAGTGGCGGTCGGCACTTGCCCGATCCAGATACCAGGCTGGCTCCTCATGACTCCGCCCGATCTCCCTCACTCCGACCCCCCAGGCTCCGTCTCCAAAGTATACTACTCCCGAGGGATCTTCGCGGTTATTCCGTATCGGCCGCGTCCGTTTGTAGGCGTGGTCGTGGTTCTCGAAAGCGACACGGACTCCATACGCTTCAAAGAGCGGTACCCAGTGCTCCCGGACACGCACCGACTGCTCCCAGTCGGGATTGCGAACCGATGGCCAGGCGGGACCGTGATAGACAGGAAAGAGATGAGGCACCTCCTGCCGATCTGCCAGAACCTGCTCCAGCCACTCCGTCTGGACCCCATCCACCGGATTCGTGTGATCGGTATCCAGCAGCACCAGACTCATGTACTCGCCGAAGTCCAGAACATTGTACCCCGGCTGACCCGGAAAGGCAAAAAACTGGTAGAAATAGGGAGAGATGGTCTCTCTCGATTCATCATCCTGCCGGTAGGGAGGCAGGCCCTGACGCGAATCGTGGTCCTCACTGGTGTGGTAGCCACCGCGCACTTCATGATTCCCGATTGCAGCGATGACAGGGATGATGCGGTTGTCTGCCGTCATCAGCGTCCGCATCGTCGCATCCAGAAATTCGTGCCAGGCCGAGACCCGCTCCTCCAGTCCGTTGGCGTAGGCGAGATCTCCACCCCAGAGTATGAAGTCGGGATCGTAAGCGGCCGCTCTTCGATTGGTCCGCTCCATCCACTCGATCCGGTGCCGGACATCCCCGCCCGTGGCAAACAGGATCGGTCGGATCGGTTCAGACGGCATGGTCCGGAACTTCCGGATCCGCGAATACTCCCCCACCCGGAAGTCATACTCACTGTCGGGCTGCAGCCCCACGATCTCAACTCGGTGGATCAACCGGTCGGCAAAGGGATAGGGGTGGTGCTCACCGGTGATGGGCTGCCACTCTGCATCCTCCTCGCCGGCGGGCCGGTATTCAACGACCGTATGGGTATCACTGTCGGGGGTGTGCCAGTCGATGGTCATGGTGGTGGTGGGATCCTGCTGCCAGGTGAGCAGCATGCCCAGAGGATCCGGTACAGGTTCAGCAGACAGTTCATCCGAAGAGGTAGTGTTGGCACAAGCTCCGGTCGAGCTGACTATCAATGTGAGGAGCACAAGGTGGATCCACATCATCAGGGGTTTGAGTAAGAAAGCTCTCATAAGTGACGATTTGTTATTTTTGGATAATCAGTTCAAAGATTGATCAGTTCAAGGATTGATCAGTTCAAGGATTGATCACGGTTCACAGATTGATCACGGTTCACAGATTGATCACGGTTCACAGATTGATCACGGTTCACACTGGTCTCGGGAGAGGTCGGGCTGAACCAGAACAAATCATGGTTCACACGAACCATTCGGAAGGGCTGAACCAGAACAAATCATGGTTCACACGAACCATCCGGTTGGCGTGAGTCAGAACAATCCTCGGTTCACCCGCTCCTCACCCTCCACGTCCGGGACAATCACGCCGAGATGGCGCCCCATCCAGTATGGGAGCAGAAACTCATCCCCGGCCAGCTCCCGCAGTCCTCCACGGCCCCCGTCAAGTGCGAACGGATTGGCGTTGTAGCGGATCGTCATCCGTTCCGAGGGTGGCAACAGCTCCCGGGTGGTCTGCCCCCTGAAATTATCTTCCAGAAACTCCAGATCACCCCGGTGTGAATTGCGAATATCCCACCGCACCATATCCAGCTGGAACTCCCTCAGATGCCAGACCACAGAGTCCAGATCGATGTCACCGGAAGTCCCGAATGTCAGCAGGCTCCAGAGTGAATTACGCTCCGGCAACTCTATCTGCCAGTGGTCACTGATCACATCGGCATAGATCTGCTGAAGCTCACTGTCGAAGGCGTAGTGGTAGAGGATGTAGTAGGTGAGAAATGCCATCTCGTCATCGGAGTGGTTCCACCCGCCGGCCCCCATATCCATTCCCTGGTAGAAAACATCGGGTGTAGAGCGGATATTCTCCATTGGAATCTTGATGTTCTCCAGATAGCCATGCTCTTCAAAGAGCCTCCCGGCCTCCTGGCGATAGAGCTCCTTGCCGGTCAACTCCCATGCGAGCTGGAGCCCGGCGGTGATCGTCAGGCTTCCCAGTTTGCGATCGACCACACTCTCCGGATAGCTGTTCAGATACTCGGGTTTCCATCGGCCCCAGAGTGTTGGTTCACCGTCAATATCCACAAAATAGTAGTCGTTTCTGATGATGTGCATCATGATATCGTCGATAAAAGCCGCCACTCGCTCCTGCTCCGATTCATTCAGGTCAGCATGACGATCCAGAATGCCTGCGAGCCAGATATAGGCCACAAATTCATCGCTGCTGGTGTGCCCTTTCCACTCCCACTGCTCCTCCGGACTGTCTCGCCAACGCTCCAGATCGGAGACTTTGAATCCTGTCCGCTCGAAGGTCCTGGAGGGAAAGCCGTCGAGCTGGTTGACAGAAAGGAGACGTTCAAATGACATGAAGGTCTCGAGTGCCCGATCTCTGGCTTGTGGATCCCCGGTCGCCGCATATCGAAACACTTCACTCCCCACATAGAAGGAGGTCCACAAGCCGTCGTTGTCGGTATCGATCATCTCGGTGGTGGTCAGGTCACCAGGTTCAGCCAGCCGCACCTCCCCGATCAAACCAAGTCGCAGATGGCGTCTCCGCACCTTGTCATAGAAGTAATCCGCCTTGTCCCCGAGCGTCATCTGCAGGTACCTGACCTCAGCCACTCCCTGCTCTGTCAGAGCATAGCCGTTACCCCGGGAGTCGGCCCCCACATCCAGGACCCTGTCATCCGGCAGCCAGCGCCGCGAGGCGAAATAGCGGTAGGTGTCGAAATCATCACTGGAGAACATGCCGGCCTCTGAACCGGCCCACAGCTTACCGTCCCTGAAGGCCAGTGAGCGAACGGGTGAAACCGGGATTCTGGTCTTCAGTGGAACCAGCTCCTCGCCATCCTCAGGGTTGACTGCGTAGTACCCCTCTTGATTGGTGAGTAGCAGGTAGCCCTCAGCAACTGACCATGCCTCAATACGGGAGTCCTCAACAACAGGTTCGAGGATCTCATGGCGGAGCCGATAGATTCCTGAGGGGGTCTGCAGATAGAACTGCTCACCTTCGGCTTTCACAGCAAGAATCTCCTCTCCGACCCGCATCCTCCGCTTCTGCTCCACCGAATGGTTCGTCGGATTTACAGTGACCACTTCATACTCCTCTCCCCCTGCCAGCAGCAGATCCCCTGAGGCGTTGACTGCAATCTGCTGCCAGAGACCAGATTCAAACTCACCATAGGGCAGGCCCGCCCAGGCATTGGTCAGGTAGTGGTCATCATAGAGGTAGTAGACGGCACCCGATCCGCTCTGAAGCGTGATATCCACGGGAACCAGGTCGGTCAGCGGGCGAAACCGCCGGTCTTTCACCAGCTGCTCCTCAAGGACGATGTAGACCCCATCGTCGGTCAGCACCAGAACATTATCATCACGGTCTATGACCATCTTCAGCATTCCAGGATGATCACTCTCCTGAGGCAAGAGATGTTTGACTGATACCGGCTGGGGAAACGGCCGGTCGATAAAAGATTGCGCAGTGGCTGACCAAGGTGTGAACGAGATCAAGAGGATGAGGAGGAGACACGCTGCGGTACAGCCGGTTATGTCGTCAGTTATGTGCTTTAAAGTACGCTTTGCAGTGCGCCCTAACCAATAGATGCAGCCTGACCTACTGATGCGCCTTAACCTATAGATACGGTTAGACATAAAGCTGTGCTCTAACATACTTATGTGCCGTAACCTATAGATGCAGTCTGACATACATCTGTGATCCGAACTATACTTGCACCCTGTGGTGTACCTTGATATACTCATAGAAACAGACGATGAATTGACACCTTTATGAAGAGATCTGAATAACTTCTCCCTATTTAATAGATTCAATTTAATCATACTCTATTCAT
>Ga0209487_1003486_pt1 | contig 12337 bp, 17 predicted proteins | sample Poulit2012_FD_187524 | JGI IMG/M metagenome (GOLD analysis project Ga0209487, IMG submission 187524) | Agricultural soil microbial communities from Georgia to study Nitrogen management - Poultry litter 2012 (SPAdes) (version 2) | ecosystem: Environmental > Terrestrial > Soil > Agricultural land... | reverse complement strand
CAATGCGAATGGTGAATACTATTTTGTAACAATTGGTGGCGTAATCACGGATGAAGCGGATGATCCGACGACTGAGTCTTTGCAGATTTACATAGCGATTCCGGCTTCTAAGATGAACAATCCAAAGGGTATTTATCAGGTCAACACGGATACTGAGATGGAGCTCAATCAGGCGAGTGCGACTTTCACTTCGTCAAATTCCGAAAATTATTTGCTTTATACATCTACTCCGCACACGTTGGGTACTTTAGAAATCACGGGGTTCGAGTTAGGTGAGCAAACGGTGATGGGACATCCGACGGGTCAAATGGGTTATACGCATTTGAAAGGAACTTTCAATATGGAGTTGGCTTCTGTGGCTGATCCATCGGTAGTTCTTAACATCACGGATGGACAATTCAATTTATCGAGCGGACTTGGGTTCGACTTTTAAAAATTAACAAAAAATAATATTTAATCATAAAAATAATCTAATGAAAAAATCAATTTTAAGCTTTATCGTATTTCTAATGTTTTTAGGTTTTGCCAAGTCACAAAGCATCGGTTTGATGTTGGGCTATGGTTCAAAGATCGAGCAAATCGGTATAGGAGCGAATGCAGAATTTGGATTGACTGAGAAACTAAAAATCGCACCAAGCTTTTTATATTATTTCACTGAGGACCATGATTTTGTAAAAACGAATTTGTGGGAATTGAATGGTAATGTGAATTATTACTTCATCGACGACAACGACTTGGGCGTTTATGGTCTTGGTGGATTGAACTATACGCATATTTCGGTTAAATCGGATTATGGAGCGGGCTTTGGCTACGGTTCTTATTCGGCAAGTTCAGGAAAAATCGGTGTGAATTTAGGAGCTGGATTGAACTACAACATCAGCGAGAGATTATCGCCTTATGCTGAATTGAAATTCGTAATCAGCGATTATGATCAATTGGTAGCGATGATAGGAATGAAATATAAACTTTAACACTATTATATGAAAATAACCCAATTATTGAACAGTAAATTACTAAAGACTTTTGCTTTCGTGGCGATACTTTTTAGTTATTCTGCATGTACATCGGACGATGATACAGCGCATGAGGAACCAATCACTGAAATAGATCCACCAATCGTTATTGATTGTCAATATTTCAACAATCATCCGAACGCTATTTTGGAGGACAATCCGTATGCACCGGTTGATTATTTAGTTATATGCAATGGAACTTCTATTCCTGACGACGTTACAATTGAGCCGGGAGTTACGATTGCTTTTGAAACCGATGCGAGCTTTTGGGTACGCGAGGAAGGATCTTTGAAAGCGGTAGGAACAGCAAGCAAACCGATCACTTTTACGGGTGTTGACAAGGTGATGGGATCTTGGGCTGGAATTTATTTCGGATCGAATGATTCTAAAAACGAAATCAAATATGCTTTGATCGAATATGGTGGAGGTGCTGCTTCTGCTTGGTCATCGAGCGAAAAAGGTGGAGTGGTCATAGGTGCGAATTCAAGTTTAAAGTTCTCCAATAACACAGTTCAACATTGTAAAGCTTGGGGAGTGAATTTGTATTACAATGCGAACGAAACGCTTACGAGCATTGACAACAACACTTTTATCAAGAACGAAATTCCTGTACGCATCAGTTCGCCTGTGGTCGATGTACTGAAGGGAAACAATGATTATATGGAAAATCAGGTCAATAAAATCGAGATCAAAACCGATTATCCGATTGAGGGCAATAAAACTTTGAGAAAAGCTACAGTTCCGTATTGGGTAAAGGATTATAACAATGCTGGTTTCAGAGTGGGCAATGGGAAGTTGACCATAGAGCCAGGAACGAAAATAGAAATGGACAATAATACTTGGTTCAGTGTAGGTGCGAATGGTGCTTTGAAAATTGTTGGTACTTCGGCTGAGAAGATTTCGATCACTGGAGTGGCTCAAGTTCCGGGTGGATGGGGCAACATCAGATTTTCAGAAAGTACGAGCAGTGAAAATCAAATCCAACATGCGATCATCAAACATGCTGGTGCAGGAGCTCATTCGAGTTCGAACATTCATGTCAGAGGTGCGGTTTATATTGGGTACGATTCAACACTTGCGATGAGCGATATTTTATTTGAGGACATTCAATCTTGCGTTTTATTTTCAGATCAATTCGGAATTGATAATGTAAACATCGGAAGCGGAATTACTTCCAACAATACGAATACCATAGGTTTAGATGATTGTCTTTTATAATTCCATACTTATTAAATTATTAGACAAGAATGCTGTGAAAGCAGCATTCTTGTTTTTCAAACTATTAAAACTTAAGTCATGAAAACCATTATTTATTCAACGGCTCTACTTTTTATATTTTCCTGTGGCAATCAATCGACAGAAGAAAGTACGACTGAAACTGCAAGAACATCACAAAGCATCGATAAGAAAACTTCGGGTTGTTTTGAGAAATTCGATGATCGAATCGATGAGTTGTTGACTCGATCGGATATAGAAGAAATTCTAAGCATAGATGATGCTTCTTATCAAATGGAGACTTCCTCTTATGGATCGGCTCAACATCAATGGAATAGCGATCGACCGGATTTAGAATTTATCATTGCTGGTCAAAGCATCAAAGGACCGGACCGAAATAGAATCGTTTTAAAGAATTTAAAGCTTTATGACAGTACAGATGTTACGTACATCAGAGATAGTTTTGAGACATCGTATAAAAAGCTAAGCGAGGAGGAATATCAGCAACTTTTATTGAATATAGAAAAGAATTATGAAAACGATGCGGCTGGACTGGAAAGGGCGAAAGGCTTTTTGGATGCGAGGTTAAATTTGGTATTTGAAAGTTTAAATGGTTTGGGCGATGCTGCTTATTGGAAATGGCATGATCAGCATGGGATTGAATTGGTGGTTTTGGTTGGAAATACCTATTTCATTATCGAGAATAAAACTGCGGTTACTAAGGAAGAAAATTTAGAAATCGCCAGACAATTGGCTGAAAAAGTCATAGCTAAATGCGTGTAAATTAAGTAATTTCTGTTTTAGTCAATTGAAAAGAAGCTCTGATTAGAAATGGTTGGGGCTTTTTTGTTAGTGAGAATTAGTATCTAAAACCACTGTAAAACGAACACTATGTATGATACAATCCATCTTTTTCATCCACTTCCATAATATCGATGATCGCTTGCTTTTGTGCAGCTTTCATCTTCTCTCTATAGTTTAAAACGTCTTTCAATAGGATGCGTCGATATTTTCCTAGTTTTCTGTATTCGATTTCATTGTTTTCTAAAAATTTAATCAAATACGGACGAGAACAACTGTACGCTTCCCCTAAAAAAATCATTAATTATTTTAAATTTTTCATTTTCAGAATAATTTAACTTATTTGCAGCATAGAGAATAGAATGATATAAACTAATTTCAAATTGATCCGTCTTAGGGTTTGTAGGTATATAATTTTTAGTCCATTCTCCATTTGAAACTAAATAAAACTCCTCCATAATAACTTCAGCAAACTCATCACTCTCCCCTTTGTAATCTTTTTTAGGTAAATGAACTTTATAATAATTATGATGCTTTATCATTTTGATAGACTTTTTGAATAATTACACTCACCTCTCAAATATACATAACTTTCTTTTAGCTAAAAGGCATATTATCAACAAGTTATAATACTGTATTAATATTATATTTTTCAAAGTTGTATGCTTGCTTTAGCTCAAACCCCTATTATATCCAGTGGTAATTCTTAAGGTTTGATATTCCATTCTACTGGTTTTAATCTATCTGCTACTGTCATTAAGGATTTGAGTATTTCATTTTCGGATGGTAGTTCGCCAAAAACTAAATCGCTGAAACTACTTGTGTAAATATCTTTTATTTTGTTCCAGGTGTTTGTTGTGTCAGAGAAAATAATTGCTGTCGAAGGATGATTTACCAACCATTGATTATTATTTTTAAAACTTATGATATCATCTGTTGCTACACGTTTAAGCATTGTTTCAAACTCGTAAGAATGAAAGAATGATTTCACATTTTCCTCTTGTAATAGCAAATGAATGTCGTAAGCATGTCGTATTTTATTTCGTAGATTATTAACAAATACTTCTGTATGAGAAAAACGAACTAAACTCATGATTTTTTCACACAAAGTTCTTGTTGGACTCAGTACTAATACTTCAAATGGATTCATATTGTATTCATCAATAAGTCCTTGTTGGTTGTTCTCTAGCATCATTCCATAAATGTATGAACTTACACTTGCTGTAGTATAAGGTTCAGAACTTCCCAACCAAGTAGCTTCAATAATGATATTGTCACGAACTTGTCCAAAATGTCCGGTAAATGTTTGTGGATAATTATGAGCTGTTTTACGTATCACTCCAACTTTATTTGTAATACCTTCAATATTTATTTCTGAAAGCACATCTGAAACACTTTTGGAAATCTTTTTGATTTTATTTTTTAGTTGGTTAGCTGTTTCGTTTTGATTTTGTAATAGCACCAAATCAATATCTTCAGAAAATCGTTGTATTATATCGAAGCATTTTGACAAAGACGTTCCACCTTTAAAAACAGTTTCTTTACCTATTTCACTTTTAAAAATGTTGAATAGAGCATAGGTTACCCAATAATCTTTTTCTACATAAATCTCCCTAATGCCAATTTGTTGTGAAGTAGCAATCACCGCATCTTGAAACAATTCTTTATTTTCGTGTAGTTTCATATTATATTCCAGTTTTCTATGGTTGGTAATTGTTTTTTATCAATACTGAAATCATATTTAGAAAATGGATTTAGGCTTGATTTCAAACTTGTTAAATCACTTTCAGTTTGTATGTTTTCTAATATTGCACCTAAAAAAGCTCGTGCTCGTGGAGGGTAGGCTAAACCACACTCTATCAAAAGTTTTGTTTCTGTTGAATTGAGTTTCTTTATTTTTCCAGAAAGGATTTTTATTGCGGAGTCTTTGTCTAAGTCCGGAATTTTTTTAAAATCCTTTAATGCATCTAACAATTCTAATAAATAAAAGTTTTTGTCGGACACATCTACATAGCTTTTTACAGGACTTGCCTTAATGATATCATTTGAAATGGCAATTCGTTTATTTCTACTTGCAATCTTTATGCTTTTAGGAACTTGAGTTGTTAATCCTAAACGATTATATAAAGAGGTTCCTGTTACGTATGCAATGCGTTTATCTTTTTCAAATAAAAAGGGCCTTAAAATTTCTTCTTCGTTGGGTTTGAGTTCACCAAAAACAGTTTTCTTAGGCTTGTAAAATATTCCCGTTGAAATCCTTTTGATAACATTTCTGGCGATTAAGCGTTCAATAGCCTTAGCTGCAGCAAGATAGTTTTGAGGTTCAATATCTAATTGCTCGTATTTGAACGTAGTTCCATCAGCTAACTTATTGATTTGTATTTGTATGTTTTTGGTTACTCCCATTATACCACAAAGATAGGGAATTCTATTTATATGTCAAGTAAATGAATTCAAATACTTGACAAATGTTATTTTGTTCTGTCTATTTTAAATGTCAGATTGTTGTTCTGCTATTGACTGTAACTCTTAAATACACACAACTTTCCTCTCGTCTAAAAAATCTCCAAAACTCATCCTATGCGCCACATGGTTCAACCCGCTGACTACGAGTCCAGCATACTTTTCGGCTCGTTCAAGCGAGTCGTTTCGTTCCGCGCGAAACGTGGTAAATTCAAGTTGGTCAAGTCGATAGCAGCCCATAAGGTTCAAAGTTAGTGTTTTTCTTTTTTTTCAATCGAAATAGCTACTAAAATTGTGGATGCTTTAATCGTTCTCATATATTTTTTTATTTAGTATTAATTCAGGTATAAGTCTTCGAAACCAACTAGAAAAATACTTCATTACCCGTTCTTCCATATGTTCTCATTTGATTTACCTCACCTCCAATGGAAAATGTGCTAAAAAATATATAATAATTCCCTATTATATTTCATCCCATTTTTCATGAAAATAATCTTTTCCTATTTCTTCAGAGTTAAATAATCTTTTAAAATCGTCTAATTTCAATTCATTATCAGTCCAATAACCATAGTTTTTTGTAAGGCATTTTCACAATACTTCGCTCATTTTCATCCAATCCAACTTCTCTTACTGGATAGGAATTTTCATCATCAAACTCCAGTAACCAAAATTTAACATCGTCTATTTTTCTGTCGTAATCCGGGTTTGCTTGCGGAACAATAGCTCTTAGGAAACCACCAAACGACTTTAAAAAAAACAATTTGAACGAACTGCCACTCTCTCGCGCAGTCTCTGAATCTTTAGGTATTTCAAATTTTATATAACGAGGCATGATTGTCAAAACTTAAAGGGACTTTTAGGGAAAATATGTAAATGACCAGGATCAGCGGCTCGCCAACCACCCACTGGGAATCTGGTGGTGTACGCTTCCCTAAATTAGAATGGTTAGCTAATATAAATATTCATTTGCACCCACCTACCAAATACCGATACTACTTTTTATCAATGATATAATAATTATTGGAATTATTGAAAATGTTCATGCCTTTCTCTTCGCAAGCTGACTCATACGCTAAAAACGTATTCTTATTTAAGTACACAACTACAATCTAAATCAATATTGGTGTCCTGTGTGTATAGTTCATTGTAAAATTCAGTTTTATATTCTTTACTTTCTTTCGGAAAAACTACTATCAATTGTTGTATAGTCTTTTCTTTTTTCATCTGAAATTCAGATTCATCAATATTATAATTACTCAAATATTTATTTACAAATCGTTCTTTAACTTCTCTGTGCCTCTTTCTATTACTTATCTCTGATTCACTTAATTTCTGGGGGATCACCACCTTTTGCCCTTCTCCCAAATTTTTTGAGAACTTTGAATACTCGTCTTGCAACTTTTTTTTCCCATTTCTGCAAGTTATTTTTATTTGATTTCTATTAATAAAAACAGTATCATTGGTATCATTTATAATTGAAAATTCTAATTGATATAATCCTTTGTATATCTCATCTTCTTCAAATCCTTCATACTTTGCATAAACACCATCTTGTACTTGAAAGTTTTTTAATGTTTGTGCTTCACAAGAAATAAAAAATAAAGACATTATAATAAATAATTTTCTATGGTATCGGAAAACCTGGTATATTTTGGTAATCATAGCTGCAGTTTAAATTGTATTGTTTTTGTAAGTCATAAAATTTACTTGAGTTCCATCCTTTAGAATCGTAAAAATCTATACTATATTGGTAAGCTGAGTATTCAGAATTTGATAGGTTATTCATCCCCTTCATATAATGATATGTATGAATAAGTTCATGCCCTAAAGTAGCTTGAAAGAAGTCAACACTATGTTTAAAAATGTAGTCAGAAATATAAATTGCTCTTGAACTTTTTAATGTAATTGCTCTTATTGGCTCTTTATTATTTACCAATATAAATTCTGAATTTTTGTCATAAGTATAGACATCTCCACTTTCTGTAGTAATTCCATTTTTTCCTATGGAACTACCTAGTTTCAATTTAGAAACTCCAAATTTTTGTTTGTAATCCTCTCCAAATAATTGCTTCGCCCTCTCGTCTAAAAAATCTCCAAAACTCATCCTATGCGCCACATGATTCAGAGCACTCACTGTCATACCTGTGGCTGCGCCTTGCCAAATCGAGGAACGAGATTCAACGAATTCCATAAAACAAAAATACAACATCATGAGTTAAAAGTTACCATCTGCAAGTTCTGCACTCACCCCTCCTGATACCGTTCCGAATCTATCTTTCATTATTCTCCGAATCAAACCATTCGCCTTTTTCTGCTACTTTTATAAGATGTTCTATTGTGAGTGGGCGATGTTTTTCCCTCTTTTCTTTTTTTCCAAGTAATCTATTATACGTTACTTGTAATATATTTAAAGTTGGTTCGGGCTCAAAATATTTTAATATGTTAAAGTCTTTAGGATCAATATCAAAATGTTCAAAGAAATCTATGAGCATAAAGAACACCTCATCTTCAGTTGTAAAAGATTCATTCAAAACAAAATCTTGGTTTATCTTTTGAAACCAAAAGTATTTGCTAAAAAAACGAATTACTTGGTTTTCTATATTATCCTTTGAGTTCATAATAATTTTTAAATCGTTTACAAAAAAATAAATTCACATCATTTTCCATCGAAATAATATTTTGCAATTATTGACACTTTTATCAAAGTTAAAAGTCTTAATAACATTGCGCCTCTGTGAATGGTTTATTTTGATTTTTTAAGTTCCAACACATTAATTTCATTTGAAATTATCGCTCCGTCAAAAATTTCAATTCCTTTTTCTTGCAATTGTAATATAACATTCTTGGATAACTTTTCTTTTACAGCTTTTGCTGACTGTGTAAATATTATCTGTAATCCACTTAAATTATTTTTGGAAAAATCGTATGAAGATGCTCTTTGTTGATTTATGTCAACTGGTAATCTTATGTTTATATATAAATTAAGCTTTTCGTTTGGATAGAGTATGAACAGGTTTTTCTCCAATCTCTCATAAGTATTCTTAAAGACGTTCCAATTTTCTGGTTCTAAGGAATATGATTCTTTCGGTTTACCGTAAAAATCAGCTACATCTTGTATATGCCAATATTTTAATTCAAAAGAAACAGGATTCCCATTTTCATCCGTAATGATGTAATTCATTGACCCTAAATCATTTTTAAAGGAAAAGTTTTTATCATCAATGGCATTTGTGTTTTCTGTGTCCAAATAAAATAATAAAGGCTTTCTTTGATTGTTAATTAATGTAACATTTAATTTATTATCAATATTAACCGACTCCCACACTTTTTCATAATATACAGTATCTATAAAATCAAGTTCATAAGCTCTGTCTATCAAAATTGAATCTTTACTTGTAAAAATATATTCATTGTGGACTTTCAGTTCTTGCGCCCAAGACAATGAACATATAATCGGAATAAGAAATTTTATAACTTTCATCACAATCTATTTTAGATAAAATGGATACCATTTTCCAAATTTATTAACCATTCGGGAATCATAATACTCAATTGCATTACTTGTTCCTCCCCAATAATCATCCCAAGACCAAGAAAGATATTCTGAATAATTTTTTAACATTCCATTAGACTGAGTAAATCCTTTCCATTTATTCCAATGTCCTGTATATACTAATGCAGAATGATATAACTCGTGTCCAATTGATAGGAATAATGTTCTATAATTTCTAAACGCTCTATGTGCTAAAAATATTTCACAGGTTCCTGTAGTGTGACCTGCTACATTTCCACGAGAATGGTCAATACTGACAGTTGGATTTCCTGCTATATCATATAATTTAGACAATTCGTCCATTTTTGAAATCAATGACATTGCTCTCCCTGTGAGCAGTGCTTCAACCTCTACCTTAGTCATTCCTGATGTAGAGCCACGAGCTACAACTTCGTCTGTAGGATTTATACCTTCTGCAGCAAGTGCGGCATCAACCCTGGAAATAACTGTCATCCTATGCGCCACATGATTCAGCGCACTTACGGCCAAACCTGTAGCTGCACCTTGCCTTTCTCTACGCCTGGCCCGTTCGCTAAAAATGCCCATTAGATTCCGTATCGAAGAATATGCTGGAGGTATCACCTGCTGTTTCTTTTAAATTTTTCATTCAATAACTGCTGTATTTCTTCATAATCTCCTGCTTTCGTTTTTAATGACACTTCATATTCTCTATTAAAGGAATCAAATTTAATCACAATTTGATTTTTTGAATCCAAAAAATCAATGTTTTTGGGACAAAATGTAAATGCAATATTTTTATTCTTACAAGTAAGTCTAATATACGGAAGCCTGCTAAACAGTGAAATAAAAAAATGATTTTTAGGAATTATCAAAATAGAAGATTGGTCAATACATAAAATTGCATTCCAATAAATATTTACACCTTGCGATTTAATTGAGGTTCTTGAAATCTCTTTATAACGAACAATCATTAATTCTTGAAACTGAGCATTCTTTTTTAGATTTTTAATCTTTAAACCTCTAAAAACATACATCACAAAAACAATTAAAATATAAGCCGTTAATCCAAGACAAACTAAAATCAATATATCTTTCATTTTGTTTGACCATAGTTTAGATTAAAATCAAAGATAGTCATACTAGCTCCTATACCAACAAAACCTGTTAAACTATACACTTTATTCCCCTTATACTCAGAGTAGATTACACCTATACCTGCACTAAAACCAATATCAACTGATAAACTTATTGATGTTCTATATCCCAGAAAAGTATTGATACTCATACTGTCCAAACTTCCTGTATAGAAGAATTCACCTGCACCAAGGCCTGTAGAAATACTAACCGATGATAAACCACCACCATAATCACCAAAAAAATAGATTCCCGCAGAATTCCCTCTGGTTATTGCAATTGCCCCTGCTCCAGCCTCTCCACCAACTATTGCTCCGCCTTCAACCTTTTTAGAAATTGAAATAGCATCAGGACCATAAATATGCCTTCCTTGTTTTGTAAACTTTGATATTAAGGCATATTTTAGTTTTACTTTCCAAGGTAATGCTTTCCAAATAGCTTTTTCGACAGCAGTAGGCTCGTAATCTGAGTTCTTAATAGTTTTTTTAACAAGATTTCCAGCTTCCACTCTATGCGCCACATGATTCAGCGCACTTACGGCCAAACCTGTGGCTGCGCCTTGCCAGAAGTTGCCGCCGGTAAGCTCTGCCGTTATACCACCAGAAATCGTACCGAAGAACATAGTCGAAGCATCGCCTGCTACACCTGATAATCCTATACTTGAATTTACAGAACTGAATAAACTATAATTTAAACTGTTTTTATGAATTTGTCCGCTAATTTCCATTGTTATGTAATTGTTCAAAAATTCCCTTACCCTGAAAAGCAGCCCAGCCCTGTGTGCTGAATTGAATGATGTGTCCGAACTCGTGTCCAAAGATATTTTTATCAGTATCGCCAAATGTCACAACAGTATTGCCCCAAGTCACTTCTCTTCTGTAATCTAAAAGAGATTGAATGCCTTGGTAAATTCCACCTTTTCTCCATTGTACATTTTCATAAGAAACACTGTATTTATTTGACATTTTCTTCACATATTCCAGTTGGTCATCGGTCGGTATATATGTTGCACCAAAAGCAACTATTTTCCCTACAGCCATTGCAGTATTGTTTTTAAATTCTCTTTTTATTTGATTTCCAGAAGTATCATATTCAAATTGCAAAATGTCATTTGAAGAAATTTGAGAATATAAGATGGTACAGAGGAATAAACAGATAAAAATAAATATGCATCTCATGTTATAAAAATAAATCTTCGACCAACTTACATATTATTTTAAAATAAAAAAATCCCATCAAAGCTTTCGTCAAAAACCGCTACCTGAAGCGTCGAACGACACCTCAGGCTTATTACAACCAACACATAATAAAATAACAATAAGAATTTTTAATGTTTCTATTGATAATATTTTTTTGCTTTACTAGTTAGATTTCCATAATTTATTTTCCAGCCATATACTAATGATTATTCATAATCTATACTATCTTAATCCAAAAACATCACTCGCTCGGGTTCGTCAGGAAGATATAGCAATTTTTTATCGCCTTTTTTAAAATTGTGCAAATCGGTAAGCAATACCACCTGCTTGATTTCCGTAAAATGTTTTTTTCCATTTTTATCGGTATAGCTTATTGAAATTCGCATTTGAGGTTGTTCGTTAATGAATTTTCCAGTTTGCTCTGCTTTTGTTATCTGACCTATGGCTTCCATTCCATTCAGCACCAACTCATTGGTTTTAGAATCGCTTCCACCTAAGATCATATTTGCAAGTTTTGCAATAAGGTAAAATAAAAACATACCAAAAGCAGGTGTCCACACCCAAGGATGAAACAAGCTAAGCCATTGCCAAGCGTTTTCGTGGCTATTCAATTGATAATGAAACATAAATGTTGCTATGGCATAAACAATGCTGAAAGGAAACAACCATTTGCGAGACACATTGTTGCTACCGATTTCACCTTCAGCCATAATCCAAGGCAGTTGCGGTTGTTCTTTGGTATTTAGACGTAAATTTATTTTATTTCCTTCGTCAAATCGATTGAGGTAAGGTTTGATGTCGTGGATGTTTATTGTGGTTTTGATGATAGTTCCTACCAAATTGGGAAACTCCACTTCTAAGTCCAATACGTTGTAATTTTCCTTAATTTGCTTTTTGCTAATTATTCTCGTGATCTTAGCTTCCACCAATTTTCCGTTTCTTTGCAGCCATTTTGCCTCATCAAGTCGAGTGTTCGGGTTTTTAAATTGCTGATTATA
>Ga0209487_1003485_pt1 | contig 12337 bp, 16 predicted proteins | sample Poulit2012_FD_187524 | JGI IMG/M metagenome (GOLD analysis project Ga0209487, IMG submission 187524) | Agricultural soil microbial communities from Georgia to study Nitrogen management - Poultry litter 2012 (SPAdes) (version 2) | ecosystem: Environmental > Terrestrial > Soil > Agricultural land... | reverse complement strand
CAGGCAATGCCGTCACGGTAAACGTAATAGAGGCGATTGGCGAGCGTTTAATTCCGCTTATTGCAGACGCCTAAAAACGAAAACACGCCCGTCACTAGCACCTCTATTATATACGTACTTATACGGCGCACCTTTATCGCTAATGCCGTAAAGGCGGGCGAATACTTTAACGTGCAGATAATGGCGCTTATCTAACGGAAACACGGACGTCATAAGTTCGGCAGACCAACGCTCATCAAAACGGTCGCTTGCCTTTATTATCGCAATCTCATGCGTATCTTGGCGATAGGCGAGCGATAGCATGTCGTAAGGCTTAACGCCAAGCAAGCGCCTAGCCGAGCTATTGACGTATAGGCGATATAGATTATCGAGCGTAAGAGCGGGCATATCGACGGCTGGCACGATTTCAAAGCCGTCTAATAAATCATCGTAGGGCATTTCGGTCAACTCCTTTATTAAGGCGATTATAAGCGAAGTATTGACGGATGTCAAACGGATTATACATTAAACGAAGGGAAGGCGTTATATTGATTTATACCGATAATAAGGACTTTTACCCGACGCCAAAGGCGCTTTTTAACAGATTGCTAGGCGATAATATCCGATGGCTAGGCGGCAAGATTCTCGAGCCGAGCGCAGGCAAAGGCGATATGATTCGCTATATTAAAGAGCGCATGGGCAGGCGCGAGAATTACAATATCGACGCTATCGAGAATGACGAGCGCCTAGTATCGCACCTTATCGGCGAAGGCATTAGCGTTGTATGGGACGATTTTCTTACGTATGAGACGTTTAAAGAAGCGGTCAACATTTCTCGTGGATACCGAGCGAGGGCGAGCAGGAGACAAACGAGCAGGCAAGGCGCTGGGTGGCGAAAGAGTTTGGCGATATTGGCGAGGTAAAGTTATTACAGGCATAAGAAAAGCGCCCCGCATTAACTTGCGAGCGCTGCTTCGTTTACTTTATCTAAATTCTAACTCTATTTCTATAATGTCGGATTTAATAATTAATTCTCTAACCGTTTTCCAGTCCTCGTCAACGTCGTTAGATTGGTTGCTATATATCATTTCCTTAATTAACTTAGTTTCTTCTTTTAAACTATTAAGCATTTTATTTAATCGGCTATCATTCATTTCTACAATTTTATCGGCAAATTCTTTTCTTTTTACGTTGTTCATGTCAATACGCTCCTTTGTTTTGTTGATGTTAATTAAATTATAAGCGATAAACGGACGAAAGTCAAGCGAAATATAAAAATAATTTTGAAAGGCGTTGATTATTTGACGAAAGTAGAAAAGATTATTCACGGAGACGCTTTAGACGTATTAAAGACGATGGAGGACAATTCGGTCGATAGCGTTGTGACCGATCCTCCATACGGTTTATCGAAAGAGCCGGACATTAACGAGGTATTGTCGAAATGGCTTGCAGGCGAGGAGTACGACCACGGTCACGGCGGATTCATGGGCAAATCGTGGGACAGTTTCGTTCCTCATCCGGACATATGGCGCGAGGTTTACCGCGTATTAAAGCCGGGAGGACATGCGCTAGTATTCGCAGGAACACGTACGCAAGACTTAATGACGATTAGCTTGCGACTAGCGGGCTTCGAGGTACGCGACGTTATCGAATGGCTATACTTTAGCGGATTCCCGAAAAGCCATGACGTAAGCAAGGCGTTTGATAGGCGTAAGGGAGGAGCATCGTTTGTGCATGACTTTTCGAAGATTATTAAAGAGAAACGTCTACAGAAAGGTCTTTCATTGTCGTATATGGACGGTGAGGTATGCGGAGGAAGTACGAATTATTCTTGGTTTGAAGGGCGTCCAGCAGGCGTCAGACTTCCACAACTAGATGAATATTACAAAATAAAGGAAATCCTCGAATTAGACGATACTTACGACGAGTTAATGCAGGAGGCCGAGCGGGAGAAGATTGGAGAATATAAAGGAGCCGTAAAAGGCGGGGTAACATATTCCGCGGATTTCGGTAACGGGGAAATCGGAGAGGCGTCTACGGTAGATATAACCGCCCCAGCAACCGAACTCGCCCACAAATGGGACGGATGGGGAACGGCGCTGAAACCCTCCCACGAACCTATCATAGTCGTACGCAAGCCATTAATCGACGCAGATACAGGTCGCAAGCTGTCCGTAGCTGATTGCGTTGAGAAGTACGGCACGGGCGCGATTAATATTGATGCGTCGAGGATTGGTGACGAAGAACGGACGTACTCTCCAAAAGGAATCCGATCAGGCAGCGGAAACTACGTAGGCGATACGTATAAGCCTGATAACCCGGAAATTCTCGTAAAGGGACGCTTCCCTGCGAACTGCATTACGCTAGATTCCGACGAATTCTACTCGAAGTATTTTAATGTCGCGTCAGCGCAGGAGGCGCAGCCGAATGTTACTCCTGCTGAGCTATCGAAAAAGGCGAGTAAGAAAGACCGCAATAGCGATTGGAGAGGCGAGGAGATTGCGCTGGAGCCTAAGTTTACGCAAACTATGGGAGACGGCATCGGTAAGCGAGAACATAACCCGTCTCAAAAAGGCGCTTACAACGGGAATAATCATCCAACGGTCAAGCCTACCAATCTCATGGCGTGGCTTGTACGCCTAGTAACGCCCGAAGGCGGAACAATCCTTGACCCTTTCGCAGGCAGCGGCTCTACATTAGTCGCGGCTAAACGCGAGGGCTTCGGATTTATCGGCGTGGAGCTTACGGAGGAATACATCCCGATTATCGAGGCTAGGACCGGAACTAAGGCTTATACAAGCGAAGGGCAGGCGAAAGAATGACGCAATATTCTTCATATATGCCTTACACACCGCAGCAAGCTCACGACGACATTACGGAGCTATTTGACGCTTATTACGACGCTAAGAAGGCGGATGTGCAGGCCGCTTCAATCCCGCCGAATAAGCGCATAGAGAGCGCTGACGCTATCGTAGAGCAATACGTCGAAGCTAACGGCAAAAGGCCGCCATCGAGCGTTCTAAGCCGTTTAGCGACGTATCTAGACCTCGATAACACTACGGACGGCAACCCACATAAGGCGAGCGCTGAAGAATACCCTATATTAAGCGATAATCAATTGAAGCGACGCCGTGACCGTGAATTATCGTTATCTAACGTATATACGGGCGATGAGGATGTGACGATAGGACGATATACCGACCATGACGGCATTAAGCGTCGCATATACGACTATATGACGCCTAAAAAGGACAACGCGTTGATACCTACGTCTTATCTCGATTTATATGACGCTTTAGATAACGCAGGATTGACGGCTAGGCAGAGGCAGGCGATTGAGCTTACATATTTCGAAGACATGACGCAAGAGGCGGCAGCGGACATTATGGGCGTTAGTCATAAACGTATAGTAGGAAAATATTGCGAGGTTGGCTACGTTAAAATACGTGAATATCTATTTGGCGCAGATTGAATGGTCACTTATCAGCGTTTTAACGCTAGGAGGGGTAGAAGGGAAAAGGGCGTAAATAACGCCATCACAACGTCCTAGCCTATCCGAATAGTAACGGACTAGTAACGTGGCAAAGACGTTAGAATAGGCGTTAAATTAATGATAACGAAAAGGAGACGATAATCATGGCGGAAGATAAACGCGGAGATTTAACGGTCAAAATTACAGCAGACGTAGATGAGGCGGTTGCGGGCTTTAAGCGATTGCAGCGAGAATTGCGAGAAACTACGAAGGCGGTGCGCGAGCTAGAGAGCGCTTATAAAGACGCAGAAAAAGCGAGTAAGAATATCGAAACTTGGTATTAGTAAGCGTTAAATGGACGATAACGAGGCGATTAATGAGCGGGCAATATGCCGGCTCTTTTTCGTGTTTAGCGTTAAGTCGGCGGACTATAAGCGACGATTAGTAAAGGAGGAGTAATTCGTATGAACGAAAAGTACGCAGTATTAAACATTACTCAAGCGACTACGTTTGCAATATTTGCCGAACATTACGGCGTTAGCCTCGATTACTTGCAGAGCAGGGATGGCGAGGAGCTAGACGCTCTTTGTTATGAGTTAGCGGGAAATTTGCGAGATAGTCTTGCGAATCATTTCGTGTATAAAGACGTTAACGACCTAGCTAGAGGCTATAAAGCGTTGTCGAACGGCGGTTCAATATAATTAAACGGAGGTTATGTTATGTCAATGTTTTACTGCTATAGCACGACGTTAATGCACTTCTTGAAGGCTAACGGATTGCGCTACGAATTTTCTACGAATCACAATCGCACAGGAAATCGCATGTGGGTATTTAAGCGTGACGAACGCCTGGGCGAGCTATTAGACGAGTACGACGAGAGGAAGGCGCAAGCAAGGAATAACGGCGTAATTTAGCCGACTAGTAAACGAATAGTGAACGGAGGAACTAGTGAAAATGAACGATAACAGACGAAAGGTATTTAATAAACGGAATCCAAGCGAAAGCGGAGGCGTGTTTACGCCGCTCCCTGCTGACGCTTACCATTACGTACACCATCCGGATATGCGTCCGAATATGTTAATTCTATACGCGTTGATTATCGACTATTACAACGTAGAAGAGGGTTTTGCATATCCGAGCTTAGAGCGTTTATCGGTCGATTACGGTATGAGCTATAATGCGACTAGCAAGCACATAGAGACGTTGAAGGCGGTCGGATTAATCGACTATCCCGAGAAAGGCTATTACGTACCGCTAGAGCCGTTATCGAAGGCGGAGTTCTATGCGGAGTTTCCCGAGGCTTGGCAAGCGTACAAGAAGGCGCTAGAGCATGCGGAAGGCAAGCGAGAAAGTGATCGCAAGAGGTTGCGTGAGTGGAGAGCGAGTAAGGTGGACGATAGGCAATAGCGACTATGAAACGCCCAATTAACGAAGATGAAACGCCCAATTATTGGGTGTACGATATACGTTAATTGGGTGTTAACTAGATTTACCTAACGAGATTTAATTAACGAGATTTAGAAAGATACCGATTCGGGCTTACGCCCTCATCGGAAGTATCGATAAACAAAAGAGATTATCGAAGGAAAGACATAAGCGTTATATAACGATAATACCTATCGGAGATATAATAATATATCTTATCGGAGGTATTAAAAGACACCCTTCAAAATTAAAATAAAAGTTTCCCGCGCCGTCCAGCCGCTCATATCCGCCATATGCTATATAAGCGCCATATAGGCGTTATGCAAGCGTACATGACTAACGTATAGGCTGACGGCATAGGACGCCTATATGGGCGTTATATGGACGAATAGGGGCATTGTAGGCGTATATAAGATAATAAGCAAGAGGAGGTGATAATGGATGAGCAAACGAAGATTCAACGATAAGCAATTGCACGCTATCGAGATATTGTCTACGCCGGGCAGAGGCGGAATGACTCTCGGAGAGGTAGCGGACACTATCGGCATAAGCGAAAGACAACTATACACATGGCGACAGGATGACGTATTCATGGAAGCCGTAACTCGTAGGACTATCGTCAAGTCTAGTGAATACCTGCCGGACATTATGGCGTCCGTACCTAAGCATATAATAGACGAGGGTAATGCGGCTATGCTACGTACATACATGCAGGCTATAGGTGCGCTAACGGAGCGTGTGGAGGTAACGAGCAATAGCGGTGCAGATGACGATGTGGAGCGTATGAGAGCGGAGATTGAGCGTATGCGACGTGGCAATGACGGGTAGGCAATCGGAAGTGGTGACGTATATATGCGCATTATATAGTAGAGATGCGAATGTGACAGCGTGTCATGTTGCGTAAAAGTTCCGACAGAGCTAACATTTTATCAGCAACGAGGCTCTGACGCGTGACCCTCAAACGCTTTGGATTCCGTTGTTGTATAAGTATTCATTAGACGATTATGCACTGAATGTATAAACCGCATAGAATCAACGTTGTATAATCGATGTATAAAACGTAATTGATAACGTGTTTAATACGAATGTTTGTAAACGTTGATAAGACGGTAACAACCGCGATTAACTAATCGATAACGAACGTAACAAAAGGCGAATGTGTTACATTGCGGATGTATAACTATTCGGAAAGACAGCGAAAGGGCGAACGGGGGCGGGGCATTGTTCCTATGTCCCGTTCGCCAGGGACGTTTTAACTGCGGACAACAAAAAATCACTTTGACTTTTATCGGAGGTGCTAACGATAACTAGGCGACGTAACGACGAAATCATTTCTAAGTATCTCGACGGAGCATCCACGACTGAAATAGCGGAGGAATACTCGTTAACAAGTCGAGGTGTCCGATATATCTTGAATAATAACGGAGTCGATATGCGTAAGCAAGGACGTCCTATTGAGCAATCTATAAACGAATCATTCTTCTCGGCGTGGTCAAACGAAATGGCTTACGTACTAGGATTCGTAATTACAGACGGAAACATAAGCGGCAATACTTTATCCATTGCGCAGAATGAGCGATATATACTTGAGAGGATAAACGACGCAATGGAGTCCGATTATAAGATAACGAGACGAAGTAACGGAAAGAACGATATACATACGCTTAGTATTTATCGAAAGCGTGTTGTCGATGATTTGAAGACATTAGGCGTACTAGAGGCGAAATCCCGTGATATAAGGATGCCGAATATCCCTAACGAATACTTGCCGCATTTTATACGGGGAGTAATCGACGGGGACGGCTGGGTACAGGATAGAGGATACGTAATGAACGTTACTAACGCGTCTAAATCCTTTGCCGAATCGTTACACGATATATTTAACGATAGAGGGTTGAACGGACGCATTACCGAGCAAGGAAACGCCTTTCGAGTATGGGTAAGTGGAAAACAAGACGTCATTGACTTAGTGGAATGGATATACGAAGATGCGGGCAATCTATTTCTCGAGAGAAAGCACGAAAGGTTTCACGTTAATTGCGCAAAAGAAAAGACGCCTGCCTAACTAAAGACAAACGTCGATGTAAACATCGTCTATCTGTTCGGACTCTATGCCGATATAACGCAACGTCTCGCGCTGACTAGAATGATTGAGTACGCGCATAAGCAATGCTAAGTCTACGCCTGTTTGATAGGCATGATAAGCGAATGTCTTACGGAGGCTATGCGTACCAAATGCGATAGATACGCCGGCATTACTTGCCGCACGGTTTAATATCCGCCAAGCCTGTACACGACTAATCGGCTTATCTCCGTTTCTTGACGGAAATAGATAATCGGAATCTTTGGCGTATGGAGGAACGCAAGTCTTTATCGCTTGCTTAATCGCTTTATTAATTTTAATACGTTTACGCTTGCCGGTCTTAGACTCGACAGTGACAATATAATCCTCGGACACGTCGCCGACCCTTAGAGATAGAATGTCCGATATTCTCAACGCGGTATTTATACCGATTGTAAATAGCAATAAATTGCGCGGGCTGTCGGATAATGCCTTTCTAATGCGATCAATGTCACGCTTATTTTTTATCGGCTGTACTTCGTTCATATAAAACGCTCCTTTGATGAATTATTTACGTTGAGTATAAGCGATTGATTGGCGAAAGTCAAGCGAAGGATTGAAATAATATGTATATAGCGTTATTAATTGATTTAAGGGGCATACAACGAGTTTTATACGAATATAGCATAAATTGTATTAGAAAACGTTAAAACGCCTGTAACACGCCTTAAAACGACGAATACAGGCATACGTTAATAAGCCAACGGAAAGGAGGGCGATATTATCGCATGGATTAACGGAGAATGGGTTGCGCGGGATAAGCGAGAGGAAATCATTGAGGTATATCGAGAGTATAAGTCGTTAATGGATGAGCAATATCCGACTATCGACGACCTAGCAGATGCGGGATATCTCGAAGAATATTACGAGAAGGCTACGGAGCTTGAACGTTTAGAACGTATCCACCGATGCGAAGTCGATACATACGAATTCGCCCTTGAGTATTTCTCGGAAGGACGCAACCCCGGTAACGCAGGAAATTGGGAAGGATTCGACATTACATCGAAAGAGGAAGCGCCCGCCTTCCACGTTGAAATGACAGATATTATCGATAAAGTGTCTAGCGATGAAAAGAACGCAAAAGTAGCGGTAGCAGCCCCTCGTTCTCACGCTAAATCGACGTGGTATACGAAAGACTTCCCGATACATCAAGTCGTATATAGGTTACGTAAATATATCATTATCATATCGGAAACGCCTTCGGTTGCTACGGCTAATATGGAGTGGATTCGCGGACAGCTTAAATATAACGAAAAGCTACGGCGAGACTTTGGCGGACTATTATCGCCGCAAGACCAAGCCAATGACAAGGATAATAGCGAGGAGTTTATCGCTTGGCATAAAGAGGGCGAGCATAAGCGCCAACTAACGCTAGTACAAGCGGCTTCAACTGGGCAGGCGTTGCGAGGACGTAACTGGAACGGTTCTCGTCCGGATCTAATTATTTGTGATGACTTAGAGGACGCTAGACCGGGCGGAAATGCTAGTACGCCGGAACAGCGCGACAAGCTGCGAGATTGGTTTAGTCAGACGGTAATGGCGCTTGGCGACCCTAAAGGAGAGAGAACGGCGTTTGTTGTCGTAGGGACGACGGTGCACTTCGAGAGTTTACTTATGACGATATTGCACAAGCGTTCGGACTTCCAATCGAAAGTATATCGGGCAATTATCGACGAGCCCGAGCGTATGGACTTATGGGAAGAATGTCGTCAAATCTATATCGAACGAGAGAACGCAAATAGATTGGCGGACGCCGATGAATTTTACCAGCGTAACAAAGATGAATTACTTCGAGGTTCTAAGGTATTATGGGGCGACGTACAGCCGTTATATAAGTTGATGCGTTGGAAATGGGATAACGGATCAAAAGCATTTAATACGGAGTACATGAACAACCCTATCGACGAGGATTCGATGATTTTCAATCCGAATACTTTTACGTATTGGGACGACGTAAATCCGTCGAAAGAGTTCCCGCATAGCGAATACGTTATTTCGATGGGAGTAGACATGGCGCTCGGTAAGGAACGAGGAGACTACTCCGCAATAACTGTCGTAGCTAAGCATAAAGAAACCGGAATTATTTACGTTGTCGATTCTTACGGCGACCGAATAAAAGTTGATGAGTTCATCGGAGTAAACGTAGATAAAGTTCTCGAATGGCAGCCGGACGTAATTGCAGTTGAATCCGTAGCCGCGCAAGAGTTTTTCGCAGATACTTTGAAATATGAACTAGCTAACGAGGGCTATCCATCCTTTACGCGATTGAAAAAGATATACTCGCGGGCGAGGAAGGAATTACGAATAGAAGCGATGTTACCTATTATCGAAAATAAGACGCTACAATTTTCGCGTAATCACTCTTTATTATTAGAGCAGTTCGAACGTTACGGACAAGGTTCGGCGGATGACTTGCCGGACTCGCTAGAAATGGCGGTGAGCGCATCCACGGAAAGAGAAGCTGTAATAAGAACAGTAAAACGGATGAATCGATGGTAAATTAAGCAAAAGAAAAACGCCTTTTATTAGGCGCTTAACTTTAGTAATTTGAACGCTAGGTTTACCGTTTTCTCTTTCTTAAATACGAACATGTGACGAATAGTCTCATCGTTAACTGAAGCGTCTTGCTTCTTTAGGATAGGGGCGATACTTCTTTCTAAGTAAGCAGTAATCTCGTCTAACCTATCGTAAATTATTTCAGCTTGAGCATCCAACTCGTCAAGAACTTCTTCTGACACGTTTTCAGGCAATTCGTCGTATTTAGTGAAGTGAGCTTCTAAAGCATTATTAAGGTTGATGTATTCTTTTTGTAATTCAATAATATTTGTCATTATAATCAATTCCCTTCGTTTGTTTGATTTGTTGTTTCTTTATCTTAATTATAACTATACACGATAATCAGACGAACGTCAAGCGAAATATAAAAATAATTTTAAAAATCGAAAGGAGGACGATAAATTGTCGTACACTAAACGAACAAAAGGCATTATGACGGACTATCAAATAATGTCGCCCGATGATTATACGGCGCTAATATTTAGCGGCTACCAGCAAGCTATCGGAAAAGAGACGTATAACCGCGTAAGCAAGCAATTAGAAAACTACGCATATTATAATGGGCGTCAACATGTCGACGAATACGGACGACTGGTAAAGGCGAAAGACTTGCCGCGCCCAGCCGGACTAGATTACGACCCTACTCGATACGCTACGAATTATTTCAAAGCGATTGTCGACAGGAAAGCTCGTTGGCAAATGGGCGGTAAGCACGGCATAAGCGTGCCGCGTAAGAAAATCGATCCTTTTGACGAGGTATCGAAGGAAGATTACGAGCCGTCGCCGGCGCAAGCGAAAGAGAACGAAGTAGCCGAAAATTATGAGCGACTACTTTATCGTTTATGGGAAGAAAATAGGATGCGAGCAAAGCTGGTACAGGCGGCAAGAGATCGCTTAATAGCCGATAGAGTCGTCTGTAAAATCGTATATAACGATAGGACGGGCAAGCTGCGTTGGATATTCCGACCCGATTACGAATATATACCCGTCTACTCGGATGATGATTTCGAAGAATTGTTGGAGGCGCATTTCGTACGCAATATTACTTACGAAGTCAATGACGAAGATGTAGCGGCGATACGTAAGCAATCATTTACGTTAGAAGGCGGTAAATGTTACGTACAAGAGGCGATATACCGAGAAAGCGACTTGTTATTGCTAGAGACGATACAAGAGAAGATACCGCTAGGAATCGACTTTATTCCGATACAGGAATTTCCGGTAAACGAATTAACGGCAAGCGAAGGAGATTCGGAGGTAGCGGCTTTACGCGAGCAGAACGACGTACTCAATCAGATGAACGAGGACGCAATCGACTCGCTAAAATTCGAGATGTTCGAGATTACCGTTATTACTAACGCAGTACCCGGCTCGTCAGATAACTTCGTTAAAGCGCCCGGAGCAGTAGCGGAAATCAACTCGCATGGCGACGCTAAAGCAGCCGATATTAAAAACGTGCAGGGTAGCTTCGGATGGAAAGAAGCGTTTAAGGATCAATATGCGCGAGTTAAAGGCGCAATGCACGAGATAAGCGGATTGCCGCAAATAGTTCCGCAAGAATTAAACTTCGGCGGACTTAACGGCGACGCATTGCACGTACTGTTTCACGATATTATAACGGATACCGAGGAGCATTGGTTATCGTGGGGCTATAACTTAGCGGAATTGCACGAGAAGTCGATTAAGTATTTGCAAGCACGCGTATCTAGGCCGTCATTTTCTTACGATAAAGACGCAGTAACCGCTATTACCGATTACGATAACGAGATGAGATTCGTATTCCCATTACCTGAGAATCGAAAGGACCTCGTAGAATTGCTCGAACTTGAAACGTTAGCGGGCTTTGAATCGACTAAGGGCGCAATGGAGCGTCTAGGCGTCGAGGATATAAAATCGAAACAACACGAAATAGAAAGCGAAAATAACAAGCGCAAGCAATCACGATACGTCGAAGAAGATTCGGCGTTATTTGACGTGGAAGAAAGCGAGCCTCAAAAGGAGGTGACGCAAGATGGTGAATAAACCGCATTACTCGAAAGAGCCGTATTTTATTGGCGGAGGAGGCGCAGGCCAGCCGGGCAAGTCAGCGTATGAGATTGCCGTCGAGCAAGGTTTTGAAGGCGACGAGCAAGCGTGGCTTGAATCGCTAAAAGGCGAGAAGGGCGATAAAGGCGAGAAGGGCGATAAAGGCGAGAAGGGCGATAAAGGCGACAAAGGAGAACCGGGAGCAGATGGCAAAGACGCCGAGCCTCAATTTACACCGGAACAAGTAGCCGCCTTATTGGCGCTATTAGACGAATAACAATCTCGTCCAAGTGACGTTAAAACGGAGGTAATAACATGAGCAACGAAATTAATAACGAACAAGAAACGAATATCGACGAAACATTAGAAACGCCAAACTCGACGGACGCGTCGCAAAACACGGAAGAAGAAACGGCGGATAAAGTCGATAACAAAATACCTTACGCACGCTTTAAAGAAAAGGTCGATGAGGCTAACGCGTTAAAAGAGAAACTCGCCGAAATCGAAAAAGAGCAAGCGGAGGCAAAACGTAAGGAACTAGAAGAACAAGAGAACTACAAAGCGTTATACGAGCAAGCAATGGCGGATGTAGAGGCGGCAAAGACACAAGTATTGCAGACGAAGAAACAATCGGCATTAACACAAGCGGGATATAGCGCAGAGCAATTAGGCAAGCTGACGAAGTTGGTCGAAGGGGAAACAGACGAAGAAATTGCGGAATCAATTAAAGAATTAAAGACGTTATTTCCTACGGACGT
>Ga0209487_1003484_pt1 | contig 12343 bp, 10 predicted proteins | sample Poulit2012_FD_187524 | JGI IMG/M metagenome (GOLD analysis project Ga0209487, IMG submission 187524) | Agricultural soil microbial communities from Georgia to study Nitrogen management - Poultry litter 2012 (SPAdes) (version 2) | ecosystem: Environmental > Terrestrial > Soil > Agricultural land... | reverse complement strand
GCAAGCATGATTCTTTAGCCAGGAAGCCAGTTTAAAAAAGATACTGGCTCTGCCAAACAGGCTATCATGCTCGCTCTCCATGTCAAATCGTGGATAAGAGTTTGATGGGGTGAATAACACACAGCTTTCTAATTTTGATAATATATAGAGAATAGAACATATGGTCTAAAAACATTGTAAATGAATTTACACAAGATTATGGACTTGACTGGTGTGAGCGCGCATAACTCGATTTCACCGCGCATAACTCGGTCAGAACGCGCATAAACTGATTTCATCGCGCATAACTGGTTCAGAGCGCGCATAAACTGATTTCATCGCGCATAACTCGGTCAAAGCGCGCATAAACTGATTTCATCGCGCATAACTGGGTCTGAGCGCGTATAACCTGTTTTCATCGCGCATAACTCGGTCAGAGCGCGCATAAACTGATTTCATCGCGCATAACTGGGTCTGAACGCGTATAACCTGTTTTCATCGCGTATAACTCGGTGTGAGCGCGTATAACTTGGTTTCATCGCGCATAACTGGGTCTGAACGCGTATAACCTGTTTTCATCGCGCATAACTGGGTCTGAACGCGTATAATCTGTTTTCACCGCGTATAACTGGGTGTGAGCGCGCATAAACTGATTTCACCGCGTATAACTCGTTCCGAGCGCGTATAACTTGTCCTCACCGCGCATAAAACCATTCCCCATCTCATAATCATTCCCCTAATACAGTACTCCTCTCTCCTTCTTACGATTCTTTCTATACGAAAAAATTAAATTCATGTATGATAAAAATAGGTGATGGTGAAAATGAAAAAATATCTTGATCAAAATGCTTGTATTGCAGGAATGACATTGAAGGATTTAAATAGAAAAGAAGAAAATAATATGGCACTCCATGTGTGTAAAGAGGAAACAGCCGTGTTAGAAAATCGTAAAGCTTTGGCACACTCTTTAGGTGTTACACTCGATGATTTTGTTTGTGCAAATCAGACACATAGTACAAATTTTTATGAAGTAAAGCGCGAGGATGTAGGCAAAGGTGCATATACTATGGACACGGCAATTAGTGATACAGATGCACTATACACATATGAACCAAATATTGTTCTTTGTTCATTTACAGCTGATTGCGTGCCAGTACTGTTTTATCATAAAGAAGCTGGGTTAATTGGGGCGATACATTCCGGTTGGCAAGGTACAGTGAAGGAAATTGCTAAAAAGCTTTTCACTTATTTAATCAAAGAAAAAGGCCACGATCCGTTTGGTTTTCGAGTTTTTTTAGGAATGGCATTGAGTCAAGAAAAATTTGAAGTCGATCAAGATGTTTATGAGCAGTTCCACGCACTAAACTATGCTGATGCAAATATATCTTATAAAGAAAAAACGAACAAATACCATATAGATAATCAGTTAACAGTGAAAAGACAATGTGAACTTATTGGGATTCCAAAAGAGCATATTTCACTTGACCGAGATTGTACATTTAAAAGTAAAACTGGTTTTTCTTATCGAGAAGAAAAGCATGCAGGTAGACATGTGAGTTTTATAATGAGAAAGGAATAAGAACACATATGGCGCCCACAACTCACTTTTCTAGTAGAAACTTTCGATCAATAAATAGAGGCCAGTAAATGCTAAAAGGACGTACGTAAAAATTTGGAATACCCGCTGATTGATTCGGATAAATAATTTTTGGCCCAAGATAAGTCCAATAACTACGATAGGAAGTGCATATAACACGGATTTCCAAACAATGATCCCTGTTCCAGCAAAGGTAATTTGAAAAATCAGACTCGCAATATAAATAAATAAGTAAAATGCGAGTGTTGTTCCTCTAATTGTTTCTTTGCCCATTTTCGCACCGGCAAAATATAGTAATAAAGGTGGTCCAGGCATACCAATACTAGTCGTTAATAGTCCAGATATGCTACCGACGAAGATATCCTTTCGTTCATGCTGATGAATACGATATTGTAAAACAAGTAAAATTGTTAACATCAGTATAATCATCCCAACGACAATTTTTAACAAAAAAGTATTCAAATATAAAAAGATACCGATACCAATTGGCAAACCAATAAAACTACCAATGACAAGTCTTGTAATCATATCGAAACGGATGTCTTTACGAATTGTCGTAATAAGTGCTAGTGAAATGAAAAAGGATAACACTAAATTTATTTGAATCGCATAAGCAGGTTCAAATAAAAGTAATAAAAAGGGCGTCGCTAAAATAGAAAAGCCGAACCCCGTACTTGTTTGTAAGATGGACGCGATGAAAACAATGATAAAAAACAGCATAATTTGCATGAAACTCAAACTCTCTCTAATAGATTTCCCTTTATTCTACCATACCATAGACAGATAAAAACCTTTAGTAATGATTGGATATTCATGAAATTACAATATCCAAAAATATCAGAAAAGATGGAATAATGATAGAAATTACGTTATATTAAAAGTAATCTACTAAAGGAGATGAGGGAATGGCAGATTGGTTAACGACGTTACAAACAGAAACTCCTCAAGAAGGTTTTGAACTTGCGATTACACTTGCTAGAAAAGGTGTGGCTTATACGCAAACATCCGCAGACGTCAGGGAGAAGTTGCGCCCAGAGTATGCGGAAGATGCTAATAGTTTAACGATGGCATCACATGTTGTTGCTGTTCATTTTCAAACGGTTGCAGCAGCAAATAATTATTGGAAATAATATTTTTTACTAAGATAGGTAAAAAGAGTGAACCCAATTCACTCTTTTTCATTTAAGTCTCAACTTACTTATTGTATTAAGCCTTCTTTTTCCAAGAACTCCTGTGCGACATCACGAGGTTTTTCGCCATCGTTATTCACTCGGTAATTCATTTCACGCATTTCATCATCCGTTACTTTATGTGCTAATTGATTTAAGGCTTCTACAATTTCAGGATACCTTTCCGCTGTTTCTTCCCGTAGTAAAGGGGCACCCTGATATGGAGGAAACAATTCTTCATCATCTTCTAACACAGTGAGTTCATACTCTTCTAACTCGCTATCTGTTGAATATGCATCCACTAAATTAATTTCTCCAGATTCAACTGCAACGTATCGTAGCTTTGGTTCCATCGTCTGCAAATTAGGAAATTCAAGATCATATACATCTTGAATGCCGATATACCCATCTTCACGATCAGAAAACTCTAATGTAAATCCTACTTTTAATACGTCTTCTAACCCTTTTAAATCTGACATAGTTTCTAATCCATGTTCCTTTGCTAAGTCATTTGTAACAGCTAATGTATACGTATTATTAAATTCCATTGGTTCGAGTAAGACAAATTCATATTGTTCTAAGATACCGACTCTAGCTTGTTCATAAATTTCTTCACGATCTGTGCTATTAGGTGTTTCATTTAAAAGTTCAGAAATGACTGTTCCAGTAAATTCTGGGTAAATATCAATACTTCCCGAATCTAGCGCATTAAAAACAAACGATGTCTTTCCAAAACCTGGTTTCAACTCCACTTGCAAATCTGTTTCTTCTTCAATGAGAATCTTATACATATTGATTAAGATTTCTGGTTCAGCTCCTAATTTACCAGCAATGACAATTTCCTTTTGTTGGTTCATTATCATAGGCGTAATAATCATCAAAAAGGCAACAATAACGATACTACCAATGGTAATGGATGCTTTTTTATATGATATTTGTTCCATTTGTTTTAATAAAAAGTCAAATATAATAGCTAACAATGCGGCTGGAATAGCACCTAATATAATTAAATTCGTATCATTACGGTCAATACCTAATAAAATAATATCCCCAAGTCCTCCAGCACCAATTAAAGCTGCTAAGGTAGTAGTTCCCACAATTAAAACCATTGCAGTTCTAATCCCTGCCATAATAACTGGCATAGCAAGTGGGAGCTCTACTTTAATTAATCTCTTTCTTGTATTCATCCCCATCGCTTCAGCTGCTTCGATTAAGGAAGCATCGACCTCTTTTATTCCTGTATATGTATTTCTTAAAATTGGTAGTAAAGCATAAGCAACTAAGGCAATAATTGCTGGCACTTTACCAATACCAACGAGTGGAATAAGTAAACCTAACAACGCTAAGGATGGAATGGTTTGTAACACTGCGGTAATACCGATAATTATTTCAGCAATTTTGTCCTTTTTCGTTAAATAAATACCTAAAGGAATTGCAATTGCCCCAGCAAGTAATAAAGCAACGAAAGAAATTTGAATATGTTCAATTAATAAATCAAGTAAGCTCACTTTTCTTTCTTGAAAAATCCGGATGAACTCATTCATTAGCATGACCTCTTTCTCGGCCTATTTCAGATAAATATTCAATGACAGATTGTCGATTTATCATACCAACAGGCTCTCCGTCTTTTTCAACGATGATATCATTATGTTTAGCTAATTGTGCTAAAATTTCCTTCAATGTGGCAGAAACGGTAATGGTCACTACATGATTGTCCAACTGTTTTACTGGGAGTAGCATTTTTCTAATATCTACCTCTTCAAATTCATTTTTACTTCCTACAAATTGTTTTACAAAAGTATTTACCGGCTGGTGCATAAGTTCATGTGGTGTACCAATTTGTACCACTTTTCCATCTTGTAAAATGCATATGCGATCAGCTAATTTTAGTGCTTCTTGCATATCATGTGTTACGAATACAGTTGTTTTATTCAAATCTTTCATTAAAGTAACTAAATCATCTTGAAGCATTTCTCGACTTATTGGATCAAGTGCACTAAACGGTTCATCCATTAAAATAATATCTGCATCTGTTGCTAGTGCTCGTAATACCCCTACACGTTGTTGTTCTCCACCTGAGAGTTGGTGTGGTTTTCGATTAGCATAGCTTTCTGGTTCTAATCCAACCATTTCTAATAATTCATATGCACGATTTTTCATTTTCTCTTTTGGCCATTTTTTTAATTCTGGTACAACGGTAATATTTTCTTCAATTGTCATATGTGGAAAAAGCGCGATTTGTTGTAACACATAACCGATATTCCATCTCAATTCATAAATATTATAATCATCATTTTTTTTACCATCTATAAAAATCGTACCATCAGATTGTTGAATTAACTGGTTAATCATCTTCAATGTCGTAGTTTTCCCACTGCCACTTGGACCAATAAAAACAAAAAATTCACCACGTTTTATTTCTACGTTTAGCGTATCAACAGCTATTGTGCCATCATGGTACTTTTTCGTGACGTTTTCGAATTTAATCATCGTAGATAGCCCCTTATTATTAGTATGTTTTTCATTTTGTTGTATCGATAAAAAGTAACAAATGCATCTATCCTTAATGTTAGTGTAAAATACATATTGTAGATTGAACAGAGCGACTGTCATAAAAAGTTAATACTAACTTATTTTCATTCCCCTATCTGCTCATTATAAACTTACAATAAGGAGACAGAGAAGGAATAAAAAAATAAAGGGAATATGTAATAAGTCATCCTATTTATTTAATATGACACACTAAAAGGTTACCATTCATCTATAATAAACACTATTTACACACTAATTTTGACCATTAAACGAAAAAAAACACATTCCGTGAGTTTAAGTAGTATATTACAGTATTTTTGGTCTTTTTTTGGTACAATAATAGTAAATCTAATAATAGAGAGAAAAAGATAGAAACCGGGTAATGACCTGGCTTTTTGTGTGTACAAACAGACAATTTATATCTTTTTTGCTCAGTGAAATTTAAAATTTAAAGTTGAGGAAGGTAGACATGGATAATAAAAATACTTCAACAGACGTTATTTTAATTGGTGCCGGTATTATGAGTGCTACTTTAGGAACGCTTTTAAAAGAATTATCACCAGATTTGGATATTAAAGTATTTGAGAAATTAAATCAAGCAGGAGAAGAAAGTTCGAATGTATGGAATAATGCAGGAACAGGCCATGCAGCATTATGTGAACTAAACTACACAACAGAAAATGCTGACGGTACATTAGATGTAAGTAAAGCATTAAAAATTAATGAGCAATTTCTTGCATCAAAACAATTTTGGTCTTATTTAGTGGATAATAAATTAATAGATAACCCAGGTGAATTTATTCGTTCTCTCCCACATATGAGTTGGGTAACTGGAGCGGATAATGTTAACTTCTTGAAAAAGCGTTTTGACGTTCTAACAGACAACCCATTATTCGATGGCATGGAATTTTCAGATGACCCTGAAACATTGAAAGAATGGATTCCAGTAATGATGGAAAACCGTGATGTTAATGAACCAGTTGCAGCAACTAAAATTGATTCAGGAACAGATGTCAACTTTGGCGTATTAACTGCTAAATTATTAGAACATCTACAACAAAAAGATGTAGAAGTGAATTATAAACATACTGTACATGATTTAAAACGTACAGAGGATGGCGCATGGGAAGTTAAAGTGCAAAATGATCGTGATGGTGCAATTGAATATCATACTGCAAAACATGTTTTCATTGGTGCAGGTGGTGGCGCATTATCATTATTACAGAAAACAAATATTCCAGAAAGTAAACATATCGGTGGATTCCCAGTAAGTGGATTATTCCTTGTTTGTAATAATCCAGAAGTTATTGAAAAACACCATGCAAAAGTATATGGAAAAGCAGCAGTTGGTGCACCACCAATGTCAGTTCCACATTTAGATACACGCTTTATCGATGGGGAAGAGTCCTTATTTTTCGGACCATTTGCAGGGTTCTCACCAAAATTCTTAAAAACAGGATCAAATTTGGATTTAATTAATTCTGTTAAGCCAAATAATGTACTCACAATGCTTGCATCTGGTGCAAAAAACTTATCTTTAACAAAATATTTAGTTGAACAACTAATGCTAACGAAGGAAGAACGTATTGAAGAATTACGTGCGTTTATTCCAGACGCAAAAGATGAAGATTGGGATGTCGTTGTTGCTGGTCAGCGTGTACAAGTAATTAAAGATACGGATTCAGGTAAAGGAACATTACAATTTGGAACGGAAGTCATTACTTCAGAAGATGGCTCTATTTCTGCATTACTTGGTGCATCTCCAGGAGCTTCTATCGCCCCTTCCGTTATGCTTGAAGTAATCGAGAAATGTTTCCCAGAACAATTTAAAGACTGGGAAGACAAAATTAAAGAGATGATCCCATCTTTCCAAATATCTTTACAAGAACATACAGATCTATTGCAAGAGTTGAATGAATCAACTGCAAAAGCATTAGAATTAACAAAATAATAAATAAGACAATAGTCGTCTGGACTAAATAAAGCCGTATGCACTCAATTGATTAAACTTGGGTACATACGGCTTTTATATTGTTCGTAGGAATGGATAGTATGTGCGCATAGGATGATTTATACGCGTTCAAATTGGTTTATACGCTCTCAGAACAAAATATGCGCGCTGAAACGAATTTATGCGCTCTCAGAACGACATATGCGCGTTGAAACAAACTTATACGCTCTCAGCACGATTTATGCGCGCTGAAACGAATTTATGCGCTGTCAAAACGACATATGCGCGCTATAATTATAATCTTCAATAGGAGAATGAACTATTTCTCTTTAAGTTTTTCCATATCTGTTGTTAGACGATTCATAAAGTTTTTAATAACTGGTGTCATACGGGATGTTGACCAGACAAGTGCCATACCAGGATAATCTTGCTTTAAATGTGCAATCTTGATTGGAACGACTTCATTAGCTAACACATATGGGTCATTTTTAATCGTATAATCAGGTGCAATAGTGATTGCTAAATTTTCCATGACTGCGTTTCTGATTGCATCTAAATTATTTGTAGAAAATAAAATATCTGTTTTCCCGAACGTTGCTTCAATAATATCGATAAATTCCCACATTCGGTCATCATCATAGATAACGAGTGGAGATTTTTGGATTTCCTCTGGTGTGATCGACTCTGCGAATGCGAATGGCGAATGTTTACTTGCAGCAACAATCATTTTCCCACGAAGTACGACTTTAATGTCGATGTCCTCATTTCTGAACTCCTCCCCTTCCATGCTCAAACCGACAAGCCCGATATCAAGTTTATCTTCTGTTATATCATCGATAATATCTTGAGAGGCTTTTTCTGCAACTTCTATTTTTATATGAGGGTAATCCTTTTTAAACGATGCCAACGTCTTTGGTAAATACATAAGAGGGCTTGGAATTGTTCCCAATCGTAATTCCCCACTCATATATGTATAATCTACGTTTGCTTCTATTTTTTTTTCTTCAACTTTTTCCAATGTTTCTATTGCCTTTTTAATAATGGAGTTGCCTATATTTGTAGGCACAGCCCCATTCCGCGAACGCTCAAATATTTTCACACCTAATTCTAATTCTAAGTTCGTAATTGATTGGCTAATTGCAGATTGAGTAATATATAACTTTTCAGCAGCACCTGAAAGCGATCCAGCTTTCGCCACTTCAACAATGTATGTTAGTTGATCGACATTCATATTGACACCTCTTATCTATAAGTAAAACTTAATGAAACATTATTATTATTAAATATACATGATAGTAGATTATTTGTATACTATAATTAGAATATTTAGAAAAAACGCACATTTATATATAATATGTGACCAAAAATGACGAGAGGGGTAATCGAATGCAAACAAAAGAGGACGTTTTAGTACAAACGAGATTCCAGCAGATTGGGCATTTTGTAGAAGCGCACGAGGACGATAACCCAGGAAAACAATTACAAAGAATAAAAGCAGCTATTCCTGGATTCAAAGAATGGTTTAAAGCGACTGGAAAAGCAACTGCATTCCATTCGTTTGATTTAATTAAAATACCTTATCCAAAAAAGTATGGACTATGGCGCGCCGGAAAAAGTCCTGTTCCTTTTATATGGTTTACAAATCGGATGTTTATTGTCCAGTGGGAAGCGGAAGGACGTACTTGGACATTACTAAATGAACCAACAGAAACAGAATTAGCAGAAGGGACACCTTTTTATACGGAATTAATGGAAAAGTATGGGGAGCGTCTAAGTAAAAGCTTCTTAACTAAAACATACGGTACGGTAGAAGGTTATTTGGAAGAGGTTGGACTTAAACCAGAAGATGTAGACTTTATTACGTACGACCACTTACATACACAAGACCTTAGACGTTGGCTAGGAACGACTAAACCTCAACAAGACTTAAGCCCAAGCGAACCAGTAAAGCCTTATTTTCCAAATGCGAAATTAATTGTTCAACAAAAGGAATGGGATATCTTACCTTGTTTACATCCGCTACAAAATATGTGGTATCAACCAGAGGTATATGATGATATTCCGTTAGACCGTATATTATTTACAGAAGGAGACATCCTCCTAGGTCCGGGGGTAGCAATTATGTGGACACCGGGACATTCTCAAGGTAATCATTCCCTTGTCGTCAATACAGATTCAGGCATTTGGGTAAGTAGTGAGAATGCTATTTCAGCAGAATGCATGGCACCAGAGCATAGTAAAATCCCGGGTCTAAAAAAGTACGCAAGGCACACAAATTTTGAAGTCGTCCTGAATGGAAATACATTAGAAGATACGTCAAGGCAATATAATTCTGTCGTGCAAGAAAAAATGATGGCAGATCCAAGTAAGCAAAATCCAAACTTTCCGCAGTTTTTCCCTAGTTCTGAGCTCACACCGAGTATTCTTGCGATAGGAACGAAGCCGTCTTTTATGCATAAAAAGGTAGCATTTGGAAAGATTAAACGGCCAAAGCGAGACCAAACATGAAAGCAATCATGTATGATTTTACGATTCCAAAATATGTCGCAGCAAAAACACTTGGAAAAAGGTTTCCTTCTATGTATTATGGGAAACCTTCTGCTTTATCGCTAAAAAGCGTGGAAGAACCGAAGCTTCCGAATGAAGAATGGATAAAAGTAAAACCGATTTATGCGGGGGTTTGTGGGTCTGATTTAGGTGCTATTTTTTATAAAACATCTCCAGCGCTTACACCATTTAATTCATTTCCTTCCGTGTTAGGGCATGAAGTTGTCGGGATTGTAACAGAGGTTGGAAGTAAAGTAACGAGCGTAGAGGTCGGACAACGTATAACAATCGATCCTTATATTCATTGTGAAGTCCGTGGCGTTAAATCACCTTGTCCAGCATGCAAGGAAGGTTTACATAGTTTATGTAGAAATAAGAATGGTACAGATGACTTTGGTCCCGGCATGATTCTTGGCTTTTGCAAGGATTTACCTGGTACTTGGGGCGAATCCTTTGTAGCCCATCAATCAATGGCAATCCCAATCCCTGATTGGATATCAAGTAAGGTTGCGGCAATGTTCGAACCATTAAGTGTCGGTTTGCATGCTGTACTTCGCCAACCTCCCAAAAAAGGGGAGCATGTATTGATAATAGGAGGTGGCATGATTGCTTACACTGTAATTGTAGCCCTTCGTTTACTCGGAATCGATTGTCACATCACGCAATTAAGTCTCTTACCTTATCAAAAAGAAATGGGATTAACCTTAGGCGTTGATCAAGGGGTAACGAATCGGAAGGAACTAGAGGAGATGATGTTACAGATTCCTCATACGACGAAACATAAACCAGTACTTGGAAGAAATGTTTTTCTTGGTGGATTTGATGCTGTGTACGATTGTATTGGTAGTAAGGAAAGTATAGAAGATGCGTTAAGCATGGCACGTGAACGAGGTAAAGTAACCTTAGTAGGTTGTGCTGGGGAAATTAAAAAACTAGATTGGACATTTATTTGGGCAAATGAATTATCTGTTTTAGGTACACATGCATATGCGCAAAAAGAAGTGTGGCACGGAAAAGAAATATCTACACAAAGTCTACTTTTAGAATTAATGCAACAGCACGAAGATTACCCAATTGAACAATTAGTGACACATGAATTTTCACTGAATCAATACCAAGAAGCAATAATTGCAAATGTAAATCGTCAAGAGTATAAATCAATTAAAACATTATTTCGTATTTAGTATAGACTTACAAACGAAGGAGTTTAGGTCTATATTCCATTTGGATTACACTATTTTTTTACTTTGGCTTTCTTTAGTGAACTGGCACCAACTAGAAAAAATATAATAGTCATTTGACTACAAGTTAAAGAAGATGGACATGGGTTATCATATAGTGGTTTAGGCCTAGAAACGTCCTTTTGGGTATTTCTTAATTTAAAAGCTGGCATTACCTCTAGTATCCGTATTGGTAATGCTTTCATTAACATGATAGAATAATAGATATAGTAAGGGGAATGGAAGAAATATAGGTAAAAAGATATAATTAATATATTTATTCTGTGAACCTGAATGTTTTTATACATACGAGGGGGTTAAACTATGAAAAAGAGAACAAAGCTGTTATCGCTAATCAGTGTGATACTAATGCTAACATTCATACTTAATCCAGCAACTAGTTATGCTGATGGCTCTGATGCCTTCGATTTTGACGCTGAAGGTTTAGAAGCGTTAAACAAAAGTATTTATGTAAATAGCGTAACGAGAACTGCCCATGTTGATAAGGAAAAGGCTTTAACTTATTATAGTTTTACTGATGAAGAATTAAATGCAGTGCAATATGAGTTAGATAAATTAACGGATAGTGAAATACAAGAAATGATAAATTATACGCTTGATTCTGACGGTGAAGGTCAAGCAAGATCTGTTTCTGTTGTTGTTTGGGTAGGACTTGCAGCTGTTATTTTAGGTATAATTGCAAGTACAGCCGTATATTTCTCATCCAAATATATGACATATAAAGAAAAACAAAATTTAGTGAATAGATGTTATGATATGGGCGGTACACCAGTATTAGATTCAGGAGATACAAGTGATATAGGCGCTGCACCAGAAAAAGCATGGTGGAAAATATCAAATACGTATACATTCCAATGTGTTACTTCATAACAATGATAAAATGACATACGAGTCGGAAAATAACGTAATAAAAATAAATAGTTAGTAGAAAAAGCACAGGAATCTGTGCTTTTTTTAATGTAAACGATGAATCATGACACTTCTTAGGTTGCTGGATTGGACTTTTTAGAACCCCAAATTAAAATGCCAATTCCTAACATTAAGAGGAAAATGCCTATCCAAGAAGTTGTATTTAATGTTTCTCCCACGATGAACACACCTAATAATGCAGCTGTTAGTGGTTCTGCTAACGCAAGTGTTACTGCAGTAGATGAAGCAACTTGTGTAAGCCCCTTAGCAAAAAGTAAATAAGCAATACCAGTTGCTACAATTCCTAAATGTAAACTAACACTGATTCCACGAATATTCGTAATCCAAGACATATCAAAAATGAAGAGAAAAGGAACTAAATAAATAGCACTAAGTGTAAAAACAACAGCAACTACAG
>Ga0209487_1003483_pt1 | contig 12344 bp, 8 predicted proteins | sample Poulit2012_FD_187524 | JGI IMG/M metagenome (GOLD analysis project Ga0209487, IMG submission 187524) | Agricultural soil microbial communities from Georgia to study Nitrogen management - Poultry litter 2012 (SPAdes) (version 2) | ecosystem: Environmental > Terrestrial > Soil > Agricultural land... | reverse complement strand
CACCCTGGCGGTGCGTCGCGGGGCGCGCTATCACGTGAAGAACACCCTGGCGGGAGGGGAGGCCGACGCCGTGTTCACCTACGGCCGGCCGAGCGACGTGACCCTGGCCGGCGACTGGGACGGCGACGGCCGGGACACCATCGCCGTGCGCCGAGGGGCGGTCTACTACATCAGCAACACCCTCGCCGGCGGGAACGCCGACCGGGTGGTCACCTACGGTCGTGCAGGTGACGCGGTCCTCGTCGGTGACTGGGACGGGGACGGGCGGGACACCCTGGGGGTGCGGCGCACGCCGCGCTGACCCTCCCGGCCGCCGACCGCTCAAGGGCGGCGGAGCGGGACGAGCCGGAAGGTCCCCACCGCATCGGTGGTCAGCCGGCCGTCGTCGCCCAGCCGGGCGACGACGAGCCGGCCCCGCACCGGCACGACCATCCGTCCGCCCGCGGCCAGCTGGTCGACCAGCTCGTCAGGGAGCCGGCGGGCCTCGGCGGAGACGAGGATGCGGTCGAAAGGGGCGTGCTGCGGCAGGCCGAGCACACCGGTGACCGCCGGTTCGATGCGCGCCGGTGCGCGCCGTCCCCGGTCGGTGGTGAAGTCCGCCAGGTTCGCACTCCCCCGCTCCACGAGCGCGGGCTCGAGCTCCACCCCGACCACCTCGCCGTCCGGGGCCACGAGCTCGGCGAGGATCGCCGTCGTCCACCCGGAGCCGGCACCGACGTCGAGCACCCGGTGGCCGGGCCGCGGGTCGAGCAGCGTGAGCATCCGCGCCACGGTGCTCGGCTGGGAGCAGGTCGCGTGGTGGCCGATGGGCAGGGCCCGGTCGGCGCCGGCGAAGCGGTGCTGCTCCGGTGGGAGGAACCGGCGCCGGTCGACGGCGGCCAGCGCCCGCTGCACGCGCAGTGCCACATCCGCCTGCTCCATCCGGTCATCCTCGCGCCGCGGTGGCCGTGGGGCGAGGGCTGCAGACCTCAGGTGCCCGGCACCCGGAAGATCGTCTCCAGGCTGTACCGCTCACCCACGGACAGGTCGTACTGGACGAGGCGGTAGTCGTGGAGCAGCGCCCGGGCCCGGGGAGGCAGCCGGTCGGGCGCCACCGGCTGCCCGGTGGCGTCGAGCATGATGCCGGCCTCCTGCGCCGGGACCTCGCGTGAGACCGCGGCGAGCAGGGCGTCGAACGGGGTGAGCGGGGCACCGGTCGCGGCAACCAGCTGGCCGACGAGGTGGTTCGGGCCGAGCACCGGGGCAGGGACGACGTCGGCGAGCCCGGTGGTGGACCACACGAACCACGGGGTCTCGTGAAGCGTTCGACGGTCGTTCGCGTCGGTGACGGACTGGGGCCAGATGGCCGGCAGGTGGTCGCCGTAGACGAGGACGACGGTCGGCTCCTGGCGTGCCGACAGCTCGGCCAGGAACGCGGCCAGGGCGTCGTCGGCGTGCCGGAGCCCGCGCAGGTACTGGCCGATCTCCTCGGCCGCCGCCGCGTCGAGGTCACCGCTCACCTCGATCGGGTCGGGGTGGACCCCGGTGTACGGGCTGTGGTTCTGCATCGTCACGACGTTGACGAGCAGGGGCTCCTCCGCCGCGTCGAGCTGGTCGAGCACCTCCGCGTAGGTGGCCGCGTCGGAGATGTGGGAGTCGTTGCCGATGCGGCCGCGGTGGCTCATGGCGTCCTGGAAGACCGCCCGGTCCAGACCGAGCCGGGGGTAGACCGTCTCGCGCCGGTAGAAGCGCGGGGAGTAGGGGTGGACCGCCACCCCGGTGTGCTGCCCGCCGAGGCGGTCGACGACGGAGGGGAAGTGGTCGTGGTGGGGGATGAGCAGCGGGTAGGGCGCATGGAGCTGTGGACGGAAGCTCGCCACCGCCATCCCGGTGAGCACCTCGAACTCCACGTTGGCGGTCCCGCCGCCGTAGCCCGGGCTCAGCATGGTGCCCGAGGGGGTGCGGGCCATGAGGGACCGGGTGAAGGGGATCGGGTCCTCGGCGATCTCCAGACCGGCGAGGCGGGTCGGGTCGCTGAAGCTCTCGGCCAGGACGAGGACGACGTCGGTGTCCTGGAGCGTGCCGGTCCGCCCGGCGTTCGCGTCCGCCGCGAGGTCCGCGTAGCGTGCCACGACCTCGGCCATGCGCTCGCGGCTGTACCCCTCGGGCGGTGTCATCGCCTCGCCGGGCAGGTTGTACAGCACCCCCGCGACGAAGCCGTTCTGGGCGTAGTTCTGCGCCTGGTTCCACTCGGCCCAGGTGACCGGGACGTCCTCGTAGGCCGCGCGGAGCACGTTGCCCTCCTCGTGGAAGCCCGCGACGAGGACCAGCCCGGCCGCACCGGCGAGCCCGAGCACCAGCCGGGTGCCCCAGCGCCACCGGCGCTCGCGACGGGAACGGGTGCCGCGCCGCCGCCGCAGGACCACCGCACCACCGGCCAGGGCGGCCACGACGAGCACCACGGCGCCGCCGGCGAGCAGCGGGTCGATCCCGGCCGAGTCGAGGAGCAGCCGTGGAGTGGTGAGGTAGCCGACGTCGGTCGGGAACAGCGGCTCACCGCGCAGCGTCATCTTCTCGTGGTCCGCCACGGCGATGAGGGCCCCGGCGGCGAGGGTGAGGACGGTGGTGGCCCACAGTGACCCGGTGACGGCGAGGAGGAGGGCGACGAACGGCCACACGGCGAGCGTGCCGAGCACGTGCAGCCGGGCGGGGAGCGACGCCCAGCGCTCGGCAGGCTCCAGCCAGGGCTCCGTCTGGACGTGGACGAGCTCCACCCCGAGGCTGACGGCGGCGGCGAGCACCGCGGTGACAGCCACCGGCAGCAGGACGAGGCGCAGGATGTGGCGCACGGGCAGCCCGGTGTGCCCGGCCGGAGGGGCGGGGGCCACCCGCGGCTCGGTCTGGCGGCTCGCGAGCGTCATCGTCACCTCCTGCCGGGGGCCAGAAGGGGCCACCGTAACCTGCCCGGCCGCGCGCGTCCGGCAGGGCGCGGTCGCCGGCCCCCCGCTTCAGCCGGCGCCCACGGCCCGCCGGGTGGTGCGGCGTTCGGCGGCCGCGGCCACACCCGTGATGGCCAGGCCGGCCAGCGCGAGCCCGACACCGGCCCACGCCGGGGCGTGGTAGCCGAGCCCGGCGGCGACGACGGCCCCACCCAGCCAGGCACCCACCGCGTTCCCGGTGTTCATCGCGCTGTGGTGCAGCGCCGCACCGAGCGAGGGCCCCTGGCGGGCGGCGTCGATCAGGCGGATCTGGAGCCCGGGGCCGATGGGGCCCGAGGCGATGCCGACGAGCAGGGCGAGCACGAGCAGCGTCGTCGGCTGCCTGGCCCAGGCACCGAAGGCGGCCAGCGCCACGGCCATGGCACCCATCCCCACGGCGATGGCGCCGAGCACCGAGCGGTCGGCCAGCCGTCCGCCGAGCACCGTGCCGACGGTCATCCCGGCACCGAAGAGCGCGAGCACCAGCGGCAGGTGGGCAGGGGAGACGCCGGCCTCCGTGGAGACGGGCGCGATGAAGCTGTACAGGGCGAACATCCCGCCGAAGCCGATGCCGCCGATACCCACGGCCAGCCACACCTGGGGGGAGGTCAACGCCGTCAGCTCGCGCCGCGTGCTGGCCCCCTGCCGCGCCGGCACGGGAGGCACCCACTGCCAGATCGCCACCATGCTCACCAGCGCGATGACGGTGACCAGCCCGTACATCGCCCGCCAGCCCAGCTGCTGGCCCAGGGCGGTGGACAGCGGCACCCCGACCATCGTCGCCACGGTGAGGCCGACCATGACCAGTGAGACCGACCGGGCCCGGCGCTGGGGCGGGGAGATGGCCGCGGCCACCACCGCGGTGAGCCCGAAGTAGGCCCCGTGCGGTAGCCCGGCCAGCACCCGGGAGACGAGCTCGGTCCCCAGCGTGGGGGCGAGCGCCGAGAACGCGTTGCCCAGCGCCAGGGCACCGGCGAGGCCGATGAGCAGCCCGGTGCGCGGCTGTCGGGGCAGCGCGAGCATGATCACCGGGGCGCCGACCACCACCCCGACCGCGTAGGCCGCGATGAGGTGGGAGGCCTGGTGCAGCGGTGCGTCGAAGGTCTCGGCGATCTGGGGCAGCAGCCCCATCGTCGCGAACTCGGTGACACCGATGGCGAAGGCACCCACGGCCATCGACAGCACGGCCAGGGCGAGCCGGCGGGCAGGCAGGACGCCGGAGAGAGGACCCGTGGGCCCGCTGGGTCGGGTCATGGTCGCCATTATCCGGCGGCCCCGACCGCGCGTCCTCCGGGTACCTCCCGCTCCGCGTCGGTGTGGGGGATGTCTCACCGCGTGGGGCACCGCCGCCGGAGGCGTACACTCGAACACATGTACGACGACGGTCCGTGGCGGGTGCGGTGAGCCCCCGCTACGCCGAGCTGCACGCGCACTCGGCCTTCAGCTTCCTCGACGGCGCCAGCCAGCCCGAGGAGCTCGTCGTCGAGGCGCACCGCCTCGGGCAGGAGGCGCTGGCGATCACCGACCACGACGGCCTGTACGGCGTCGTGCGCTTCGCCGAGGCCGCCCGCCGGGTCGGGCTGCCCGCCGTCATCGGTGCCGAGCTCACCCTGGACGCCACCGAGCGCGCCACCGGCCAGATGGACCCGCCCGGCACCCACCTCCTGGTCCTCGCCCGCGGGCCGCAGGGGTACCGCAGCCTGTCCCGGGCCATCGCCGAGGGGCACCTCGCCACCGGTGAGAAGGGCCGCACCGACTACCGGCTCGCCGAGCTGGCCGCGGCGGCGGACGACCAGTGGCTCGTGCTCACCGGCTGCCGCAAGGGCGCCGTCCGCCGGGCGCTGGCCACCGGTGGGCGGGACGCCGCCCGCGCCGCGCTGGACGAGCTCGTCGCCCACTTCGGCCGGCACAACGTCGCGGTCGAGATCACCGCCACCGGCGACCCGCTCGACTCCGCCCGCAACGACGCTCTCGCCGCACTCGCCGCCGACGCCGGGCTGCCGCTCGTCGCCACCGGTGCGGTCCACTGCGCCACACCCGCCGACCAGCCGCTCGCCGACGTCCTGGCCGCGATCCGCGCCCGCGCCACCCTGGAGGAGATCGACGGCTGGCGTCCGCCCGCTCCCGCCCACCTGCGCTCCCCGGAGGAGATGGCCGCCCTCCACTTCCGCCACCCCGCGGCGGTCGACACGGCGGCCGTGCTGGGCCTGGAGTGCGCCTTCGACCTCGCGCTCGTCGCCCCGAACCTGCCGCCGCACCCGGTGCCGCCGGGGCACACCGAGGCCACCTGGCTGCGCGAGCTCACCTACCGGGGCGCGGCCGAGCGCTACGGCCCGCCCGACGCCGAACGGGTCCCCGGTGCCTACGCGATGATCGAGCACGAGCTCGGAGTCATCATCGAGCTCGGCTTCCCCGGCTACTTCCTCATCGTCCACGAGATCGTCGACTTCTGCCGCCGCCGCGGCATCCTGTGCCAGGGCCGCGGCTCGGCGGCGAACTCCGCGGTGTGCTTCGCGCTCGGGATCACCGCGGTCGACGCCGTCCAGCACCGGCTGCTGTTCGAGCGTTTCCTCTCACCCGGACGGTCGGGGCCGCCCGACATCGACCTGGACATCGAGTCCGCCCGGCGCGAGGAGGTCATCCAGTTCGTCTACGAGCGCTACGGGCGCACCCACGCCGCCCAGGTCGCCAACGTCATCTCCTACCGGCCCCGCTCCGCGGTGCGGGACGCCGCCCGCGCGCTCGGCTACGACGTCGGGCAGCAGGACGCGTGGAGCAAGTCGATCGAACGGTGGCGCAGCCTGCGCCGGCCTGACGACGGCGGCGGCTGGGGGGCCGCCGGCGCGGACGGCACCGGCCCGAAGGACCGCGGCGGCCGCGGCCCGGCCCCCGCCGACGACCTCGCCGGCATCCCCGAGGACGTCATCGACATCGCCGAGCGGATGCTGCGCCTGCCCCGGCACCTGGGCATCCACTCCGGGGGGATGGTGCTGTGCGACCGGCCGGTCGTCGAGGTGTGCCCGGTGGAGTGGGCGACCATGCCCGGACGCACCGTCCTGCAGTGGGACAAGGACGACTGCGCCGACGCCGGGCTGGTGAAGTTCGACCTCCTCGGCCTGGGCATGCTCACCGCGCTGCGCCTGGCCTTCGCCGAGGTCAACGCCCATGCCGACCCCGGCACCCCGGAGCTCGGGCTGCACACCCTGCCGCAGGAGGACCCACGCGTGTACGACCTCCTGTGCGCCGCCGACACCGTCGGCGTCTTCCAGGTCGAGTCCCGCGCCCAGATGGCCACCCTGCCGCGGCTGCGGCCACGCAGCTTCTACGACATCGTCGTCGAGGTCGCCCTCATCCGCCCCGGCCCGATCCAGGGCGACTCCGTCAACCCCTACATCAACCGGCGGCGGGGCCGGGAGAAGGTCACCTACCTCCACCCGCTGCTCGAGCCCGCGCTGGAGAAGACGCTGGGCGTGCCGCTCTTCCAGGAGCAGCTCATGCAGATCGCCATCGACGTCGCGGACTTCAGCCCCGCCGAGGCCGACCAGCTGCGCAAGGCGATGGGCGCCAAGCGCTCCACCGAGCGGATGGAGGCGCTGCGCGCCCGCCTGCTCGAGGGGATGGCCCGCAACGGCGTCACCGGGGAGGTGGCGGAGAAGATCTACGACAAGCTCAAGGCTTTCGCCGACTTCGGCTTCCCCGAGTCGCACGCCTTCTCCTTCGCCTACCTCGTCTACGCCAGCGCCTGGCTCAAGGTGCACCACCCCGAGGCCTTCTACGCCGCGCTGCTCGCGGCCCAGCCGATGGGCTTCTACTCCCCGCAGTCCCTGGTGGCCGACGCCCGCCGGCACGGGGTGCGGGTGGTCCGCGCCGACGTCCAGCGCTCCCAGGTCCAGGCCGTGGTGGAGCGCTCCGGAGACCCGGAACCGGCTGCCGTGCTGCCCGACGACGTCCCGCGCGAACCGCGGACCGGCCGCCCGCTCGTCGACCCGGACCCGCGGCTCGCGGTGCGGCTCGGGCTGGCCCCGGTGCGCGGGGTCGGGGAGAGCACCGCCGAGCGGATCGTCGCCGAGCGGGAGGCGCGCGGCCCCTTCGCCGACATCACCGACCTGGCCCGCCGGGTGCGGTTGAGCGCGGCCCAGCTCGAGGCGCTGGCCACGGCCGGGGCGCTGGACTGCTTCGGGCTGGAGCGGCGCGAGGCCCTGTGGGCCGCCGGGGCGCTGGCCCAGGAGCACGCCACCCTGCCGCACACCGCCGTCGGGTACGAGGCCCCGATGCTGCCCGGCATGGACGAGCTGGAGACGGCGGTGGCGGACGTGTGGGCCACCGGGGTCTCCCCGGACAGCTTCCCCACCCAGTTCCTGCGCCCGAACCTCACGGCGCAGGGCATCCGTACCATTGCCGGGCTGGCGCACTGCGCGACGGGGCAGCGGGTCGAGGTGGCCGGTGTCGTCACCCACCGGCAGCGACCGGCGACCGCCGCCGGGGTGACCTTCCTGTCCCTGGAGGACGAGACCGGCCTGCTCAACGTCGTGTGCAGCAGCGGGCTGTGGGCGCGCTACCGGCAGGTCGCCCGCACGAGTGCGGCACTCGTCGTCCGGGGGACGATCGAGCGCGGCGACGGCGTGCTCAACCTCGTGGCCGACCACCTGCGCGACCTGCCGCTCCAGGTCGCCTCCCGGTCGCGCGACTTCCGCTGACCAGCGAGCTCAGCCCTTCACTGCTCCCTCGCCGACGCTCATGATCCGGCGCTGGAAGATGAAGAACAGGACCGCCACCGGGATCGTCATGATCGCCGCCGCTGCGAGTTTCAACGGGTACTGGCTGCCTTGGCTCAGCGCACCGGAGGACAGTTGGGCCACTCCCTTGGTGAGGGTGAAGAGCTCGGGACTCTGCGAGGCGACGATGAAGTGGGACAGCTCGTTCCACGAGGCCTGGAAGGACAGGATGATGATGGTGATGACCGCGGGGAGCGCCATCGGCAGGACGATCGACCAGAAGATCCGGAACGTCCCGGCACCGTCGATGCGCGCCGCCTCCTCGACGCTCGCGGGAATGCCCTCGAAGAAGTTCTTCATGATGAAGATCCCGGTGGCGTCCACGAGCAGCGGGACGATCAGTGCGGCGTAGGTGTCGTACATCCCCAGCTGGTTGATGACGAGGAAGCGCGGGATGAGCAGCACGACGCCCGGCACGGCCATGACAGCCACCACGCCCGCGAAGATCACGGCCCGTCCCCGGAACCGGAGGCGGGCGAGGGCGTAGCCGGCGAGAGAGTCGAAGAAGACCCGGCCCAGGGTGACGAAGACCGTGACGATGAAGGAGTTCTTGAACCAGGTCGGGAAGTCGGAGTTGACGAGCAGCCGCTCGTAGGCGGCGGTCGTCCACGTCTGGGGGATCAGCCCGACCGCGTTCGACGCCGCCTCGGCGTCGGTCTTGAACGACGTGGCCACCGTGACGAGGAAGGGGTAGATGTAGACCACGGCGAGCACGACGAGCAGCACGTGGACGAGCACGGTCCCGACGGTGACGGGGCCGCCGCGGCGGCGCCGGCGTCGGCTTTGGAGTGCGGCGCCGGCCGTGGGAATCCCGGGGGTGGTCGCCGTGGTCATCTGCTGCCTCCTCGGTCCGCAGCGGGACGTGCGGGAGTGGTCCGCAGCCGGGTGGCGTCGTCGGACCGGACGAAGCGCTTGCGCCGGGGCACGGTGTCGCGCTCCCGGAGCACGAGCCGCTGGATGATCGTGAAGAAGACGATGATCGCGAAGAGGATGAACGCGATCGCTGCCCCCTGCCCCCACTCCTGGGAGAGGAAGGAGGACGCGTAGGACAGGTAGGCGGGGGTCAGGGTGGTCTTGGCCGGCGCGCCCTGTGTGCCCGTGTAGATCTGGTCGAAGACCTGCCACGTCCCGATGAGGCCGAGCGTGATGACGGTGAAGAGCGTGGGCTTGAGCATCGGTACGGTGATGCGCCAGAAGCGTTGCCAGGAGTTGGCGCCGTCCATCATCGCCGCCTCGTGGATCTCGGGGGAGATGTTCTGCAGGGCGGCGAGGAAGAGGAGCATGAAGGTCCCCGAGGTCGTGAAGACCGCCATGATGATGAAGACCGTCATGGCCACACTGGGGCCGGAGAGCCAGTCCCACCAGCTGATGCCGAGCAGTGGTGCGGCCTGCAGGGCCTGGGGGGCCTCCACGCCGACCCGGTCGAGGACGAGGTGGATGATGCCGCGCGGGTCGTTGACCCAGTTCGGTCCCTCGACGCTGACGTAGGCGAGCAGCTCGTTGACGACGCCGGTGGCGGAGAAGAGGAAGAGGAACAGCACCGTGATCGCTACCGAGCTGGTGACCGAGGGGAAGTAGAACGCCGTGCGGAAGAAGCCCTTGGCTCGCAGGAGCCGCTGGTTGACGAGTACGGCGAGCACCAGGGAGAGCATCGTCTGCAGCGGGACCACGAGGAGGACGTAGTAGGCGTTGTTCCGCAGGGAGGTGGCGAAGTCCCGCTGGGCGAGGCCGCCTCCGGTGAGGAGCTCGGAGTAGTTCTCCAGGCCGACGTAGCTCGCGCCGCCGGCGAAGGGGTTCCCGCGTCCACTCCAGTCGGACAGGCTCACCCACAGCGCCATGACGATGGGCAGGACGAGGAACACGCCCAGGATGACGAGAGCCGGGGTGACGAAGACCCAGCCGGCAAGTGCCTGGCCGCCTCGAACCCTGCGTGCTCGGGTCGGTGTCGCGGTCATCAGTCTCCTTCGGTGCCGGTGCGGATCTTCGTCACCCCGTGGGCCTTGTGTGCTACTGGGCGAGGGTCGCGTCCAGCGTCGACTGCACCGAGCTCAGCAGGCCCTGCGGGTCGCCGCCCGCGAGGCCCTCGAGCTGGGAGTTGAAGTCGGAGATGACGTCGGAGATGCCCTGGACGGCCGGGACGCCCTGGGCGAACTCGACGCTCTCGAGGAAGGCGGCCTGCTCGGGGAACTCGCTGGTCCACTGGTCTGCTGCGGACTCGATGGAGGGCATGACGCCGAAGGCGCGGGCGAACTCCATCTGCTGCTGCGGGGAGGTGAGGAACTGGACGAGCTCGATGGCGTCGTCCTGGTTCGCGCTGTCGGTGGCGACACCCCAGCAGTTGGTGAACTGCAGGGTCCCGGGGCCGGCAGGCCCCTCCGGGAGGGGGACGACACGGTAGTCGATGTCCGGGAAGTCGTTGGCGAGCGCGCCGACGAGCCAGTTGCCCTCGATCGTCATCGCGGCGGCGCCGGTGCCGAAGGCCTCACCGCCCCAGCCCGCGCCGATGTCGGCGGGGTACCGGACGGCGCCGGAGTCGAGCAGCTCCTGGACGTAGGTCAGCGCCTCGAGGTTCTCCGGGGAGTCGACGGTTGCCGAGGTACCGTCCTCGCTCACGAGGGAGCCGCCCGCCTGGGCCATGAATGCCCCGACCCGCTGCCACTCGGGCCCGAATGTCAGCCCGGCCTCGTTCGTCTCCGCGAGCGTCGCGGCGACGTCGCTCAACTCCTCCCAGGTGGCGGGGACGTCCTCCTCGGTGAGCCCTGCCACCGCCCACGCCTCGTTGTTGATGAACAGCGCCAGGGTGGAGAAGTCCTTCGGGGCGCAGTACAGCTCGTCCTCGTAGGTGAAGGACTCGCGTAGCGTCGGGTAGAAGTCGTCGACGTTGTCGAGCTGGTCGCCGTACGGCAGCAGGGAGCCGTTCGCGGCGTACCCGACGAAGTGGTCGGTGCTCACGTAGAACAGGTCAGGCGGCGACCCGGCCGCGAAGCCCTGGCTGAGCTGCTGCGGCAGGTCCGAGGCGACGTTCACCGTCGCCTCGACGCCCGAGCTCTCCGACCAGGCGGCGACGGCGTCCTTCACCGCCCGGGTTTCCGCATCGCCGCTCGAGGCGATCAGGATCTCCAGGGAAGCCTCGCCGGCGTCTGCACCTCCGGTGGCCGGGTCGTCAGTCGTCCCGTCGTCGTCGAAGCCCGACCCGCTGCCACAGGCGGCGAGGGTCAGGACGAGGGCGGACGCGCCGGCCAGCAGTGTGCTCATGCGGCGGTACTGCCGTGTGCTCGAAGCCATCGCAGTTGTCCTTTCGTCAGATGGGTCACCGCTCCGGGCCCGCCGCAGTGCTCGAGGAGCGCTCGACGAGCGTGGGGGTGAGGAGTACGTGTTGCGGCCCGTCGGCCTCGTCGAGCAGCGCGTCGACGATCCGGGCGGCAGCCTCACGGAGGGGCTGCGCGACACTCGACAGCCCGACCGCGCGGGCCACGACGGTGTCGTCGAAGCCCACGACGGCGACGTCGGTCGAGCGGGCAAGGTTCCAGGCGCCGAGGGCGAGGGTGTCGCTGGCGCACACCAGGGCGGTGGCGCCTTCCGCGACGAGCGAGCGGGCGGCGTCCATCCCGTCGGTCGGGGTGTCCTCCACCGCACGGTGGAGACCGTCGGGGGCGACGTCCAGGACCGCGAGCCCACGGGCCCAGCCGCTGCGACGGTCGTCGCCTACACCGGAGCCCTCCGGCCAGCCGATGAACCCGATGCGGCGGTGGCCGCGTGCCGCGAGGTGCTCGACGGCCGCGTGCGTCCCGGCGGCGCCGTCGACGTCCACCCACGTGTGGGCTGCCGACGGCACGCCCCAGGGCCGGCCGAAGGTGGCGAACCGCGCCCCGTGTTCGGCGAGCCAGGCGGTGCGGCGGTCGCCATGGCGGGTGTCGGCCAGCACGAAGGAGTCCACCACGCTGCTGGTGAGCAGCTCCTCGTACTCGTCGATGTCCTCGGCGTCCGAGCCGGCCGCGAAGAGGAGCACGCGGTGCTCGCGGTGCTGAGCCGCGGCGGTGAGCTCGTGCAGGAAGCGGTCGGTGACGCCCGTGCCGGGAAGGGGCTGCACCGACATCGCGAAGGCGATGGCGCGCGCCCGTCCGGAGCGCAGCTGGCGGGCGGCGGGCATGGGCCGGTAGCCCAGCTCGGCGACGGCCTGGCGGACCCGGGCCAGCGTTGCGGGACGCACGATCTCGGGGCGGTTGAGTGCGTTCGAGACGGTCTGCCGGGAGACACGGGCACGGGCGGCGACATCGGTGACCGTCACCCGGCGGCGGCGCATCGCGTAACCCTCCCGTCCCGGTTTGGATCGATCAAAGTGGCACGACTAGAATTCCTGTTCGAACGTTCAACTGTCAAGTCCCAACGCGCTACGGAGCACGGACGAATGCCACGCCAACCTCTCCTCCACGACCTCCTCACCGCACTCGCCGCCCCCACCCAGGCCTGGTCCGCGCCCGACGGGCAGATCCGCCCGAGCGGAGCCCAAGGGGTCTTCCACGGCGACGTGCGGGTGGTGTCGCGTGCGGAGCTCACCATCTCCGGGGAGGAACCCGAGGTCATCTCGGTGCGCACCGACGGACCGGGGGTG
>Ga0209487_1003481_pt1 | contig 12348 bp, 10 predicted proteins | sample Poulit2012_FD_187524 | JGI IMG/M metagenome (GOLD analysis project Ga0209487, IMG submission 187524) | Agricultural soil microbial communities from Georgia to study Nitrogen management - Poultry litter 2012 (SPAdes) (version 2) | ecosystem: Environmental > Terrestrial > Soil > Agricultural land... | reverse complement strand
CGCTTGTCGTGCCAGCTCTATCAGCGCAGTGCCGACTTGTTTTTGGGGGTGCCATTTAATATCGCCAGTTATGCGCTGCTAACCCACATGATCGCCCAGCAGTGCGACCTGAAGGTGGGCGACTTTGTGCACACGTTTGGCGATTGCCATCTTTATCACAATCACCTGACTGACGATATCGTCTTTGAGCAGCTGCGACGCGAGCCCAAGACGTTGCCGCAATTGGACATCAAGCGCCGCCCCGGGAGTCTTTTTGACTATCAGCTCGAAGATTTCGAATTTGTCGGTTACTATCCATATCCACGTATCGTTGCTCCGATCGCGGTCTGAGGCCGTAGCTGTTGTTAAAGAGGGCGTATCTGCATGACAGTGGCTTTAATAGCGGCCGCCGCTAGAAACGGCGTCATTGGCCGAAACAACGAGCTGCCATGGCATTTGCCTCAAGACCTCAAGTATTTTAAAGCCGTGACTTTGGGCAAGCCGGTGGTCATGGGACGGAAAACCTACGACTCCATTGGACGCCCGCTTCCAGGGCGAGACAATATTGTGGTGACACGCCAGGCTGATTGGCCGTCGCCGCCGGGCGTTACCCGCGCGGCGAGCGTTCCGGAGGCGTTAGAGGTTGCCCGTTTGGCGCAAAGCGCCAAGAGCGAGAAAGATGAGCACGAGATAATGGTAATGGGCGGCGGCGAGATTTATCGCCAGAGTCTGCCCTTGGCTGACCGGGTCTATTTGACGCGGGTCGATCTGGAGGTGAGTGGAGATGCTTACTTTCCGGATTTACCCGTAGAGCATTGGAGGTTGGCGTCGGAAATTCCCGGCGACAGCGACGCTTCAATTCCGCATTCTTTCTGTATTTACGAACGAGTTGGGAATTGGCAGGAGGCGAAATAAGCGTCAAATTGATTAAATATCATCCAGGTGTTACCGTTTTTTGATGGTTTTTATCAGAAAGTGTTACCCGGGTGATACCGAATTACTCACATAAAAAGGCTTTTACGCAAACCATTGAATGTCAGTTGGCGCTATTATTACAATGCTGCGTTCTTAGCTGCCTCCTAGAGGCTATGTGAATAACGTGTGTGTGGCAGCTATCTGTCGCAAACTCATCTGATTGCAAGCACCCGAGTTGGGGGATATATGAAAAAGCAGCGATTGAAAGCCGTGGCTCTGTCCACAGTGCTTTCTGCCGGCGCGCTAATGGGTAGTGTGGCCGTGGCAGATCAAACCCTGGACGCCATTCTCCAGGTCGGTCAGAGCAAGACCGCGTTGGGCCAAGAGTCCCAGAAGCGGATCGATCGGTTGGCTCAGGAAACCGATGATCTATTGCAGCAGTTCAATGTTGTGAATCGCGAGATCGAAGGCCTGCGCACATACAACAGCCAGCTGGAGAGGCAAATCGCGGCTCAGCTGAGGGTGATGGAAGAGCTGGATGAATCCATCGAGCAGGTAACAGTGATTGAGCGTCAGATTCAGCCACTGGTATTGAGAATGCTCGAGGGTTTGGAGCAGTTCGTAGCGCTGGACATGCCGTTCCGGGTTGAGGAGCGTCAAGCGCGTCTGAAAATGCTGCGCGACAACCAGGATCGTGCCGACATTTCCGTCGCAGAAAAATTCCGGCAGGTTCTGGAAGCGTACAAAATTGAGATGAACTACGGCCGCTACATGGACACCTATCGCGACTCTCTTGAAGTGGATGGTCAGGAGCGTGAAGTGAACATTTTGCAGGTTGGTCGTGTTTCCCTGATGTATCAAACAACCGATACCGAGCGCCAGGGTGCTTGGGACTCTGAGCAGCAGGCTTGGGTCGAGCTCGACCGTTCCTATCGCAACCCAATTCTGAAAGGGTTGCGTATCGCCCGTAACCAGGCGTCTCAGGACATTATGATGTTACCCGTTCAGGCTCCGGAGGCAGCACAATGAAAATGAAGTTTGTAAAAGGCTGCTTGATTGCTTTGGCAGCAACTTTGAGTGCCAGCATGGCTGTAGCATCGGATCAAGCAGCTAGCTTGGACGAGCTTTTGGAGATGGTTCGTGAGTCTCGAATTGCGGAAACCCAAGAGCATCGCCAGCGCGAAGCTCGTTTCCGTCAAGAGAGAGAAAACCGCGTGGGGCTGCTGAACGAAGCCCGCGCAACCCGTGACTCAGAGGAGCGCCGCTCCGAGCGTCTGGAGGAGACCTACGAAGAGCAAGAGCGTGAAGTTCGCGCCAAAATGCAACAGCGCAACGAGCGTTTAGGCTCCCTGCGTGAGCTGTTTGGTCATTTGACCTCCACCGCTGGCGACTTGCGAGAAACCCTCTATACCTCGTTGGTAAGCGTTCAGCTTCCCAACCGCGGGGAGTTTCTGACCGACTTGATCGATAAAATGAACAGCAATACCCGTCTGCCTACTATTGCCGAAATCGAGCGGCTATGGTTTGAAATGCAGCGGGAGATCATCGAAACCGGTCGTATCGTTAGCTTCCCTGCGGAAGTGATTAAACCCAACGGCGAGCGTGCGACTCAGGAAGTGGTACGTATCGGTGCCTACAACTTGGTATCCGACGGCCAGTACCTCACCTACAACCCGGCGTCTGGAAAAGTTGAAGAGCTGCCGCGCCAGCCCTCCGGTGCGATTCGCTCCTCGGCGTCGCGATTGCAAGCCGCTGACTCTGGTCTGGTGCAGGTGGGTATAGACCCAACCGGCCCAACTGGCGGCTCCTTGCTGTCGGCCTTGATTGATAGCCCCACTCTGACCGAGCGTTGGCATCAAGGTGGTGGTGTAGGTTATGTAATCACCGCTGTGGGTATCTTTGGTTTCCTACTGGGTATTTGGCGCATCATTTATCTGTTGGGTGTAAACAGCAAGGTCAGCGCTCAGTTGAAGTCCAGCACACCGAAGTCAAACAACCCGCTCGGCCGCGTGTTGCAGGTGGCGGAAGATAATAAAGGCGTCGATCCTGAAACGCTCGAGCTGAAGCTCGAAGAGGCTGTTCTTAAAGAGCGTCCCTCTATCGAGAGTGGCTTGGCTCTGTTGAAAATCATCGCCGCCGTCGCACCCTTGATGGGTCTCTTGGGTACAGTGGTCGGTATGATCCTGACCTTCCAGGCGATCACAATCTTCGGCGCGGGCGACCCGAAAAACATGGCGGGCGGTATCTCTTCTGCGTTGATTACGACCGTATTGGGCTTGGTTGTTGCGATTCCCACAGTATTGCTGCACACCATTGTTAACGGTCGTGCCAAGCGTATTATTCATATTCTGGATGAGCAGACCGCTGGCATCATCGCCGAAAATGCTGAGCGCAAGTAGGAGATAAACCATGCTGGCAATAATGGAAGCATTTGCAGCCATTAACGCCTTTTTGAACCAGGGTGGCAATGTACTAATCTTCATTGCCATCCTTACCTTTGCCATGTGGACCCTCATTTTCGAGAGGCTGTGGTACTTCAAGGGCGGTTTGAAAAGTGATAGGCAGGCTGCGCTCGATGTTTGGGCATCTCGATCGGAACGCAAGTCTTGGAACGCCAAGAAAATACGTGATGCCCTCATTTCTCGTATGTCGGAGAAGATCGATACGAATATGGCGATGATCGCCACTATGGTGAGCCTGTGCCCCCTTCTGGGGCTGCTAGGGACCGTGACGGGCATGATCGAGGTGTTCAATGTTCTCGCTCTTACTGGGGGTGGGGATGTCAAACAGATGGCGGGCGGCGTGTCCCGAGCTACAATCCCAACCATGGCGGGAATGGTGGCGGCGCTTTCCGGGCTGTTTGCGAATACCTATATCGAACGGATTGCCAGTCGCGAAAAACGTTTGTTCGCCGACCATTTGACGATGGATCACTAAGGCCAACATCCGCGTATTAACCGGTATTTAAGAGACGTCCCATGAGTAGGAACAACGAATTACCTGAAGAAGAAGCCCAGGCGATTGACTTAACACCCATGCTCGACGTGGTGTTTATCATGCTGATCTTCTTCATTGTGACTGCTACTTTCATCAAAGAGACCGGGATCGAGGTGACTCGACCGGAGGCAACTACAGGGATAGAAAAGCCGGATGCCGCGATATTGATTGCAGTGAACGCCAACAACGAAATCTGGATCGACAACCAAATGGTTGATCCTCGTGGTGTGCGTGCACAAATTGAACGGCTGCAGGCAGAGAATCCCAGAGGGACAGTGGTAATTCAGGCGGACAATAATGCCAACATGAACGTAGTCGTAGGCGTTACCGAATCTGCCCGAGAACTGGGTATCCCCAGCGTTGCTATCTCCACTGAGAAGAAATAGGCTGCTATGAACTTTGCAAGATTATGTATAGGTGGGGCACTGGGGGTAGTTGCTACCATCGGTCTGCTGCTGTTGATGTACTCTTTGATCAACCAGGATTTAGGTGAAGAAGAGCCGCGCTCGCAGGTTAGAGTCGCCGATGTAAGTATGCCACCGGCAGACATCGATACTCGTTACGAGACGCCACGTCCCGATCGTCCCGATGAGGTGGAAGCCCCCCCGCCGGACATTCCCGAGCCCGAGTTTGATTCACCGGATATCGCCGACACGGGCTTGAGCCTGGACGCGCCCACTCTGGACAGCGGCATCGAGCTGTCCGGCGGTGGCTTCAGCGGCGATGGCGAATATATGCCCATCGTAGCGATTGCACCGGAGTACCCACGGCGGGCAGCTCAACGGGGTATTGAAGGTTTTGTGACTGTACGTTTTACAGTTACCACCGCTGGCGGTACCCGTGACATTGAAGTTATTGATGCAGTGGATACCGAAGGCCGCCCTACCACGATATTTAATCGTGCGGCGGAGCGTGCGGCGGAGCGGTTCCGGTTTAGACCACGGGTAATTGACGGTGAGCCGATAGAAGTACCTGGTGTGACCTACAGGTTTGTTTTTGAGTTGGCTGACTAGGTTGGGAGTGATGAAAGTGAATAGAGTCAAAGCGTTTATTGCCAGTACGCTAAACCACAGCCTGATCGTCTCTGCCCTCATGGTCGCGCCTGTCATCACGGCCTCCGTCTCAGGGCAGGTTGCTCCCGGGCAAACCTGGCTGACTGCAGGCAGTGCTCAGGCCCAGGAATTGATTCAGCCAGCGAGCGAGCAGGCGGCGCCTAGGCGAATTCCGGGTGTTAGCCAGGACTTGATCCGTCGGCTGACGGAAGTTCAGGTGTATTTGGAACCGGACCCAGAGGAGCATCCTGGTCGTGAACCGGATCTCGATCGTGCCGAGGAGATGCTGCAACGTATCGCGCGGGATATGGATCGTTTTAACCCTTTCGAGCAGGCCCAGGTACATCAGTACATGGCGCAGTTGCATTTCGCGAGAGACGAAACGGCCCGTTTGATCGAGAGTTTTGAAGCGATTGTGTCGAAAAGCCCGCAAATTCCTACCGGTCTTGAAGCTGGTGCCTATCAAACGCTGGGGCAGCTATATGCCCAGGAAGAGCGGTTCGAAGAAGCGTTGGACGCCTACCGCAGCTGGGCCAGCTTGGTCACCACGATCGATTCTGAACAGTACTACATGCTGTCTTACCTGTTCTATCAGCTGGGAGATCTGGAGCGCGCCATTGTGCATGTGAATGCCGCCGTGAGCCGGGCCGAAGAACGAGGTCAGGTACCTCAGGAAAACTGGCTGGTCATGCAGCGTGCCCTGTACTTCGAGCAGGAAAACTATCCAGCTCTGTTGACGGTGATTGAAAAGCTCGTCCGCCATTACCCGAAGCTGTCATATTGGGACCAGTTGTCCAGCATCTACGGACTGTTGGAGCGTGAGAACGATCGGCTGCACTCGCTGGAAGCGTTGTACCTGATGGGTGGAGTGGAGCGCGAGAGCATGTTGATCGCACTGGCATCGATGTTCCTGGAGCGTGATGTCCCCTATAAGGCGGCGAAGATCCTGCACCGGGGCATCTACGAAGACGAAACCATTGAACCCACCGCAGACAATCTGGAGATGTTGGCGAACTCCTGGAGCCTCGCTCAGGAAGCACAGCGCTCGCTGGTGGAAATTGAGAAAGCGGCTGCCAAGTCCAATAAGGGCGATCTGTTTGCACGCCTGTCCGCAATTTACACTATTAACGAGCGTTACGAAGAGGCCATCGACGCAGGAGAAGCCGCCTTGGCCAGAGGCGTAAGCCGTAGCGACCAAGTGTATCTGCGCATCGGCACCGCTCATGTGAGCCTGGAGCAGTACGACGAGGCCATCGAAGCGCTGGAGCAGGCGGCCAAAGACAAGCGCAGTCAGGAAACAGCGGAACAATGGATTGGTTACGCCAAGCGCGAGAAGGAGCGCCAAGAGCGTCAACGGCGGGAGGAAGAAGCTGCTCAGCAGCCGGTTGAGACACCGGCCTTCCCAGAGGAAGCGCTCACTCAGCCCGCGGGCTAGTTCCTGTCTCTCACTCCTAACAAAAAACCAGCCGAAAGGCTGGTTTTTTGTATCTGCTCAATTATTTCTAACGGCCTTAAATTGCGTCCCTCATATCGTTTGCGGCTCGGTCAGTCGAGAGTCTTGCTGAACACTTTGGAATTGCGTTGATAGTTGTACAGTTTCTGCCGGTCTACGGGCAGTTCACTCACGTCACTGGGCGTAAAACCGTGCTCCAGAAACCAGTGCGCCGTTTGTGTGGTGAGTGCAAACAGCGTGGTGATGTTTTTCTGGCGCGCTAATTTTTCCATTTGCTCTAGCAAGGCTGAGGCGCGACCGCTTTTTCGGTAATCGGGGTGCGTCACCATACACGCCAGCTCGGCGGCATTCCCAAACGGGTACAGGGCCGCACAGGCGATGATGGTGCCGTCTTTTTCAAGAACGTTAAACCGGTGAATCTCTGTCTCCAGTAGCTCCCGGGAACGGCGCACTAAAATACCCTGATCCTCCAGTGGCGCCAGCAGTTTTAAAATTCCCCCGACGTCATCGATGGTGGCGGCCCGCAGCTGCTCGTAGTTGTCGGCATGCACCATGGTACCCAGGCCGTCGCGGGTAAATAGCTCGCTCAGCATGGCCCCATCGGTGCTGTAACTTACCACTTGCCCCCGCAGTACCCCTTGCAGGCAGCACTGATAACAGGCGGACAACGCCTGTTGCGCATCTTCTGGTAGTGCGGCCCCCTGTTCTTGCATGAATGTCTGACAGTCCTTAAGGGGCAACTGCCGAACCAGAGCGCCGGTTTTGTCTTTAACCCCGTCTGCTTCGATGAACGCTACCAGCTTATCGGCTCTTAACGCGCTGGCCACATGCACGGCCACATCGCTAAAAGCCAGGTTAAAGGCTTCGCCGGTGGCGGAATAGCCCAAGGGCGAAAGCAGTACCACGGCGCCGGAATCCAGGGCGGTATTAAGAAACCGTGTATTGACCCGCCGCACTTTGCCCGTGTGTTGCAGGTCCACGCCATCAATTACGCCATGGGGCATAGCGACGATGAAGTTACCGCTGGTGACCTGCATGCGGGCGCCATGCATAGGCGAGTTCGGCAAGCCGGTCGATAGCGCCGCTTCCACTTGCGTGCGCGCCGCACCTATTGCTTCCGTCACCCAGCGTAAGCTCTTGGTATCGGTAATGCGCAAATGATGATGAAATTCACTGGCGGCATTGCTTTCTTTAAGCCGCGCGTCCACTTGGGGACGGGCCCCGTGCACCAGTACTAAACGCACGCCCAAACTGTTGAGCAGGGCTATGTCATAAATAATATTACTGAAATTGGGGTGCTCCAGGCCTTCGCCCGGCAACATCAACACGAATGTTTTGCCCCGATGGGCGTTGATGTAGGGCGATGACTGTCGAAACCACTTAACGTAATCGTGAGTGCTACTGGACACGGTCGTTTCCTGTATGGGCGTAGTGCGGTAAGTGCATGAATTGGCAAGCTTAGCGAGTAATCGCGCGCGCCACTAGCCCCACCCATTATCATTATTACGCAAAGGGGCTCGCGTAGCTTGTGGCCATCTCGGGCGAGGCCTTTGGCCGGCCGATGTCACTGAGACAGACAAAACCGCTCGATCAGCCCCGCCAGGGTGTCCACCGCGGGCGCGAGCTGGCGGGTATCGATAAACTCGTCGGGCTGGTGGGCCTGATCAATTGAGCCCGGCCCCAGCACGACAGTTTCCATTCCGAGTGACTGAAGAAACGGCGCTTCGGTGGCAAAGGCCACGCTCTCGGTGCGGTGGCCTGTCAGCTGTTCGCAGGCGCGGATCAACTCGCTTTCGGGTGGCTGCTCGAAAGGCTCCACCCCCGGAAACAGGGACGAGAACACAATATCGGTACCCCAACGCTGGGATAACGGTGTCAGCCGCTGGTTGATGGCATGGCGTAGCTCGTCATTGTCCATCCCCGGAAGGGGACGGAGATCGAAATGCAACTCCGCTTCGGCGCAGATACGGTTGGGGCTATCGCCGCCGTGAATGCAGCCCAGGTTCAGCGTGGGTACCTGGACTTTAAAGCCTGGGTTGCGGTAGCGCTCCTGCCACTGGTGGCGCAAAGCCAATAGCTCGGCCACCACTTCGTGCATCACCTCCAGGGCGTTAATACCCAGGGACGGGTCTGAGGAATGGCCCGATGCACCGCGCACCCGTACTGATTCCATCATAATCCCCTTGTGCATATAGATGGGGACCAATTCTGTTGGCTCACCGATGACCGCGTAGCGGGCTTTCGGCCGGCCCATCTCGGCCAGTGCCCGGGCGCCGTTCATGCTGCTTTCTTCATCGGCGGTGGCCAGCACGATCAGCGGCTGCTCAAAACCCACGCCGGCAAAGCGATCAATAGCGGCGAGCACAGCGGGGAAAAAGCCTTTCATGTCCGTGGCCCCCAAGCCGTACAGCTTGCCATCTCGTTCGCTCAGCTTGAAAGGGTCGCTTTGCCAGCGGTTCTCATCATAGGGCACGGTATCGCTGTGCCCCGCAAGCACCAGCCCGCCGGGGCCGCTGCCGCGGGTAGCCAGTAGATTGGCTTTGCCGGGCTGGCCGGGAAGCGGCAATATTTCCACTTGAAACGCCCGCTCCGTCAGCCACTGGGCCAGCAAGTCGAGCACCGCCTGGTTGCCCATGTCCCACTCGGGTATCGCACTGCTAATAGAAGGTTGCGCCACCAGCGCGGCCAGCTGCTCGGTATAGCGTCCCAGATTGAACGTCATCGTTATCAGTCCTGTCTGTATTTTTGATACAGCCAGTGTAATACACCGGCTGGGCACTTGGCAGCGCGACACGGTTCCGTGCAATCGGCGCCGCGAACAGGCTACAATCCAAGCAACGTTCTTGGTGAGATTCTCCGCCCATGCCGCAAACAACCGCGTCCAACCGCGTCCTGGATCTGCGCAGCCTGATTGATGGTCTGGTAGCCGATGGCCTGCTAAAACAGCAGGACGCCAACGTGTTACTGGGTACGCCGCGCACGCGCGAACAAACGCAAATGCACCCTTTGGCTTACATCGCGAGCCTGGGGCTGGAAGATCCTGCTCGGCCGGGGAAACTTCTCGACGGTGATCGTCTGACCTATTGGTTGGCTGAGAGCGCCGGGCTGCCCGTGGTACATATCGACCCCCTGAAGGTGGACGTGCCTAAGGTTACCGAGATCATGTCCTACGCGTTTGCCAAGCGTCATGGCATTCTGTGCCTGGAGGTGACCAATGACGAAGTAGTGGTCGCCTGCATGCAACCTTTTGTCACCGGTTGGGAGCCGCAGCTGGAGCATGTGGCCCGGCGCCAAGTGAAGCGGGTTCTGGCCAATCCAGCGGACATTGAGCGCCACACGGTGGAGTTTTACACCTTGGCGCGCTCGGTCAATCGCGCCAGCGGTGGCCCGGCCGGAAGCGGCACGGGTAACTTCGAGCAACTGGTGGATCTGGGCAGCTTCAGCGATGACCCCGAAGCCAACGACCAGCACATCGTTAAAATTGTCGATTGGCTGCTCCAGTATGCCTACGATCAGCGCGCCAGCGACATTCATCTGGAGCCGCGGCGGGACATGGGCCGGGTGCGCTTTCGGATCGATGGCGTGTTGCATCCCGTGTACGAGCTGCCCGCCAACGTTGCCATTGCGGTCACCAGCCGGTTTAAAGTTCTGGCGCGGATGAACATCGCCGAAAAGCGCAAACCCCAGGACGGGCGCATAAAAACCCGGCGCAGCGATGACAGCGAAGTGGAGCTGCGTCTGTCAACTCTGCCCACCGCCTTCGGTGAGAAGATGGTGTTGCGGATCTTCGATCCCGACGTGCTTTTGCGCAGTTTTACCGATTTGGGCCTGGTGGGCGATGATTACCAGCGCTGGCGCCAGATGCTGGAACGGCCCACCGGGATTGTATTGGTCACCGGCCCGACCGGGTCCGGTAAGACGACTACCTTGTACTCATCTCTGCGTCAGGTGGCGACCGAGGAAGTCAACGTCAGCACCATCGAAGACCCGATTGAAATGGTCGAAGACCGTTTCAACCAAACCCAAGTGCATCATAAGATCGGCCTGGACTTTGCCGCCGGCATCCGCACCCTGATGCGCCAGGATCCGGACATCATCATGGTGGGGGAAATCCGTGATCTGGAAACCGCACAGATGGCGGTACAGGCCGCGCTCACGGGACACCTGGTTTTGTCTACCGTGCACACCAACGATGCGCCCTCTACCATTGCCCGGTTGCTTGATCTGGGCATCCCGTCTTATCTAATCAACGCCACCTTGTTAGGTGTTATGGCCCAGCGTCTAGTGCGTACTCTGTGTCCCCACTGTAAGGAGGAGGGTGAGATTAGCAGCCGCGACTGGGAACAACTGGTCACCCCCTGGAAAGTGGCCCGGCCGCAGACTGTATATCGTCCGGTGGGCTGTCTCGAGTGTCGGGATACCGGTTATCTTGGGCGCCAGGGTTTATACGAAATACTCCTCTTATCCGAGACCGTGAAAGACAGTATTGGCGCGGGCGCCACCTTGCAGCAGTTGCGCCGTCAAGCCATGCGCGAGGGCATGCGCACATTGCGTTTGTCTGGCGCACAAAAAGTGGCCGCAGGACTGACCACTATGGAAGAAGTAATGCGTGTTGCACCACCGCCGGAGCGCGAGCGCTAACGTGACCTGGGCCACCACCAACATGATGGATGAAACGCTGCTGCCCGAGGCGTTGCGGCCAGGTACCCGGCTGCTGGTCGAGCAGTTTGCCAGTGCCCTGGCGTCTAAAGGTCTGTCATTGCCGGAACAGCACCTCGGCGACAGGGTAACTGTCCAGGAGTTTCGCCGTCAGTTCACCACCGCCTTCGCCGCCAGCGAGTACATCGCCAAAACCTGCATCGTGTGTCCAGAATTGTTGCTGGACCTGGTGCAAAGTGGTGAGCTGTTTGCGCCCCTGGGTGCGCGGGCCTATGCCGCGTTGGCGGAGGATGTGGCCGGTTGCGAAGACGAGGCCGAGCTGGAAGCCTGTCTGCGCCGGCATCGCCAGCGCGCCATGGTGCGTATCGTGTGGCGGGACCTGACCCGCTTGGCCAAGCTGAGTGAAACCACCGCTGAGCTCTCGCTCTTTGCCGCTACTGCCATCCGCGAAGCGCTGGCCTTTCATTATCACCAATTTACCCAGCGCTGGGGCACACCCATTGGGGCCCGCACGGGGCGGGTGCAGCCCATGGTGGTGTTGGGAATGGGCAAACTGGGCGCGTGGGAGCTGAATATCTCCTCCGATATCGATCTGATCTTTGCCTACCCCGAGAGCGGCGAAACTCAAGGGGGGCGCACAGCGCTAAGCAATCAGGAGTTTTTTGTCCGCTTGGGGCAAAAGCTGATCAAGAGCCTGGACGCGCCCACATCCGACGGTTTTGTCTTTCGTGTCGATATGCGTTTGCGTCCCTACGGTGATAGCGGTGCGCTGGTGCTTAACTACGACGCCATGGAGGATTATTACCAGAGCCAGGGCCGGGACTGGGAGCGCTACGCGATGATCAAAGCGCGCCCCGTCGCCGCCGTGGGTGGGCCTTACGCTGAGCAGGCCGCCGCTGACTTGATGGCCTTGCTGGCACCGTTTACCTATCGCCAGTACATCGACTTCAGCGTCATCGAGTCGCTGCGGGCCATGAAGGGGCTGATAGGCCGCCAGGTTCAGCGGCGCGGGATGCACCTGGACGTAAAATTGGGCGAGGGCGGTATCCGCGAGGTGGAGTTCGTCGTGCAGGCGTTTCAGCTGATACGCGGCGGCCGTGAACCGCGCTTGCGAGAGCGCCGGGTGGTCAAATTACTCCCCTTGCTGGAGCGGGCTGGCTATTTACCCCCTGGCAGCGGCTCGGCGCTGCTGCGCGCCTACGAGTTTTTGCGCAATACCGAACACGCTCTTCAGGGCTTTCAGGATCGCCAGACCCAAGCGCTACCCTCGGACGAGCTTGGCCAACGGCGCCT